>Ga0208783_10002643_pt1 | contig 10230 bp, 7 predicted proteins | sample DEB19_08_DNA_2_FD_184529 | JGI IMG/M metagenome (GOLD analysis project Ga0208783, IMG submission 184529) | Aqueous microbial communities from the Delaware River and Bay under freshwater to marine salinity gradient to study organic matter... | ecosystem: Environmental > Aquatic > Marine > Coastal... | reverse complement strand
CGAGGAGCTCAAGGACTGGCCGGCCCGTGGGCACCCGTTGCCCTTCGTGGTCGCCGCCGGTGCGATTCCCGTCGGTGGAAGGATCGTTGTCGGGGTGGGTGGAAGTCTGATCGTGATGTCTCGTTCCGAGCCGATGCGCGAGTCGCGATTCCGTGTTCCCACCCACGGGCTCGGCCGTGATGCCGCGCTGAATCGAGGAGCTCCTGGACTGGCCGGCCCGTGGGCACCCGTTGCCCTTCGTGGTCGCCGCCGGTGCGATTCCCGTCGGTGGAAGGATCGTTGTCGGGGTGCCCTCAGGCCGGCGAGTCACGGGATGTGTCGGCTCGCGATCGCGCCAGCGCCGAGCCTGAGGGTGGGCGTAAGTCCACGCGATGAGCGTGATGGGTCTCGTCCTGTATTCTGCGCGCATGCGCATCGGCGTCATCATCGCGGCGGCTGGCAAGTCCACGCGCTTCGGCGCGGGCGACAAACTCTCCCAGGACCTCGGCGGCAGGGCGGTGCTCCTGCGCACCGTCGAGGCGTTCACCAAGCGCGACGAGGTCGCCACCATCGTCGTCGCCGGTCCGCCGGACGATCTCGAGGGCTTCCGCAGCCGATTCGGCCCCGCCCTCGGCTTCAACGGAGCGCGCATCGTCGCGGGCGGCGTCACCGAGCGCTGGGAGACGATCAGGAACGCCCTCGCGGAGCTCCCCGACGACCTCACCCACATCGCCGTCCATGACGGTGCCCGACCCTGCATCGGCAACGAGCTCCTCGACCGCGTGTTCGCGGCCGCCCGCGTGGCGCCCGCGGTCGTCCCCGGCGTGGCCGTGCGCGACACCCTGAAGCGCGTCACCGAGGAGTCCTTCAGCGCCGCCGAGGACGACGCCATCGCCGACTTCATCCTCGGCGATGTCGGCAAGGCCTCGACCACCGGCAAGCGCGTCACGGAGACCGTCTCGCGCACGAACCTCTACGCGATCCAGACCCCGCAGGTCTTCGACGCGGCGCTCCTTCGCAAGGCCTATTCCACCGTCGACCTCGCCGGGACGACCGACGACGCCAGCGTCATCGAGCGCTTCGGCGAGCATGTCCTGGTGGTCGACGGCGACCCGCGCAACCTGAAGATCACCTCGAGCGACGACCTTGCGCTTGTCCGCGCGATCATGAATATGGCGCCGCCGCCCGATCGCGCGGCGCACCTGAAGTTCTGACTCAGCTCGTCGCAGACTCAGCGATGCGGCGTTCGACGATCGCGAGGTCGACGATGTCGATCGATCCATCGCGGTTGACATCGGCGGTCACGAGATCCTCCGCAGCCCAGGCCGCCATGAAGGCGACGAGATCCGCAGGCGTGATCGCGCCATCGCCATCGATGTCGCCGCCCAGGATCGCGCAGGCGCGCGTGGCGCCTCCGTCGACCGATTCGATCAGCGCAGTGAGTTCCGCAGCCAGTGCAAGCGCCTGCGCGGACCCATCCGCCTCGAGCTCCGCGACCTGCACCTCGATGCGCGCGATCGCCTCGTCGCAGCTCGGCGCGAGCGGCATGCCGCCGCCGTCATCGCCGCCGCCGTCATCCGTCGTGTTGCCCGCATCGGAGTCGTTGGACGATTCTCCGGCTCCGGTGCCAGCGCCTGCACCCGTGCCGCCGCCGATCACAGTGCCGTCGGAACCGCGCGCGACATCGCCGCCCGCCACGCCGCCATCGCCACCGCCCGTGAAGCCGGGAGCGCGGTTGCCGAAGTCGCCGGTGCTCTGCGCGGTGCTGCCCAGAGGATGCGTCGCGGCCACCGAATAGCGGCCGATCGCGCCGACGGGGATCGTCGTGTCGTTGAAGGTCAGCACGCTTGCCGTCGTGACGCCGATCTGCGTCGCCACGGCGCCGTCGATCGAGCGGTACACGCGGTAGCCCGTCGCGCCCGTGACCGCCTGCCAGGTGAGGACGACCTTGTCGGCGAAGGTGCCGTCGCTCGCGGCGAGCCCAGTTGGCGCCGGGAGGTTGCACCAGCCGGTGTTCGTGAGGCTCATCGCGCTCAGGCCAAGGGCCGACTGCGCCTGCACCGAGTAGGTCGCCTGCGTGATCGGTCCGACCGTCGCGTCGTCATAGAGCGTGGTCGCGGGGTCTGCGATCGTCGCGATCTCGACGGTCGCGCCCGTGCCGATCCTGCGGAAGACCTTGTAGCCCGTGGCGCCCACCGACGGCTGCCAGGTGATCTGCACGCGGTCGTCGTAGGTACCGTCGCTGGCCGAGACGAGCGCGGGCGCTGCGACCGCGCGCCAGCCCGTGTTTCCCGCGCTCTGCGCACTCTCGCCGAGCGTGTTCACGACGGCGCTGATGAAGTACTCGTAGCTCTCGCCCGGCACGGCGCTCGTGTCATCGAAGGTGCGCGAGCCGGCCGATGCGGTCGAGCCGACCTGCACGGGCGTGTCGACGCCTTGGCGCCGATAGACGCGGAAGCCCGTCGCGCCCGTCGAGGCGCCCCAGGTCACGCGGATCTTGTCGGAGTACGAGCCGTCGCTCGCGGTTACCGTGGCGGGCGCTGCCGCGTTGCGCCAGCCCGTGTCGGTCGTGCCCGACAGGCTCTGGCCAAGCGCATGCTTCGAGCGCACCGAGTAGATGTAGCCCTTGCCGATCGCGGCGGTGGTGTCGTCGTAGCTCAGCTGCGCGGGGTTCGTGATGTTCGCAACCTGGGTGGCCGCCGCGGCGCTGGTCGTCAGCTTGCGCCACACGGTGTAGCCCGTCGCGCCCGATGTCTCGGGCCACGCGACCGTCACCTTGGTGGTGAACTCGCCGTCGGTCGCCGTGATCGGCGACGGACCGTCGATGTTGCGCCAGCCCGTCGGCGCGTTGCCCGATGCCGACGCACCGAGCGCGTGCAGGGTCTGCAGTCGGTACTGGTAGACGACCAGCGGATCGGCGCTGGTGTCGGCGTACGCCGTCACCGTGCCGAGTTCCGCGATCGTCTCGGGCGTGCCGTTCGACACCGACCGCAGCACGCGGTAGCCCGTGGCGCCTGTCACGGCGCTCCACGAGACATTCACGCCGGCCGAACTCGTGCCCAGCGACGCGGTCGCGGTCGGTGCGCCGATGTTGCGCCAGCCCTCGTCCTCATCGCTCGGGGCGCTGGTCACGCCCGTCGCGGTCGCGACCACGCTGTAGAGGTAGTCGGTCAGCGTGACGGCGGTCTTGTCTTCGTACTGCGTGACGGTCGAACCGAGCGACTTCAGGAAGGTCGCCGTGCCACCAGAGGTGCGGCGATAGATCTTGTATCCCGTCGCGCCAGCGCTCAGGCTCCAGGTGACCTTCACGCCCGTCGTGAGGGTGCCGTCGGTCGCTCCGACATTCAGCGGCGCGGCGACCGTGCGGATGCCGGCGTCGGTGGCCGACATGAGCGAGTCGCCCAGCGCGGAGATCGCCTTGACGCTGTAGAGGTAGCTCTTCGCGGCAGCGGCCGTGGTGTCGTCGAACTCGGTGCTCGAGCCGCCGGTGGTGCCGATCTCGACCGCCGCCGCAGAGCCGAGCTTTCGGAAGAGCTTGTAGCCCTTCGCGCCGGGCGTGCCGCTCCAGGTCACGCGCACCATGTCGTCGAAGGTGCCATCGGACGCGGCCACGCCGGTCGGCGTCGGGATGTTGCGCCAGCCCGAGTCGGACACGCTCGCAGGGCCGTCGCCCGCCGCGCTGGTCGAGCGTACGAAGTACGAATAGCTCGTCGCAGCGACCGCAGAGGTGTCGTCGTACGCAACTGTGCCGGCGCCAGTGAGCGCCGCGACCTGAATCGTGCCGCCGCCATCGACCGAGCGGAACACCTTGTAGCCGGTCGATCCACCCACGCTCGACCAAGTCACGCGGATCTTCTCGGCATATGCGCCATCGCTGGCCGCGACGGTCGCGGGTGCAGGCGTGCTGCGCCATCCGCCGTCGGCGTCGCTGAGCGCGGTCGAGCCGAGCGGATGGATCGCCTTCACGCTGTAGAGGTAGCTGGTGCCGATCGCGGCGGTGGTGTCGTTGTACGAGAGCGTCAGGCCGCCCGAGACCGTTCCGATCTGCGCTGCTGCCGTCGTCGCCGTCGCGACCTTGCGCCACACCGAGTAGCCCGTCGCGCCGCCCACCGCGCTCCATGAAACGGTCACGCGATTGCCGAACTCGCCGTCGGTCGCCGCGATGCCGGTCGGCGCGGGGATGTTGCGCCATCCGGTCACGCCCGTGCTCAACGCCGAGACTCCAAGCGCGCTTTCCGCCTGCACCGTGTAGATGTACGAAACGATCGGGTCCGCGCTCTCATCGGCGAAAGCCGTTCCCGCGACGCCCTCCTGGATCGGCGTCTGCGTGCCCGAGCCGACCGCGCGCAGCACGGTGTAGCCGGTTGCGCCCGTCACCGCGGTCCACGACAGGTTCACCGCGGTCGCGCTCGTGCCGAGACTCGCGGTCAGCGTGGGTGCGGGGATGTTGCGCCAGCCGAGGTCTTCGTCGCTGAGGGCGCTCTCGCTCGTGCCCGCAAGTGCGCTCACGCTGTAGAAATAGGTCGTGAGCGGGGTCGCCGTGGTGTCGTCGTAGAACGCCGTCGCGCCGCCGTTCGCGGTCGCCAGCAGCGCCGCGATGCCGCCGTCGGCGCGGCGATACACGCGGTAGCCCGAGGCGCCCGGCACCGTCGACCATGTGATGCGCGTCTTCTGCGAGTAGGTGCCGTCGCCGGCAGCGACGCTCGACGGCGGATACGGAAGCCTCGAACCGTTGTCGGCGGCCGACGCGCCGGTCGAGCCAAGCGCCGAGATCGCCTTCACGGTGTAGCTGTAGACCGTGCCGATCGCAGCGGTCGTGTCGTCGTACTGCGTGGTCGAGCTGTCGGTCTGCCCGATGAGCGCAGGCGTGCCCGTTCCGATGGCGCGGTAGACGCCGTAGCCGATCGCATCCTGCACCGCATTCCAGGTGATGGCGATCTTGTCGCTGTAGGTGGCGTCGCTCGCTGCGACGCCCGTCGGCACATCGATGTTGCGCCAGCCGATGTCGGTGGCCTGGTACTCCGTGTCGCCCGAGGGCGCGGTAAGCGTCTGGACCGCGTAGGTGTACTCGACGAGACGGTCTGCGGTGGTGTCCTCGTACGACACCGCGGCGGCGCCCAGCCCCGACGCGAGCTCCTCCGTCGATCCGCCAGCGGTCGGCGTGCGGAAGACCTTGTATCCCGTCGCGCCCGGCGCCGTCGACCAGGTGAGCAGCACCTTGTTGCCGTAGGTGCCGTCGCTCGCAGCGAAGTTCGGCGCGGCAGCGTCGATCGTGGCGCTGTCGACCACGAGGTTGTCGTAGGTCGCCTTGCCGCTCGCGACCGTGCCCTGGAGCTTGCCGTAGCCGCCGAGCGCGATGCCGACGGGGTACTTCTGCCCCGAGGTGAAGTTCGAAAGCAGCGCGATGAACGGCCCGTTGTAGCCGACGAGGCTGATCGAAAGCGTGTCGTCGTTCGTCGTGTAGCGCATGTACACGGTCTGCGTCGTCGGCATGTCGAATGCGAATAGCCCCGAGGCCACCGAGTAGAAGGTCGACGCGGCGTCGGGGAACGCGTAGCGCGCCGTCGAGATCTGCGTCTCGCCCGAGGTGCTGTAGCGGATGAAGTCGACCCAGCGGTAGAGGGTCGGCGTGCCGCCGTTCGATGCCGTGCGTCGAGCGCCGAGCTCCATCATGCGCGACGAGCCGGGAAAGCCGTTGGTGTCGGTGGCCTCGCCTGCCTTGAAGAAGCCCCAGGAGAGGCTCTGCATCGAGCCGTTCGTGGCGGTGACGCCCGAGGTGTCGTTGCGCACCGTCACGCGCATGAAGAAGTTGCTCGTGGTGCGCATGTGCCAGTTCTGCGCCAGGTACCCCGCGAACTTCTTCGAGGTCTGCGCGGGGTCGGCGGTGGTCGTGAACTCGAGCTTGCCGCCGACCTCTGCGATCGACACCGCGTCGACCGCCTCGACCGACTGCCAGTAGGTGCTCGGGAGGTTGTCGTCGAAGCTGTCGGAGAACGACTGCGCGCGCGCCACTCGGGCGTTGGGTGCGACGAACGCGGCAAGTGCGGCAACGAAAGCGAGAAGCGTCAGCGGAAGACGGAGCATCCCGCCAATATAGTCGCGCCCGATTCACCCCATCCCGCCTGCGCGCGGTTTGCCTGTTCGGATTCGGTCAGTTTCGCACGCGTTTCCCACCGATGGTCAGGTCGACATGCTTCGCGCGCGGCTTCGCGGACTCGTGCTCGCCGCTGGGGCAGCCCGGGCACGCAGCGCCCTTCGACTTCCGGCGCTTCGGAAGGAGCGGCGCGAGCACCAGCCAGACCGCGCTGGCCGCGAGGCCCGTGACCACCCAGAACTGCCAATCGTCGAGCGGAAGGCTTCCGATCATGCGCCACCTCCGAGGGCGGGAACGAGGGTCGAAAGGAGGGCCGTGACCGCGACATGCGCGAGCCACGCGAGCAGATACGCGACCGAGCTCATCCAGCAGAACTGGAGCGCGGCCCACTTCCACGAGCCGGTCTCGCGTGCGGTCACCGCGAGCGTCGGCAGGCACTGCATCGCGAGCACATAGAAGACGAGCAGCGAGGTCGTGGTCGCTGGATCGAAGAGCGGCGTCCCGTCGGCGCGTGTCGCGCGCGCGAGCTCGGACGACACGCGGACATCGTCGTCCGAGTCGCCTTGGCCGACGAGCACCGTGACGGTGCTGCGGAAGACCTCGCGCGCGAGGAAGCTCGTGAGCACAGCGACCGTCAGGCGGTCATCGAGCCCGAGCGGCTCGAACACGGGCTGCATCGCGCCGCCAAGTCGGCCAGCGATCGAGAACTCCTGCTGCGCGCGGCTCGCGAGCGTCGCGGCCTCGGAGCGCAGTTCCTCCGCTCCTGGAGCGTCGCCGCGCGCATCGGCCTCGGCGGCGCGCGCCTCGATCGCGATCGCCGCCTCGGGCGTCGCGGCCTTCGGATACGCCGAGATCCACCACATCACCACGCAGATCGCCAGGATCACCGAGCCCGCGTTCTTCAGGAAGACGAGCGCGCGGTCGTAGGTCGCAAGCAGCGCGCCGCGCAGGTCGGGCACGCGGTAGGGCGGCAGCTCGAGCACCATCGGTCGGCTCTTCCCCTTCAGGATGGTCCGGCGAAAGAGCGCGGCCGTCGCGAGCGCTGCGATTGCACCAAGCGCGTAGCAGCCCGCGAACGCGAGCCCCGCGAGGAAGCCCGAATTGGGAAACAGGATCGAGACGAGCAGCACATACACGCCCACGCGCGCCGAGCAGCTCATGAACGGCGCGACCAGGATGGTCGCGAGCCGGTCCTTCGGATCGGGAATCAGCCGCGTGCTCATGATCCCGGGCAGCGCGCAGGCATGGCTCGAGAGGAGCGGTACGAACGCCTGACCGGGCAGGCCGAAGCGGCACATGATGCGGTCCATCACGAACGCGGCGCGCGCGAGGTAGCCAGTGTCCTCCAGCAGCGCGAGCAGGAAGAACAGCAGGCAGATCTGCGGCAGGAACACGATCGTGCCCGATACGCCGCCGACGATGCCGTCGGTCACCAGGCTCGAGATCGCGCCTTCGGGCAGCGAGGTCGCCAGCGTCGCCTGCAGCCACGCGCAGCCCGACTCGATCCATTCCATCGGCAGCTCGGCCAGGCGGAAGATCGCGAAGAAGATCGTCGCCATCGCGGCCAGGAACACGAGGCTGCCGAGCACGGGATGGGTGAAGGCTGCATCGAGGCGGTCGGTCAGGCGATCGTCCGCGCTGCCGAGCGAGTTCGGGCCGCCGACGATCGCCGTCACCGTCTCATCGATCCAGCTTGCGGCGAGGCTCGCGGCCACGACCTGCGGCGGCACCTCGCGCGCGGCGCGGATCGCGGCGATGAGCGGCTCGATGCCCGTGCCGTCGCGCCCGTTCGCGGCCACGCAGGGCACGCCGAGCGCGACCGACAGGCGAGCGGGGTCGATCGAGAGCCCGCGTGCGCGCGCCAGATCGGTCATCGTGAGCGCGACCGCGACGGGACGCGCTGCGTTCGCGACCGAGCGAAACAGCCGGAGTCCGCGCGCGAGGTTGGTCGCGTCGATCACCACCAGCAGGGCGTCGGGCATGCAGCCTTCGAGGCGCCCCGCGAGGCAGTCGCGGCAGAGCTTCGACTCGGGCAGCTCGAGGTCGATTGCATAGACGCCGGGCAGGTCGACCAGCTCGAGTTCCGCGCCGTCGGCCACGCACGAACCCACGCGCGCCTCGACCGTCGACCCCGGAAAGTTCGCGGTCTTCGCGCGCACGCCGCACAGGCGGTTGAACAGCGAGGTCTTCCCGACGTTCGGGTTGCCCACCATCGCCACCCGCGTCGGCGCGAGGGCGACCGGCCTCGCGGGCGCGGCTGGGCTGGTCATTGCTTCGGCTGCTCCTGCGCGCAGCAACCCGATTCAGGGCAGTCGCAGGGGCGGGTCAGGATCCGCTTGGCCAGGTCGGGCGAGAGCCCAAGCCGCGTGGCGTCGAGCTGGATGATGCAGGGGCCGCTCGCGCTCGCGCGGCAGACCGTGAATTCGCAGCGCTCGTCGAGCCCCATCGCCTTGAGGACGGCCCGGTCCTCGTCGGACAGGGTGCTCTCGGCCACCACCGCGCGATCGCCGCGCTTCAGCTGGGTGAGCGGCAGGCGGATGGGAGGGGTGGGTTCTGCCATGATGGTCGGCACTCGGACGAGCATATTGCCGCGCAGTCGCGACAGCAACCAACCTGGAACTTGGGCGTTTCGCGCAGTTGCCTCGCTGCGGTCGCGGGGCGATTCTCGGACGGCTTTCGCGGTTGCCCCGAAGTCGGGCCTCCGACATGCCGATCCACACTTCCATGCGACTGTGGTTCGGCGGCCTGGCCGCGCTCCTCGGTTTTCCAGGAAAGGACGAGGCATCGATCCAATCGATCCTGCGTCTCGCGGTCGCACGCTCTGCGCCGATCGGGATCGGCACCGTCGACGGCGTCGCGCTGCCGAGTCCGATGTCGGGCCATGTGATCGAACTTGAGCCGGAGGCGCTCGTCATCAGCCGTCCATTCGAGGGCGCGTCGCGTCGCGAGCTGGTCACGGGCGAGCGGCTGCACCTGTCGATCGCCTCCGAACGCGGCTTCCACCACGGTGAAGTCGAGGTGCTCGGGCGATTCGTCTCCGGCGATGGATACGAGCGCCGCTACGGCTACCGCGTGAGCATCCCCGTCGCGCTGCTGCACGAGGAGCGGCGCGGGCTGCACCGCGTGCCCGTCGCCTTCGACATGGCGCCGAAGGCGATCCTGCTCCGGCCGATCACGCTCGACGAGATCGGCGAGGGCGTGGTCCAAGACATCTCGGAGGGTGGCCTCTGCGTCCGATCCGAGCTGCGCACGCTGCTGCGCCCGGGCGAGCAGGTCGTCGTTCGCGCCGAGTTTCCCGCCGTGCTGCCGTCGATCCACACCCGCGCCACCGTCGCCCACACCGTCGAGGCCCGCAAGGCCGGCGAACATGAGCTCGGCCTGCGCTTCAATGAGCCCCAGCCTGCGCTCGGGCAGGCGATCCGCGCCCTCGAGCTCCGCCGCATCAACCGTGCGGGCGCTGCGTGAGCGGGCGCTATTCGCGCTCGCCCGACTTCCGGTAGCGCGCGCGGCGCTTTGCGTATTCCTCGGGGGAAACAGGCAGATCCATCGGCTGGCCATCGAGGTGCAGCTGGTGCAGCTTCTTCAGGAAGGGCACGCACCACTGGCAGCCCGTGCCCGCACCGAGGCACTCCGAGATCTGGCTGGGGACCGTGGGATTCTCGCGGGCGATGAAGTTCGAGATCTTCCGCAGCGACACATGGAAGCACAGGCAGACATGGTCGTCGGGGTCCATGGGCGGGAGCGTACGCGGAAAGCGGCGGGATTCGCGGAAGTTTGGGCGCGGGAATCCCGCCGGAAATGCCGACGAATCCGCGGCGTGCCCACGCGGGTCGGTAGAATCGCGGGTTCACGGCACGGGTTGGCTTCCGAGGAGGTTTCGCATGGACCGCATCCGCAAGATCCTCGCCATCGCACGCGGACGAATCGCCCTCGCGGCGTTCGTCGACGCGTTCGTCTGGGGGCTCGTCGCAGCGTCGATCGTGGCCGTGCTCGCGGTCGTCGCGCTCAAGCTCGTCCCTGGCGCCAACTGGGGCACGCCTGCGTTCCTCGGCCTGGTCGGCATCACCCTGGCGGTCACCACCGCCATCCTCATGATCGTGCGCCGCGCAGAGCGCCCGACCGACGCGGCGCTGGCCCTGCGCGTCGACGAACGGCTA
>Ga0208783_10002642_pt1 | contig 10231 bp, 3 predicted proteins | sample DEB19_08_DNA_2_FD_184529 | JGI IMG/M metagenome (GOLD analysis project Ga0208783, IMG submission 184529) | Aqueous microbial communities from the Delaware River and Bay under freshwater to marine salinity gradient to study organic matter... | ecosystem: Environmental > Aquatic > Marine > Coastal... | reverse complement strand
ATCGCGACCGCGGTGACAGGGTTGCCGTTCGCGGTCAGCACCGTGAACTCCGGGTCGAAGAAGGTCTCGGGAATCGGAAACGAGTGTCCGAGCCCGCGGAGGACCTTCAAATCGCGTGCCGTGAGCATGGTCTCGGTGTCATGCGGCGTGGACCCCGGGGTCGGATCACGCAGTCCGATCTTGAAGGCAAGCGGTCCGTCACCGGCGTATCCGCGTGCGCGCGCGACGAGTTTCGCGCGCAGGTCGGCTAGGCTCGCCACCGCCTCGCCGTCGAGCGTTACGACCGAACCGAGCGGCAGCGTCGCAAGCGCCTTCGCCGCAGTCGCGGCGGAAGTGGCATCTTCTTCCGCTGAAACTCGTGCCTCGTCGATCGAGTGTGCAAGCAGCGGGAGGTCCCACGCACTCTCGAGGTAGACGCCGACGCGGCCGTCGCGGTCTGTCCGGATGGTCACTTCGGTCTCGGCGCCTTCGCGAAGCACGGTCGCCTTCAGCACCGCGCCGGGATTCGCGCGGAGGTGCGTCATGAGCTGCGAGATCCGAGGACCATCGAGCGAACCGACGCGCAGGAAGACATCGCCGGGGCGCAGGGTTCCGATGTTCACGCTTCCCTTGGCGAAATCCAGGACGCGCGCCAGCGGCGCGAGGCCGACAAGCGAGGCATCGGCGCCTGCACCATCTGCGGTGACCAGCGTCATGAAGTCGGGGCGCAGGCTCACGCGCGTCGACTGCGGCTTCGATTCGGCGGATTGCTCGGACGCAGACCACACGACTTCGACCGAATCGCCGCCCGCAGCACGCGCCGCGCGCTCGATCTCGGCGTAGGTCCGGACGGGCGTGCCCGCCACCGACTCAATGCGTGAACCCGCGCCGATCCCAAGGCTCGCCGCATCGGGAACGATCCGCGCCAGCATCTTCGCGACATCCTCGCGCGAGTCGCGCACATCGGTGAGCGCGCTCGACCGGGCGGGATCCACGCCGATCGAAAGCAGTCCGCTGCCCTCGTCCCGCCTCGGCGTGATGAGGTAGGTCAGGCGCTTGCCGTCGCGATCGATCTCGACCGACAGCTCGGCCTCGGGCTTCGCCATCGCGGCGGCCACGCGCAGGTCGATGAAGGTCTTCGTCTCGTCGCCGTCGATCGCCATCACGCGGTCGCCCGGCTGGAGTCCTGTCGCAGCGCCCGCTGTGACCGGCTTCGCCTGCGCGGCGGGGGAGTTCGGCATCACGAAGCCGATCGTCGGTGCAGGAAACCGCACGCCCGCAAGGAACGCGATCAGGAAGAGCGCGATCGCAAGAAGCAGGTTTGCGGTGATGCCGGCGAGGATCACGACGGCGCGCCGCGGGATTGTCGCCTTGCCGAAGCTGCGGGCATCGTCGCTCGTCGCCTCGGGGTTGCCGTCCTCCTGCCCAAGCATGCGCACATATCCACCGAGTGGCAGCACGCGCAGCGAGTACTCGGTCTCGCCGATCCCGTGGCCTTCGCGTTCCGCGTCGGTCATCTCGATCGGTCGCTTGCCATGTGCGCGCACGACCTGGGCGTCTGCGGAGCCCAGGCAGAACCCGACGCCGCGGCGGTAGCTCGCGACGCATGGTCCCATGCCGATCGCGAAGCCGTCGGCACGGATTCCCGCCCACTTCGCGGCCAGGAAGTGCCCGAGCTCGTGGACGAAGATCAGGAAGCCGAAGCCGAGGAGAACAAGGAAGAAGCCTGAAGTGGCGCTCACGGACGGACCCTCTGCGGGGATGGATCGAGCTCGAGTCCGATGCCAAGGATCGCGCACGCGCGGCTGCGCGCCTCGCGGTCCGCTGCGAATACATCGTCGAGCGAATGGACCGGTCTGATCTCGGCTGCGTCGAGCGCCTCGCGCACGACTGCTGCGATCTCGAGGAATCCGATGCGTCGCTCGAGGAATGCCTGCACCGCGACCTCGTTGGCTGCGTTGAAGGCCGCCCCGGCGGTGCCGCCCGCGGCGATCACCCGATGGGCGAGCCCGATCGCAGGGAAGCGCGCGTGGTCGATCGGCTGGAAATCAAGCTGTCGCAGTGTGGCGAAGTCGAGCTTCCGCGACGGACCATCGAAGCGCTCGGGATCGCACATCGCCTGCTGGATCGGCGTCCGCATGTCGGGCGGCGACAGCTGTGCGAGCACGCTGCCGTCGAGGTACTCGACGAACCCGTGCACGATCGACTGCGGGTGGATGATGGCTTCGATGCGGTCGGCGCCGAGTCCGAACAGCCAATGGGCCTCGACGAGCTCGAGCGCCTTGTTCATGAGCGACGCGCTGTCGATGGTGACCTTCGGGCCCATGCGCCAGGTCGGGTGGGCGAGCGCGTCCTCGCGCGTCGCACGCGCCATCTCGTCGCGCGACTTCTGACGGAATGGACCGCCCGACGCCGTGAGCACGACGCGACGGACCTCCCGCATCGAGGTCGAGGCCTTGAGGCACTGGAAGAGCGCGTTGTGCTCGCTGTCGACCGGAATGATCCGCACGCCAGCGAGTCCGGCGGCTGGCATGACGAGCGCGCCCGCGGCGACGAGCGTCTCCTTGTTCGCGAGCGCAATGTCGCACCCGAGCTCGATTGCGGTCAGGACCGGCTTGATGCCCGCGGCGCCGACCATGGCCGCGAGGACGAGGTCACCGCGCCGTGCGAGCGCCGTGAGCAGCTCGCATGTAGCGTCAGTACCGCGGAAGACGCGCGTCCCCGAGGGTGCGACGACCGTCGTTCGCGTGTCCGAGAGCGCGACCGCGCCAACCCCGAACTCGCACGCCTGCGCGGCGAGCAATTCGCCGTTCCGTCCCGCAGACAGTCCGACGATGTCGAAGCGCGACTCGCCGCGGCTCGCGAAGTCGCGCACCACATCGAGCGCACTCGTTCCGATCGAGCCGGTCGAGCCGAGCAGGAAGATGCGTCGTCTCGGCACGGGCATCAATCGTCGCCGCCACCCTTCGGACGCTCACCTGGCGCGAGCTTGCGGACGCGACCGCCGTACAGCGAGCGCGGCTTGGGAGCAGCGGCCGGCGCGGGTGCGGGAGCAGGCGCCGCGGGCCTCGGCTCGCTGCGCTGCCCGCTCGCACGGTTGTTGCCGCGGTTCTCGCCGCGGTTGTCACGGCGATCGTTGCCACGGTTGCGGTCGCGATTGCTGTCGCGGCGATCGTTGCCGCGATTTCCGCCGCGGTCGCCGCCTCGATTCCCGTCGCGATTTCCATCGCGGTTGCCTTCGCGGTTGCCACCGCCGCCGCCACTTTCGCCCTCGCGTCGGCGACCGCGACCACCGCGCCGGCGCCGGCGCTTGCGGCGTCCGCCGCGATCGCCGCCACCGCCGCCTGCCTCGCCCGCGGACTCGGTCGGTTCATCGCCAGACTCGCCGTCCGACTCACCGCCGTCCGCGGAATCGTCGCCATCCTCCGTCGAATCGCCTTCATCCGTGCGGTCTTCGGCATCGCGCGATCGAGCATCGCTCTCGGAATCGGACTGCTCGTCCGACTCATCGGCGTCGCTGCCCTCGGCGTCATCGCTGGACTGATGCGCGCCATCCGGACCGCCTTCGCGACCCTCAGCGCCACCTTCGCCGCCACGCCCGCCGCGACCGCGGCGCCTGCGGCGTCGCTTGCGACGGCGACCGCCTTCGCCTTGCTCGCCGCCTTCGCTCGCTGCGCTCGGCTCGGGAGTCGGCTCTGGCGCTGGCTCCGGCACATCGAACGGCGGCTTGCCGTACGCCTTGCGGAGTTCGTCGCCTTGCTCGCCGCTGAGGAGGGACTGGTGGCCCTTGACCTCGATGCCGAGCTCCTCGCACTTCGCGAGGACTTCCTTGCTCGTGAGCTCCATCTCCTTCGCGATCGCGTGCACGCGGATCGGCTCGCTCGGCTCGCGCGGAGGCGGGGGAGGAGCGATCGGCGCGGGCGCCGCGGCAGGCGCGCGGTCCCCGTCACGATGCTCTCCATCACGGTCACGACCACCGCGTCCGCGCCGACGGCGGCGGCGGCGGCGTCCACCACCCTCGCCATCCCTGGCGTCGTCGCGACGGCCGGAGGTCTCGCCGGCGTCACCGTCGGCTTCCCGGTCGCCGTCCTCGTCGTTCGTCTCGTCCTCGCGCTCGGCCGCCTCTGCAGCGGCACGCTCGGCCTCTTCCTCAGCATCGATGGCCTCGCTGATGCTCGGCTCGTCCTCGACGAGGTCGGGCAGATCCTCGAATCCGCCCGAGAGGATCATCGAGGTCGCGTCGGCTGCGGCCGGCTTCCTGCGACGGCGACGACGACGGCGCCCGCCGCCCTCGCCACGCTGCTCGGTGGAGCTGGGAGCCTCGTCCTCCTCGATCTCGGTGGGCAGGCTCGAGAGCGACGGGATCTGCGGCTTCTGCGGCCGGTCGAGCTCGACATCCGCGTTGCGCTCGTCGTAGGCGTAGAGGTCGACGCGGTCGACGGCGATCGCCTCGCTGATGCGCACGGCGATCTTCTTGCCGAACAGGTCCTCGAGCTCGACGAGCGTGCGGCGCTTCTTCGAGAGGAGCACCGCGGCGACCTTCGCCGAGCACACGACATCGATGCGCGCGACCTGCTGCATGTCGAGCGTGAACTGGATGCGGCGGATCGCATCGGCCGCGACCGTGTCGGGCATGCGGATCTCGCCGAGGCCCTGGCAGTGCGGGCACTCCATGTAGTGCGTCTTCCGCAGGCTCGGGCGCATGCGCTGGCGCGTCATCTCGACGATGCCGAACTCGCTGATCTGCGAGACGGTCGTCTTCGCGCGGTCCTTCTGGAAGTGCTTCTTGAGCCGGTCCTCGATCTCGCGGCGGTGCTTGGACGACCGCATGTCGATGAGGTCGTTCACGATCACGCCGCCGAGGTCGCGCAGGCGGAGCTGCCGCGCGATCTCATCGACGGCCTCCTGGTTGGTCTGGTACGCGTTGGTCTCGCTGTCGCGGGCGCTGCGCGAGCGTCCCGAGTTGACATCGATGGCGACGAGCGCCTCGGCCTGGTCGATCACGAGCGCGCCGCCCGACGGCAGCGGCACCTCGCGCGCGTGGATCATGTCGACCTGGCGCTCGACATCGAACGCGTGGAAGATCGGCATGCGGCGATCCCAGAAGTGCACCTTGGTCGCGGTGCGCGGCGAGACCACCTCGAGGAACGCCTTGGCGCGGTGGAACGAGCTCTCGCTGTCGCACACGATGCCGTCGACGGTCACATCGATCGAATCGCGGATGGTGCGGAGCAGGATGTCGCCCTCGGTGTAGAGCTGGCAGGGCGCGCCGACGGCGTCCATGCGCTTCTCCATCACCGACCAGAGGCGGGTGAGGTACTGGGCGTCGCGGGCGAGCTCGGTGCGGGTGGCGTCGAAGCCGGCGGTGCGCAGGATGAATCCGAATCCTTCGGGCAGGTTGAGGGAGTCGAGGATCTTCCGCATCTTGCGGCGGCTGTCCTCGTCGTCGACCTTGCGCGAGACGCCGACATTGTCCATGTCGGGCATCATCACGAGCAGGCGACCGGGGATCGACAGGTAGCTGGTGACGGTCGGGCCCTTCGATCCCAGGCCTTCCTTGAGCACCTGCACGGTGATCTCCATGCCGCGCTTGAGCGCGTCCTGGATGAGCGGGCGCGCGCGGCGGGGGACCTTCTTGCCGACCCTCTCGACCGACTTCTCGCTGTCGCCGCGGTTCGCGGGGAAGTACTTCGGGTGGAGGTCGGAGATGTGGAGGAAGCCGTTCGCGCCCTCGCCGAAGTCGACGAAGGCGGCCTGGATCGCGGGCTCGACATTGACGACGCGCGCCTTGTAGATCGAGCCGACGTTGGTCGAGGTCGCGGCGCGCTCGGAGAAGAACTGCACGAGTTTGCCCTGCTCGAGGATCGCGATGCGCGTCTCGTCGCCGGGGACATCGTTTACGATCACGAGCTGCTTCGGCTTTTCGCCGCGGTGGGCGACGAGCGGATCGTCTGCGTCGACCTCGACGGTCTCGGCGGGCGCCTCGAAGGCGACCATCGACGCGCGTGCGTAGGCGGCGGCGGCTTCTTCTGCGTCGGCGCGGGCTTCCGCGTCTGCTGACTCGAGCTCTGCGATTTCCTCAGGCGTGAGGTCGGGCGCCGCCTCGGTTTCGGCAGCCTGCTCTGCCGCGATTTCATCGGCATCCGCGAAGCCGAATCCAGAGCCGGGGTCGTCGAGGAACTCGGGCTCGCCGGGCACCTCGATGTTCATGCCGTCGGCATCGTCATCCGCTCGGGCGCCATCCTGAGCGCTTCCGATTTGGTCCATCGCCGGAAGGGCGGTCTCGTTCTCGTGCCTTTCGCGGCCTTGCGCGTCGTGTCCATCTTGGGTGGGAGCGCCATCTGTCGGAACATTCATGTTGTCACTGTCCATCTGTCCTTCACATCTCTCTGGCGTGGGCGCCAGCTTGCGAAGCCGTTGCTCGCCACGGTGGTCCGGCACGCTTCGCGTGCCGAGGCCGTCGGTGGACCGGGCTGCAGGATGGGGGCTGGGGGGGCGTGCCGCGAGTGCGGAACGCCCAGACCGGCGAGTGCGCTCCCGAAACGATCGGTGCGCGTTTGCTCGCCTCGCGTGGTCGCTGCGCTTCCGCTCGCGCCGGCGTCGTCAACAGATTGCGACGGGGCGCGTGAGTCGTGCGCAGCGGCGCACGCGATGTTCCTATCAACCACGCATCGCGCGAACGCGCGGCTGTCGTGGTTGCCCAGCCGACCGAAAGGGCGTGGCTCGCATCGCGCATCAGCGCGGGGTTTGCGGCACGGCAGTATGAACTGCGGACCTTCCTGCGGGGGAGCGCCGGAAGGCGCTCACGCCCGTGCCCGTGTTTGGGCAGCGGCTTCAAGTTTCGTATGTGCGACCCTGGCTCGTGTCACTCGGCGATCCAGCCGCCGAACGAATCAGGGTCGATTTTCCTTAGTTCGTCGCGGAGGGTGTTGAGCACCTGCCGCTCGGAATCGAACGAACCAACCCGGCGGGCCAGCTGTTCGCAATGTTCGATGTCCACCGACCGGATCACCCGCTTGATGAGCGGGATCTGGCTTGGGACGAGCGACAGTGTACGCAGTCCAAGCCCGATCAGCAACATGGTGTAGATCGCCTCTCCGGCGACCTCGCCGCAGAGAGAAACGTCAATTCCTGCTCTTCTGCCAGATCGGATGACCTGCTTCACGAGATACAGGACCGCCGGGGAGGCCCCCGTGTAGAGGTTCGCGACCCGCTCGTTGCCACGGTCGACGGCCAGGGTGTACTGGATGAGGTCGTTGGTTCCGATCGAGAAGAACGCGCATTCGTCGGCGAAAGCCCGGGCCAGGAGCGCTGCGCTGGGAACCTCGACCATGATGCCTGTCTGGATGCCGCGATCGAAGGGGATGCCCTCTTCATCGAGCTCCTCGCACACATCCGCGAGGATCATCTTCGCCTGCCGAAGCTCCATCAGCGTCGAGACGAGCGGGAACATCACCTTCATCTGGCCATAGGCCGACGCGCGCATGATGGCGCGCAGCTGCGTCTTGAAGAGCTCGCGGTTCTGCAGGCAGTAGCGGATCGAGCGAAGGCCGAGGAACGGATTCCGCTCCGGTTCGTGCGCGCGCTGCTGGGTGTACTTGTCGGCGCCGAGGTCAAGCGTGCGGATCGTGCACGGGCGGCCCGCAAGGAGCTCGAGCGTGCGGCGGTACGCGCGGAACTGCTCCTCCTCGCTTGGCTCGTGGTCGTTGGTGAGGTACAGGAACTCGGTGCGGTAGAGGCCGACGCCATCGCCGCCGTTCGCAAGCACGCTCTCGACCTCGTGGGGGAACTCGATGTTCCCGAGGAGCTGGATGCGCTGCCCGCACTTGGTGACGGCCTCAAGCGGTGCGGTCTCCCGGAGGACCTTCCGATACGCGCTGAATCGGTCCTGCTGCGTGCGGTACTCCTGCAGCGTCCGCTCGTCCGGGCGGATGACCACGACGCCCGTGTCGCCATCGACGATGACGGTGTCGCCGTCCTCGGCGCGCTCCATGAGCCGCTGGCAGCCGACGACGCAGGGGATTTCGACCGCGCGCGCGACGATCGAGGTATGGCTGGTGCGCCCGCCGAGATCGGTGGCGACGCCAAGCACCTTGGTCCGGTCCATGCCCGCCGTCTGCGAGGGTGTGAGCTCGTGCGCGACCACGATCACGCTCTCTGCGAGCTTGGAGAGGCGCGACTCGTTCTCGCCCATGAGCTTGCCGAGCACGCGGCGCTCGAGGTCCAGGACATCGTTGGCCTTCTGGCGGAAGACATCGTTGCCGATCGCCCTGAACTGGTCGGTGATCTTCTTGAAGGCGTCGGCCACCGCAAGCTCGGTGTTGACGAGGTCCCTGCGGATCCGTTCGCGCATCGGCCCGAGCAGCGACGGGTCCTGCACGAGCCCGAGGTGGAAGCCGAAGATCTTCGCAGCCTCGCGGCCGAGCTGCTGCTCGGTCCGGTCGCGCAGGATCACGAGATCCGCCGCGGTGTCACGCAGCGCGCCGTCGAGGCGGTCGAGCTCGCCATCGACCTCGGTCGGGTCGATGGAGCGGTGGGGGACATGCGTCTCCGCCTCTCCGAGCACGAACACACGGCCGATCACGATGCCCGGCGAGACGGGAATGCCTTTCACCGTCTGCATCGCGCGGGGTTGTGACTGGCTGTGCGGCATCAGGGCGAGAGTCTAGCCGAAGCGGAAAGCGAGGCGTTTCGGGCGTGACGGACGATCTCGATCGGTTGCGCCGAGGGAAAAGCGAAATCGGGCGCGGCCTGTGCCGCGCCCGATTTCGTTTGCGAGCGATCAAATCACTTCTGGTCCTTCACCTCGTACTCGGCGTCGATCACATCGTCCTTCTTCCCGTCGTCCTTCGTACCGTCGGACTGCGCACCGGCGGCCTCGCCCGCCTTCGCGGACTCGTAGGAGATCTTGCCGAGTTCCTGCGCAGCCTGGTTGAGCGCATCGAGCGCCTTCTGGATCGCAGCCGGGTCATCGCCCTTGACGCGGTCCTCGACTGCGGAGATGGCGCTCTCGATCGCACTGCGGGTCGAAGCAGGCACCTTGTCGCCGAGGTCGGTCATCGCCTTCTTGGTGCCGAAGACGATCTGCTCGGCCTGGTTGCGCAGATCGACGAGCTCGCGGCGCTTCTTGTCGGCGTCGGCGTTCGCCTCGGCCTCGCGCTTCATCTTCTCGATCTCGTCCTTCGAGATGCCCGACGAGCCGGTGATCTTGATCTCCTGCTTCTTGCCAGAGGTCTTGTCGGTCGCCGACACGTTGAGGATGCCGTTCGCGTCGATGTTGAATTCGACCTCGATCTGCGGGGTTCCGCGCTGCGCGGGCGGGATGCCCGAGAGGTCGAACCGTCCGAGGCTGCGGTTGTCGGTCGCCATCGGGCGCTCGCCCTGCAGGACATGGATGGTCACCGAGCTCTGGTTGTCGGCCGCCGTCGAGAAGGTCTCCTTCTTCGAGGTGGGGATCGTGGTGTTGCGCGGGATGAGCGTGGTCATCACGCCACCGAGAGTCTCGACGCCGAGCGAGAGCGGCGTGACATCAAGCAGGAGCACATCCTTGACATCGCCCACGAGCACGCCGCCCTGGATGGCCGCGCCGATGGCGACGACCTCGTCCGGGTTGATCGAGCGGTCGAGCGCGTCGGTCTTGAAGATCTCCTTCGCGATCGTCTGCACCTTCGGGATGCGGATCGATCCGCCGACCATCACGACTTCCTGCACATCCTTCGGGTCGAGCTTGGCGTCCTTGAGCGCCTGCTCGCACGGACCGCGGAGGCGCGTGAAGAGGTCGGTGCAGAGATCCTCGAACTTCGCGCGGGTCACGGTCACCTGGAGGTGCTTGGGACCGGTCTGGTCCGCGGTGATGAAGGGCAGGTTGACCGTGGTCTCCATCTGCGTGGAGAGCTCGATCTTCGCCTTCTCGGCCGCTTCCTTCAGGCGCTGGAGCGCCATCGCGTCCTTGGTGATGTCGATGCCTTCCTTCTTGCGGAACTCGTCGGCGAGGAAGGTGATGATGCGGTCGTCGAAGTCGTCGCCGCCGAGGTGTCCGTCGCCGTTGGTCGAGAGCACCTCGAACACGCCGTCGCCGACATCGAGGATCGACACGTCGAAGGTGCCGCCGCCGAGGTCGAAGACCGCGATGCGGGCGTTCTTCTTCTTCTCGAGGCCATACGCGAGCGCGGCCGCGGTGGGCTCGTTGATGATGCGCTCGACCTTGAGTCCGGCGATCTCGCCGGCGTCCTTGGTCGCCTGGCGCTGCGCG
>Ga0208783_10002639_pt1 | contig 10238 bp, 7 predicted proteins | sample DEB19_08_DNA_2_FD_184529 | JGI IMG/M metagenome (GOLD analysis project Ga0208783, IMG submission 184529) | Aqueous microbial communities from the Delaware River and Bay under freshwater to marine salinity gradient to study organic matter... | ecosystem: Environmental > Aquatic > Marine > Coastal... | reverse complement strand
CCGCGAGGACGATGAGAGCGAGGCTCACGCGGCCTGCGAGCGAGCCGACGTCGTTGCGGTCCTCCGCATGCGACGGGCGGACCGGCCGGGGTGCCTCGGCTGGGTGCGACACGTCAGGCCTTCGCGCCGGCGTCGCCCGCCGCCTCGGCGGCCGCGAGGAACGCGTCGAGCCGCGCGTTGAAGCCCGCCACGTCCTGCGCGAACGGCTGGTGGCCCAGCCCCGGCAGGATGACGAGCTCGGAGCCCGCGAGCGCGCGGTGGGCCTTCACCGATCCGCCGACCCCGATCCAGTCCTTCTCGCCGACGACCACGAGTGCGGGCACGCGCACGGCGGCGAGCTTCGGCGTGAGCGGCTCGGGAAACAGCGTCGCGATGGCGCGGCACCCGCGCGCGAAGCCCTGCGGGTCGCCCATCTTCGACTCGTCGGGCAGGCGCCGGGCACCCATCGCGGTGAGCGCCGCCGCCATGCCCTCGTTCTCCGCGATCCCGGCCCAGCGCAGGTAGAACTCGTTGGCGGCCTTCTCGTTGCACTCGGGCGCGGTCGCGACCAGGCACAGGCTGCGCACGAGGTCGGGGCGGTCGAGGACGAGCCGGCTCGCGACCACGCCTCCCGCGGAGTGCCCGACGAAGTGCGCGCGCTCCACGCCGAGCCGCGCGAGCAGGCGCGCCACGTCATCGGCGAGGTCGGCGATCGCCCAGGGGCCGGGCGGCGTGGCCGAGCCGCCGTGCCCGCGCATGTCGGGGCGAATGCAGCGATGGCGGCCGCGCAGGTGCTCCGCCTGCGCGGCGAAGGTGTCGAGGTCGGCCGCGAGACCGTGCAGGAAGACCACCGCGGGGCCGCTGCCTTCGTCCACGAAGCGGACCCGCAGGCCGTCGAGATCGACGATCGATTCCAAGCTGCCTCCTCCGCCCCTCGGGCGCCCACGGTCCTTAGACGACCGCGCGGTCGCGCCGCCAGCCCGGGCGCTGCGGCCGCGCGGTCCCGGTCGCGGATTGCGCGGGTCGGGGGAATCGGCCTAGGCTCGGAGCCGTGACGACGGCACGTTCGAGCCGGCTCGGTGCGGCCCTGGCCGCCTGCGCGGCGATCCTCGCCGCGTCGTTCGCCGCGGCCGACCAGACCGGCGGCGGCAGCCTCCGGGGCCGTGGTCCCGGCTGTCCGGACCACCAGGCCTGCTTCGAGGGATTCGCCGCGAAGCAGCGCGGCGTGAAGACCATCGTCTCGGGCTTCCGCGAGACGCGCACCGCGCCCGGACAGGCGCCGGTCGTGGTCTCGGGGCAGTTCTCGTGGAAGTCGCCCGGGAACCCGACCTGGCGGTTCGATCGGCCGGAGAAAGGCGGCGGCGACCAGCCGCTGTTCGTCGAGCTGGGACGCCTCTTCACCTCCACCGACCAGTACGTCGGCGGCCGCTTCGACAGGGTGGCCGGCAGCGGCGGTCCGCAGACGGTGCACCTCGTGCCCCGCGACAAGGGTGCCTCGGAGACGATCGACGGCATCGACCTCGACGTGGATCCCTCGACCGGTCTCGTTCGCAGCGCGACCGTCCTCGAGAAGGACGGCACGACCACGCGGGTCGAGCTGGTGGAGGCGGCGGTCGATCCGCCGGACCCCCTTCGCTGAAGCTTCCCGCGCCGGGCGACTGCGGGTCCTGCTCGCGATCGCCGGAGCCGCGGCCTTCCTCTGGCTCGTGCAGCGCGCGGGCCCGGCGACGATCGCCGATACGCTCGCGAACGTCGACTTGCGCCGGCTCGCGCTCTGCATCGCGATCGAGTCGGTGATCTTCACGGGCTACGCGGTCCGCTGGGGATGGGTGCTCGACGCGGCCGGCGGCCACGCCTCCTTCGGCCGGCTGCTCGGCGCCCGGTTGGCCGGCGTGGCGGCCGGGGCGCTCACCCCGGGCGCGAAGATCGGCGGCGAGCCGCTGCGCGCGTTGCTGCTCGCGGAGGCGGGCGTGCCCGCGGGGCCGGCGATCGCGAGCGTGGTCGTCGACCGCGGGCTCGAGCTGCTCGCGAACGTCGCCTTCGCGGGCGGCTACTGCGCGCTCTTCGCGCTCCGCGACGCGGCCGGTGCGTGGCGCGTCGTGCCGGTCGTGGTCGCGAGCGGTCTCGCGCTGGCCGCCGCGGCGCTCCTCCTGCGCGATCGGGTCGGACGCGGTGCGGGACTCGTGCCGGAGCGCTTCCTGCCGGCGCTGGAGCGTCTCGGCGGGACGAAGGAGGTCCTCGCGTCCACCGAGGCGTCGCTGCGGGCGCTGCTCTTCGGGCGCCGTCGCCTGCTGCTCGCGGTGCTCGTCACGGCGCTGGTCCTGAACGCGCTCGTGTTCGCGGAGTACGCGGTCCTGCTCGCCGCGTTCGACGCCCGCGCGACGCTGCCGGAGCTCGCCGGCGTGCTGCTCGGCGTGGGGATCGCGCACGCGCTTCCGGTGCCGGGCTCGATCGGAACGCTCGAGGGAGCGCAGGCGGCCTTTGCCCGGGCGGCCGGCGGAGGGGCCGCGCTGGCGGTGAAGGCGGCGACCGCCGCGCGCCTGCGGGACCTGCTGTGGACGACGCCCGGGATGCTCTGGCTCGCCACCGGGGCCCGGGGAGGGCAGGGTGGGCCGAGGCTCCCGGGGCCGGTGCCGGGGCACGGAGCGTCGCTTGAAGTCGACGGCTGAAATTCTCTACGTCACCAGGATCGGTCGACGATGGGGCGGTGTGTCGGGTCCCTGCCGGGGCTCGACCGACGTCGCCGCCTTCCGCGCCGCGAAGGAGCCTTCAGTGAATCGACCAGCAGCCCCGAGGGGTCGCGGACTCCCCGTCGCGACGATGCTCGCCGCCGGGCTCGCGCTCGCCGCCTGCGGCGGCCGCGCGGCGCCGCCCGCGCCGCCTCCACCCGAGGTCGTGGTGGCGCCCGCCGAGACCCGCGACGTGTCGATCGCCTCGGAGTGGGTCGGCACCACGCTCGGCTTCGTGACCGCCTCGATCGTGCCGAAGGTGCAGGGCTACCTGCTCGAGCAGAATTACCCGAACGGCCGCTTCGTGAAGAAGGGTGCGCTCCTCTTCACGATCGACCCGAGGCAGTTCCAGGCCGCCCTCGACCAGGCCGAGGGCCAACTCGGTCGCGCGCAGGCGGAACTCGGCCGCACCGAGATCGACGTGAAGCGCTACACGCCGCTCGTGAAGCAGGGCGCGGTGAGCCAGCAGGAGCTCGACAACGCGACGCAGCAGAACTACGCGAACCTCGCCGCGGTCGCCCAGGCGAAGGCCGCCGTGCAGCAGGCCGCGCTGAACCTCGAGTGGACCAAGGTCTACGCACCGATCGACGGCGTCGTCGCGATCAACACGGCGCAGATCGGCGACCTGGTCGGCACGACCACCGTGCTCACGACGATGTCCACGCTCGACCCGATCAAGGTGCAGTTCCCGATCAGCGAGCAGGAGTACCTGCGCTTCGCGAGCGCGATCGCCGAGCGCGTCGACGGCGGCTCCGAGCCGCCGAAGCACGTGAGGATGATCCTGTCCACCGGCGAGACCTACGAGCACCCCGGCGTCATCTCCGCCGCCGATCGCCAGGTCGATCCGCGGACCGGAACGATCACCATCCAGGCGCTGTTCCCGAATCCGGACAACATCCTGCGCCCCGGCCAGTTCGCCAAGATCAAGACCGACACCGACGTGCTGAAGGGCGCCGTCGTGGTGCCGCAACGGGCGGTCGTGGAGACGCAGGGCGCATTCAGCATCTACACGGTCGGGCCCGACGGGCGCGTCGTCTCGAACTCGGTGACCCCCGGGCCCCGGACGGGCAGCGACTGGGTGATCTCGCAGGGGCTCGCGCCGGGCGCCCAGGTGATCGTGGAGGGCGTCGAGAAGGTGCGCGCCGGCATCCCCGTCAAGGTCCTTCCCGCGAAGCCGGGCGACGCGCCGGGGATGATCCTCCCCTCGCCGACCGCCGCCGCGGCAAAGGCCGCCTGACCCGAAGATGTCCCGCTTCTTCGTCAACCGTCCGATCGTCGCCATGGTGATCTCGATCATCATGGTGATCCTCGGGATCGTCGCGATCGTGCAGCTCCCGATCGCGCAGTTCCCGAACATCGCGCCACCCGAGATCCAGCTCACGGCGACCTACGTCGGCGCCGACGCGCTGACCGTGGAAGAGTCGGTCGCGACGCCGATCGAGCAGCAGATGAGCGGCGTCGACGGCTCGATCTACATGTACTCGAACAACGCGAACAACGGGCAGATGAACCTTCGCGTCGACTTCGAGCCCGGCACCGACGTCAACACCGACCAGATCCTGGCCCAGATGCGCTACTCGCAGGCGGCTTCCCAGCTGCCGCTCGCGGTGCAGAACTACGGCATCACGATCCGTCCGTCCGCGACGAGCCCGCTCGCGCTCTTCTCGGTCTACTCGCCGAAGGGCACCTACGACGCGCTCTTCCTGACCAACTACGCCTACATCAACATGAACGACCCGATGACCCGCGTCCCGGGCGTGGCGCAGGTGCAGATCTTCGGCGCGGGCAACTACGCGATGCGGCTCTGGGTGCGCCCCGACACGCTCGCGAAGCTCGGCGTCACGACCACGGAGATCCTGCAGGCGATCGAGTCCCAGAACACCGTGAACCCCGCGGGGCAGATCGGCGGAGAGCCGATCCCCCCCGGCCAGGAGTTCACCTACACGGTGCGCGCCCAGGGCCGGCTGCTCTCGGCGGAGGACTTCGAGCAGGTCATCGTCCGGGCGAACGAGGACGGCTCCTACATCCGCGTGAAGGACGTCGCGCGCGTCGAACTCGGCGCCCAGAGCTACTCGACCGTGGGGCGCCTGAACGGGAAGCCCGCCGCGATCCTCGCGATCTACCAGCTCCCCGGGACCAACGCGATCCAGACCATGAAGGCCGCCGAGGCTCTCATGGAGGACATGAAGTCGCGCTTCCCCGAGGACATCGACTACGTCGTCTCGCTCGACACGACGCTCTCGGTGACCGAGGGCATTCGCGAGATCGTGCGCACCCTCTTCGAGGCGATCGCGCTCGTTCTCCTGGTCGTCTTCCTCTTCCTCCAGAACTGGCGCGCGACGCTCATCCCGATGCTCGCGGTGCCGGTCTCGCTCGTCGGCACCTTCGCGGTCTTCCCGCTGCTCGGGTTCTCGATCAACACGCTCTCGCTCTTCGGGCTCGTGCTCGCGATCGGCATCGTGGTCGACGACGCGATCGTCGTCGTCGAGGCGGTCGAGCACCACATCGAGGAGGGGATGTCCCCCCGGGACGCCACCCTGCAGGCGATGAGCGAGGTCACCGGACCGGTCGTCGCGACCGCGCTGATCCTGGTCGCGGTCTTCGTGCCGACCGCCTTCATCCCCGGCATCACCGGCAGCCTCTACCAGCAGTTCGCGCTCACGATCGCGGTCTCGGTCGTCATCTCCGCGTTCAACGCGCTCTCGCTCTCGCCCGCGCTCGCGTCGCTCCTGCTGAAGCCCCGGACCGAGTCGAAGGGGCCGCTCGGGGCCTTCTTCCGCGCCTTCAACCGGGTCTTCGGCCGGATCACCGACGGCTACGTCGGCATCTCGCGGCACCTGATCCACAAGGCGCTGTTCGCGATGCTGGCGCTCGCCGGGATCGCCGCGCTCGGAGGCTTCCTCGGCTCGAAGCTGCCGAGGGGATTCCTGCCCGACGAGGACCTCGGCTACTTCTACATGAACGTGCAGCTGCCGAACGCGGCGTCGATGCAGCGCACGGACGCGGCCTGCCGCAAGATCGAGGAGATCCTGTCGCGTACGCCGGGCATCCAGACCTACAACACGATCGTCGGCTTCAGCCTCCTCTCGATGACGAACACGACCTACAACGGCTTCTACTTCGTCACGCTGAAGCCGTGGGCCGAGCGCGACGAGCAGGGGCTCGACGCGGCCACGATCATGCAGCGGCTGAACGCCGAACTGCACGAGTTCCCCGACGCGGTCGCGTTCGCCTTCCCGCCGCCCGCCATCCCCGGCGTCGGCACGGCGGCCGGCGTGACCTTCATGCTCGAGGATCGCTCCGGATCGGGCATCTCCTTCCTCGCCGACCAGACGCAGAAGTTCCTCGCGGCAGCTTCCAAGCTCCCGGAGTTCATGTCGGTTTCCACGACCTTCATCCCGAGCGTGCCGCAGTACTTCGCGACCGTGAACCGCGACAAGGTGCTCAAGCAGGGCGTCGATCTCCAGTCCGTCTACAAGACGCTCCAGACCTTCATGGGCGGCTCGTTCGTGAACTACTTCAACCGCTTCGGCCGCGTCTGGCAGGTCTACGTGCAGGCCGAGGGCGATTTCCGGAAGACGCCGGGCTACCTGGGGCAGTTCTACGTCCGCAACAACGCGCGCGAGATGGTCCCGCTCTCGGCGCTGGTCGACATGGACACGACCCACGGTCCCGAGTTCACGGTCCGCTTCAACGAGTACCGCTGCGCCCAGATCAACGGGATCCTCGCGCCCGGGGTCAGCTCCGGGCAGGCGATGGCCGCGCTGGAGAAGGTCTTCGCCGACACGATGCCGCGCGAGATGGGCTACGACTACAGCGGCATGTCCTACCAGGAGGAGGTGGCGGCGAAGGGCGTGCCGCCGAGCGTGATCTTCGGCTTCTCGCTCCTCATGGTGTTCCTGATCCTGGCGGCGCAGTACGAGAGCTGGTCGCTGCCCTTCAGCGTGCTGCTGGGCATGCCGATCGCCGTCTTCGGCGCCTTCCTCATGCTCACCGTTCGCCGTTTCGTGAACGACGTCTACGCCCAGATCGGCCTCGTCATGCTGATCGGGCTCGCCGCGAAGAACGCGATCCTGATCGTCGAGTTCGCGAAGGACGAGCTCGACAAGGGGAAGGAACTCGTCGAGGCGACGCTCGCAGGCGCGAAGCTGCGCCTGCGCCCGATCATCATGACGGCCTTCGCCTTCATCTTCGGCGTGCTGCCGCTGGTCCGCGCGACGGGCGCGGGCGCGGTGTCGCGCCAGATCATGGGCAGCACCGTCATGGGCGGCATGCTCGCGGCGACGATGATCGCGATCTTCATCATCCCCGTGTCGTTCTACGTGGTCGAGAAACTGAGCGGCGGCGGCGCGGCGCACGGCGGCGGCGAGGGGGCCGCGGCACCCGCGGCAACCGCGCCGGCCGGGGAGAGCCACGAGTCGTGAGGCGCCCGGTCGCGATCACCGCCCTGGTCCTCGTCGCGAGCCTTCTCGCCGGCTGCCCGGTCGGGCCGAATTTCCGCCCGCCCGAGTACCCGGTACCGCCGGCGTTCCGCGGCGACACGACCGCGACGGGCGCGACCGGTGCGCCCGCGGCGTCGCTCGCCGACCTGCCCTGGTGGAAGGTCTTCGACGACCCGGTGCTGCAGTCGCTGGTCGACGAGGCGATCCGCGGCAACTACTCGCTCGAGGCCGCGATCGCCCGCGTCGAGCAGAGCCGCGCCGGCGTCGGCATCGCGCAGTCGCAGCTCCTGCCGCAGGTGGGCTACCAGGGCAACGCGGAGCGGCAGCGGGAGATCCTCCTGCCGTCGAGTTCGGCCTCGACCTTCAACTCCTTCCTCGGCGCGTTCAACCTCGCCTGGGAGATCGACGTCTGGGGGCGCATCCGGCGCTCGACCGAGGCCGCGCGCGGACGACTGCTCGCCTCCGAGGCGACGCAGCGGGGCGTGACGCTGGACCTCGTGGCGGAGGTCGCGTCCCTCTACTTCGAGCTGCTCCAGCTCGACCGCGCGCTCGAGATCGCCGACGAGAGCGTCGACTCCTTCGGGTCGACCCTGCAATTGTTCCAGCGCCGCTACGTCGGCGGCGTCGGCTCCCTGCTGCAGACGTCGCGCGCGGACGGTGCCCTGCAGGCGGCGCGCGCGCAGGTGCCGATCTACGAGGCCCGGATCGTCGAGGTGGAGAACCGCCTGAACGCGCTGCTCGGCCGCCCGCCGGGCTCGATTCCGCGGGGTCGCGCGATGGTGGAGCAGCTCGTCCCGCCGGAGATCCCCGCGGGTCTCCCGTCCGAGCTGCTGCTGCGCCGCCCCGACCTGGTCGCGGCCGAGGCCGACGTGATGGCCGCGAACGCCGAGGTCGGCGTCGCGATCGCGAACTTCTTCCCGAAGATCGGACTGACCGCGCTCTACGGCGGCCAGAGCACGCAGCTCGGCGACGTCGTGAAGAGCAGCGCCAACCTCTGGAACCTGCTCGGATCGCTCTCCGGCCCGATCTTCACCGGCGGACAGCTGATCGAGCAGTACCGGGCGCGGGTCGCCTTCTGGGAGGAGTCGAAGGCGCGCTGGGGCCAGGCCGTCGTGACGTCGTTCGCCGAGGTCTCGAGCGCGCTCGTGCTGCACCGCAAGCTGGTCGCCGCCCGCGAGGCGAAGGAGCGCGAGGTCGCCGCGTACCGCGAGTCGGTGCGTCTCGCGCTGCTCCGCTACGAGGCCGGACTCGCGAACTACTACGAGGTGCTCGAAGCGCAGCAGTTGCTGTTCCCCGCGCTCCAGCAGCTCGCCGAGGTGCAGCGCGACCAGCTCGTCGTGGTCGTCCGGCTCTACCGCTCGCTCGGTGGCGGCTGGACCGTGCCGGTCGACGGCTGGGACACGTCGGCCCCCGCGGCCCCGGCCGCCCCGGCGTCGGGAGACGCGGGTGCCGACGCGACGCCGCAACCGCCCGGCGCACTCGTGCCCGCGACGGCGATCGGCGGTTCGCTCCCGCCGCCGCAGCCGGTCGCGCCCCCCCCGTCGGGCTCGACGATCCCGCTCGACTCCTTCGGCGTGCCTGCCTCGGTCCGCTCGAATCGATACGGCCAGGACTCGCCCGCTTCGTCACGGCCGATGCCGTGAGCCGCCGCTACGACCTCTGCGTCATCGGCAGCGGACCCGGTGGCGAGAAGGCGGCGATCCAGGCCGCGAAGCTCGGCAAGCGCGTGTGCGTCGTCGAGGCCCTCGACCGCATGGGCGGAGTGGCCGTCAACACCGGCACGATCCCGTCGAAGGCGCTGCGCGAGATGATCCGTCGCCTGGTCGGCGCGACCATCGTGTCGCCGACCATGCGCGACTCGGTCGCGGCCTTTCGCCCCGACACGATGAAGCGCCTCTGGGGCGACTACGAGCAGATCGTGCGCGACGAGGGCCAGATCGTCCGCGACCACCTGGTCTCGAACGGCGTCGACATGATGGTCGGTCGCGGTCGCTTCGTCGACGCGAACACGGTGGAGGTCGTGGGCGCCGACGACTCCGTCGACACGGTCGCGGCGGACCACGTGCTGGTCGCGGTCGGGACCGCGCCCACGCGTCCCGAGGGCATTCCCTTCGACCACGCGAACGTGATCACGACCGACGAGCTGCTGCTTCTCGATCACCTGCCGCGCTCGATGGTCATCGTGGGCGGCGGCGTCATCGGGACGGAGTACGCCTCGATGCTGGCGCTTCTCGGCATCCGGATCACGCTCGTCGAGGGCCGCTCGCGACTCCTCGAGTTCGCCGACGCGGAGATCGTGGAGGCGCTGCAGTTCCACCTGCGCCGCGAGGGCGTGACGCTGCGGCTCGGCGAGAAGCTCGTGAAGATCGAGACGCGCGCGGCCGAGCCCGGGTCGCGCAGCCAGGACGGGATCACGGCGGAGGCCGTGCTCGAGAGCGGCAAGCGGCTCTCGGCCGACTGCGTGCTCTACTGCATCGGCCGGCAGGGCGCGACGTCGGGTCTCGGGCTCGACCGCATCGGGCTCGAGGCCGACGCGCGCGGGCGCATCGCGGTCGACGAGAGCTACCGGACGAAGGTCCCGAACGTGTTCGCGGTCGGCGACGTGATCGGCTTCCCGGCGCTCGCGTCGACCAGCATGGACCAGGGGCGGATCGCCGCCTGCAACATGTTCGGCGCGCCGACGGCGTCGGTCGGACGGCTCCTGCCCTTCGGCATCTACGCGGTGCCGGAGATCTCGATGGTGGGCGCGAACGAGAGCGAACTCACCGCGAAGGGCGTGCCCTACGAGTGCGGGATCGCGCGCTACTCGGAGATCGCGCGCGGCAAGATCCTGGGCGACGACACCGGCATGCTGAAGCTCGTCTTCCACGCCGAGACGCACGCGCTGCTCGGCGTGCACGCGATCGGCACCGGCGCCACCGAGCTCATCCACCTGGGCCAGGCCGTCATGGCCTTCGACGGGAAGGTCGAGTACTTCATCGACAGCGTCTTCAACTACCCGACGCTCGCCGAGTGCTACAAGGTCGCGGCCTTCAACGGGCTGAACCGGCTGCGGGACGTCTGAGGGGCCGCGCCGCTGTCCCGGGCG
>Ga0208783_10002637_pt1 | contig 10244 bp, 8 predicted proteins | sample DEB19_08_DNA_2_FD_184529 | JGI IMG/M metagenome (GOLD analysis project Ga0208783, IMG submission 184529) | Aqueous microbial communities from the Delaware River and Bay under freshwater to marine salinity gradient to study organic matter... | ecosystem: Environmental > Aquatic > Marine > Coastal... | reverse complement strand
CGAGCCTTCGACCATCGCCATGTGGAGCGCGCTGCTCAAGGCTGGCGTCTATGTCAACATCGCGCTGCCGCCCGGAACGCCCAACAAGCTGTGCCTGCTGCGCTGCTCGGTCTCCGCCGCGCATTCCGATGCGGAAATCGACCGTGTCATCGAACTGTTCGGCGCGGTGGTGGCGCAGGGACACGGCAAGAAGGTGGTGAACGGCTAGCGCCGTCAGCCGCGCAAGAAGGTGAACAGGGGGCCTGTCTGGAGCCGCAGCGGCTCATCCACGGGCGGTGGGAAGAACTCGCCGTCGATGGTGAACATCACGTCGGACGCCACCGCGAGATCATCCGAGCAGAAGCTTACCGCGCCTTCCGGCGCTGCATGCCTCTCACCGCCATACATGATGGGCAGCATCCAGCGCAGCACGGAGGGGACGGGGTAGGGAATCACCGTGGTGCGGATCGGCGCCGTCTTGCCGCCCCAGAAGGGGTGGCACCGCAGCAGCAGCGTATCGAGCGTCGTCGACATCTGCAGGAGCTGCATGCCATCGGCCATGCGGCGGCCATTGGCCTCGACCGAGATCGCATGGGGCCGGTCGAAGCGTGCTTCGTCTTGCGGGTCGGGGCGTGAGAACACGTATTTGCGCATGGCAGTCAGCAGCGTCTGGGCCACGGCCCACTGGCCGCGCACACCCTTTGCGTTGAACGCCTGCTGGCAATAGTGCGTGGCGAGCGCCATCGCCCCGGTGGCCACGAACATGCCGTGGCGCAGTTTGCCGTCGCCGGGGTTGAGGCAGCGGATGGTGTTGCGCGTGGCGAGACGCTTCGCCTCCGGGTTCTGGAGGAAGGCCACCTGCGCACCGATGGAACGGTGGGCGAAGCCCAGGTCGTTGGCGCTGAGGTTTGTGGTGCCATGCGGCAGCAGGCAGATGCGCGGCAGGTGGGGAAAGGCGCCGCGCTCAGCCAGCAGCGTGAGGATTTCCTGGATGGTGCCGTCGCCCGAGCTGATGAACAGGTCGGACACGCCCTCGCGCCCCATCTCCGCCAGCACATCCTCGAGGCGCTCGAAGTGCTCGAGGACATGCAGCGAGATGCCGGGATCGCCCTTCACCCTGGCGGCGAGTTCCTGTCCCTTGCCGCTGCCCTTGCCCGAGCGCGGGTTGACGATGAGGCCGGCGCGGCGCGTCACACCGTCTCCGACCGAAGGGTCATCACCACGGCGAGCGAGCCGAAGGCCAGGATGGGCAACCATGCCGCGAGCCACGGCTTGACGAATCCGAGCTCGCCCATGGTGAGCGAGATGCCGTCGATGATGAAGTAGACGAAACCGATGCCCACGCCCACGGCGAACAGCGCGCCGAGGCCGCCGCCGCGGCGAAAGCGCGTGGCAAGCGGAATGCATAGCCCCATCATCAGCAGGCCGGAGAAGAACAGCGAGGCGCGCTTGTTGGCCCAGGTCTGGTAGACCCATACGGGCCTGATGCCGAAGCCCTGGTTGTCGATGAAGTAGAAGAGTTCCACCAGCGACATGTCCTCCGGCGCGCCCGAGCGTGCGCCCGCCTGCGCGGGCTTCAGCGTGCCGGAATAGACCATGGTGTCAAGGCGGGACGGCTGCAGGTTGTTGCGGTAGTAGACCAGCACCTTGGACAGCGTCCAGCGCCCGGCCTCGAGCTCTGCGTCCTTGGCGTAGATCTGCTCGCGCAGCAGGCCCTTGTCGTCACGGCGGAAGATGATGACGTCGTTGAGTTCCGTCGAGTCGGCGTTGGCACTGCCGGCGCGCAGGATGTCGCTTCCGGCCCGCATCCAGATCGGGTCCTTCTCACCGAGCTTGAGCTTCTCCGCGCCATAGTCGCCCACGCCCCAGTCGCGTAGTTGCGGCGTGGTGGCGGGGATGGCGGAATCCGACAGTACGAAGTTGATGCCGCCCGCCAGGAAGGCCAGCGGCAGCAGCATGACGATGAGACGGGCAGGCGACAGGCCTGCCGCCCAGATTGCCGCCATCTCGTTGCGATAACTGAGCTCCGTGAGGCTGAGCAGCATGGCCAGCAGCATCGAGATGCTCATGTAGTTCACCAGCACCGACGGTGCGCGGTAGAGCATGTATTGCAGCAGGATCGTCATGTCATGCGGGCGCAGCGCCTGCAGGTCCTTGGCGTTGGTGAGCACGTCGAGCGACAGCACAAAGAAGGATACGCCGAGCAGGATCCCGAAGAACCGGATGGCGATCATCCGGTTCAGCATCCATCCGATGAGTTTCATGTCTGGGTTCCCCATCCAAGGCGGCGGACCATGCCGTGGCGCAGGCCGCCGAAGAAATCGCCCACGCGGTCGATGACGGAGCTGACCGGATCGTTGCGCAGTGTGAAGCAGGTACCGATGTAGCGCCAGGCCGTAAAGAGGGCGAGTAGCAGGCAGGGCAGCCACATGGTGACGAGCGGCGAGGCAACGCCGTGATTGGACAGCGATGCGCCCTGATGGATAATCTCGTTGTAGACCACGATCAGCACGAGGGCGACGCCGGTGCGGAAGCCACGCGCGCTGCGCCGGTTACCCACCGCGAAGGGAATGGCGAGGAACGGCAGGATGAGGATGCTCACCGCCGTTACCAGTCGTTCGCTGAGTTCCGAGTTCACGTCGTCGAAGCTGGATTTGGGCGGCGGGCTCTTGAGGGCGTAGAAGAGTTCGGGCAGCGTCAGTTCGCGTTCGTCCTCGCCGCGCGGACGGAAGATATCTTTCGAGATGCGGCCGAGCGGCGTGTCGGCGAGCTTGAATTCGGTCGATTCGCCGATGGTCGGGTCGCTGGAGGTGACATCGGGTTTCGCGTTGAAAGTGAGGCGATGGCCGTCCTCGAGGTGCAGCGTGGGGCGCTGGCCGCGCGGACTTTCTATGAGCGATCCGCGCGCCGCCGTGACCGTGTCGGACCCGCCCGCACCCTTGTCCTCGTAGATGAAGACGCGCTGGAATGAGTTGGTGGCGCGGTCCAGCGTGTCGATGATGAAAGTGCGGTCACCGGCTTGCATGAACACGCCCTCTTCGGCCAGATAGAACACCTCGACGTTCTGCACATCGAACACGACGGAGCGGTAGGCGTAACGCGCAAAAGGCTGCAGCCAGCCCATGATGACGAGCGACATGATGCAGATCGTGGCCCCCATCAGGATCACCGGCCGGGCCATGCGGTTGAGGCCGATGCCGGAGGCCATGAAGGCGTCCGTCTCGGAATTGGCCGACATCTTGCCGAAACCGAGGAGCAGGCCGAGGAACAGTGCCGCGGGAAGTGCGGTGCCAAGGTAATGCGGCACCAGATAGGCCAGCATCTCGAACACGACGGAGAAGGAGTTTTTCTTGCCCAGCGTGGTGTCGAGCAGGCGCACCATGCGGTCGGCGAGAAGCATCAGCAGGCCGATCACCAGCGCGCCCGCAAGGGGAAGGGACACCTGGCGGATCACATGCCTGTCGACGATGGGCAGCAGCAAGATGGGTCAGCTTCCGGTGTGGAGGGGGCGCGTCATCGGCGGCAATCTAGCCAGCCGCCGCTCAGGAAGAAAGCGCGAATTCAGTGAGCGGAACGACCTGACGGGTGGCAGGGTCATAGCTGCGGACCGACACGTCAATCAGCCATTTTCCCGACTGGCGCTGAATGCGGCAGAGGTTCCAGCCGGCCGGCGGGTGCTTTTCATCCTTGATCACCGATGCCGATGGCACCCCCAGCACATGCACCGCGCCGAAACGGGAATTGAGCGTGTTCAGCATGTGCTCGTGGTTGTGGCCGTGCAGCACCAGCTCCGCGCCTTGCGCTTCGAGCACTTCGCGTAGCGGGGCGGCGTCGAGCAGCGACTTCCGCGGGCTGGCAAGGCCGGGAAGCGGCGGATGGTGGATCATCACCACCCGCGCGTAGCCGCGCTCGCGCAGGCCGGATAGGAGGTGCGCCAGCGAGCCCAACTGGGTGCGGCCAAGCTGGCCGCAGGCCCGGTGCAGGGGTTGAGGCACAGCGGTGGACACGCCGATCAGCGCCACGTTGCGCCGCAGCCGCACATAGGGGAAGGGCGTGGCGATCTGCGGCGTTTCATCGGTGACCGCGACGCGCATGTCACCCTGCATGTAGGGCGCGAGATGGAACAGTCCGTGCTCCCATGCCATGCGCACGTAACAATCATGGTTGCCGGGCACGAAGCTGATCCAGTCCGGCGCTCCGAATGCCTTCATCCAGTGCGCTGCGGCCACGAATTCGTCATGCGCGGCGACGTTCACGATATCGCCCGTGAGCGCAACATGATCCGGCGCGCTGTGCACGATGTCCGCCGCGATGGCGAGCGCCACGGCGGGACTGTGCACGCGGTGGCGCCGCAGCCGCCAGTTCATCACGCCCAGGCTGCGCTTCAGCGCAAAGTGCCGGCGCGCCGAGCCTGCAGGCAGCGGGCCGAGATGAACGTCCGAAAGATGGGCGAGCGTGAACAAGGTGCTTGAGGGCTTCCGACTGACGCAGGATGTGGCGGGGGCAATGCTTCGCAGCCTGACGCCGTTAGCGACTAACCGATTAACTTCTCATAAATGCGATAGGTCTTGTAAGGCCTGCCGCCGAAATGCTCGATCATGCGGCGCATGGGCATATTGTCTTCGAGGATCCATGAGGCCTCGCCCCGCGTGGTGCCACGGGCGACGTGGAAATCCCTGACGCGGGCGATTACCGACATGCCGAGCACCGCGCCGGTGACGGTGCCGTGGTACTTCCTGCGAACCCCCATCAGCGGCATGCGCACCGCCTTCGGCGGCCCTGCGAAAAGGCTCCAGCCGAGCTTCGCCCAGCCGAAGGGAAGCAGCTTTCCGTCGAGGCCCGCGATCCAGTCGTTGATGTTGGGCAGCGTGATGGCCATGGCTGCCGCCTCACCCTTGTATTCGGCGATGGCGACGTAGTCGCCAGTCACCAGCATCTTGAGATTGCCGGCGAGCGCCGTCATCTCGTCCTCGGTCCAGGGCACGAAGCCCCAGTTGTCCGACCACGCATCATTGGCGATGGAGACGACGGTGCGCATCTCCTTCAGCAATTGTTTCTTGTCGAGCGGGCGGAGCGTCACGTCCTTGTCGGCCAGGGCCTTGTCGAGGGCGGACTTGAGTGGGCGCGGCAGGGCACCCTCGGCGAACAGGTCATAGGCGATCACGTCCTTCGCCTTGGCGAAGCCCGCCTCTTCCATGCGAGCGGCATAGTAGGGCAGGGCATGCCCCATCATCATCGAGGGCGGCGTGTCGAAGCCCTCCACGAGCAGGCCCGTTTCATCGTTGATCGAGAAACTGAAGGGGCCCTGGATGGCGGTCGCGCCGCGCTGCTTCAGCCACGCCGCGGCGGCGTCGAACAAGGCTGCAAAGACTGTTGGATCGTTTTCAGCCTCCAGAAATCCGAACTGGCCGATGCCGTCCTTGTAGCGTTCCGTGCGCAGCCGGCAGAGCTGGGCGGAAATGCGCCCAACCGGCCGCCCGCTGCGATAGGCGATGAACAGTTCGACCTCGGCATGGCGGAAGTAGGGGTTCTTCTTCGGGTCGAGGTGCTCGAAGCGCTCGAGGTAGAGCGGCGCCACCCAGTTCGGATCGTCGGCATAGATCGCAAACGGGACGTCGAGGAAGGCCCTGAGGTCTTCCTTGCCGTGTACCGGGCGAACGCGGACGGTCTGGGTCATGGTCAAGGACTTAACAAGCGCGTCTGCAGAACTCAAGCTTGGCGACGCAGCCGCGAGGGGCTAACCAGCGGCATGGCCAACGGAATGAAAACCCTGCTGTTCGCCGCAGCGAAACCGGTCCTGCGTGCCATTTACCGGCAGACGCGCGGCATGACCCTGGGCACCCGCATGGTCGTGCTGAAGAGCGGCGACACTGATGTGCTGCTGGTGCGTCATGGCTACGCACCAGGCTGGCTTCTGCCCGGCGGCGGGGTCGAGCGCGGCGAGGCCCTGGCCGATGCCGCCCTGCGGGAACTGCGCGAGGAGGCCGGCATCGCGGCGGAGGAGGCACCCAGCCTGCACGGCATCTTCCTCAACGATGCACAATTCAAGGGCGACCATGTGGCCTGTTTCGTGGTCCGCCGCTTCCGCGAACTTGGCTTCAGGCCCAATACCGAGATCGTGGAGGCGCGCTTTTTCCCCGTGGACGGCCTGCCCGAATCCACCACGGGTGGCACGCGGCGGCGTATCGCCGAAGTGCTGGCGGGCGCCCCGCCGCCCCGCGCCTGGTAGACCTTTACTGAACCTTGACGTCCGCTCCGCCAGAGGTTAACCCGCAAAGGATGACCGCCTCGGACCACATCAGCCTGCGACGACGAGCCTGCGCCCCGCGCGGCAACGCGCGCGCCTGAACGCGTCCGGTCACTCCCTCCGCACAGGACTTCACTGCCGTGCGTCCGGGGCTCCGGGTGCCCGCTCCCAAGCCTTGATTGCCTGAGACATTGCCCATGTGCGGTTCCATCGCCTGCGAAGATACGACGTCCCACGACCATGACCTGATCGAGCACCTGCTCGACCTCGCCTTCGGCTCCGGCCGCCACAGCAAGACGTCCTACCGGCTGCGCGAGGGCAACCGCGCCGTGCCGGGCCTGTCGCTGGTGACGCGCGACGGTGGCGTGGGTGTGTCCGGCACCATCAGCTTCTGGCCGCTCAGCATCGGCACGCAGCAGTCGCCCGCCCTGTTGCTGGGACCCCTCGCCGTGCACCCCGACAGGCAGGGCCTGGGCATCGGCATCGCCCTGATGGAGCAAGGTCTTGCACGGGCAAGGGCGCAAGGCCATGGCCTTGTGCTGCTGGTGGGCGACGAGCCCTATTATGCGAAGGTGGGCTTCGCACGGCTGCCGGCAGGGCTCATCACCATGCCGGGGCCGGTCGATCCCGACCGATTCCTGTATCTGGAACTCACGCCGGGCGCGCTGCAGGGCGTTTCGGGACACGTGCATGTTCCGGCCTCAGCGGCCCTCGCGGTACCACGTGGCGCCGAGGGCCAGCAGCAGAGCTGCGAGGCTTAGCAGCGTGGCGAACAGCGGTGTGTCGGACACCGCCTGCACCCGGTAGCTGTCATTGGCGCGAAGGCCGATCCAGCCTGCGCCCGCCATCTGGCGGCCGGCATCGACCTTCACCAGTTGCGGCATGCCGTCTTCCAGCCAAGACGTGCTGCCGCCGGTTGCCTGCGCAACAGGCGCGAGCACGGCGGTGGTGGCCAGCAGGTTCGCCATTTCGCGCGCATCGCCGCTGCCGGTGGCGGCAACCGCCACCAGCTTGCCATCGGCCAGGCGGTGGAGGCCCGCCTCGGTGACGGGCAGCGATCCCTGGAAGCGGCCAGGTGAAACCTCCCGCAGCGTGATGGTTTCGGCCTTGCCCGACGGCAGCGTCACCTCCACCGGGTTGGCGCTGTCGGCCATGGTGCGGCGCTCGATCACCAGGTTGCTGCCCTGCTGCTTCGCGGTGAGCGCCTCTTCCTCAAGGTCGGGCTCCTTCATCAGCCAGTGGGCAAGGCGGCGCAGCAGCTCGGTCTGCGGGCCGCCGCCTTCGAAGCCGCGCGCCCACAGCCAGCCTTGGTCGGACAGGAGTTGTGCCACGCGGCCTTCGTCCTGGCGGGAGAGCACCAGCAGCGGCTTGCCATCCGGCCCCGCCATCACCGTCTCGCCGGACCCGCTGGTGGTCGTGTCGACGAGGCGGAACCAGCGGCCCCAGCTGGGTGTGGCCCCGGCCGAATCCGGCAGGTCCTTGGTCACGGGGTGTTTCTTGCCCTGGCCGGTGAGCGCGGGCTTGAACGGCTGCTCCACCACGTCGCCCGTGGGGATTGCCGCCATGATGTCGGAGAGCGGCGTCGAATAGAGGCCGTCCTCGGCCGCGAGGTCCGGTCCCGACGCGATCAGCACCGCGCCGCCGTTGCGCACATATTGCGCGATGTTGAACATGTAGGCTTCCGGCAACACCGACTGGCGGCGGTATCGGTCGAAGATCACCAGGTCGAACTGGTCCAGCTTGTCGACGAAGAGTTCGCGCGTCGGGAAGGCGATGAGCGCCAGTTCCTTGGTGGGCGTTCCATCCTGCTTCTCGGGTGGCCGCAGGATGGTGAAGTGGACGAGGTCGACCGAGGCGTCTGCCTTCAGCAGGTTGCGCCAGGTGCGCTCGCCCGGATGCGGCTCGCCGGAGACGAGCAGCACGCGGAGCCGGTCGCGCACGCCCTCGATCACGGCGACGGCACGGTTGTTCTGCAGCGAGATCTCACCATCCAGCGGAGGTGCGGTGATCTCCACGATGTTCTGCCCGGCGTGATCGACAGTGACCGGCACCTCGATGGTCTCTCCGGGCGAGACGTCCACGGTGACTGGCGCGCTGCCGCCGATGGCCACTGTGACCGGCACCGGCTGGCCGGGGCCATTCACCTCGTCAAGACGGAAGGAGATCGTCTGTTCCTGTCCAACCATGCCGAAGCGCGGCGCCTTTTCAAGCACGATCTGGCGGTCCTTCTCCGACTTGGAGCCGCTGATGAGCGCATGCAGCGGGCCGCCGATGCCGGCCTTCGCCGGGTCCTGCGGTGCATCGTGCACCTGGCCGTCGGTGATCATCACGGCGCCGGCGAAGCGTTCCGGGGGAATGTCGGCGAGTGCGCGGTTCAACACCTCGAAGGCGCGCGTACCCTCGTCTTCGTTGCTGGCGTCCGACTTGACCTCGACGGTACGAAGTTCGGTGTTGGGGAGCCGCGCCACCGCCTGCTTGAGTGCTTCGACGGCATCATCGGTGCGTGCCATGCGCTCGCCATTCTGCTGGCTCAGCGAATGGTCGATGACGGCGACCGCGATGTCGGGCAGCGGTTGGCGCTCCTCGTTGCGGATCACCGGATTGGCGAGTGCCGCGATCAGCAGTGCGAAGGACAGCGCGCGCAACAGCATTCCGCGGGCCCGCGCGGCGGCCAGTGCGGCGAGCAGGGCGATGCCCAGCGCGCCAGCAACTGCAATCGCGGCCCATGGCAGATCGGGATCGAGGGAGACGCTCCAGTCCATCATTGACCCAGCCTGTCCAGAAGGTCTGGGACATGCACCTGGTCGGCCTTGTAGTTGCCGGTCAGCGCATACATCACGACATTGATTCCGGTGCGCACCGCGAATTCGCGCTGCCGGTCGGTGCCGGGAACCGACGCGTAGAGCGGGTCGCCGTTCACGTCCATCGCCCAGGCCGCGGCATAGTCGTTGGAGCCGATGATGATGCCGCTCACGCCGTCGGTGTTGCCGGTGGTGGCGCCCTCGCTGTCGGAGCGCTCCACCCACAGCTTGCCGCCGTCATAGCGGCCGGGGAAGCGGTCGAGCAGGTAGAAGCTCTTGGTCAGCACATGCGCCGGAGGCACAACCTCCAGCGGTGGAATGTCGAGTTTGTCGAGAATGCGGCGCAGTGCTTCCGAGGCGGCGGTGGCACCGCCCGACAGCGCGTCGGTGCTGGCGCCGTCCTCGCGCAGGTCGAAGAAGATGGTGCCGCCGCCTTTCATGTAGGCATCCATCCTGGCGAGTGCGGCATCCGACGGCACGGTGGCTTCGGGCCGCACCGGCCAATAGAGCAGCGGGAAGAAGACGAGATCGTCCTTCTCGATGTTGATGCCGGTCGGGTCCCCGACATTGACGGAGGTGCGCTCGCGCAGCATCTCGCCAAGGCCCTTGAGGCCTTCCTCGCTGATGCCGTCGATCTCGGCATCGCCGGTCTTCACATAGGCAAGCCGTGTCTCGAGCGCGTTCTGCAACGCATAGTCGTCGGTCGTCTGGGCATGCACGGGCAGGGGCTGCCAGGAGGCAATGAGGGCGAGTGCCACTATCGCGCCTGCCGCCGCGCGGCGCTGGCGCAGCCGTGCCATGCCACCGCCGAGGAACAGGGCGGCACAGCAATCGGCGAGGAAGGCCAGCATGGCCAGCGCGAAGGCATAGGGCGCCAGCGGCAGGGCGGGCATGGGCGCGAGGCCGCGCTGCGTGATCGAGGCGGGCAGGCCCGTGAGCGGCGCGAGGCCAGTGCCGTCTGTCGAGATGTTGATGGCGCGCTCCTGTTCGCCACGGCGATAGAGGCCGGGCGGCGTGGCGGGCGTAGCCCGCACCTTGTCGATCTGGGCGGCGGGGATGGGTTGCACGTCCGGCGAGGGGCTGGCGAGGTCGCCGAAGCCGTCGAGCGCGAGGAAGGGCGCATAGGCCTGGGCGTCGGAAGCGGTGGCGCTGGCCTTGGTGCCGCCTCCTGCGGCGGGGGCCAGGTCGAGCACCCGGCGAAGCATTTCGACGAACAG
>Ga0208783_10002636_pt1 | contig 10244 bp, 9 predicted proteins | sample DEB19_08_DNA_2_FD_184529 | JGI IMG/M metagenome (GOLD analysis project Ga0208783, IMG submission 184529) | Aqueous microbial communities from the Delaware River and Bay under freshwater to marine salinity gradient to study organic matter... | ecosystem: Environmental > Aquatic > Marine > Coastal... | reverse complement strand
TGTACCGGCGCCCGAACGCGAGGATGTGGCCGAGGACCATCGTCCCGATCTCGAAGTAGTCCTCGACCGTGTGCTGCGCCGGGATCGTGAGCCGGTAGGCGTTGTAGCGCGGATCGTTGTTCCACACGAGCAGTCCGCTCCGGTGGACGATCGCGCCATTCATGCCGCTTGCCCCGAGGCCCGAGGTGCTCGCCACCTCGAGTCGCAGCCGTCGCCCGCTCTGGTTCGTCCAGTTGCCTTCGCTGGAGTTGCTGATCACCTTCGCCGTGAGCCCGGCGACGGCAGTCGTGTCCGGCACGAAGCGCGCCCCGCGGAGGATGCCGTGCGGCCAGAAGTACCCGGCATTCGTCGCACTGCTCGTGTCCGGCTCGATGATCGTACCGTTACGCACCCACTTGAGCGGCCGGCTCTGCGCCGCCATGTCGATCACGCCGAGGCTCACCCACGCGCCGGCTGCGTTCCGACCCTCAAGGGTAGCCGTCCGGAAGTTCGTGCCGCCCAGATAGAGCGCCCCGAGAGGGCCGCGCAGCGGAGTGACTGCGCCGGCTCCCGTCTCGATGACCCACGTCAACTGGTGCTGCGTGGCATCAACCGAGCGCCACGACTGACGCGGCGAGGGGGCCTCGCTGACGAGGACGTTCGAGATCGCGTAGTCATACCGCGGCGTGATCGTCCACTCATCGCCTGCGAGCGTCGGGCCAGCCACAGCGCGGACCAGCGTGCCGTAGTCGAGCGTCTGCGGGTACGCCGAGAATGGGCGACCGGGGAGGTCTGTGGGGAGGGTGAGGTTGTACACGCTGCTCACACCCGCCGCTGCCATCCAGCCCACGCCGTACCAGCGAGACTCGGCAGGGTTGACGAGCGAGAACTGCCCCCACGTTACCGAGGTACCTGCGGCAGTCACACCCGCGTTGCTGACCGTGTTGACGTTGCAGATGCGGTTGGACGGACGCAGCGTGATGAAGCCGCCCGCTCCCGTGCCGAGGTACACGACGGCGTTTGCCGTGGCTCCGTTGTTCTCGAGGAAGGCGCGGATCTGGATACGCGCTCCCGCCGTGATGGTTCCCGAGCCGAGCGAGGCCCCGCCGTTGCTGTCGAGGACATCGACTGTCGTGCCCGAGCAGCGCACGCGGATGCCGTATGTTTGCGTCCCGTTGCTCGATGCGAGCCGGATCTCGCTGCGCTCCGTCGTCGCGATCCACTCGGCGAACGCCGCCACCGTGTGGTTCGCCGTGAGCGCCGGGCCTGCCTGCGTGTACGTGTTGACGGCTGCGGCCGGGCTAACGATCGAGAGGTAGCCGGCAGCGTTGAGCGTGACCGTAGGCACGCCAGCCGTTGCGAGCGTCCACCCAGCCGCGTCGGGAAGCCAATGCGGCGTCCACGTAAGGCGCGATCCAAGCAGTCTGTCCGAGGTCGCCTCGGTCGCCGGATACCAGGGCACGCACGCCGTGGCGTACCCGGCGAACGTGGTGATCCCGATCTGGCCGGGCCACGTCGCGGAGTCCCACGAGGAGACGAGCCGGAGCGTGCCGTTGTACGCCGAGATCGTGCCGCTGATCCACTCGAAGCCGCCCGAGTTCCATGCGACGTTCGGGACAGTCGCCGAAGGAAGCCCCACCTCGACCCAGTCGGTGAACACGTCCGAGGTGCTCCGCACGATCTGCGTCTGCTGGTTCGTCGCGAAGTCTAGGGCAAACACGTAGACGGCGCCGTCCTCGTCGCGCGTGGCGCAGAGCTCCGTGCTGGTCGAGAGCGACCCGCCCGCTGTAAGGTTCGCGCTGGGGGAGCCCAGCCCCGTAATCGTCTGCGTGACCACTGTCTGCCACGCGACCCACGCAGACGGCAGCAGCTTATAGAGCACCGTGGAGTTCGCGCCGTAGTCGTAAGGAGCACTGCGCGACGAGCCGCAGAACACGACGAGGAATGTCCCCGATGGTGTGGCGACGATGTCGTGAACACCGCCCGTGTAGTCGTTCGCAGCGGTCGTGTTGTCCACGCTCTGCACAAGGGCAAACGACGTGCCCATGTCTGCACTCGCATAGTGCTTGAACGAGTCATCAACTGTCGCTGACGTGTCGCGGAAAGCGAGCAGCATGAGGATCTGCCCGTTCGAGTACGCCGCACGCAGACGGCGTGGGACGACCACGGCACCGTCGAGCTCGTCGCGGATCACACTGTCCGCGCTGCGCGTCCACGTCGCGCCGTCGTCCGTCGAGATCCACGCGCGGATCGTGTACTGCCCGCCGGTCACGCTCTTCGTGGAGAGCAGAAGGAGACGACCCTCGGGGAGCTTGACGAGCGTGGGGCAGTACGCCACGAGCGCCGCGGCCTGTGTGTCCACGACAATTGTCGTCGTGGTGGAGCCGACTGTGCGAAGCACGACGAGGTTGCGGATCGACCCGGCAGACGTGAACCGCTGCGCCGTCGTGAGCATCGTCCCATCGTCGGTGTGCACCGCGTGCATGTTGCCGTACTGGTTCGCAGCACCGCCCGACGCGAACGTGTGCAGCGGGCTCCAGCCCGAGAACACGAGTGGGCCGTTCCACCCGAGCCAGTTCAGTCCGTTGGTCCGCATCGCGAAAGCGCCCGGCTCAATCTCTCCGTCAGGGGATGCCGACACGCCGCCGGCTCGCACCGTCTGCACCGTGATGGTGCTGCCCTCGAAGCTGTCGCCGCTCGCCTCGAGGACCATGTCGGTCGCGCGCGTGGGCACCGGGACGCCTGGACGCGGGCCAGCCTGTGAGAGCGTCGAGAGCGGCTCATTGAAGGACGCCGCATTGATCCGCTCGTCGTGGACGAGGATGCCTCGCAGAGCGTTGACGGTAACGGCGTTCGCCATGATCAGCCTCCCCTCTGCCCGAGCCTACGCCCAGCGTTTAACGCACGCGGGAGGGTAGCGTTCGTTCGCAAGTGGTCACGCACGAAGTAATCGAAACTCTTGTGCTTATAGACGACCTGCACCGCATGCCCGCCACCCCCGCTGCCCATCCCGGCGTTCGCTGCGCGGATGGTGTCGTCTCCGAGGAGGCTGCGCCCCATCGGGTTGAGCACGGCCTCGCCAGAACGGACGACCGCCATGCCCTCGTCGGGCTGGCCGATGAGCCCGCCCTTGTGGAACTTCGGCGAGGTCGCCTGCACGGTCGCGAGCTGGACCGCGCCAGCCGCGAGCGCAGCAGCGATGAACGGAATGTTTGCAGGTGGTGGCGCAACGAGCGCCGCCTGCGTCGCAGACGTTGCCGTGTTTACGATGATCTGCGCCATCTGCAACGCCTTGTTGAGCTCGAACTGCTTACGAGCCTCGTCCTTCGCAGCCTTTACACGCTCCGTCGCCTGTTTCTTTTCTTCGGCCGTAGCGTCCTTGCCCAGCGACTTTCGCGCGGCCAACGCCTGTTCTACGGCGTTCTCGCTCTGCGCCATGAAGTAGTCGCTGACTGCGGCGAGGTCGGTGAACAGTTGCGAGCTTTTGCTCTGCACGTTCTGAAAGAAAGCTGCCGCGTCCTCGAGCGTGAACGCTTCTTCGGTCTTGGTCTGGATCGCCTCAAGCGCGGCCACGGCCTCGTCAGACATCGCCTTGAAGCGCATGCCGAGTTCCTCGGTCGGCGCTCGCTGCATCGCGAGGTCGAGGTCGGCGATCAGGAGTTGCAGCTGCTCCACGTCCGAGAGCGGCTTCGATGGCACGAGATCCGAGAGCTTCGCCGAGTACGTCTCGATCGCACGCACCGTCTTGTCGGTGATCGCCTGGGCCTGCGCCTCGGCGGCTACGCGTCCCTGCTCAAGACTGCGTTGCCACTCGGCATCGATCTTGAGGTACGCATCGATCTCGTCGGTAATCGCCTTGATCGCCGCGGCGTCCTTCTCCTCGGCGCGCTTCTTCGCATCGATCGAGGCTGCGCGCTTCTTATCGTTGCGGGCGACTTGGTCGATCGCCTCGGCCTCGAGGCGCATGAACTCGATGCTATCCTCGGTCGATGCGTTGACCTCTTCAAGACGCGCACGACGGCGAGCTTGAGCGGCATTGATCGCCTCGATCTCGGGGCCGAGCGTTGCGAGCTTTGCGACCTCTTCCTCGGTCGCCTTTCCGAGAAGGATGCGCGTGGTGATCGCATCCTGTTCGACCTTTCGCAGAGCGAGGAACTCGTCGGCGCTTGCGATCTGCGCCCTCGTGGCCTCCATCTGCGCGTCGGCCTCTGCGCGGAGAGCCTCGCCACGCTTTCGGGCGCTCTGCGCCGCGAGCGACTCTAGACCTGTCGCGATCCGCACGTAATCGTTCACGCCAGAGAGGCTTGTCGCGAACTTCGTGTTCGCAGCCTCGGCAGCGGCGGTCGCCGCCTCGTACGTCTTGAGTGCCGCAGCAGTCGCCTCTGCCCGTCGCTGTTCCTCGACAATGAGTTCGCCGATGGGTGCCAGCCCGGCTGCGAAGAGAGCGAGCGTAGCCGTCAGCGGGAGAAGCACCGCCCCGAAGCCCTCGAACGCCAGCGCACCCACCTCGCCAACGTCCGCGAGGTCGGCCACGTTCCTCGCACTGTCGCCGAGCGCAGGCCCCAGCATCGACAGAGCGCCCGCCAGTTTGCCCGCAGACGAGCCTACGGTCCCGAAGCGATCTCCGACCTTGCCCACGTCCGCGAGGTCGGCCACGTTGCGCGCACTGTCGCCGAGCGCCGGCCCCAGCATCGACAGAGCGCCCGCCAGTTTGCCCGCAGACGAGCCTACGGTCCCGAAGCGATCTCCGACCTTGCCCACGTCCGCAGCCGCCTCACGCGCGCTTTCAGAGGCGCTAGCCATCGCCCGCTTGCTGGCATCGGCCGCGGCCTTCGCAGCACGCTCGCTGGCCTTGATGCTCTTGTTCAGCTCGGCCGTCATGAGCCGCGCCTGTTCTGCCGTCAGGCCGGGGATGCTCTCCAGCTGCTGACGCAGCCCCGAGAGGTTGGCGCTGACGGTAAGTTCTGCGGTAGCCATCTAGACCCCCTTTGCGAATCGCTTCCCACTTGCCGTCATCGCCTTATCAAGGTCGTTTAGGCTGACCTTGATCGCCTGCTTGCTAGGGTCTAGCACGAGCAGTTTCCAGAGGTTTTTCCCGTCAAAACGATCTGGATTCGGGACATTCTTGGACACGCCGACAGGCCGGTTCCTTCCGAGCTTGTCGGTCATGGCAGTAGCTACCATGCCTTCGGGTATGCGCCCCGTGGCTCGGTAGTACTTCATGACCTCGCTGTATTCTTCCATGTTCAGACGTTGAAGCTGCGTCGACAATGGACCAGGGCGATGCACAAAGTAGGCGTAGCTGCCCTCGATCCATGTACGGCGCATCATGCCCTGCGTCTTTGGGTCTTTCATTCCCTGCTTGGCATCGTTGAAGACGACGCCCCTGATGGAATCGCCACGCACCTCGAGGCGGTAGTCGTTGCCCGCGCCGGACTTGCCCGATCGCTTCCTCACGTTTTCATACCACTTTTTGCGCGCGTTCTCGGCCAGACCTTCGGCGATACCCTCGATGACTTCGACCACGTCACCCGCGAGGTCGCGGATAAGTTGATCCACTGCGCGGTCGAGTTCCGGCCCGATGGCAGTAGTCGCTCGCCCGACCGTGATCTTCTTACCCGCCACCGATCCCCCAGAAGGCTCGCGCCTCGGGGGACATACTATCACCTTCACGCGCCTTCCCGCGTTGAGGCGGCGGCGGCGGCGTGTGCTTGACGCGCCACCACGCGAGGACGCGCTCTTGCTGGTCGCGTGTCCACCCATAGAAGGCGTCGGGATCGCCGCAGAACGTGAGCCCGATCTCGATGGCTACGGCGTCGAGGGCTCCGGCTCCGGATCGGTAAAACCCTCGACGGTCGCGACCTCGGGCTCGCGCGGGATGGCCTCGAGGACGAGGTCGAGGGCTTCCTTCCCGGCCGTGTAGATCTCGGCCTCGGTCACGCCCAGGGCTACCAGTTCGTCAACGACAGCGCCGCCGTAGGCGAGGCTATCGTACTTGCAGCCGGCTAGCGTGGTCTTCAATGGCTTGCTCGCCCAGCATACGCCAAGTGCCGCACCGAGCCCGCGCAGGGCGCTAACGCCCACGGCGATCGTGACCTCGCGCGCCGACATGAACGACGACGGCTTCTTGAGCGTGACTGCGAACTTCCCGAGTTTGACTTCCATTCCTTCCTCCTTCAGACGTGAAACGCCCCCCGCACCATGTAGCACGGGGGGCGTCGGGCATGGGATGCGATCCCGTGCGGGGTTAGGTCGCCGTGATGGTGCCGTAGACCGTGCCGTTGACCGTGAAGGTGTTCGGGTCACCCTCGGCGAAGTCAATGGAGAGGTGGCAGTTCGTCATCACGAGGAGGTGGTCCGAGGCGTCCCCAAAGTTGGACCCCTCCACGGTGAGCGTCACCTTGAGCATGAACACGTCCGAGGCGCTGCCGCCCGTGGAGATCGCCGAGGCGAACGCGCCGGTCTTGTTCACGGCATCCCACAGCTGCTTGTCGGTCGCGTCGGAGAGGTCCGTCATGTGCGCCGAGAAGGAGAACGTCGGGAACGTGCGCGAGGTCTTACGCACCGAGCCGAGCTCGCCGCGGTCGAGGTACGTCGTCGCCTCGGTGTTGCTCTGGTTGAGCCCCGAGATGCTGAAGTCGCCGCTCTCGTACTGCACCGTGACGGAGAGCGGCGTGGGCGTGGTCCCGTCCTCGAGGAGGATGGTACCGTCGCGGAAGTTCTTGACGACAGACGAAACAGCCATGATGTCCCCCTACTGGAGCGGAAGCGTGTGAACGATGCGGAACGTTATCACACCGACGACCCATTCGCCGAGTACCGATGTTTCGCGCGTGGTGCTGATGACCTGCACTTTGTAGGACTGCGGCCACGTCGGGTCGAAAACCATCAACTTGTTGATGACGCTCTGCTCTCCATCGAGGGCATCGTCGTAACTGTCGCTCATGCCCTTCGGCGCGAGGCGCCAGGAGTAGCGCACTTCGAGCGTCGTCTCCACGAGGAGGCCCTCGGCCGGTCGCCCGCGGTAGGCGCGCAGGTCATCGGTCGAGGTGGGATGCACGGCGAACGCCTTGTGGGCGATGGAGTCCGCATCCCGACCAAAATTGTCAGGGGCGACCCTCGACTCCTTCCAGCCCGTGAGCGTGAGGATGCGAGCGGTCACGTCCTCGCGCAGCTGCCTGACGGTCTTGCTTGCCATCAGTACCAGCCGCCGAAGTTGGGATAGCCGCCGCGACCATTGAGCCACACCGTCGAGGTGCCCGACTTCTTCGTGTTCGGGTTTACCTTGTTCTCGTCGCTCTCGTCGTAATTAAACCGGAGCTGCCCCCACGCCTCGGTGTAGGCGCGGCCATAGTGCTCGGCGAGGGCCTGCCAGCGACCGCCCTCTCCGGCGCTCGTCTGGAAGTCGAGGAAGATGAGCTGGAGTGTCAGCGCGAGGTGCGCGTCACGCAGCGCGCTCGGCTGGATGATGAGGTACGGCCGGCGTCCCTGCGCCGTGATCCGGTTCGTGAGCGTGCCCCACGCTTCGTCCAAGTAGGACTGATACGAGGTCGTGCCTGTCGCGAGCAGCGCCGGAAGGTCGCTGTGGCGCTGGAACAGGTCCGCGTCGGTGATGACCGGGTAGAGCGTGCGACGGACGAGGGCGCCGTCGTTGCGAAACACGTTCTGCATCGTGGCGGTCATCTGGAGCGTCCACTCCAGAAGCCATCCCTCTTCCAGCGCGAGAGACGTGGTCACCGTGCCGAGCAGCGCGTAGGTCGCCACGCTGCCCGTGATGGTCACGGCCGCGGCGTTGACCACGACCGTACCGTCTGCCTTGTAGACCGTGAGCGTGCCCGAGAGCGGCGCGACGAGCGCACCCGCACGGTAGACGGGACAGGTGAGATCCTGATTACGCCCACGCTCGATCGTCTCGCCGGAGCGAAACCGTGCCGTGTAGAGCGTCTCGCTGATGCTCATCGTGTCCCCCTGCCGTTTACTTATCGCGTTCGCGACGATCCGCCTTCTGCGCTTGCTGGCGCGCGACCTGCTCGGCGCGCTGCGGCGGCATGCCGCCCTCGACCAGACGGCGCGTCATGGATTCCTTCGCCGCGGAGATGTCCTTACGCTCGCCGTTCACGCCTTCACCTTCGTGCTCTTGACGGGAGTATACATGCGCTCACGCGCGGCGCGCATGTCCTCGAGGCGCTTCTGCTCGACCGGGAGCGCGAGCGCGCTGCCGGGATGCGTCGGCGCGCGGGTCTGGTGCTCGCTCACCACGCGCTCCTGACGCTCGATGATTACACCGATGAAGTCTGGGTCCGGGATCTTGATCACGCCGTCCGCGACGAGACGACGGCAGAAGGCTTGATATCCCTCGGTGTCCACCGTCATGCGAGTCTGACCCGCCACCAGCTTCGGTCGCTCCCACTTCGAGAGGAACACGGGACCGTTCGCACCAGCGTATTGGATGCAGTAGCCACCCGGCTCGATCTCCCAGGGGATGATGGTGACGCCCTTCTTCCCCAGGTGGACCTCGGCAAGCGCCGTATCGCCGTTCTTGTCCACGCGGTTGAGGCCGGGGATCGCGACCATCTGCCCGAGGTCGGGGAGCCACTCGCCGTCCACGCACTGCCAGTGCGCCGGATGATGCGTGTACCACCACGCCGCGTTGCTCGGCAGGTTGAGCAGGGTCGCCATTCCAGCCGGGCGAGACGCGGGCTGCGCTGCAAAATTTCCGCCGTCAGCTGTTCCGAAGTTCGCTGCCATCTGTTGTTTCTCCTTACGCACGAAGGCGTGCCCGTACCATAAGCACGGACACGCCTCGGCGCTAGGCAGAGCCTAGCAGACCATCACAGGTCGGACAGGATGCCGACGCCCTTGAGATCCTGCAGCTCGGCGACGCCGAGGAAGGAGCTGCCGACGACCTTGGTCAGACCGCTGGCCGCGTCACGCTCCCACTCGACCGCCACGGGAGCGCCGGCCGGGATGATCACGCCGCCCGCCGCCGCGATGGGCGCCGGGGTGCCGAGGGCGTAGGCGATGGCGCCGTTGCCGAGCATCATGCCACGGTAGTCCGCGCCCGCGTTCGCGGTCGGGACGTAGGACGAGACGTGGACGTTGACACCGAAGAGCTTGCCCTTGTAGGACGCGCCGAGGGCGTTGGTCTGCTCCTGGTTCGCCACGACGTACTGCGCCGGACCCGTCTCCGCGCGGAGGCTGGACATCAGGTCGTTGTACTGCTGCGGGTGCAGGATCACGTCGTACTCGCCCATCACGCTCTGGAGCTGGAGCGCGAAGATCGCGGAGTAGAACGTGTCCGTGGTGAGGTCCACGCCCGTGCTGCCGACCTGCGTCGAGAAGCCCGAGGACAGCGCACACGCGAGCTGGTTGAACCGGCCGTTGAAGGCCGACACCATGGCGTTCGACAGACCGTCGAGGTCCACGCCGCCGGGGACCGAGTTGGTCACGCGAGCAAGGTCCGTCAGGTCGTAGCGCAGCGCCTGACGCGCGACCACGACCGTCGCAGCCGAGTTCGTGATCGAGGTGTTGCTGACGCTCACGCCGTCGCCGGGGGCGCTCATGATGTCGGTGCCGTTGAGGCCGACCACGGGGACCTGGATGCTGTCGCTGCCGGTGCCGTTCACGCTGCCCACGTTGAGGAAGCACGGCGCGTTGCGAAGGCTGCCGGTGTCGGCGAGCTTCATCACGATCGACTGGTAGAGGACCGCGGCGACGCGGGAGTAGCCGTCGAGAGCGGCAAAATCGATGTTGGCCATAGTGGCCTCCTACAGAGGTTCGAGGTTGCCGCGCCTGTCGCTTTTTACGGGAGCTTGCCCCGAGCGCGTGGGGAGTGTCCCCACGGCTAGGGTATGCCTACGCGTGACAGAATGTCAAGGGGCCGAGAACGCTGCCTTGATCGCTGCCGCGTTCGCCTTGAACTCTGCGGGCGAGAGACGCATGATCGCCTCGGGCGTCCACGCGGTCGTGGCCGGCGGCGTCTGCGTGACCGTGCCGGCGTTGACCTTCGGCATCGCCGTCGTAACGGGAGCCGCAGGGGCAGCGGGTGCGGCGGGTGCGGCCTCGGGCAGGTAGGCGCGCACTGCCTTCGGGAGCGAGTCCTTGTTGCCGAGCCACTCCGAGAGCGGGGGTCGGCCCTCGCTGGGGAGACGGCTGTAGGCATGCTGCACGTACTCGATGCCCTCGGCATCGGTGATGCCAGCCGCGGCGATCTCGCGCTCGGTGCGGAGCGCCTCACGCTCGGCCTTGCTCGAGGCCTTGATTTC
>Ga0208783_10002632_pt1 | contig 10255 bp, 9 predicted proteins | sample DEB19_08_DNA_2_FD_184529 | JGI IMG/M metagenome (GOLD analysis project Ga0208783, IMG submission 184529) | Aqueous microbial communities from the Delaware River and Bay under freshwater to marine salinity gradient to study organic matter... | ecosystem: Environmental > Aquatic > Marine > Coastal... | reverse complement strand
TTGGGGCGTGGCGGTGGGGCTCGCGGCGTTGCCGGTGGTGTGGGGTTTGCAATGGCTCTCGGCCACCGCCCTGCAGGCGCTCGGCTTCGATGTGGGTGAGCAGGACGCCATCCGGCTGCTGCGCGATTCGGAGACGTTGGGCAAACAGGTGTTCATCGGCATGGTGGCCATCGGGCTCGCGCCGCCGGTGGAGGAGATGTTGTTCCGGGGCATCCTGTATCCGTTCCTCAAGCAGCGCGGGTTTCCGCGCTGGGGGTTGTGGGGCACGGCATTGATGTTCGCGCTCATCCACGGCAGCCTGCCCATCCTGCTGCCGCTCGTCGTCCTCGCGGTGGTTCTGGCGCTGCTCTACGAACGCACGGACAATCTGCTCGCGCCCATCATCGTCCACACGATTTTTAATGCGGCCAACTTTGCGATGTTGTTTATTCTCAAAGCGGCCCAATGTCCGCCGCATCCTTGAAAATAACCGGAATGGAAACCGCGAAATACACGAAATCCGCGAACGGACCAGCGATGGGGAGCGGCGGGCGTTGCTGCTGCGGGATGAAAGTCATTCGGTCGGGCTGGCCGAACCTTCCTGCTGTGTTTCGCGTGGTTCGCGTATTTCGCGGTTCGCCCGAACCGTGGCATTCAGCATGAACGAATTTGAACTCATCGCGAAGCTCACGCACTCGCTGCCCACGAACAAATCCGTCGTGGTCGGCGCGGGCGATGATTGCGCCGTGCTCGACCTCGGCGTGGCGGACAAGTTGTTCCTCTTCAAGACGGACGCCGTCGTGGAAGGTGTGCATTTCACCAAGGACACGCCGCCGGAGAAAATCGGCCGCAAGGCGCTGGCCCGCTGTCTCAGCGACATCGCCGCGATGGCCGGCACGCCGCAGCACGCGGTGGTCACGCTCGGCCTGCCGCGTGATTTCGATGCGGCGTTCGTGGAAAAAATCTACGCGGGCCTGGCCGAGGTCGCGCACGGACACGGCGTGGCCATCGTCGGCGGCGAGACGACGACGAACCCGGTCATCCTGCTGAATCTCGCGTTGCTGGGGTTCGCGCCGCGCGGCAAGTGCGTGCTGCGTTCCGGCGCGGAAGTGGGCGATGCGATTTTTGTGACCGGCGAGCTCGGTGGTTCGCTGGCGGGGCGGCATCTGGATTTCGAGCCGCGCTTGGCGGAGGCGCGCTGGCTGGCGGAGCATTTCCCGCCGCACGCGATGATTGATTTGAGCGACGGCCTCGCGGGCGACCTGAAGCACATTCTCGCCGCCAGCAAAGTCGGCGCGGAGCTGCTCACCCGGTCCATCCCCGTCAGCCGCGCGGCGAAGCTCGCCGGCAAGGCGGGCGATACCGCCAAGCCCGCGTTGCTCGCCGCGCTCACGGACGGCGAGGATTTTGAATTGCTCTTCACCGTGGCTGCCAAGGACGCGGTGGCGCTGCTGGATGCGTGGAAGGCGAAGTTTCCCGGCACGCGCCTGACGTGCATCGGCAAGATCACTTCGGGCCCCGGGCTGGCGTTGCGGGATGGTCGCGGCGTGATGCCGTTCACCGGCGCGGGCTACGTGCATTTTGCAACTTCGTAGCCGAAACTTCGCGCCGCCGCGAAGTTTTCATCGACAAGTGCGGGGATTTATTCACTCTCTCCGCCACTGGAGCCCCCATCCCCGAAATCTATCACGCTATGACTTTTACTGCCGCTCAAATCGCCGAACAACTCCGGGGCAGCGTCGTCGGCGACGGCTCGGTTGAAATCACCGGGTTCGCCCCGGCGGATCTCGCCAAGCCGGGCGACCTCACGTTCGCGGAGAAGGAGAGTTACTTCGCCGCCGCCGCGGCGAGCGCGGCCAGCGCAATCCTCGTCGCGGGCGAATTTCCCGGCGCGAAGAAGGTGCTCATCCGCGTGCCGAACCCGCGCGTGGCCGCGGCGCGGCTGTTGCCGCTGTTTTTTCCGCCGGATACCCACGCGCCTGGAGTGCACGCGACCGCGACGGTGGCCGCCTCGGCGCAAGTTGACCCCACGGCGCACATCGGGCCGGGCTGCGTCATCGGCGCGCGCGCGAAGATCGGCGCCCGCACGGTGCTCATGGGCGGGAATCACATCGGGCGCGATTGCCAGATCGGCGCGGACGGCTGTCTGTTTCCGAACGTGGTCATCTACGCGCAGTGCCGCGTCGGCAACCGCGTGAGCATCCATGCCGGCACGGTCATCGGCGCGGACGGCTACGGCTACGTCTTCGACGAGGGCCGCCACCGCAAGATGCTGCAGGTCGGCAACGTGGTCATCCACGACGACGTGGAGATCGGCGCGAACGCGGCGATCGACCGCGCCGCACTCGGCAGCACAGTCATCGGCGCGGGGACAAAGATTGATAATCTAGTTCACGTCGCGCACAACGTGGTGATGGGAAAACATTGCCTCGTGATGGGCCAGGTGGGTTTTGCGGGCAGCACGCAGTTGGGGGATTATTGCGTGATCGCCTCGCAGTCGGGCATCGCCGGGCATCTGAAACTCGGCGTGCAGGCGACGGTCGGGGCGAAGTCCGGTGTGATGCGCGACGTGCCGGACAAGGGCGTCGTGCTCGGCATCCCCGCCGCGCCGGACAAGCAGACCAAGCGGCAGTGGATCGCGCAACAGCAGTTGCCGGACATGATCCACCGGCTGCGGGAGCTGGAGAAGCAGGTGGCGGAACTGCAGGCCCGGGCCGGCGGGAATCAGGTTTGACCGCGGGGGCTGCCTTTACTTCAACCGCCAGGTGATGCGGGCTTTGTCGAGGTCGTAGGGCGACATCTGCATTTTCACGCGGTCGCCGACGGTGAGGCGGACCCAGCGTTTGCGCATCTTGCCGCAGATGGTGGCGAGGACGAGGTGCTTGTTGTCCAGTTCCACGCGGAACATCGTGCCGGGCAAAACGCTCGTGACACTGCCTTCAACTTCTATGTGTTGTTCTTTCATGGCTGGGGACCGACAGGAGGACGAATGACTGGGAAAAGAAAAAGGCGGAGTCCGGTTCACACCGAACCCCGCCGTGAAATTATCGGGTTGGCTTAGTAGCGACCACGACCGCCGCCGCCGCCACCACCGTAACCGCCGCCGCTGCCGCCGTATTCACGACGACCGCCGCCGCCGCCGGGGGCGCGTTCTTCACGGGGCTTGGCCACGTTGACGGTGAGGGCGCGTCCGTCCATGTCCTTGCCGTTCAACCCGTCGATGGCCTTCTGGGCCTCGTCGGCGTTGCTCATGGTCACGAAACCAAAGCCGCGGGGGCGATTGGTCATGCGATCCATCATCAGGTTGGTTTCCGTGACCGTGCCGAACGCGGCGAACGCGTCGGAAAGGTCGTTTTCAGTGGTATTGAAGGAAAGATTTCCTACGAATAGTTTATTGCTCATGTGATGTGATACTGTCCGACTAACCGCAACTTTCTACAGACTGTTCCCGAACGCCGGGTCTAAAATCATCACTGAAACAAGTTCACTTGAAGATTCACCATGCCTTGAAAGAGACTAGCTATCTAACAGACGGGGGGAGACTGACGGGTTCCGGCCGGATAGCAACAACTATCGGCAATTATCTTTTCGGCCGCGCCCGACTCCGGCGGTCAGATCGGGTAGAATGTGGCTGCCGGGGAACTTTCGCGTTAAAACCCTGCCACCACCGGCTTTTTGGGCCGCCTGGCTTCGGTAATAGTCTTGACCCCGCTGCCGGAGTTCTTTTAGCCTGTCGTCTTAGTTAGGTAAATCCATGTTTGCGCATCTCAAAAGCCTGTTTTCCAATGATATTGGAATTGACCTCGGCACGGCCAACTCGCTCGTTTACGTGCGGGATCAGGGCATCGTCCTGCGCGAACCTTCGGTGGTGGCCATCCAGGCCGGCACGACCAACGTGCTGGCCGTAGGCGAAGAAGCCAAACGGATGCTGGGCCGCACGCCCGGTAACATCATCGCCATCCGACCGATGAAAGACGGCGTCATCGCCGACTTCGAGATTACCGAAGCAATGCTGCGCCACTTCATCCAGAAGGTGCACAACCGGAAGCTCATCGCGCCCCGCGTGGTCGTGGCCGTGCCTTCCGGCATCACCGAAGTGGAGAAACGCGCAGTCAAAGACTCGGCCACCCATGCGGGTGCGCGCGAGGTTTACCTGATCGAACAACCGATGGCGTCCGCCATCGGCGTGGGTCTGCCGGTGCATGAGCCGGCGGGCAACATGATCGTGGACACCGGCGGCGGGACTTGCGAGATCGCAATCATCTCCCTGGCCGGCATCGTCTTCAGCCGCAGCCTGCGGGTGGGCGGAGACGAATTCGATGATTCGATCGTGGCGCACATGAAACGCGCCTACAACCTCATGATTGGCGAACGAACCGCGGAAGAGATCAAAATACGCATCGGATCCGCGTTCAAGCTGGAGCAGGAATTGACCATGGAAGTCAAGGGTCGCGATCTGAGCGCCGGTCTGCCGAAGACCATCACCATCCGCTCGGAAGAAATCCGCGAAGCCCTCCAAGAACCGCTCTCCCAGATACTGGAGTCCATCCGCATCACCCTCGAACGCTGCCCCCCCGAACTCTCCGCCGATCTCGTCGATCGCGGCATTGTCATGGCGGGCGGCGGCGCGTTGCTGCGGGGCATCGACCGCCTCGTCGCGGAAGAAACCGGCTTGCCGGTGCACATCGCCGACGATCCGCTCACCGCCGTGGCCGAAGGCACTGGCCGGGTGTTGCAGGAACTCCATTTCCTCAAGCGCGTCTCTTCGGACTCCACCGTCTGATTCCACCTCCAGTCCTGTAGCGGCGGTCTATGGCCGCCGTCGGCACGCAGGCCGTGTCGCAAAAATTTGACTGTGGTAGTGGATGTTTAAAAAGAAGCAATACGTCGTTCTCGGCGCCGTCCTGGTGCTGACGCTGATTGTCCTGAACCTGCCCGGCGGGCTCACAGCCCGGCTCAAGCAGGCCCTCGGCGGCCTTTACCTGCCGCTCTTCGGCGCGGCCAGCGCCACCGGACAACTCGGCAAAAACGCCGCCGCCAACCTCACCCCCCGCAATGAACTCGTCCGCCAGAACGAAGTCTTCCGCCGTGAAAATGCCGAACTCCGCCTCCGCCTTCTCCAGGCCGAAGCCGCCACCCGCGAGAACGCCCGGCTCCACCAACTCCTCGGCTGGCAGACCCGCGCCCCGTGGAAACTCAAGCTCGCCAATGTCGTCCTCCGCGAACCCGCCAACTGGTGGCGCACCGTCCAGATCGACCTCGGCCGCCGCGATGGCCTCCGCGAAAACCTGCCCGTCCTGACCCCCGACGGCCTTGTCGGTCGCATCGGCGCCGTCAGCCTCACCCGCGCCCAGGTCATCCTGCTCGGCGACCCCGCCTGCCGCGCCGCCGCGCTGGTGCAGAATCCCGCCCGCGACCAAGGCATCATCAACGCCGGCGCCGCCGTGCTGGACCCCTCGCTCGTCAACCTCGGCTTCCTTTCGCGCAACGCCATTCTCGCGCCCGGCCAGAATGTCGTCACCAGTGGCCAGGGCGGCATCTTCCCGGCGGGCATTCCGCTCGGCACCATCGTGGATTTCCGCGCCGTCGAATTCGGCCTCTACACCGAGGCCCGCGTCAAACTCGCCGCCAACCTGAGCGCGCTGGAGGAAGTGTGGGTGCTGTTCCCATGAATCCCATCAACACCATCCTCATCCTGCTCGCGGCTTTTGTGGCCGTGTTCCTCCAGGCCGCCTGCGGCACTCGCGGCTCGCTCGGCGCGCAAATTGATTTGCTGCCCGCGCTCGTCGTTTACGCCAGCCTCACCGGCGGGTTGACCACCGTGGCGCTGCTGGCCGTCGGCGGCGGACTCGCGTTTGATGCGCTCTCCGCCAACCCGCTCGGCATCTCCATGCTGCCGCTTTTTGGCATCGGCTTTCTCATCCACCGCCAGCGCGAATTCATCCTGCGCGATCAGCTGTTCGCGCAATTCATCCTCGGCCTGGCCGCGAGTGCCGCCGCCCCGTTGCTCACTTTGCTGTTGCTGTTCACCGGCGGGCATGCGCCGTTCGTCGGCTGGGGCACGCTCTGGCAATGGCTCGTGATGAGTCTCGGCGGCGGCCTGGTGACGCCGGTGATGTTCCGCCTGTTCGCTTTCATCCGCGGCGCGTTTTTTTACCGCCCCCTGACCGAGACCAGTTTCCGTCCCGACCGCCAGATCCGGCGCGGACGTTTTTAACCACGAATGAACACGAATAAACCCGAATTCATTCGCCCCGGATTACCCCGGATTGAAGCCGCGCCTGGAAATGACGAAGGCCTAAACCGTCTTGCTTCAGCCCGCCCGGCTGCGGCGCAACGTCTGGCCGGCGCGCTTTGGAATTTGGCCTTCGACAGGAGTCATTCAAGCGTCATCCGAGCTTCGTCATTCGTCATGGGTTTGTATTCGTGTCGATTTGGGTCCATTCGTGGTTAACCGCCCATGCTGATTTTCGACCAACTGAAAAAGAGCGACCCGAGCCTGCGCCTGCTGGCCACGGGCGTCTTTGGCGGTCTGGCGGTGTTGCTCATCGGCCTCTGGTGGGTGCAGGTCGTGCGCGCCCGGTTCTATGAGGCCAAGCTGGAGACCCAGTCCTGCCGCACCGTGCGCGTCCCGGCGCCGCGCGGCAAAATCCTCGACCGCAACGGCACGCCGCTCGCCGAAAACCAGCCCAGCTACCACCTCAGCCTCTACCTCGAGGAATTCAGCCCCGCGTTCCAGCGCGCCTTCAACACCCGCATCGCCGCCTGCAAAAAAGCCGGCCTCAAACTCAAGCGCGACCAACGCAGCGAGCTGGCCCGCGCCACCCGTTACGCCGTCGTCAGCAACGTCGTCGCTGCCGTCACCGGCGAATTCCAGTCGGCCGTCACGCTCGACCCCGAGAAATTCCGCAGGCACTACGAGACCCACCTCGCTCTGCCGCTCACCGTCGTGCCGAACCTCACCCGCGCGCAGATCGCCCGCGTGGAGGAGCATCCGGATCTCCCGGCGGGGCTCGCCGTGGACACGCAGGCCGGGCGCGTCTATCCCTTCGGCCCCACCGCCGTCCACCTCCTCGGCTATGTCCGCCGCGATGACAGTTCCGCCGAAGGGGAAGAAGCCTTTTTCAACCACCGCCTGCCCGACTGGCGCGGCATCATCGGCATCGAAGCCGCCTTTGACCCGCAACTGCGCGGCGAAGCCGGGGCCAAATCCGTCCTCGTCAACCACCTCGGCTATCGCCAGTCCGAAAACGTCCTCACTCCCGTCGCGCCCGGCCAGAATCTCGTCCTCACCATTGACCTCACCATCCAACAGGCCGCCGAGCGCGCCCTGCAATGCTACGGCCCGAACACGCGCGGCGCGGTGGTGGTGATGGACCCGAAGCGCGGCGACCTCCTCGCGCTCGCTTCCTCGCCGGTGTTCGACCCGAACAATTTTGTGAAGGGCATCTCTCACGCGCAATGGGAACAGTTGAGCGACGAAAAATTGCGCCCCCAGATCAACCGCGCCCTCCAGGAGAACTACGCGCCCGGCTCCGTCTTCAAGACTCTCGTCGGCCTTGCCGCCCTCGAAGCCGGCCTCAACCCCTCCGAAATCCACAACGTCCAGGCTGACCCCGTTCGGGCCGGGCGCGGGTGCATCTATATCGGGCGGCGTAAGATCGAGGACACCGCCCCGCCGGGCGCCTACGATTTCCGCCGCGCGCTGAAGCTTTCCAGCAACTCCTACTTCATCAACGCCGGCCTCCGCACCGGCATGGCGGGCATCATCCAACTCGGCGCGCGGTTGCATCTCGGCGAACGCACCGGCCTGCTTCCGCGCGGCCAGGAGACGCCGGGAATTTTCCCCAAGCCCGCCCGCCTCCGCTCCGGCTGGTCTGATGGCGACACCGCCAACGCTTGCATCGGTCAGGGCGAGATCAGTGTCACGCCCGTCCAGATGGCGATCATGACCGCCGCCATCGCCAACGGCGGCAAAGTCCTCTGGCCGCGCCTCGTGGACCGGCTGGAGCCGCTCGCCGGCACCGGCCAGCCGCCGACAACTTTTCCCGCCGGCCGCGTGCGCGACGACCTCGGCGTGAAGCCGCGTTCGCTGGAGATCGTCCGCGCCGCAATGCTCGCCGACGTGGAGGATGCCGATGGCACCGGGCGCGCCGCGCAGGTTCCCGGATTCCGCGTCTGCGGCAAGACCGGCACCGCGCAGATCATGGACGCGCGCAACCAGGTGACCGACCACACGACATGGTTCACCTCGTTCGCGCCGTATGAAAACCCCCGCTACGTGGTCGTCGTGATGGTGGAGAGCGGGAGTTCCGGCGGCGGCACCTGCGCGCCCATCGCCAGGGAGATTTACCTCGCGCTCCAGAAACGCGAACAGTCGGCGCGCGCCAACCCGGCCCCGCTGGCGCAAAATTGAAATGATGCTCGGCACCCCGCTTAACGAACGCCCGGCGCGACTGGACCTGCTCCAGTTGCTCGCCGTCCTCGGCCTCATGGTCGGGGGCGCCGCATTCGTCTACAGCGCAACGATGGTCCACGAGCCGGTCGGGTTCTGGCAGCAATATCACGAGCTGCCGCTGCCGCAATTTTTTGGCTGGCTGCTGCCCCAGATGTTTTTCCGGCAGATCGTCTGGTATGTGCTCGGCGGCGCGGCGGCGGTGGTGCTGGCGGTCGTGCATTATCAATCGCTGGTGCGCTGGGCGCTGGTGGCGTATTGGGCGTCCATCCTGACGCTGGTGGCGGTGCTGATCCCGTTCATCGGAGCGACGCGCTTCGGCGCGCGCCGCTGGATCGACCTGGGCTTCTTCCAATTCCAGCCCAGCGAATTCGCCAAGCTCGCGTTTATCCTCGCCATGGCGCACTTCGCCAGCCGGCCTGCGGGCGAACTGAAATCGCCGCGCGTGTTCTGGAAGGCGATGGGTCTGCTCGCGTTGCCGTTCGTGCTCATCATGAAGGAGCCCGACCTCGGCTCCGCGCTGGTGCTCGTGCCCACGGGCGTGGTGATGTTGTTCGTCGCGGGCACGCCCCGGCGGTATCTCCTCCGGCTCGGCGGCGCGGTGGGCTTGCTGGGGCTGCTGTTGCTGGCGGATATTTTCTTCGCGCGGCCCGACGCGTGGTATTCGGTGAAGCTCGAGCCGTATCAGCGGCGGCGGCTGCTCGTTTATTTCGGGCAGGAAGATCGGCCCCCGGCTGGTGCGTCGCCGGCGAAGATTTTGGAGCTGCGGAAACAACATTTCGACGACCAGCACAATGTGCGGCAGGCGATGATTTCCGTAGGTTCGGGCGGGCTGCTGGGCAAGGGCTGGCGGCAGGGCACCCAGAATGCGCTCGGCTATCTGCCGCGCGCAGTCGCCCATAACGATTTCATTTTCTCCGTCATTGCCGAGGAGAAAGGATTCGTAGGCAGCGTGATCGTCGTCACGCTCTACGCGGTGGTGCTGTTCACCGGGATCAGAACCGCCGGCCAGGCACGCGATCGCCTGGGCAAACTCCTGGCTGTGGGCGTCGTCACGCTCCTGTTCAGCCAGGTCTTCATCAACATCGGCATGAACATCCGCATGATGCCTGTGACGGGCGTGCCCTTGCCCCTGCTGTCCTACGGCGGGAGCTCGGTGCTGTGCTCGCTGATCGCCATCGGCCTCCTGCAGAACATCCACATCCACCGAAAGGGTTATTAAGATTATGAGTGACCAACCACAACCAAAACGAAACTTCTCCCGCCGTCGGCGCGGAGGAATGCGCTTCCGCCCCGGCGGTGGCATGAACCCCAACCAACCCCCGCGCAATGACCGCGGCGCCCAGGAAGCCCGCGCTGAAGCCGTCGCCCAGACCGGCGGCCCGGAGAAAGTCTATGACCGCCGCCATCTCAATGAGATCGAGCGCGCGGAAAATCTCGCCGCCGGCCTCCCGCCCGAAGGCGCGCCCGCCGCGCCCGAGCCGGAAACGCTCGCGCCCGGCGAGAAGCCCAACCGCCAGTTCCGCCAGCCGAACCTGGAGACCCCCGAGGTCGTCGAGGAAGAAGCGCCCTATCAGCCGGTGGACCTCGAGCCCAAGCCGCAGGGCTTGCTCGGTGCCATCAAGGCTGCCGCCGGCAACGTCGTCAAAAAAGTCCAGCAGCTCATCCGCCCCAAGCAAAAGTCGGACAAGGACGTCGTCATCAACGCCGAATCGTTGGAGACGCGCGTCGCCGTCATCGAGAAAGGCAAGCTCGAGGAGTTCACCATCGAACGCACCAACGAGGAACGCCTCGTCGGCAGCATCTTCAAGGGCCGCGTGC
>Ga0208783_10002626_pt1 | contig 10263 bp, 6 predicted proteins | sample DEB19_08_DNA_2_FD_184529 | JGI IMG/M metagenome (GOLD analysis project Ga0208783, IMG submission 184529) | Aqueous microbial communities from the Delaware River and Bay under freshwater to marine salinity gradient to study organic matter... | ecosystem: Environmental > Aquatic > Marine > Coastal... | reverse complement strand
GATCGGCACGGCACCTTCGTGGTCCTCTTCGGGCGTCTGATTCCTGTCGTCCGGTCGGTCGTCTCCATTCCCGCCGGCTCCGACAACATGCCCATCGCCAGGTTCACCATGCTCACCGCGGCCGGGTCACTCGTGTGGAACACCGTGTGGGTCGCAGTCGGCTGGGGTCTCGGTGACCAATGGGAGAAGGCCGGAAAGTGGGGCGACTACCTGCAGTACGGCGTCATCACCCTCGCCGCGGTGGGCTTCATCGTGCTCGTCGTGCGTTCGAGGCGTGCTCGGTAGACTCCACAGCCACACCATGCGGGTGTAGCTCAATGGCTAGAGTTCCAGCCTTCCAAGCTGGCTATGCGGGTTCGATTCCCGTCACCCGCTCCAGCAGCAAGCAGATAACAAAGTCGGGACGGAGGTAGCCCGTGTCCGCTCTCTTCAGCCCAGTCACGTTCCGCGACGTCGAGATCAAGAACCGACTGTGGGTCTCCCCGATGTGCCAGTACTCGGCCGATGACGGTGTGGTGAACGCATGGCACATGCAGTGGCTGGGCTCCCTCGCCGTGGGCGGGTTCGGGCTCGTCGTCACCGAGGCAACCGCCGTGAACCCCGTCGGTCGCCACTCCCTTGCCGACGCGGGTCTGTGGCGCGACGACCACGTCGACGCATGGGCGCCGGTGGTCGAGTTCGGCCGTTCGCACGGCGCCACGATGGCAGTCCAGTTGGCACACGCAGGGCGCAAGGCCGGCACACGGCCCCCGTGGATGGGCCGCACCCACCTGTCCACCGAGGAGGGTGGCTGGCAGTCGGTGGGACCGAGCGCCGTGGCGGCAGAGGGACTCCCCGCACCGCGCGCACTCTCCCGCGGGGAGATCGCGGGGGTCGTGGAGGACTTCGTCGCGGCCGCACGGCGCGCGGTGCGGGCCGGGTTCCAGGTGATCGAGATCCACTCCGCGCACGGCTACCTGCTGCACGAGTTCCTCTCGCCACTCTCCAACACGAGGGACGACGAGTACGGGGGCACGTTCGAGAATCGCTGCCGTCTCGTCCTCGACGTGGTGCGGGCGGTCCGTGCAGAAGTCGGCGACGGCATGCCCGTGTTCGTCCGCCTGTCGTGCACCGACTACGCGGAGGGCGGGTGGACGGTCGAGGACACTGTTGACGTGTCGCGCATGCTGAAGGATGCGGGATGTGACCTCATCGACTGCTCGTCGGGCGGGCTGGTGCCCATCAACTTCGCCGAGCACGAGGTAGGCCCTGATTACCAGGTGAAGTTCTCCGAGGCGATCCGTGCGGGAGCGGCGATACCCACCGGCGCAGTCGGACTCATCACCGCCGCGGAACAGGCTGAGTCGATCGTGGCGGAAGGCAGGGCCGATGTGGTCCTCGTGGCCCGTGCCGCGATGCGCAACCCGTACTTCGCTCGCGACGTCGCCGAACAACTGGGTGAGTTCGTTCCCTGGCCGTCGCAACTGGAACGAGCGCGCCGTGTCAAGCCCCGCCGGGGCTGAGGGCACCCTGGCGCGGAACCGCCGCGACTAGCGTGACGGCCATGACCGGTTCGGTAGAACAAGGAAACGGCGCCGACCGCAGGCGCGGCGAGTCATACCTCGTCTCCGCCGACGAACTCGAGGCATTCAGACGCGACGGGTACGTGCACCTGCGCGGGGTGATGTCGCCCGAGGAGATGGACTCCATCGAGCAGGTGTACGACCGCTTTCTTCGCGGCGAGATTGCCGTCGAGGGCAAGGACTTCAACGACATGACCACCGGCGAGCACGGCACCGACCCCAGCGGGTACGCCGTGGTCAATGTCATGCTCCCCCGCCGCTACCACCCGGAGTGGCAAGGAAACCTCTTCGAGCGACGCGCGCAATCCATCGCCGACCAGCTGTGCGGCGAGGGTATGACCATCGACTTCGACCAGTTGCTCGCCAAATCCCCCGGTCGGCCGGACGCCGTGTTCCACTGGCATCAGGACCAGGCGTACTGGATCGACACCGAGGACCGCCGCACGGCCACCTGCTGGCTGGCCGTCGATGACTCCACCCTGGAGAACGGCTGCATGCAGTTCCTGCCCGGGTCGCACCGTGAGCCGGTGAGACCGCACCGCCCCCTTCACGAGGACCGATCGGCCAGCCACACGCTCGTCACGGACCTCCGGCCCGGCGACTCCATGGTGCCCGTGCCCATCGGGCGGGGCGACATCACGGTGCACAACGAGGGCGTCCTCCACGGGTCGGGCGGCAACCACTCCGCAGCCAGCTACCGCCGTGCCTACATCGTCGCCTTCCGCAGCCGATCGACCGTCGAGGAGGAACGCCGACGGGGATTCACGCACAGCCACAACGACTCGGTCGAGGTTCTCGGCAGCGTCGACGGGCTGCAGGCCTGAACCGCGTTTCGTGCGGGGGTAAGGTCCGCACATGCCCGGCACGCAACGTCACCACCGGGACTACGGGCTGCTCGGCGATGAGTCACGACGCGCGGTGGACAAGGGTCTGGCGGGTGCGTCTTGGCGCCTCAGCCCGGTCGACAGGGACGAGCTCCTCGCGCTGATGCGCAGACGGAACAACCCGGCCGCATTCCACACGGTTCTGTGGCTGGCACTACTGGTCGGGTCAGGTGTGTGGCTGTGGCTCACGTGGCTGAGCTGGTGGACGCTGCCCGCGGCATTCGTGTATGGCACGCTCTACGGGTCGGCCTCCGACGCCCGGTGGCACGAGTGCGGTCACCGCACCGCCTTCGCGTCGAAGCGCGCGAACGACGTCGTGTACCACATCGCATCGTTCATGGACGTCCGCGAGCCGGTGTCGTGGCGCTGGAGTCACAACCGGCACCACGCCGACACGATCGTGGTCGGTCGCGACCCCGAGATCGCGTACCCCCGGCCCACCGCGCTGTGGCGGGTGGTCGCCGACATGTTCGGCGTGTTCAGCACCGCGGCGGAGATGCGCAAGTACTGGTTCAACATCCGCGGCCGACTCACCCCGGAGGAAGCCACGTACGTTCCCCCGCGGGAGGCGGGGGCCGCCGTGCGGTGGGGGCGCATCCACGCCGCCGTGTGGGTGGCGGTGATCGCGTGCTCGGTGGGCACCGGTTCGCTCCTCCCCCTGATGATCGTCGGGTTGCCGTCGATGTACGGGCGCTGGCTGCTCGTGGTTTTCGGCACCACCCAGCACGCGGGACTGGCCGAGGACGTGCTGGACCACCGGTTGAACACCCGCACCGTGATGATGGGCCCCGTGCTGCGGTTCCTCTACCTGAACATGAACTACCACCTCGAGCACCACATGTACCCGGCAGTCCCGTACCACGCTCTCCCCCGCCTCCATGAGCTCCTCGCGGATGACCTGCCCGAGCCGTACCCGAACATGCGGTCCGCGTACCGCGACATCATCCCCGCGTTGCGTCGCCAACGGGACGAGCCGGGCTTCTGGTTGGCTCCCGACCTGCCGGCCTGATCCATGACCGGGGCGGACGACATCACCACACCTCGCGGGTTGGTGATCCCCGCCGCCGCGGTGTCGTGGTCTTTCGCACGTGCAGCGGGGGCAGGCGGACAGAACGTGAACAAGTCATCCACAAAGGCAGTGCTCGTCGTCGACTTGACCGCTGTCGAGGGGCCACGGGCCGCGGTCCGTCGTGTGGTCGCTGCGCTCGGGACGGAACTGCGCGTCACACGCCAGTCGATGCGCAGTCAGTGGGCGAACCGCCAGGCATGTCTTCAAGCGGCCATGGAACGTATCGATGAGGCGTCGCGGCCAGCCCCGCCGCCGCGCCACCCCACCCGGCCCACACGGGGTTCGGTGGAACGACGCCTCGAGTCCAAACGCCGGCAGTCGGCGAAAAAGAGGGACCGACGAGCCGACGACTGATTCGGCCACCGCCACCACCTCGCCTACCATGACCGCCCATGAGCGGCACAGAGATCACCTGCATGGCGGACATCGTCCGCACCCACGGCACCGGCCGGCCGGGACACACCAGTCTCATCGAGGGCGGCAACAGGCTCTCGTGGGCCGACCTCTACGAGAGGGCGCAGCGAGTGGCGAACGGCTTCGCCGCCGCGGGTGTCGGCAACCAGGACCGTGTGGCCTTCCTCGACATGAACGGCATCCCCCACTTCGAGGTGTTCTACGGCGCGGCTCTGCTCAACGCGGTCAGCGTGGACGTGAACTGGCGGCTGGCGGCGCCGGAGGTCGAGTACATCGTGAACAACGCGGAGGCCAAGGTGCTGGTGGTCGGGGCGGAGTTCGCCGCGGTGGTGGATGCAATCGCCCCGAACCTGACGCAGACGAAGCTGATTCTCGTGGTCGGCGGTCATGGGGAGTACGAGGACTGGAACGCATGGGTCGGACGGCAGTCGGTCGGCGACCCGCATGTGCCGTCGAGGCACGACGACGTCGCCTTCCAGCTGTACTCGAGCGGCACCACGGGACTCCCCAAGGGCGTCATGCTGACGAACGACAACTTCCTCGCCCTCGCACCGATGATCAGCCAGATCTGGGAGCTCACCCCCGATTCGGTGAACATGGCCGCAATGCCGCTGTTCCACATCGGAGGAGGCGGCTGGGCGACCGCAGGCCAGTTCCTGGGATGCACCACGGTCATCGTGCGGGTGATGGACCCCGCCGCCGTCGTGAGGCTCATCGGTGAGCACCGCATCACTCATGCGTTCCTCGTCCCCGCAGTGCTCGCCTTCATGAACATGGTGCCGGGCGTCGAGGACGCCGACTTCTCCAGCCTCGAGGTGTTCGTGTACGGCGCGTCCCCCATCAGCGAGGACGTTCTCACGAAGAGCGTGCAGCTGTTCAAGTGCAAGTTCTGGCAGGCGTACGGACTCACCGAGACGACCGGCGGAGTGGTCAACCTTCCCCCGTCAGACCACGACCCGAACGGCCCGAACAAGCACCGCCTGCGCAGTTGCGGCGTGCCCGGACCGGGAGTGGAGATCCGGATCGTCGACAACGACAGCGGCAGGGACTGCGAGCAGGGCGAGGTCGGGGAGATCTGGATCCGGTCGGCCCAGGTGATGGCCGGGTACTGGAAGCGCCCGGAGGACACCGCGAAGGCCATCACTTCGGACGGTTGGTTCAAGTCCGGCGATGCCGGTTACGTCGACGCCGACGGTTACGTCTACATCCACGACCGCGTGAAGGACATGATCGTGTCGGGCGGCGAGAACGTGTACCCGGCGGAGGTGGAGAACGTGCTCATGTCCCACCCAGCCGTCGCGGATGTGGCCGTCATCGGGATCCCCCACGAGAAGTGGGGAGAAACCGCCATGGCCATAGTGGTGCGGACGAAGGACGCGGTCGTCACAGAGCAGGAGATCATCGACTTCTCGCGCGAGCGGCTCGCCAAGTTCAAGTGCCCCACCCGGGTGGAATGGACCGATGCCCTCCCCCGCAACCCCAGCGGGAAGGTCCTGAAGAAGGACCTGCGCGAGCCGTACTGGGCGGGCCACGAGCGCCGCGTCAACTGACGGCCGGACGGCAACGACCGAGCGGCGAAAATTGCCCCGTCGGCCCCCGCTCACCTAGACACCCTGCCCCCGCTTCCCTATTGTGGGGCTGTCGGACCGACCGGGGGGTACGCCGTGAAGATCAGTCGTCGGATTGCAGTGGGCTTGCTGCTGACGGGAACGGTGGCCTCCGTGTCGCCGGTCTCGGTTGTGGAGGCGGCAACCGCCGCCACCAAACTCACCGCGAAGGTCAAGGGAGTCGCTGCCGGAACGCAGCTGCTCGCCGTGTACAGCACCGGCGCGAGCGCACGCGCGAAGGTCAGCGGCGGGAAGGCCACGATCACCCTCCCGAAGAACGTGAAGGCGAGCGGGAAGGTCAGCCTCCACCTGGTCAACCCGAACGGCTCCTACGGCGGTCCCGTCTCGATCGGCAAGACGAAGGGAACGAAGACCACCTGGTACGGAAGTGTCAGCGCCCGGCCGAAGAAAACCACGTCGCTCGGCACCATCACGTACTCGGCTGCCCAGCAGTACGCGTCCACCAAGGCCGCAGGCTCCACCGCCACCCTGCCCGTCACCGGCACGCTCAAGAACGCCAGCAAGGCGGGCAAGCCCGCGGGCGCGGGACGACTGGGCCTCGCCGCCTCGAAGGCTGTGTCGTCGGCCTCCCTCGCACCGGGTGACTCCATCGAGTGGACCTGGGGTGTCCAGGCGTTTGCCGCCGCCGAACAACCGGCAGGTGGTGACCTCGACGGGGACGGCATGCCGAACACCCTCGACATCGACGACGACGGCGACGGCTTCCCGGACCAGCTCGACCAGTCGGCCGGCAAGGCAGGTGCCAAGCCCACCGCCCTCTACGACGCGTTCAGCTCGTTGACCACCGGCATCGGCTCGGGCCAGAGCGCCATCAACTACAACATCCTCTCCCAGAAGTACACGGACGCGGCGGAACTGCGCAAGCAGCTCTCGATCCTCGTCGACGCGAACTTCACCCTCAACACGAGGGTCGTGGCGCCGTTCCTCACCGACAACTCCAGCCTCACCATCCAGGACGCGTGGGTCGACTGCACCGGCCTCGCCTGGTGCCTCTCCACCGACTCCGGCGACACGCTCGACACCTTCGTGAGCGCCCCGCGCATCCTCTCCTGGGGTGACGGAAACATCAAGGACTACTGGACCTACGCATTCCGCAAGACCGGTCAGACCACATGCAGCATCTACCAGCCGAGCTCCAGCGCCGAAGGGTGCCAGTCGGTCAAGTGGGCGGACTTCTCGATGCACAAGATGCTCACCACGGCCAAGGCGAACGGGGGTTCCATGCCCGCCACCGCTCCGGCATGGACCGACCACACCGGCGGATTCGGGCTCTACGACGCCTACCGCGAGTTCCCGGCGGGATGGGGCCCGAACAAGTCCGGCTTCGACCTCACTGCCAACGTCCAGCCGCGCGGCTACACCAAGTTCCTCGACAACTTCAAGGCCGGCGACGTCCTCACGGTGAAGGCGACCCTCAGTGACGGGACGTCCACCGAGATATCCATGACCGTCGCGCCATTCTTCGTGACCGCGCCCACCGTGTTCTCGTTCACACCCGGTGGCGGCTCGGAGCAGACCGTCGATTACGTCACCGCGGAGAGCTGCAACGGCACCGACCAGCCGGGTTGCAGGCTCGGCAGCGAGTCACGCCGCGTGCGGGTCTCGGCCGCCAACCCGAAGCTCACCGTCAAGTTCTGGCGCCCGCAGCGCATGCGGGTGTCGGGGGCAGACGATGCGATCGCGGGGACTGATCCGTACCTCGACATGGGATCGCTGAACTACCGGGTGTCGGGCTACTCCGGCGACGGCGGCCAGTGGGGCTACTGCTTCAACTCGGCCGTGACCATCTCCGACACCGCCAGCTCGACCTTCACTGAGGTGAAAGCTGACCCGCAGTACTCGAACTCGTTCGACTACTACAAGGACGGGTCGGCTGATGCCGCCCCGTCCGCGGGCAGGTACGTCACCGCCACGATCGATTTCTCGAAGTGCAAGGACATCTCCGTGACAGCCGGGAAGAACTACACGTTCAGGCTCGACGCATCGGGTGAGGAACTGTTCGGCGGCTCGCGGACCAACGCGAACCAGAACTTCAACATCACGTTCACGTCCTGACGCTGTCGCGTCCACCGACTCCGGACCCGCGCCCGGGGGTACATTGGTGGGCGTGCCGGACACGCGCGTTGACCCCCACCTCGGCACGGTGGTTCACGTCGTCGCATCCAGGCAGGACCGCCCCAACCTTCCCTCCTCCGGCTGTCCGTTCTGCCCCGGGGGACTGGAGGCGCCGGATCACTACGTCGTCAGGGCCTTCCCCAACCGCTGGCCCGCGCTGGGCGAGGGCAGGTGCGAGGTGGTGCTCTACACACCGGAGCACGACGCGACGTTCCACTCGATAGGCGCGGAAGGTGCGCGCCGCGTGATCGACCTGTGGGCCGAACGCACCGAGGCACTCTCGCGCGAGGAGGATGTCGCGTGCGTGCTGGTGTTCGAGAACCGCGGCGCGGAGGTCGGCGCGACCATCCCCCACCCGCACGGCCAGATCTACGCCTACCCCCGCGTGCCCGCGAGGATCTCGCGGCGTTTCGCGGCCCGGTGGGAGCCGGAGAAGGAACCCGGCGAACGGTCCGTCATCAGGGACGGTGCGGTCACCGTCTACGCACAGCACGCGAGCGTGTTCCCCGTGTCGCTCCTGGTGGCCCCCACGATGCGCACACCCGATCTCGCCTCCCTCGACGGTCCGGGCCGTGACGCACTGGCGGGCGCACTCGTGGACGTCTTCGCGCGTCTCGACCGCCTCTACGACGAGCCGCTCCCCTACATGATGTGGGTGAACCAGGCACCGCGGGGCGTGGACGACGCATGGATGAGCATCGAGATCGTCTCCCCGTGGCGGGCACGTGGTGTGGCCCGGTTCATCGCGGCGGCGGAGGTGGCGGGTGAGGAGTACTTCAACCCCGTCGACCCTGCCGATGTGGCCGCACGGCTGCGCGACCTCGTCTGACAGCTGCGGCCGGGGTCAGGCCCCGTTGGTGACCAACCTGCCGGGACGCGCGCCGGTGTCGGCACCGTTGCGGCGTGTGACTTCACCGGCGACGATCGTGGCGTCGTAGCCCACGGCATCCTGCAGGAGCCTCAGACCCCCGGCGGGCAGGTCGCGGACGGCGTGCGGGGCGAGGAGACGCAGGTTCTCGAGGTCGATCACGTTGATGTCGGCGCGCAGACCTTCCTCCAGCCGGCCACGGTCGGACAGTCCGTAGACGGAGGCCGGCTGCGACGTGAGACGACGCACGCCGTCCTCCAGCGCCAGGCGCGGCCCGCGCGTGCGGCCCTTCACCCAGTGGGTGAGGACGTACGTGGGGATGGATGCGTCACAGATGGCGCCGCAGTGCGCACCACCGTCAGCCAGGCCGATGAGAGCGGCATCGTCGAGCATCTGCTCGTGGAGCACGTCGTGGTTCCCGTCGGCATAGTTGAAGAGCGGAAGGAGCAGCATCGTGGGCTCGTCCGAGGCCGTGAGAGCGTCGTAGGCGACCTCCAGCGGTGACACACCGGCAGCACGGGCGAGCGCGCCGATGGAACGCGAGGGATCCTGCTCGTAGTCCGGTTCCGCCCCGCTCTCGAGCACGTAGCACCGCTCCACCACAATGGCGAGTCCCCTCTGGGACATGAGACGGCCGTCGTCGTCAGCCACCGGCTCCTCGGAGAGGATGCGGGACCTGACGTCCTGGTCGCGCATGGCGGCCACCCTCTCGCGCAGTGGCAGTCCCGCCAGCGCCTCGTACGAGGGCCGCAGTGCGAACGGGTTGCGGACCTCGAGACCCAGCAGCACCCCGAAAGGACGACCCGCCACGAGTGGCACCACCTCGGCCCCCTGGCCGCGCCACCGCGCGGCGGCGTCCATCTCGCGGCGCCACCGCGTGGGGTCCTGGTCGTGCTGGAGGACGATGAACGTGGCCGTCAGCCCGGTCTCCTTCGCCATCGTGCCGATCCAGTCGAGCTCACGGTCCGTGACCGCGCGGTCGTCGTGGGCCACGATGCCGGCCATTGCCACCTCGAAGATGCGTCCTCCTCCGTCACGGACCGCCTTTGCGATGGCGAACAACTCGTCGTCCTCGGCGAAGGTGCCGGGCACCGGGATTCCGTCGCTGCTGAGGTGCCCGAGAGTGCGGGACGTGGTGAAACCGAACGCACCGGCCTCCATTGCCTCGCGCGCCAGCCGCGCCATCTCGGCAATGTCGGCAGGTGACGCCTCGGCGTTGCCCCCGGCGCGCTCGTCGCCCATCACGTAGGTGCGCAACGGACCGTGCGGCAGCTGCACACCGACGTCCATGGACCATGCGCGGCCCCGCAGGTTGTCGATGTACTCGGGGAACGACTCCCATCCCCATGTCATGCCCTCGTGGAGTGCCGTGCCGGGGATGTCCTCCACCCCCTCCATCAGACGGACCAGGTGTTCCTCGCGCCCCGGTCGCACCGGCGCAAACCCGACACCGCAGTTGCCGGTGATGACCGTGGTGACACCGTGGGCGGCAGAGGGGTTGAGTTCGTCGTCCCACGTGACCTGGCCGTCGTAGTGGGTGTGGATGTCCACGAAACCCGGGGTGACGATCCGGCCGGCGGCGTCGATGGTCTCGCGGGCGGGTTCGTCGATTCCGGCAGCGATGCGCACGATCACGCCGTCCCTCACCGCCACGTCCGCCCGGCGCGCGGGGGCGCCGGTTCCGTCGACGACGAGGCCGTTCTTGATGAGAAGGTCGAGCATG
>Ga0208783_10002623_pt1 | contig 10263 bp, 6 predicted proteins | sample DEB19_08_DNA_2_FD_184529 | JGI IMG/M metagenome (GOLD analysis project Ga0208783, IMG submission 184529) | Aqueous microbial communities from the Delaware River and Bay under freshwater to marine salinity gradient to study organic matter... | ecosystem: Environmental > Aquatic > Marine > Coastal... | reverse complement strand
TTTCGTCATCGACGTCACGCTGGGTCACGGTCACGCCTTGCGCCTGGCAGCCTTGCGCGATAATGAGCCGATTGACCATGGCTTCGAGCACGGCGTTGCCGTGCCGAGTGAGGCACTCGGCTGCCAGGTGTGTCTGCGTGATCTCGGCGCCATTGACGAGCGCCACGACCTTGTCCGCGGCCGGCGGCGCGGGGCTCTGCGGCTGCTGGCCGACGGCCGGACGCGGCGGCTCGGCTTCGGCAGTGGGCGAGCCGGAGAGCAGTCGCCACGCGATCGCGGCTGCGGCCACGCATGCGACCATTCCCACCTCGCCGCCGATGACCAGCCACCGGCGCGACCGCATTCCCGCCACCGTGTCCCAGATCCTCTGGCGCAGGACGCGCCCCGGCAACGATCGTCGCATCACAAGCCCTCCTTGGCATCAGACAACGGGTCTGGGAAGTTAGGAAACCCCGCGACACGGATCAAGCCGAACGTTGCAGCGGCTCTTCCGCGGGTTTACGCTGCTGGTTTCGACGTCCGGACGCCGATCGATCATGATGCCTGCAGACGAACAACCGCACGGCGCCGCCCCGTCCCCCGCCGCTTCGCCATCCCCCCACGCTCCCCCGCCTTTTCTGGCGACGTTGGGCCTGTTGCCACCGGTCACCGAAGAGGACGTGAAGCAGGCCTACCTCGCGAAGGCCATGGCGATGCATCCCGATCGCGGCGGCGATCCGGAGCAGTTCATCCAGCTGCAGCGGGCGTTCGAGGAGGCCACGGAGTACGTTCGGTTCAAGGCCGGCAAACTCGAGTGGCTCGCTTCCAAGATCGAGGCGTACGCCCAGCAGCAGGAAGTCGTCACGGAGACGATCGAGCGGGGTGGCGAGGCCGAGATGGAGGAGGCCGACTGGCTGCGAAAGTCGTTCGGCGACGACTTTGGCCATGTGGCTGACAAGCTCGTGGCGATTCGCCTGCGCGGCCCCGCAGCCGACGACGTGTTCGCGATCCTGCTCGGTTTTCGCGCGGACTCGCTGAAGGACCTCGCCCGACTCGACCTTGCGGGAGGCAGCATCACCGACGAGGGGCTGCTGCAACTAAAGCACTTGAAGAATCTCCGCTCCCTCGACCTCCGGGGCACCGCCGTCGGCAGGCTGGCCACAGAGGTGCCGCAGTGGTTCGAGCAGCTGGAGTTCCTCGGGCTTCCGGCGGGAGCGGTGGGGCTCTTTTCGCGCATGACGATGCCCAGACGCGTGCGGCTCGCGATCGGCGCGACGGCGGACTAGGTTCTCGTTTCACCGGAGCGACGAAACAGGATCATGCAGAAGCAGCACGCGGATGTCCGGGCGCACTCGATGATCGCGTGGCCGCCGCAGCCCCGGCGAGGACTCGCTCACCATCCGAGCCGTTGCGTGACATGCCATCACGGCCCCGCTCACATGCCGCTCATGTCCGTCGCCCCCCGCCATTCGTCGATCCCCCGTCGCTCCGCCACCGCCTGCCTGGCGGCGGCACTGACGTGCGTCATGATCCCCACCCCTGCCGAGGAGCCACGCGTGCCACAAGCCACCACGCCCATCGCGGCGAGCCAGCCGCCCGGCGACGCCCCCCGGCTCTACGAGGAGCGGTCCGTCACCGTCGTGGAGAATGGCGTTCCAGTCGTGTTCCGATATCGCCTGCTGGTTCCCGAACGGCCGAGCGGCACCGCCGCCCTTCGCTATCCGCTCGTGCTCTTCCTGCACGGCGCGGGAGAGCGTGGCAACGACAACCTGAACCAGCTCAAGTACCTGCCGACGTGGCTGGCGGATCCCGCCGTGCGCCGCCGACATCCGTGCTTCGTGCTGGCGCCGCAGTGCCGAGCGGACGAGCGGTGGGTCGACGTGTCCTGGGCTGACGGACACAGCACGCCACTCGCGGCCGCTCCCTGCGTCGACCTTGCCGCCGCGGTCGCGGCGCTCGAGGACGTGCAGCAGCGCGAGGCGGTCGATCCCGACCGCATCTACCTCACGGGGCTGTCGATGGGGGGCTTCGGCACCTGGGACCTCGCGGCCCGGATGCCCGAGCGCTTCGCGGCCATCCTGCCAATCTGCGGCGGGGGCGACGAGCGAGTGGCCGGCAAGGTCGCCGCGCTGCCCACATGGTGCTTCCATGGCGACGCCGACACGGCCGTTCCCGTGGCACGGTCGCGGATCATGGTCCAGGCGGTGCGAGATGCCGGAGGCCGGCCCATCTACTCGGAACTCGCCGGCGTGGGGCACGATTCGTGGACGCCGGCATACCGCGATCCGTTCGTGCTCGATTGGCTCTTTGCGCAGCGTCGGTGACGCGTGCCCTCGACCGCCGCGCCGTGACCACGGCGGCACACGACCGCCGGCTCTATTCCGGGAAGAGCCTCGTCGAAAGATACCGCTCGCCGAGGTCCGGCAGCACCACCACGATCATCTTTCCGGCGTTCTCGGGCCGCCGGGCCACCTGCAGCGCCGCCCAGGCCGCCGCGCCACAGCTGATACCGCACATCAGTCCCTCGCGCTTCGCCATCTGCCGCGCGGTCTCCATGGCATCCTCGTCGTCCACCTTGACTACCTCGTCGATCACCTTGAGGTTGAGGATGTCGGGAATGAATCCGGCGCCAATCCCCTGGATCGTGTGCCGGCCGGGCTTGATCGACTCTCCGGCGAGCTTCTGGGAAATGACCGGGCTGTTGGCAGGTTCGACCGCCACCACCTTGAGCCCGGGCTTCTTCGCCTTGAGCGCCTCACCGCAGCCGGTGATCGTGCCGCCCGTGCCGACACCGCAGACCAGGATGTCGATACGGCCGTCGGTGTCAGCCCAGATCTCCTCGGCTGTCGTGCGCCTGTGGACCTCGGGATTGGCGGGATTCTTGAATTGCTGCGGCATGAAGAACTGGCTGCTCGAGCGGCTGATGTCCTCCGCGTGCCGCACCGCACCGGGCATGCCCTCCGCCGCCGGTGTCAGCACCAGTTCGGCGCCGAGCGCCTTGAGCATCCTGCGTCGCTCCAGGCTCATGCTCTCCGGCATGGTCACCCGCAATTTGTAGCCACGCGCCGCGCACACGTAGGCGAGCCCGATCCCGGTGTTGCCGCTGGTCGGCTCGATGACGATGGTGTCCGGGCCGAGTTTCCCGTCGCGCTCGGCGGCGTCGATCATGGCCGCCGCGATCCGATCCTTCACGCTCCACAGCGGATTCATGTTCTCGATCTTGCCGACGACCGTGGCCACACAGCCGTCGGTCACCCGCCGCAGGCGGACGAGCGGCGTCCGGCCGATGCACTGCGTGATGTCGTCGCGGATCCCTGCCGGCAGCGTGGACATGCTCATGGACGCACCTGGATGTTCATGGAGGAAGGGTGGCGAAGACGGTCGACCGGGACCGACATGCCATGGGGCGTCGGGGAGAATACGCCCCGTCGTCTGGCCGCGTAAAGACCGGATGCGCTGGGAAACCGCGGCTGGGCGAGGCGACGGCTACGGGAGCGGCTTCACGCGGATGTTCTTGTAGTGCACCTCGCTGCCGGGGTCGTGTGCCTGCAGTGCAAACGTGCCGTGCGACAGCTTGCGGGTGCCCGTCACGCCCTCGGGCTCCACGAACTCGAACAGCACCTTGCCGTTCACGAGAACCGTCACGGCCTTGCCCTTCACGACCACTTCTTCGGTGAACCACTCGTTGTCAGCCGCCGGCGGGATGAAGTTCTTCACCACGTTGTAGATGCTGCCCGTGCGGACGGGGTCCTTCTGCGAATTGTTGACCTGCATCTCGTACCCCTGCGCCGGCCATCCCTCCGGCTGGAACGCCGTGTGAAAGAAGATGCCCGAATTGGCCCCCGGCTTGGTCATCACGTCGGCTTTGAAGTGGAAGTTGGTGAAGTCGGCCGGCTTCTCCGCGTCGGGCCCCACGTAGAACAGGTGGCTCCGCGGCCCGTGGCAGACGATCCGGCCGTCGACGACCTTCCAGCTGTCCAGATTTTCATTCGCCTTCCAGCCTGCCAGGCTTTTCCCGTCGAAGAGCTGCTGGAAACCCGTTTCGTCGGCCGCTCGAGGTGGTGACGCCGAAACGGTCGGCTGAACCACGGACGACGCGACCACCTCGGGATGGAGCGTCGTTTCAACGATCGCCGGGGAATTTTCAGCCGCCGGGGGGCCTGCGTGCTGATTCGCCGCAGATGCCTGGTTGGGTACACAATATGGGGTCGTTCGGGACGTATTCGATCGGGCGGCCCGGCGGCGTGGGAGGAACTCCGCCGACGCCCACGGCGACATCGTCGACACGATCGCGACACAGGCGACCAACGAGGCCAATCGCCGCCTCCCGTTGCTGCGAACAAGATCCACGCACCGTGCGTATGCCATGAGCGAACTCCGTGATTCCCGGATAGTGAAGGACGCTGCGATTTCCACACTCGCCGCTGAATCGCCGAATCATACGCCTCCCCCGAACGGCCCGCCACCGCACCTCCGGCTCCCTGCGGCGGTGCGCTGCTCCCTGGACCGGGCCGGCCTGAATCACCGGCCGATCCTGCTTTCGATCGACACGGACGTCTCGCTCGAGGGAGCCCCCGCCCGCGAATGGCTGGTGGTGGCACCGGATCGACTGTCGGTCATCGCCGAGACAGGCGACGGGCCGGTCCTTCGAAGCGTGCCCTGGTCGGGCATCGACCAGGTGCGGACGAGCGCCGGCCTGGGGGGAGGCACGCTGCAGGTCCGCGAAGACGGCGACTGGATCGACGTCATCCGTTACTCCAACGCGATGGCTTCGCGATTCCACAAGGTATCTCGGGCGCTCGAGCAGGCCCGCGAAGCGGCGCCGTCGGCCGACCGACTGGCGGATGTGGCGTCGGTCTGGAACGACGACGATCCCCGGGCGGAGCCGCTCGATCCTCCGCGCTGCCCTCGCTGCCGTCTCCGGCTCGCGACCCGCGACGTCTCCTGTCCGAGGTGTGTCGAGAAAGGACAGATCATGCGGCGGGTGGCGGACCTGCTGCGGCCGTACGGCCGTGGGGCCGTCCTGCTCTGTGTGCTGACGCTGGTGGGTGTCGTCGCGGAACTGGTCCCGCCCAAGCTCCAGCAATACATGGTCGACAACATCCTCTCCGGCCGCGTCGACGGAGCGGCGGTCGGCGCGGCGCCCGACTTCAAGACGGCCCTGCTCATCGTGGTGCTCGCGCTCGCCTTCTCGCGGGTGCTGCTCTCGGTCGTCGGCGTCTTCAAGGGTCGGCTGGCTTCGGCGATCGGCACCGGCATCACCTCCACGCTCCGCGAGGAGATGGTGAAGAAGCTGCACGGACTCTCCATCTCCTACTACGACCGCCATCAGGTCGGCTCGATGATCAGCCGCGTGGCCCACGACAGCGAGGCGCTGCACGGACTGATGCATCAGATCACCGGCGGATTCCTCCTGCAGATCGTGCAGCTCTTCGGCGTGGGCGCCATGCTGATCTGGATCAATCCCAAGCTGGCACTGTTCACGCTCATCCCGGTGCCGCTGGTCATCCTCGGCTCTTGGGTGTTCTGGCGGCACGTCTATCCACGTCACTATCGGCTCTGGGACGCCTCCAGCAAGCAGATGTCGGCCCTCTCCGGGATGCTGTCGGGCATCCGGGTCGTGAAGGCATTCGCTCAGGAGCCACGGGAGCAGGACCGCTTCCACGACGCCAGCGACCACCTGCGGCAGTGGCGGCAGTGGGTTGAGCACACCAACACGCTCTACGCAGCGTCGATGCAGATCGTCTTCAGCCTCGGCGGCCTGATCGTCTGGTACGTCGGTGGCCGCGACGTGATCGGCGGCCACATGACCCTCGGCCAGCTGATCGCCTTCCTCGCCTATCTGGCCATGTTCTACGCCCCCTTGGGCGCCCTCTCCAACTTCACGACCTGGCTGACGAGCTTCCTTTCCGGCAGCCAGCGAGTGCTGGAGCTGCTCGATACGCCGGCACTCATCGTGGAGCCGGCGCGACCCGTGCCGTGGCAGAACGTCCGCGGCGAGATCCGCTTCGTCGACGTCACCTTCGGCTACGACCGCAATCAGCCCGTGCTCCGCGACGTGTCGTTCGAGGTGCGTCCCGGCGAGATGGTAGGAATCGTCGGCCGCAGCGGCTCCGGCAAGACGACCCTCGTCAGCCTGCTATCGCGGTTTCACGACGTCCAGGAGGGGAGCATCACCGTCGATGGCATCGACATCCGCGATCTGTCGATGCACGACCTGCGCGAGAAGCTCGGCGTCGTCTTCCAGGACTCGTTTCTCTTCCGTGGCACGATCTGGAAAAACCTCTCCTACGGCCGACCACGGGCCACGGTGGAAGAGGGGCTGGCCGCGGCCAAGGCGGCCGGCGCCCACGACTTTCTCTGCCGGCAGCCCCTGGCCTACGAGACCCTGCTGGGCGAGCACGGCGCCGGACTCTCGGGCGGAGAGAAGCAGCGGCTGTCGATCGCGCGCACGCTGCTGTACGATCCGCGGATCCTCGTGCTGGACGAGGCGACGAGCAACATCGACGCCGAGGCGGAAAAGAGCATCCAGGACGCCCTGGCGGTCCTGGTCAGGGGCCGCACCACGATCGCGATCGCACATCGGCTCTCGACCCTGCGCAACGCCGACCGGATCCTCGCCTTCGACCGGGGCCGCCTGGTCGAGCAGGGAACGCACGCGGAACTGCTGGCCGCCGACGGCATCTATGCCCGCCTCGTGCGGATCCAGACACAGGTGTCGAAGCAGCCCACGGTCGACAGCCTGCTGGTCGCGGATCAGCGTCCCGCCGCCGAGCCGCCCCAGCCGGCCCAGGCGTTGGAGCCGCCGGCTGCCGAGACGGCACCTGCGCCGGACCGCCAGCCGCCTCCCGCCGCCCGCATCGAGTGGCTCGTTCCCGGTGACCACCACTTCGTCCTGGGACAGCACGGACGGATCGAACTCTGGCGAGCCGGCGCCCGCATCGCGGCCGGCCTCTTCGTCGTGCGCACCTTTCCGGCGACGCACCCGGAGGGGTATCTCTCGGTGCGTGGCTGGAACGACGCCGGCGAGGAGACGGAGCTCGGCATGATTCGCACGCTGGAGGAGTGGCCGGCCGACCAGCAGGGCGTCGTGCGGACCGCACTCGCGCGACGGGCGCTGGTGCGCCGCATCGAACGCGTGCTCGACGTAAAGCTCGCGCACGGCTACCTCGACTTCGACGTGGAGACCGACGTCGGCCGCGGGATGTTCACCATGCGCTGGACACAGAGCCAGGCGGTCGATTTCGGCCCGGACGGCAAGATGCTCATCGACACGGAGGAAAACCGCTGGGTCGTGCCCCGCGTGTCTGCCCTGCCGCGGGCAGACGAGGAACGGTTCCTTCAGTACGTCTACTGGTGATGCTCCGCGAGTCCGCCACGGCAAACAAAAAACCTCCCGGATCGGCCGAAGCCGATCCGGGAGGGCGTGGTTCGATCCGGCGGAAAGCGCGGGCTTAGAGGCCGAGCTTCGAGATCGTCTCGATCATCGGGGTGACGACCGGACCGAGGAGATCCTTGACGCCCGGAATGGCCATCACGGCGTCGATGATCTTCTGCAGTCCGCCCATCTTTTCGCCGACCATCTTGGCGATCGTCGAGCGACCGTCGGGCGGCAGAGCGCCGGTCGACTTCTGCAGCGACTCGAGGATCGGGGCGAAATCATTGAGCTGCGGAATCGCAGCCTTCGCCGTCTCCTCGTCCTTCACGCCGCCGAGCACCTTGGTCAGGTTGCCGAACAGGCCCGTGAGACTCTCACCGACCTTGACCGCCTCGGCAACGCCCGGAGCGAGTTCGATCGTCTCCTGGACGACGCCCTCGACCTTCTTGCCCTCGCGCTCGATGACCGCGGTGCGGTCGACGACCACCGGTCCCTCGCGGCGGACGCTCTCGGCGACGACCACTTCCCGCTTGGGCTGCGGCTTCGGCCACAGCATCCAGCCCACGAGGCCGAGCAACGGCAGCAGCAGGAGCGGCAGCCAGGCCGGGAAGCCGCCGGCGGCGGGCTCCTCGTGCCGGTGCACGCCACGGGCGGGTGACGTCTCGCCGCCGCGGGCAACCGACGACACGTCGAAGTCGGCCAGCGACAGGCCCCGCGGCAGGGCCGCCTTGATGTTGTCCTGCTGCTCCGAGAAGAGCCGCTGCAGGCCACTTGCATCGGGCTTCACTCCCTTGAACTGGTTGGCGATCACGCCCATCACGATCGGGGCGAGGTACGTCAGCAGCGTCTTGCTGATGCCCGGCTGCATGCCAAGGAACGACGCCAGCGTGCCGACGAGGCCGCCGAGGTTGTTGCCCAGGAGCGACGACAGCAGGCTGCCGCCGAGGCTGCCGAGGCCGGACGCCTGGCCGCCGCCGAGGAGCCCTGCGAGGTTGCCCAGCATCTTGAGATCGAGGCCGCCCAACGAGCTGGCGAGCTGGTTCGCACCGCTGTTGGTGGAGGCCAGCTTCGAGAACACGCTCAGCAGTGCGGGAACGGCGGCGCTCGTCGCGGCGCGGGTCTGCGACTCATTGGTGCCCACCAGCCCGCCGAGCTTTCCCAGCACGTCGCCGGTCAGCTGGCTCGTCACAAGATCAACAAGATTCATGGTCAATCGTCTCCAGAAAGAGTCAAAGGGTCGGAAGGGACGTTCGAACGTGACACGCCTTCCCTGGCGAGCCATCGTTCCGCGTGGCACCCGACGCTCGGGGACCACGGCCGCCATCCGTGAATTCCTTGTCTTACGGCCTGGAAAGAGGGGATGCAAGGAGCCGGAAAAGTCCGCCTGACAGGATCGGATGGCCCGGGGAAACCGCTGCCACCCGCTGTTTTCCGGGATCCTGCCGCGGGCAGACGGCCATCCGTCGAGCCGGATGTCACGTGGCCGTGCCGGATGTCAGATGATGGCGAGCGGATCGCGTCGCTCCTCGAGCGTGCCGCGGGTCACCCCCACCCGGTTGGCTGCCTTCAGCCGCCCCCACACCTCCCGACCCGATGTCCTGCCCGCAAGCAATTCACGATAGCACCGGACGATGTCCCCAATCGCGTCACCCTCCTCGTCGAGCAGTTCGATGCGGAAGTGCCCGACGCCCGACGCGGACAGCTGCGGCACCGCCTCGGCGGCGCTCTGCGGAACGGCATTGAAGAGCGTGTTGCGACAGCCGACGTCGGCCGTGAGCAGGTGCTCGACGCCGACCCTGTCGCGCAGACGCACGACGTGCTCGTCGCACGGCCGGCCGCAGTTTGTCTTGTCGGTGCCGGGCGAGAGCACGGCGCAGAAGACGCAGTGCTCCATGTGGAACATCGGCATGTGCTGGTGGACCACCACCTCGAGCCAGGCTGGCGGCGTCGCCGCCACGAGCGCCAGGAGCTGCTCGCGGTTGAGGTCGTACGACGCCGTCACCCGAACGAGCCCCTCCGCGACGAGGAACTCGGCCGCGTGCTCGTTCGTGACATTGAGGGAAAAGTCGCCGACCACGGCCAGCCCCAGTTCGCGGAAGAACCGCAGGCCGGAGAAGTTGCGGACGAGCACCCCGTCGGGCTGCTGCTTCGCGAGCAGCCGGAAGATGCCCGCCTCGTCAGGCTTCTGGATCCGCGGTGTCGCGAGGTGGATGGCCGCGCCGCCGGCCCTGCACGCCGCGACGGCCTCGCCGTACTGGCGGATGTCGGCGAAGTCGGCGTACAGGCTGCGTTCACCAAGCTCGACGGCGCTGCGCAGCTGGTCGAGCGAGCGCACGAGCAGGTGCAGCTGCGGCGGCCGCCACCCGTCCGGCCGCGCATCGCCGTGCGCAGACGGACCCGCATCGCCCTGCGGGCGGCACGCCGTGGCGGCGCGCACCCGTCGCGACGGCCTCACGATCACGGCCTTTTCCAGTGCCGCCACCATGGCGTGGCGGAGCTTGCCAAGCTCGCTGAACGGCAGCATCGGCCGCCCGGTGATATCGGCGGTGAGCGACCGCAGCTCGAACGGCGTGCCACCCAGGCGGCCGAGCTGGCTGCGGAGCACCGCCTCGTCGACGGGATGCCGCGCAGCCTCGCGGGCAGCCTCCGCCGAGACGACCTCGCAACCCACGCACCCCGGCAGGCTGGCCGCGACGCGGGCCGGCCGGCCGACTTCCATCACGACGTGTAGGTCGACGGGCCGTCGCCGCTGTGGATCGGGGGCGGTGAAGGACCGCCGCAGCCGCGTCGTGAGCTGCGGATCGTCGGTCTTCCACACCACCTGACCCGGACGAACCGTCGAGAGATCGACGACGCCCCGGCCGAACGTCAGTTCGACACGCCCCTCCGAAACGCTTTCGGTGACG
>Ga0208783_10002622_pt1 | contig 10264 bp, 11 predicted proteins | sample DEB19_08_DNA_2_FD_184529 | JGI IMG/M metagenome (GOLD analysis project Ga0208783, IMG submission 184529) | Aqueous microbial communities from the Delaware River and Bay under freshwater to marine salinity gradient to study organic matter... | ecosystem: Environmental > Aquatic > Marine >... | reverse complement strand
CCGACCCGCCGCTGCTCGTGGGCGTGCTCAAGGGCGCCTTCATGTTCATGGCCGACCTCGCCCGGGCCATCGATCTGCCGGTCGACGTCGACTTCATGGCCGTGTCGTCGTACGGATCGGCGACCCGCACGAGCGGCGTGGTGCGGATCGTGAAGGACCTCGACGCCGACCTCAGCGGTCGTCACGTGCTCATCGTCGAGGACATCGTCGACTCGGGCCTCACCCTCGCCTACCTCCGCAAGAACCTGCTCGCCCGCGGGCCGGCGTCGCTCGCCGTGTGCGCGCTCGTGCTGAAGGAGGGTCTGCAGCGCACCGATCCGGACCTCCGTTACGTCGGGTTCACGCTGCCGCCCTCGTTCGTCATCGGCTACGGCCTCGACGTGGCCGAGCGCTACCGCAACCTGCCCTTCATCGCCGAGTACGCCGGTCCCCAGGAGGGATGATCGTGAGCGAGGCCCCCGACACCGCCATCGATCTCGATCGCATCGAGGCCGCGGTCCGCGAGATCCTGATCGCCATCGGCGACGATCCCGACCGCGACGGATTGCTGAGCACCCCCCGGCGGGTCGCCGAGATGTACGCCGAGGTGTTCGGGGGCTTGCGCGAGGATCCGGCCCGACACCTCGTCACCACCTTCGAGGCCGACCACGACGAGATGGTGCTGGTCCGCGATATCCCGATCTACAGCCTTTGCGAGCACCACCTGGTGCCGTTCCACGGCCGGGCCCACGTGGCCTACATCCCGGGGGTCGACGGTCGGATCACCGGTTTGTCGAAGTTGGCCCGCCTGGTCGACGGCTTCGCCAAGCGGCCGCAGGTGCAGGAGCGGCTCACCACGCAGGTCGCCGACGCGATGGTCGAGGCGTTGGAGCCGCGCGGCGTCCTGGTGCTGGTCGAGGCCGAGCACATGTGCATGTCGATGCGCGGGGTGCGCAAGCCCGGTGCCTTCACCGTGACCTCGGCGGTTCGCGGCATCTTCAAGGAGAACGCGGCCACCCGCGCCGAGGTGATGTCGCTCCTCGGGCCCCGGACGGCCTGATCCGACCCGTCCGGACGGCCGCGGGCGGCCGCTAACCTCGCCGCGTGAACACCGCCCCGCTGCTCCGGGTCTCCGATCTGCCCCGGTACGCCGTGATGGGCATCCTCAACGTCACCCCCGACTCCTTCTCCGACGGCGGTCTCTACGCGGAGACCGACGCCGCGATCGCCCACGGTCGGGCCCTGGCCGCCGCCGGAGCCGCACTGGTCGACGTCGGGGGCGAGTCGACCCGCCCCGGGGCCGACCCGGTGCCCGAGGCCGAGGAGGTGGCCCGGGTCGTGCCGGTCGTGACCGCCCTCACCGCCGACGGTGTGCGGGTCAGCGTCGACACGACCAAGGCCGCGGTGGCTGCCGCAGCGGTGGCGGCCGGCGCCGTGATGATCAACGATGTGTCGGGCGGAACCCGCGACCCCGAGTTGCTCGACGTGGTCGCCGAGGCGGGAGCGGCCTTCGTCGTGATGCACTCGCGGGGCACCCCGCAGACGATGCGCGACGCGGCGGTTTACGACGACGTGGTCTCCGAAGTCGGATCGGAGCTGCGGGTTCGGGTCGAAGCGGCGCTCGCGGCCGGGGTGGCCCCCGAGGTACTGCTCGCGGATCCCGGCATCGGCTTCGCCAAGGACGCCGAGCAGTCACGTGCACTTCTACGCGAGCTGCCCGCGCTCGCGGCGACGGTCGGGGTGCCGCTCCTCGTCGGCGCCTCGCGCAAGTCGTTCCTGGCTCCGATCGTCGGCGACGATTCCGATGCCCGTGACGACGCGACGCTGGCGCTCACGGTGTGGGCGTTCGCCAACGGTGCGGCCGTCGTACGGGTGCACGACGCGATCGCCTCGGCCCGAGCGTTCGCGCTGTTGGGGATGCTCGAGCGGGCGACGCCCGAGGGGGTGGCGGCGTGAGCACGAGCGGTCTGCGCGGGCGGTGGGCCCAGGGTCTCCAGCCCCGCAACTTCATGTGGGTGATCCGCGATCGCCTCGGTGCCGGCGAGCGACCCGGTGGCTTCGCCCGCAACCACCGCAAGGTGCGTCGGCAGGAGGAGCTGATCTGGCTGGGGGCCAACGGTTTCACCCGGGTCGTCTCGCTCCTCGACTCGCCCCACAACCTCCACGCCTACGAGGAGGCGGGTCTCATCTCGGTGCACACGCCGCTGGGTCCCCACGACGAGTTGGCCGCCCGGCTCACGGAGTTCTACGCGACGCTCGACGAGTTGCTCGACGACCCCGCCCACAAGGTGTTCGTGCACCACGAGGAGTTCGGCGACCGCCTGCTCGGCCCGCTGGCCGGCTACCTGCTGCACGCCCGGTTCGTGGAACTCGGACCGCAGGCGATCTCGATCGTCGAGAAACTGTCGACGCGCAGCCTCGACGCCAACGGGCGCGAGATCGTGGCGATCACGCTCGCCGAGAGCCTCTGAGTCGGTCGGTGGACCGCATCCTGATCTCGGCGATCCGCCAGGAGGGCGTGCACGGGGTACTGCCCGACGAGCGGATTCGGGCCCAGCCGTTCGAGGTCGACGTCGAGTTGAGCGTCGACCTGCGGGCCGCGGGTGCGAGTGACGACCTCGCCGACACCGTCGACTACGGCGCGCTGGCCGATGCCATCCGGGCGATCGTGGCCGACGAGTCGTACCTGCTGCTCGAGCGCCTGGCCGCCCGGATCGCCGACGCGTGCCGGGCCGACCCCCGGGTGACCGCTGCAGTCGTAGAGGTGCGCAAGATGCAGCCGCCCATCGAGGGCGCGATCGGTCACGTCGGCGTACGCGTCGAGCGATAGCGGGTCGGCGGTGGCGGAGGCAGCGAAGACGGGACCGCGGCGGGCCCACCTCGGCCTCGGCACCAACCTCGGTGATCGCATGGCCCACTTGCGCGCCGCGCTGGCGGGCATCGGCGCGTTCGCCGGGACCCGCGTGGTCGCCGTGTCACGCGTATACGAGACCGATCCGGTCGGGGGTCCCGAGCAGGGCCCGTACCTCAATGCTGTCGTCGCGATCGACACGACGCTGACCCCGCGAGAACTACTCGCCGCGGGCCAAGCGCTCGAGCACGAGGCTCACCGGGTGCGGCTCGAGCGCTGGGGACCGCGCACGCTCGACGTCGACATCCTCACGTACGACGACGAGACAGTCGACGAGCCCGACCTCGTCATCCCGCATCCCCGGCTCGGCGAGCGGGGCTTCGTGCTCGCCCCGCTGCGTGACGTCGCTCCCGGCCTCGTCGATGCCGAGGCGACCTGGGAGGGCGTACGGCCGACCGCAGAGGTGCTCGACCGGTGAGTGAGGGGCGGACCGTCGCTCTGATCGGACCGGGCCGGGCGGGCACCACCGTGGCGCTGGGGTTGGCCGAGCTGGGGTGGGACGTGGTGGCCGTGGCGGGTCGCGCCCCCGACGCTGCCTCGACCCGCACCGCGGCGCTCGGTCTCGACGCCCGGGCCGCGCTCGTCTCGGATGTCGCAATCGGGGCGGGACTCGTAGTGGTGGCCGTCCCCGACGCGGCGATCGAGGCGACGCTCACCGCGGCGGCACCGGCGATGGAGGCGGGCGCGCTGGTCGTGCACCTCGCCGGCGCGCACGGGCTCGACGTCTTCGCCGGGTTGACGGAGGCGCGTCCCGACGTGCGGGTCGGTGCGCTGCACCCGCTCCAGACCTTCCCGACGACGGCGGCCGGTCTGGACCGACTGCGCGGTTCGTGGGCGGCGGTGGCCGGTGATCCGGAGACGGAGCGCCTGGCGATCGAGCTCGGACTGCGCCCCTTCCCGGTCGCCGACACCGACCGGGCCGCTTACCACGCCGCGGCGGTCGTCGCGTCCAACCACCTCGTTGCGCTCCTCGGTCAGGTCGAGCGACTGGCGGCGGTGGCGGGGGCTCCGTTCGAGGCCTTCGCCCCGCTCGTGCGCTCCTCGGTGGAGAACGCCTTTCTCCTGGGGGCGGCCGAGGCGCTCACCGGCCCCGTGGCCCGCGGCGACCTGGGCACGGTCGAACGCCACCTCGGGGCGCTCGACGCGACCGAACGCGACTCCTACCGGGCCATGGCCCGGGAGGCGGCCCGCCTGGCCGGTCGCCGCGACACCGCGCTGGAGCGACTCCTCGACGACCTGCACCTGCGGAGGCGGCGGCCCCGGGACTGATCCCGCGCCGGATTGCTACGCTTCTCCGACCCGGAGGTCCGGACCACGAACGGCCGGAACCGAGCGGGGAACGACTTCACCGCCATGCGTCACCTGCAGACCATCGCCGATCTCCGCGCCGCGTGCGACGCCGTCCGCGCGCGCGGCGGACGGGTCGGGCTCGTGCCCACGATGGGGGCACTCCACGAAGGCCATGCGTCGCTCATTCGGGCGGCCCGGGCCGAGACCGATCTGGTCGTCGTGACCGTGTTCGTGAACCCGCTCCAGTTCGGGGCGGGCGAGGATCTCGACCGCTACCCCCGCGACCTCGACGGCGACCTCGCCGTGTGCGCGCGGGAGGGGGCCGACATCGTGTTCGCCCCCTCGGTCGCCGAGATGTACCCGGCCGGCCCGCCGGCCACGACCGTGCACGTCGCCGACCTCACAGCCCCGATGTGCGGGGCGGCCCGGCCGACCCACTTCGACGGGGTCTCCACCGTAGTGACCAAGCTCTTCGCTATCGCGGGAACCGGCCGGGCCTACTTCGGCCGCAAGGACGCCCAGCAGCTCGCGGTCGTCACCCGTATGGCCGCCGACCTCAATCTTCCGGTCGAGGTCGTGGGTTGCCCCATCGTGCGCGAGCCCGACGGTCTCGCGATGTCGAGCCGCAACGCGTACCTGGCGCCCGAGGAACGACGGGCGGCGCTCGTGCTCCACCGGGCGCTCGCCACGGTCGCGGCCCGGATCGCCGACGGGGAGCGCGACGCGGCGACCCTTGCGGAGCTCGTCACGAAGACGGTGGCGACCGAGCCAGCGGTCGTGCTCGAGTACGCCGACGTGCGCCACCTCCACGACCTGACCGAGTGCACCGGCCCGATCGCGGGCGAGGTGCTGGTGGCGGTCGCAGCCCGGGTCGGGGCGACGCGCCTCATCGACAACGTGACGGTCACGGTCACCGCAACCGGTGCGGCCGTCGACCTCGGGGTCACGAGCACCGGAACGCGGTCCGCAGGATCGGAGATGCCGTGAGACGCGTGATGATGAAGTCGAAGATCCACCGGGCGACGATCACCGACACCAACCTCGACTACGTGGGCTCGATCACGCTCGACCCGGAGCTCATGGCTCGGGCCGACATCCTCGAGTTCGAGCAGGTGGCCGTACTCGACATCGACAACGGGTCTCGCTTCGAGACCTACGCGATGAAGGGCGGACCCGGCGACGTCATCGTCAACGGCGCAGCCGCCCACCTCGTGGGTCCGGGGCACCGCGTCATCGTGATCACCTACGGCTCCTACGACGAAGCCGAACTCGCGGGTTTCGCCCCGAAGGTCGTGCACGTCGACGAGACCAACCGCGAGATCCCCGAGCACGAGGCCGTGCAGCGGCAGGGCTCCAACCTCGTGTGGATGCAGCCGGCTCGGGCCGGTCGCCGCAGCCGCCCCGGCTCGTAGGCGCGCTCCGGTGCACGACCTGCTCGTCCTGGGGAGCGGCGTCGCCGGGCTGACCACCGCCCTGCACGCGTCCCGGCGCGGCTTCTCGGTCATCGTCCTCACCAAGGGCGAGCTCTCGCACTCGGCCACGCGCTACGCCCAGGGCGGTGTGGCCGCGGCGCTCGCCGCGCCCGACGCGCCCGACCTCCACTTGGCCGACACGCTGACGGCGGGGGCCGGTTTGTGCGACGTCGAGGCGACCCGGGTCATGGTCACCGAGGGTCCCGACCGGGTGCGCGAGCTCGCGGCGCTGGGCGCGCGCTTCGACGCCGAGCCGGGAGCGTCGGCCCCGGCGCTCGCCCGCGAGGGCGGACACTCGCTCGCCCGCGTCGTTCACGCCGGGGGTGACGCGACCGGTGCCGAGATCGAACGCGCGCTGGTCGATGCGGTCCGGGCCTCGACCGTCGAGGTCCGCGAGGGCTGGTTCGCGACCGACCTCATCATCGACGGTGTTCGCGTCACCGGTGCCCGCGCCCTCGGTCCGGGTGGGGAGACCGCGACCGTGCCCGCCCGGCACGTGGTGCTCGCGACCGGCGGTGCCGGTCAGTGCTTCGCGGTCACCACCAACCCGACGCTCTCGACCGGCGACGGAATCGCGTTGGCCCTGCGGGCGGGCGCGGCCTGCGCCGACGTCGAGTTCGTACAGTTCCATCCGACGGCGCTGCACCACCTCGTCACGCCGCGTCCGCTCATCTCCGAGGCGCTGCGGGGCGAGGGTGCGGTGCTGCGCAGTACGGCGGGCGACGCGTTCATGGCGGGGGAGCACCCGCTGGCCGATCTGGCCCCGCGCGACATCGTGTCGCGGGCGATCTTCCGCACGATGGGGGCCACGGGGGCCGACCACGTGTGGCTCGACGCCACGATGATCGACGACTTCCCCCGCCGGTTCCCGACGATCTGGTCGGCGTGCACGGCGGCCGGCCTCGACCCCCGGCGTGACTGGATCCCCGTCGCGCCCGCCGCGCACTACACCTCGGGCGGCGCGGTCACCGACCTCGACGGGGCCACCACCGTCGCCGGGCTGTGGGCGTGCGGCGAAACGGCGTGCAGTGGTGTCCACGGGGCCAACCGTCTGGCCTCCAACTCGCTGCTCGACGGGCTCGTGTTCGGCCGGCGGGTCGTGGAGGCGATTGCGGCGGGCAAGGACGCGGCCGAGCCGACCGGGGCGATGGCCGGAGTGCTCGGTGCGGTGGTCGGCGGTCCGACCCCGGTCTCGGTGGTGACCACCGGAACCGGCGGCGACGCCGCCGGACTGCGGGCCGAAGTGCAGCGGATCATGGGTTCGGGCTGCGGGGTGCTGCGCGACGGAGCCACCCTGCAGGCCACGGCAACGGCGCTCACCGCCCTCGCCGCGGGCATCGCTCGACTCCCGGCCGATGACGTGGCGGCGCGTGAGGTCGACAACCTCTGCCTGGTGGCCCGCACGATCGTCTCCGCCGCGCTGGCCCGCACGGAGTCGCGGGGCGCGCACTGGCGGACCGACCACCCCGCTCCGGTCGACGCGCTGCTCGGTCGGTTCGTGGCGGCGGGCGACGACCCCGTGTTCGTTCCGCTCCCCGCGCACTCGACGTCCTCGGGCGAGGTGCGCCGGTGAGCGCGTTCGACCCGCCCGCCCCGATCGTGCGCCGCCTCGTGGCGGCGGCGCTGGCCGAAGACCTCGGTCTGCTCGGCGACATCACGACGGAGGCGTGCGTCGATCCCGATCGCACGGCCACGGCTGCGTTCGTGACCCGGGTCGCGGGCACGGTGGCGGGCACCGCGCTCGCGACCGAGACCTTCCGCAGGTTCGGCCCCGCCGTGCGGGTCGAGTGGTCGGTGGCCGACGGCGACGACGTGGCGGCGGGCGCCGAGCTCGGTCGCGTGCACGGACCGCTTCGGGCGATTCTCACCGGGGAGCGCACGGCCCTCAACTTCCTCAGCCACTGCTCGGGTATCGCCACGCTGACCCGCGCCTACGTGCGGGCGGTGGGCGGTGGCGCCCGCGTGCTCGACACCCGTAAGACGACACCGGGCCTGCGGGCGATCGAGAAGGCAGCCGTGCGGGCGGGCGGGGGGCACAACCACCGCGAGTCGCTCTCCGATGCCGTGCTCGTGAAGGACAATCACCTCTCGGCGCTCGGTCCGGCCGCGGCCGTCGCCCGGGCCCGGGCGCTCTGGCCGGGCCGCATGGTCGAGGTCGAGTGCGAGACGCTCGACCAGGTCGCCGAGGCCGTCGCGGCCGGGGCCGACCGGGTGATGGTCGACAACATGGACCCCGACGGGGTGCGGGCCGCGGTCGCGCTGGTCGCGGGTCGAGCCGAGGTCGAGGTCTCGGGGGGCGTCACCCTGGCGACCGTGGCCGATTACGCGGCGACGGGGGCCGACTTCGTGTCGGTGGGGGCGCTCACCCACTCGGCGCCGATCCTCGACATCGGGCTCGACATCGTGGACGAGGGGTAGCGGGGGTGCTCCTCGCGATCGACGCCGGCAACACCCAGACCGTCGTCGGACTGTTCCAGGGGGCCGAACTCGTCGACAACTGGCGGTTCGCGACCGTGGCCGAGCGCACTTCCGACGAACTCGCGCTCATGGTGCAGCAGTTCCTCGGCTTCCACGGATTCTCGTTCGACGACTCGATCACGGGGGTCGCCATCTCGTCGGTCGTGCCCCGGGTCACCGCCGAACTGCGGCAGATGACCGAGCGCTACTTCGGGTTCCCGGCCCTGGTGCTCGAGCCCGGCGTCCGCTCGGGAATGCCGATCCAGTACGACAACCCGAAGGAGGTCGGAGCCGACCGGATCGCCAACGCGGTCGGCGCCTACGACCTCTACGGAGGGCCCACGATCGTGGTCGACTTCGGTACCGCGACCACGATCGAGGCGATCAGCGAGCGGGGCGAGTACCTCGGCGGTGCGGTGTGCCCGGGGGTGGAGGTTTCGATCGACGCGCTGTTCGGCCGGGCTGCCGGTCTGCGCCGGGTGGAGCTCGTCGAGCCGATGCACGTGATCGGCAAGAGTTCGACCGAGTCGGTGCAGTCGGGGCTGATCTACGGCTTCAGCGCCCAGGTCGACGGCATCGTCGACCGTTTCACCGAGACCCTCGGCCCGTGCGAGGTGGTGGCGACCGGCGGGCTGGCCGAACCCTTCCTGGCCCACGCCCGCACGCTGCGGCACTACGAGCCCTGGCTGACGCTCTACGGTCTGCGCATCATCTTCGAGAGGAATCGGTGAGCGCAGGCGACGAGGTCGAGGCCCGGCTGGCCAAGGCGGCCGACATACGAGCCCGGGGCGAGGACCCCTACCCGGTGCGCTTCGACCGGACCCACACCCTCGGGGAGGTCCGCGAGCACTGGGAGGATCGGCTCGCCGACGGTGACTCCACCGACGACGGGGTGCGGATCGCCGGTCGAGTGCTCCTCCTGCGCGACCAGGGACGGCTCGTCTTCGTGACGATCCGCGACGGCTCGGGCACTCTCCAACTCTTCGTGAGCAAGGGTGATCTCGGCGAGGCGTTCGATCGGCTCGTCGCCGAGGTCGACCGGGGCGACTGGATCGGCGTGTCGGGCACGGTCATGAAGACCAAGCGGGGCGAGCTCTCGGTGCGCGTGACCGAGGCGACGATGCTGGCCAAGGCGCTGCAGCCGCTCCCCGAGAAGTGGCACGGTCTCGCCGACACCGAGACCCGGTACCGGCGCCGCTACGTCGACCTCATCGCCAACGACGAGGCCCGACGGGTCTTCGACGTGCGCTTCGCCGCCGTCGCCGCGATCCGGTCGTTTCTCGTCGGGCGGGGATTCACCGAGGTGGAGACCCCGGTGCTCCACGTGAGCCCGGGTGGGGCCGAGGCCCGGCCGTTCGCCACGCACCACAACGCGCTCGACACCGAACTCTTTCTGCGGATCGCGCCCGAGCTCTACCTGAAGCGCCTCGTGGTGGGCGGCTACGACCGGGTGTTCGAGCTGGCCCGGGTCTTTCGCAACGAGGGTCTCTCCACGCGGCACAACCCCGAGTTCACGATGCTCGAGTGCTACGAGGCTTTCGCCGACTACCACGACATGATGCGGCTCACCGAGGAGCTCGTCGCGGCGGCGGCCCGGGCCGCGACCGGCGGCACGATCGTGGAGTGGGACGGCGAGCCGGTCGACCTGACCCCGCCCTTCGAACGCCGCACCCTCGTCGACCTCGTGCGCGAGCACGCGGGGGTCGACGTCCACCCGGCCCAGCCGGTCGCGACGGTGCGGGCGGCGTGCGATTCGCTCGGGGTCGCGTGGGAGGAGTCCTGGGGATCGGGCAAACTGATCCTCGAGATCTACGAGAAGACCACGGAGGCCAACATTCCCGGCCCGACCTTCGTCTGTGATTACCCGCGTGAGGTGTCGCCCCTCGCGCGGTCGCACCGCGACGATCCCGAGCTCACCGAGCGGTTCGAGCTCATCGTCCGGGGCCGCGAGGTGGCCAACGCCTTCAGCGAGCTCACCGATCCGGTCGAGCAGCTGCGGCGCTTCGAGGACCAGGCCCGACGGCGGGCAGCGGGCGACGACGAGGTGCACGGTCCCGACCTCGACTACGTGCGGGCGCTCGAGTACGGACTTCCGCCGACGGGGGGCATGGGCCTCGGCGTCGATCGGCTCGTGATGCTGCTCGCCGGGGTCACG
>Ga0208783_10002617_pt1 | contig 10270 bp, 9 predicted proteins | sample DEB19_08_DNA_2_FD_184529 | JGI IMG/M metagenome (GOLD analysis project Ga0208783, IMG submission 184529) | Aqueous microbial communities from the Delaware River and Bay under freshwater to marine salinity gradient to study organic matter... | ecosystem: Environmental > Aquatic > Marine > Coastal... | reverse complement strand
GCCGCGCTCCTTGCAGGCGTCGATGACCTGGTTCACCTGATCGCGGTCGCTGATGTTGCCGGGGTTCAGGCGGATCTTGTGGACGCCCGCCTCGATCGCCTCGAGGGCGCGCTGGTAGTGGAAGTGGACATCGGCGACGACCGGCACGGAGACCTGCTTCAGGATCTCGCGCAGCGCCTCGGTGTCCTTGCGCTCTGGCACCGCGACCCGCACGATGTCTGCGCCCGCTGCGGCGTACCGCTCGATTTCGCGCACGCAGTTGTCGATCTCGTGGGTGTAGCCCGCGGTCATGGTCTGCACGGCGATGGGGGCGTCGCCGCCGATCTTCACTCGGCCGACGCGGTCGTCACCAACGGTCACCTGGCGGGTCTTGCGGCGTGGAACCATAGAAGGCGAGTATAGGGCGGTTCTCAGACGCTTCGGCGGGAGTTCCTGTAGAGTGCGCGGGTCCCGTTCCAACCAGGAGGTGTCAGCGATGCAAGCCGCTCCCGCGCCGTACGTTCGTGTCCGCCTCTCGATCATGATGTTCCTGCAGTACGCGATCTGGGGCGCCTGGCTCCCGATCCTGTACCCGTTCCTCATGGGCCACCGCGGGTTCACGCTCGACCAGACGGGCCTCTGCCTGATGGCGGGCGCCGTTGGTGCGCTCGCGGGCCCGTTCATCGCGGGTCAGCTCGCAGACCGCTCGTTCGCGACCGAAAAGCTCCTTGCGATCAGCCACTTCATCGGTGCGATCCTCGTCTACTTCCTCGCCGGGGCGGACAAGTTCGAGATCTTCCTGGCGCTGAGCTTCATCTACGGCCTGGTGTACGCGCCGACGATGGCGCTCACGAACTCGATCTCGTTCGCGAACCTGCCAGACCGCGACCGTGACTTCGGCCCTGTGCGCCTCTGGGGCACGATCGGCTGGATCGCGGCGGGCATCGGCATTGGACAGATCCTGCTGCGGTCGTACAACGATTCGGAGGCGCATCTGAATGAAGGCCGCGGCGTTGGATTCATGATCGCGGCGGCCCTGGGCGTCGTCATGGCGGTCTACTGCCTGACGCTCCCGCACACGCCGCCGACCAAGACCGCCGAGGAGAAGACGGCCTGGCTCGAGGGCGTGAAGGAAGTCTTCAAGCAGCCGCTCATCACGCTCTTCCTCATCGCCATCCCGGTGAGCATGATCCACCAGTTCTACTTCGTGTTCACGAGCGATTTCGTGACCAAGATCCAGACTGCGGCCAACAGCCAGAGCGCAAACGCCTTCTCCGACTGGGTGAACAGAATCTTCGGCGTCGGCGGCGGCGGCCTCATGACCATCGGCCAGATGACCGAGATCGGCGTGCTCGCCGCGATTCCGTTCTTCGCCAAGTCGATCTCCCGCAAGAACCTGCTGCTCATCGGCCTGGCCGCGTACGCCGCGCGCATGGCGCTGTTTGCCTTCGCGCCCAGCCTGCCCACGGTCATCCTCGGCATCGCGCTGCACGGCTTCTGCTTCGGCTGCTTCATATTCGTCGCCTTCATGGTGGTCGATGAGAACACCACGCCCGACATCCGCGCCACCGCGCAGAACCTGTTCAATCTCGTCATCGTCGGCATCGGCATCATCGTCGGCAGCCTGTTCGCGACCAGCGTCGTGGCGAAGTACGCCACGGGCGGCGGCACGGGCGGGATGGACTATCAGAAGCTGTTCAGCGTCCCGATGTACATGGCGCTCGCCTGCTTCGTGCTCATGCTGCTCCTGTATCCGTCGAAGAAGAAGGCCGCCTGACGCTTGGCGGGCGAGGCGAACATCACCGATGTGGCGGCGCTCGAGGAGTTCCGTCGCGCGTTGATCCGCTTCCGCGAGGAGATCGGCGTCGCCATTGCCGAGGCCGACAGCGAGATCAAGTCGACCTTCATCTGGCTCGAGCGCGACCGCGTGCTGCACTGGCGGCGCGCGGTGCCGCGTTTCGAGGAGGAGCTGACCTCGGCGAAGACCGCGCTGTTCCGCAAGGAGATGCAGACGATGGGCACGGGCCAGCGCCCGTCGACCATCGACGAGAAGAAGGCGGTCGAGCGACTGAAGGGCAAGGTTCAGGATGCGCGCGATCGGCTCGAGGTCACGCGCCGCTGGCTGGTCACGCTCGAGCGTGACGTGTCGCTCTTCAAGGGCGCGATGTCGCCCGTCTCGTGCGTGTACGACCGCGACCTGCCCGATGCAATCCAGCGCCTCAAGAACATGACGCTGGCGCTCGAGGCATACCTCGCCACGCCGACCGTCGGCCTTGCCGAGCAAGTCGAGCGCGCTCGGGCGAAGGTCGCATCGATGCGGCGTGGCGGCGAGGTCCTGACCGCGGAGGAGCAGGCTGCCGCAGAGCGCGAGCAGGCTGAGCTCGAGGACGACGAGAAACGCCTCGCGGCCGCCCGCGATGCGGCGCTCGCTGCGATCAAGCCACCCATGCGGCAAGGTGGCCAGCCGTGAGCTTGTCCGATTCCAAGGCCCGCCTGGCGACCGCCCACCGCGACCTCATGGCGGCGTGGTACCGCGTGAGCGAGGCGTGGCACGACGATGCCTCGCGCGCCTTCCGGGAGCGCTCGGTCGAGCCGCTCGACCGCACGCTCCGGAGCGCCATGAACGCGCTCGATGCGATGGAGGAGACCCTTCGACGGGTTCGGAATGAGTGCGGCGAAGGTCGGTAGACTGCGGCCATGGCCAAGGCAATCGCAGACCCCGCTGAACTCCGCCGCTTCGCCCAGGATCTCCACCGGTTCAACTCCGAGCTGCAGGGACAGGTATCCGCGATGGGCGCGAAGATGGGCGCGCTGCAGGGCACCTGGAAGGACCAGGAGCAACAGAAGTTCGCCGAGGAGTTCGACACGACCATGAAGGTCCTCGTCAAGTTCCTGCGTGTGTCCGAGCAGCATGTGCCGTTCCTGGTCCGCAAGGCCGAGCGGCTCGAGGAATACCTGAAGCAGCGCTGACACGATGCGAACCGACTGCTACATCGATGGTGCGTTCGTGCGCGGCGATGCCGCGCCGGTGGTGGTGTCGAACCCGGCGACCGATGTCGTTCTTGCCGAGATCCCTGGCGTGAGCTCCGTGCTTGCGTCGCGGGCCGCGGAGGCGAACGCGACCGCTGCGCGGGCGATGCGCGCACTGCCGGTGCTGAAGCGCGTCGAGCTCGTCCGCAGGCTCGCTGCGGGCGTCCGCGCCGCAGGGCCGGAGCTCGCGGCGCTCCTCACCGCCGAGAGCGGCAAGCCGATCATCGAGAGCCGAGGCGAGGTCGAGTACGCGGCGAGCTTCTTTGATTTCGCGGCATCGGCTGCCGAAACGGCTTCGGGCGAGCTTTCAGCGTCGCGCACCGCCGATCGCCGCATCCTTGTCCTGCGCGAGCCTGTCGGCGCGACCGTCGCCATCACGCCGTGGAACTTCCCGCTGGCGATGATCGCGCGAAAGCTCGCGCCGGCGCTGGCGGCAGGGTGCTCGCAACTCGTGAAGCCAGCCGAGGAGACCCCGCTGACGGCGCTTGCGTTCGCGGAGGTGTTCGAGCGCGCTGCGCATGAAGCTGGCGCACCGGGCGCTGCGTTCGGCGTTCTCGTCGGCGATCCGTCGACGATCGCGAGCGCGATGCTCGAGAACCCCGGCACGCGCAAGCTCACCTTCACGGGATCGACAGAGGTCGGACGCATCCTCGCCGCCCAGTGCGCGCCGCGCCTCATACGGACCGCGCTCGAGCTCGGCGGCAACGCGCCATTCATCGTGTTCGCAGACGCCGACCTCGACCGCGCCGCCGACCAAGCGATGCTGGCCAAGTTCCGGTTCATGGGGCAGACCTGCATCTGCCCAAACCGCTTCCTGCTCGAGCGCTCGATCGCGCAGCCGTTCCTCGCCCGTCTCGAGGCGCGCGTGCGCACGCTCTCGATCGGCGACCCGACCCTCGAATCGACCCGCATGGGACCGCTCATCAACGACGCTGCGGTCGCCAAGGTCGAGGCGCATGTCGCCGATGCGCTCGCCAAGGGCGCGACGCTCCGCGCCGGCGGAAAGCGTGCGGATGTCTCGGGATTCTCGCGACGCTTCTTCGAGCCCACGATCCTTACAGGCTGCCTGCCCGCCGCGCACTGTGCCTGCCAGGAGACCTTCGGTCCCGTGATCGCCGCGATGGAGTTCAACGGAGAAGCCGAGGCGATCGCAATGGCGAACGGCGTTCCGCACGGACTCGCCGCCTATGTGATGACGCAGGACGCCGATCGGTTGCTGCGCGTCGCAGAGGCGCTCGACTTCGGCGTGGTCGGCGCGAACGACGGGGCACCGAGCACGGCCGAGGCGCCCTTCGGTGGCCGCAAGGACTCGGGGCTTGGCAAGGAAGGCGGCACGCACGGGCTCGACGCCTACCTCGACCTCAAGTATGTGAGCCTGCGCGTCCGCGGGGCGTGAGCGATCGGGGTCCGAAAATGACACGCGGCACGGGAAGCCCGTGCCGCGTGGTTCGATTCACTCTGCGGGTCAGATCACTCGTCTGAGCCAGAGAACTCGCGCTCCGCATCGGGCTCGCCTTCGAGGTCCGCCATGTGACCAGGCAGGAAGCTGGCGAGACGCTGGCGGCGCACCGGGTGCTGCAGCTTGCGGATCGCCTTCGACTCGACCTGGCGCACGCGCTCGCGCGTGACCTTGAAGATCCTGCCGACTTCTTCCAGCGTGTAGGTGTACCCGTCGCCGATGCCGTAGCGGAGCTTCAGGATCTCGCGCTCGCGGTAGGTCAGGGTCTTGAGCACATCGTTGATGCGCTGGCGCAGCATCTCGCTGGTCGCCGAGTCAGACGGGCTCGCCTGCCGTTCGTCCTCGATGAAGTCGCCGAAGTGCGAATCCTCGCTCTCGCCGACCGGGCGGTCGAGCGAGATCGGATGACGCGAGATCTTCATCACGCGGCGCGTCTCCTCGATCGGCATCTTCGCCTTGATGGCGATCTCCTCGATCGTCGGCTCGCGCCCGAGCTCCTGAAGCAGCGCCTTCTGGATGTTCCGCAGCTTCGACATCGTCTCGATCATGTGGACCGGGACGCGGATGGTGCGGGCATGGTCGGCGATCGCGCGCGTGATGGCCTGGCGAATCCACCAGGTCGCGTAGGTCGAGAATTTGTATCCGCGCTTGTACTCGTACTTGTCGACGGCGCGCATCAGGCCGGTGTTGCCTTCCTGGATGATGTCGAGGAAGGGCAGGCCGCGGTTGCGGTACTTCTTGGCGATCGAGACCACGAGGCGGAGATTGCCGCCGGAAAGATCACGCTTCGCCTGCTCGTACTCGCCGAACACGCGCTGGATGTCGCGCATGCGGCGCTCGAACTCGTCCATGGGCTCGAGCACGAGGTTGCGGAGGCCGTCGAACTCCTCCTGCATGACATAGACATCCTCGGGGTCGTACCGATCCGGGTGCTTCTCCGCCTTCTGCAGGTTGCGCTGCATCTCGCGCATCTTCGAGATGATGCCGAGGAGCTTGCGGTAGAGCGGGATGATGCGGCCCGTGCGCAGGCAGCACTCCTCGAGGAGGGTGCCGATGCGGCGGCGGCGCAGGGTGATCTCGCGGTTGAGCTGCGTCTTCTGCGCGGCGCTGATGCCGCCGGCCTCGAGCTGCTCCCACGCGGTGAGGTTCAGCTTCAGCAGGCGCTCGATCGTCGGCAGGTTCGCGGGAATGCGCTGCTCGATCTTCTGCTTCGCATGCGGCTCCGCGGTCGAGATTCGCATGGTGCGGTCGAACGGCAGCTTCTGTGCGTGAACATCCCTCAGGATCTTCACCGCCTCGTTGGCGGCGTAATCGCTCTCGAGCACCTTGCGGCGGAAGATCATGCGCGTCGTCTCGATCTTCTTGGCGAGTCGGATCTCCTCCTCGCGCGTGAGCAGGGGGATGGTGCCCATCTGCGTGAGGTACATGCGGATCGGGTCGTCGATGCGCTTCGAGCCCTGCTCGGCGAGCGCCTTCTCGACCGCCGCCTGCATCTCGCTGTCATCGAGGATGTCCTCCTCGACATCGAAGTCGTCCGGATCCGGACCTTCCTCGTCGCCTCGAGCCTCGCTCTCGGCGGCCTTCTTCTTGCGCTTGTTCTTCTTGATCTCGAGCTCGGCTGCAGCGAGCGCTGCAGCGGACGGCTGCGACGGCCCCGACGACTCGCTGCGGCCCGACTTCTTCGGGTCGTCGCGCTGGAACTTCAGGTTGGTCTGGAGCGGCGCGTCGAAACACACATAGTTGTTGCGTCGGATCTCGACCTCGTCGACCATCTCGATCTGATGCTCGCCCATGAACACGAGCAGCTCGTCGATCTTCTCGGGATCGACGAACTCGTCGGGCAGGCATGTGTTCAACTCCTCGTAGCTGATCCAGCGCCGGCGGATGCCGTGCTCGATGAGCTCGCGGAGGACAGGCGATGCGAGTTCAAGTGTGTCGATGTTCATGCTCACGAGGTGCTACTCCGTCCTGAATCGCGGTCAGCCGCCGACGACCGGCGGCCGAACAATGCACTTACGGCAGTGGCGTCGTGACCACGCTCGCGCGCGCGCGCGAGTCGTTCCACGGCGTCACTCGGCTGAAGCGACCTTCCGGACTGGTCGAAGGGAGTTGAATCCCGCGACTCGTCGCGCTGATCGCTTCCATTCCTGAATCTGGCGCGGCGCTCGAGGTCCTCGAGATCGCGCCAGCTGACGACAACTTCCTCCGAAGCCGTCCGGCGCTGACCTGTCATCGCAGCCTGGGACTGGGCAGCGTTCAGAAGGTCCTCGCCAAAGGTGTAAAGCTCGGATGCTAGGCTCTTCGCCGCTGGTTCGGCAAGTTCACCGAGCAGCGATGCGAAGCGGAGGGGCCTCCCCGACTCGGCTGCATCGCGGATCACGGCAAAGATTGCCGAGAGCCCGTGATCCGAGAACTCCGTTGGCGCAATCGCCTCGGACAGCGGCAGCGCTCCACAGCCTTCCACCGTGACCTGCACCGAAGCCAGCGATGGGTCGGTGCACAGGATCGCCAGCAGTCGCCGCTCGGCGTTGGCACGGGCGCGCTGACGGGCGGCGCTGCCGATCATCTGGGGCTGGGGCTCGACCATTGCGGACCCCTGCGAGGCGCCCTCGACGGTCGCACCGCGCGGACGCATCGACTGGCACAGCCGGTCGAGGTCGCGCACCTGCATGTCGAACAAGTCCGCAAGCGCCTGCAGCACGAGATGCCTGCGGAGGCCGCTCATCGTGTTGATCCCCAGGTCGACGAACTTCGCGAGCGTCGCCTCGATGGTCTGCTGCCTTGCCGAGAGGCCGCGGCCGACGAACTTCGCCCGGATGCGCGCGGTCATGAACGACAGTAGGTCGGTCGACGCATCAAGCGCAGATTGGAACCGCGCCGCGCCGCCTTCCTGCCGAAGCAGGTCGTCTGGGTCGAGCCGGTCTGGAAGCGTGCAGACCTTGATGTCGACGGGCTCGACGAAAAACACCTCGAGCGCTCGGTCGGCAGCCTTCATGCCCGCCTCGTCTCCGTCGAAGAGCAGGACGACGGTATCGGCCGCGCGTCGAAGCGCCTTCGCGTGCTCGCGCGTGAGAGCGGTGCCCAGGGTCGCGACCGCGTTGGTGAAGCCCGCGCGGTGGCACGCGATGACATCGGTGTAGCCCTCTGTGATGATCGCAGTCTTCGACTCGATGATCGAGCGCTTCGCCCGGTCGATGCCGTACAGCGCCTTCGACTTGTGGAAGACGGGCGACTCAGGGCTGTTGAGGTACTTCGGCTCCTGATCGGGATTGAGCACGCGACCGCCGAACGCGATCGCCCGGCCCATCTCGTCGCGGATCGGAAACACCAGCCGATCCCGCAGGAGATCGATGTGTCCTTCGCGCCCCTGGCGGACGACGCCCGCCTGCACGAACGCCTCGAACGGCGGGAAGTCGGGGATGTTCCCCTTGGTGTTCTTGCGGACGCCCGTGACAAGCGAGTCGATGCCGGCCGGCGCGGCGCCGAGCCCGAAGCCTTCGACGATCTCCGCCTCGAAGCCGCGGCGGGCGACCTCCGCACGGGCCTTCGCGCCCTTCGCCTCGTCGGAGTAGGTTCGTCGGAAAAAGCGCTGCGCGATCTCGTTTGCGCGGAGCACATCGTCTCGGCTGGGCTCGCCGTCTCGCCGCTGTGCGCGCGCGCCATCCCATGGGGTGAGCTCGACACCCGCGCGGTCGGCGAGGAATTTCAGCGCGTCTCGAAACTCGAGCTTGTGGTAGTTCATCACGAAGTCGATGGCGTTTCCGCCCGCTCCGCAGGCGAAGCACTTGTAGAACGCGTCGGCGCCGAAGCCACCCTTGTGGGTGACGACCGCCATCGAGGGGCTCTTGTCGTCATGGAAGGGGCAAAGCCCGACATGCTCGCGGCCCTTTGGACGCAGCGCGACCACCTCGCCGACGATCGACAGCAAGTCGGTCGCCGCGAGCACGCGGTCGCGATCATCGTTGGGTGCCATGCCTGCCATGCTGTTTGCCTGAGCCTGTCGTCGTCCTTTGGCTTCGCTCAGAAACTCCCGCCTCATCCAAGTACCCGCGCAGCGGGGACTTCGGTCGAGGAGCCACCTGGTCGTGGACCTGCCACGGACAGTTCGCGAACGGAACCACGCGCACTGGGCGCAGTGCAACCGAGCCGATCACGAAACGGCGGATTTTCTGGGTTTTCTGGCAGCGTCGGAGAGTTCGTCCTGCCCGTCGTCGCGGGTCGTGGGACCAGGTGAGCTGCCGCGCAGACGATATCCCCGAATCGACCGCATGGCAAAGCACCGCCTTTGAATTCGGAGGTTTTTTGCTTGCATTCGCGGCGCGCAACTGTCCAAGGCGCATGGTGTCAACGGATCTGTGCAGGGCACCGCGAAAAGAACAGGACCGTCCTCTCGGACGGTCCTGCGAGTTACAAGCATGTTCGACTTGACTATTCGACCGACTCGCCGTTCTTGATGCGGCGCGTGTACGCGTACTTGCGCTTGATCGGCTTCACGACGAGCCCCTCGCGGATCGCGCGGACGGAGGCCTTCACGCGGACCGGCGAACCGCCCTCCATGATGGTCACAGTCTGGAGATTCGGCTTGAAGGTGCGGCGCTTGCGCGAAGTGGTCTTGACACCGACGCCGCCAAGGTACTTGGCCTTGCCGCGATACTTGCAGACCCAACCAGACTTCGTGGATGCACCGGAGAAATGGCAGACGCGTGGCATAGGAGATCTCGCTTGACGCCCGACAGGGCGAGCCGCGCACTATAGCGAACCCTTTGCGGCATGCAAGAGGTCGGCACGAAGCGGCGGGTCGCGGTCGAGCAGGCCAGCCGCCCGCAGGACTCCCGACAGCCCGTGGACATCCGCCGGTCCGAAGCAGGCCACCTCGTGGCTGTCGGCGTCGAGCACGCCCCAGCACACGCCGTTCCGATAAATCGGCAGGACGATCTCAGAGCGATCGCGGGGATCGCAGGCGATGTAGCCAGCCCCGAGCAGCGCGACATCCTCGACCAAGCGAACCGACTCCTCGAGGAAGCCCTGACCGCAGACCCCATGGAGCCCGATCGGCGAGCAGGCCGGCTTGTCGCGGCGGGCAGCCAGCAACATCTCGCCGCGCTGCCCCTCGGGCCCTCGGACGGCGGGTGCGTCGGGACTCTCCAGGTAGAAGCCGATCCAACTCAGCCCATTCGGAGCAAGCGCGTCCCAGAGCGCATCGCATAGCGGCGCAAGCCGCTCCGCTGGATCGGCGTGCCGAACTTCAAGCCACATCGCGCGCTCGCGGAGTGCGAAGTAGAGCTCCCCGTTGCCGCAGCCGCGCCTCATGCCATCCGCCCGACCTTGGCTCACGCCGATTCCTTCGCGACCCGCCGTACGACCTGTCCGAGCGGCGTACGCCGCTCGATCGCGTCTGCGGTGAGCGTGTACACCGCATCTGCGTTGTCGAGGTCAGGCAGGTGGTACATGTGCGGGACCATGATCTCGTCGATCACCGCGCGCAGCGCGCGGGCGCCGGTGTCGCGCGAGAGCGCGCGGTCGGCGATCAGCTCGAGCGCGTCGCGCGAGAACTCCAGGCGCGCGCCCTCGATCGAGAACAGGTACTGGTACTGGCGGATGATCGCGTTCTTCGGCTCGGTGAGGATCGAGATCATCGCGTCGCGGTCGAGCGGCATCAGCGGGGTGATGATCGGCAGTCGGCCGACGAGCTCGGGGATCATGCCGAACTCGAGCACATCCTCGGGGAGCACCTGCGACAGCACGAAGCGCGAGTTCTCCTCCTTGGGCTTGTTCTCGTGGATATCCGACCCGAAGCCGATG
>Ga0208783_10002616_pt1 | contig 10271 bp, 5 predicted proteins | sample DEB19_08_DNA_2_FD_184529 | JGI IMG/M metagenome (GOLD analysis project Ga0208783, IMG submission 184529) | Aqueous microbial communities from the Delaware River and Bay under freshwater to marine salinity gradient to study organic matter... | ecosystem: Environmental > Aquatic > Marine > Coastal... | reverse complement strand
ACCATTTTGGGCTACTCGGCGGTCGTGGACCGCTTGAAAGCAGGGCATCGCGGCGTCACCGCGCTCATCGAAGTGCGCATCACGCCGGAGCGCGATGGCGGCTTTGATCGGTTGGCGAAACGCATCGCGAAGTTTGACCAAGTACGTGAGTGCTTTCTGATGAGCGGTGGTTACGATCTTGCGGTTATCGTTGAGGGCAAGGATTTGCTCGATGTGGCGAATTTTGTGGCAGAGAAGCTCTCGACGCTCGGCGGAGTGCTTAGCACAGCCACCCGTTTCCAGCTCAAGGCCTACAAAGAAGGCGGTTTCCTCGTGAATCCGGGTGATGACGAAGAGCGGCTCCCTGTGACCGCCTAATTTTATCTCGAGGACCAACCACCCCATGGATTACGATAGCAAACTCTGTACGCAGATTCGCGATCTGCCACGCTCTGGTATTCGCGATTTTTTTGAGCTCGTCATCGGCCGCAGCGATGTCATCTCTCTCGGGGTCGGAGAGCCCGACAAGCCGACACCTTGGCCCATTCGTGAAGCGGTGATCCGCTCGCTCGAAAAAGGCCAGACGACTTACACCTCAAATCTCGGACTGGAATCGCTTCGCGTCGCCATCAGCGATTATGTTACAAAGCAATTTCGCGTCACCTATGATCCGAAGACAGAGATCCTTGTCACCGTCGGTGTGTCTGAGGCACTCGACCTTGCCTTCCGCGCTGTGTTGAACCCCGGTGACGAGGTTATCTATCACGAGCCTTGCTACGTCAGCTATTCGCCGAGCATTAAAATGGCTTATGGTGTGCCGGTGGTCGTGCAGACGCGAGAAGAGAACGAATTCGCGCTCATGGCCGCAGATGTCGAAAAAGCTATCACGCCAAAGACAAAGGTCATCGCGATGAATTTCCCTACGAATCCCACCGGTGGTATCATGCCGCACGAAGAGCTGGAAAAGATCGCCGCTCTCGCCGTAAAGCACGACCTGCTCGTCTTCACCGATGAGATCTACAGCGAGCTGCTTTACGACGGGCGACAACACAAGAGCATCGTCGAGTTTCCCGGCATGCGCGAGCGCACCGTGCTGCTGCATGGCTTCAGCAAAGCCTTCGCCATGACTGGTTGGCGTCTCGGCTATGCCTGCGCTCCGGCACCGCTGCGCGAGGCGATGATGAAGATCCACCAATACTGCATGCTCTGTGCTCCGATCATGAGCCAGATGGCCGGCATCGAGGCACTCAAAATGGGCTCGTCAGCGTATGAGGACATGCGTCAAAGCTACGAGCAGCGCCGCAATCTCATCGTCAGCCGCCTCAATGGCATGGGCCTGCACTGCTTCAATCCCGGCGGAGCCTTCTACGTCTTCCCCGACATTCGTAGCACTGGCCTCACGAGCAAAGAATTCGCCATCCAGCTCCTGCAAAAGAAGAGCGTCGCCGTCGTCCCTGGCAGCGCCTTCAGCAGCGCCGGCGAAGGCTTTGTCCGCTGCTGCTATGCCACGGCTCCCGAGCTTATCGCGAAGGCGATGGATCTCATGGAAGAGTTTGTAAACGAGGTGCGGAAGTAGCTGATGGATGTTTTTTCATCTTAGGAAAGAGCTCTCGAGGGCCATTCAGACATCAAACACCTTGCTATATCCCCCATCGGTGGGACTATGCTAACCCTCAAACCCCCGGGGGAACGCAGATTATGAGTCAACACACCTTCCCCGAGTTGGGAATCGCTCCCGAGCTTCTCGGAGCAGTCAAGGAACTGGGCTTCGAACAGCCCTCTCCCATTCAAGCCCAAGCTATTCCCGTAGCGTTGGAAGGCCGCGATGTCGTAGGCCAGAGCCACACTGGTAGCGGTAAAACAATGGCTTTTGGCATTCCCGTGGTGCAGCGCGTCGATGCCTCCCTTCGCCGCGTGCAGGCGCTCATCCTTTGTCCCACTCGTGAGCTGGCCATGCAGGTCTGCGCGGAGATTCACAAGCTGGCCGTTCACAAAGAAGGTGTTCGCGCCACACCGGTATACGGCGGTTCGTCCTACGATCGGCAGATTCGCGCCCTCCAGGCCGGAGCTCAAATCGTCGTGGGCACTCCAGGGCGCATCCTCGATTTCATCGAGCGCGGCACCTTGAACGTGAAAGAGCTCAAGATGCTCGTCTTCGATGAGGCGGATGAGATGCTCGATATGGGCTTCGCCGAGGACATTGAACGCCTCATGGAGGCTGTTCCCGAGGATCGCCAGACGATTTTTTTCTCCGCCACCTTCGAGCCGCGCATCCGCCGCCTCGTGGAGAACTACACCCGCAACGCCGCCACGATCACTATCGAGCAGAAGGCGATGACCGTGCCCACCATCGAGCAGCGCTATTACGAAGTGCACGGTCGCTCGAAGGCCGAGGTGCTTTGCCGCGTTCTCGACATTGATTCCCCCCGCCTTACCATCGTCTTCGCCAACACGAAGAAGGCCGTCGATGATGTCACCGATGCTCTCGTGGGTCGTGGCTATGCCGCCGATCGCCTACATGGCGATTTGAACCAAATCATGCGTGAACGTGTGATGAGGAACTTCCGCAATGGCACCATTGAAGTTCTTGTGGCGACGGATGTGGCAGCCCGCGGGCTCGACGTGAACGATGTGGATCTCATCGTCAATTTTGAGCTACCCTACGACTGCGAGGACTATGTGCATCGCATCGGTCGCACCGGTCGTGCTGGAAAGAGCGGCAAGGCGGTCAGTCTCGTCGCTGGGCGTGAAATTTACCTCATCCAACGTATTCAGCGCTTCATCAACACGCGCATCAACCGCGCCAAGGTGCCCTCACAGGAGGAACTGGAGGCTACACGTGTGGATCAGCGCTACGAAATGCTCAAGTCAGCCCTCGAAAATGGTTCTTACATCTCTCACGAGCACAGCATCCAGAGACTGCTCGATGCGGGTTTCGAGCCCACTCAGATCTCCAGTGCTCTGATGGATCTGTGGATCAAGGAAAGCGCCCGCGAAGGTGAGCAGATCGTTGAAGATCGCGCCGTGAGGCGCAAGGAAGCACCGCAGCAGGAGTTCCGTGCTCGCCCCATCGCCGTCGAAGGAGCCACTGCGGATTCTGGCAGCGCCCCGGCGCCTTCACAGATGCCTGTGGAGACTTCCACGGATGTGAGTGCTGCTCCTAAATCTGCTCCTGCAGCTGTTTTCCAAGACGATTTGCACGACGATGAACCTTCTCTACCAAAGCGCCAGACCAGCTTCGCTCAAAAAGGCCCGCGCTCAGGTATGGTGCGTCTGTTCATCAACATTGGTGGCATGGACATGGTCCGCCCGGCTGACATTGCTGGGATGCTTTACAACACGGTCCAAGACCTAGCACCGGGTAGTATCGGCACTATCGATGTATTGGAGAAATGCAGCTTTGTTGAAGTTCCGGATTCTGCGGTGGAGTCAGTGCTTGAAACGATTCGTCAGCAGGCCCCTGTCGTGCGCAATCGCGAGGTCCGCATGGATTACGCCGATCGTCCAGATGACACATCGAGCTTCCGTCCGAAGCGATTCGGTGGCGGTGGCTTTGGTGGTGGTTTCAAAAAAGGTGGCTTCGGCGGCGGATTCAAAAAAAGCGGCTTCGGTGGGGGCGGCGGCTTTGGCGGTGGTGGGTTTAAAAAACCCGGCTTCGCTCCCAAGCCAAAGCCTTGGATGAACCGCGAAGGTGAAGGTCCCAGCTCAGGCTTCGGAGGCAGTGGCGGGGACTTCCAAGGCGAAAGCTTCGGTGGCGGAGGCTTCAAAAAAGGTGGCTTCAGTGGCGGTCCGAAACGTTTTGGTGGTGGTGGTGGCTTCAAAAAAAAATGGTGAGCCTTCTTACTCATTCACCAAAGGCTTCTCAGGAAATCTCTGTGAAGTATGCCGAATGAAGTGTTGCCTGATTCATCTTCTGACAACAGTCTGATCTGTTGCAGTTAGATCAGTTGCCTCGCGTCGCCCTATTTCTTCATCGGCCTAGGGCTTGGCTTTTCTCAGTCGCCGCGCGTACGGCTTGGATCAGCGCGTTGCGCAGGCCGTGTTTTTCGAGTTGTGCCAGCGCCGCAATGGTTGTGCCACCAGGACTGGTGACCTCATCGCGCAAGGCCGCTGGATGCTTGCCCGTTTTCAGCACCATCTCGGCTGCGCCGGCCACGGTCTGCGCCGCGAGACGGAGAGCAGCGGTGCGCGCCAAGCCCATGAGTACCCCGCCGTCCGCCAATGCTTCGATCACCGTGTAGATGTAGGCCGGGCCGCTGCCGCTGAGGCCAGTGACCGCATCGAGCAACTTTTCAGCGACCTCATCGGCCGTGCCAACGGAACCCAGAAGCTTGGCGGCCAATTCGGCATCTGCTGCGGTAGCATGAGTGCCACGTGCAAAGGCAGCTGCTCCGGTGCCAACAAGCGCGGGCGTGTTTGGCATCGTGCGGATGACGCGCTGCCCTTCGCCGAGCCAAGTTTCCAGCTTTGCGATGGCGATTCCGGCCGCGATGCTGAGGTAAAGGGGGCGGTTTTTCGCTTTCCCGAGGTTCGTGCAGAGCTTTTCCATGTCAGCGGGCTTCACAGCTAAAAGAACCACATCAGAGTTTTCGGCTACCTTGAGGGCGTTATCGGCCTTGGAGCGACATTTGAGGCCTTCCTGCAAAGTTTTAACGGCTGCCGGCACTGCATCGCAAAGATTCACGCTCACCTGTTTACTCCCGAGGGCCGATTCAATGCCGCGCAGGAGCGCGCCACCCATTTTTCCGCATCCGATGAGTCCGATTTTTAGCATAAGTCCTCGAATGTGTGGGTTACATGGCCTCAAAGCAAGTGTTCGATCACCTGCCCAGATCATCACCTCAGTGGAGGATGCCTGTTCCAAGTCGTCGTGAAACACATGCTTGACGCATCCGAGGGCACTCTGAGCTCAAACGAATTTTCGCCCCGCATTTGACGCCCCTGCCAGTCCATGCAAGATGCCGCGCTTTCCGGCACCGCGTTCGAGTGATCCACACCGAAACAGTTCCGAAAGCGCCCCAATTTAGACGCTTTTCCTCTACGCCCTCAGACCTTCGCTCCCTGCGCCCCCCATGCCCAAAGACACCTCCATCAAACGCATTCTCGTCATCGGTTCCGGCCCCATCGTCATCGGCCAGGGCTGTGAGTTCGACTACTCCGGCGTCCAGGCCTGCAAGGCTCTTCGCGAGGAAGGCTACGAGGTGGTGCTCATCAATTCGAACCCCGCCACGATCATGACCGATCCGGAGTTCGCCTTCCGCACTTACATCGAGCCGATCACGCCGGAGATGGTGGAGAAGATCATCATCAAGGAAAAGCCGGATGTGCTGCTGCCGACGCTCGGCGGGCAGACGGCGTTGAACACCGCCATGTCACTGCATCGGGCGGGCACGCTGGAAAAACACGGCGTGCGCATGATCGGTGCGAAACCGGAGGCGATCGAGAAGGGCGAGGATCGCCTGCTTTTCAAAAACGCGATGCTCAAGATCGGTCTCGACCTGCCGCAGTCCGGTGTGGCGCACACGATGGAGGAGGCGCGCAAGATCGCCGATGAGATCGGCACGCTGCCGCTCATCATCCGCCCGGCCTACACGCTTGGCGGCACGGGCGGTGGCATCGCTTACAACCGCGAGGAGTTTGAATCGATCACGGCACGCGGTCTGGATCTCTCGCCGGTGAGCGAGGTGCTCATCGAGGAGTCGTTGCTCGGGTGGAAGGAGTTCGAGATGGAGGTCATCCGCGACAAGGCGGACAACTGCGTCATCATCTGCTCCATCGAGAACCTCGACCCCATGGGCGTGCACACGGGCGACTCGATCACCGTGGCGCCGATCCAGACGCTGACGGATCGCGAGTATCAAATCATGCGCGACTTCTCCTTCGCCTGCATCCGCGAGATCGGCGTGGAGACGGGCGGGTCGAACATCCAGTTCGCCGTGCATCCGGACACGGGCCGCATGATCGTCATCGAAATGAATCCGCGTGTGAGCCGCAGCTCCGCGCTTGCGTCAAAGGCCACCGGCTTCCCGATTGCGAAGATCGCAGCAAAGCTCGCGGTCGGTTACACGCTCGATGAGCTCAAGAATGACATCACGCGTCACACGCCGGCCGCGTTTGAGCCGACCATCGACTACGTGGTGACGAAGATCCCGCGTTTCACCTTCGAGAAATTCCCCGGCGCGAACGAAGTGCTCACCACGCAGATGAAATCCGTCGGCGAGGTCATGGCCATCGGCCGCACCTTCAAAGAGAGCCTGCAAAAAGCCCTGCGCGGCCTGGAGATCAAGCGCTTCGGCCTCATCGGCGACGGCGCGGACAAGGAGACCGATCAGGAGACGCTCGAAACGAAGCTCAGCGTGCCAAACGCCGAGCGCATCTTCTTCCTTGGCGTGGCCTTCGCGAAGGGCTGGGATGTGGAAAAAGTCTTCTCGCTCACCAAGATCGACCGCTGGTTCTTGCGGCACATTGAGGAGATTGTGAAGGAGCAGGTTCAGCTTGTCTCATCGGATCTTCGTCGCGCAAAGAAACTCGGCTTCTCGGATCGTCAGATCGCCGTCGCTAAATCCATCAAGGAAGGAGATGCACGTGCCGAACGCAAGCAGGCAGGCATCCTTCCCACCTACCGCCTCGTGGACACCTGCGCGGCGGAGTTCGAGGCTTACACGCCTTACTACTACAGCACCTACGGCATCGAGGACGAGGTGCGCGATGGCGACAAGAAAAAGGTCATCATCCTCGGCGGCGGCCCGAACCGCATCGGCCAAGGCATCGAGTTCGACTACTGCTGCGTCCATGCCAGCTTCGCCCTTCGCGAGCTCGGCTTTGAGACCATCATGGTCAATTCCAACCCCGAGACCGTCTCCACCGACTACGACACCTCCGACAAGCTCTACTTTGAGCCTCTCACCCTCGAAGACGTCCTCAACATCTACGAGCGCGAAAACGTCAACGACCAGGTGCTCGGCGTCATCGTCCAGTTCGGCGGCCAGACGCCGCTGAATCTCGCCAAAGGCCTCGAAGAAAACGGCGTCCGCATCATCGGCACCTCGCCGAAGAGCATCGAACTCGCCGAAGACCGCAAGCTCTTCGCCAAGCTGCTCGACGATCTCGGTTTGAACCAGGCCCCCAGCGGCACCGCCACCTCGCTGGAGGAGGCCTTGGCCATCACCGCCAAGATCGGCTACCCCAGCCTTGTGCGTCCCAGCTTCGTGCTCGGCGGCCGCGCCATGCAGATCGTTTACAACGACAACGAACTCGCGCACTACATGCGCACGAACCTCGAGCTGGAAGGCTCCAGCCAGTCCGGCTCCTCGCACATTGCGAACAAGCCCACGCTCTCCGCTGACAAGCCCCTGCTCATCGACCGCTTCCTCGAAGACGCCACCGAGGTCGATGTGGACTGCATCACCGACGGCGAAACGACCGTCATCGGCGCCATCATGGAGCACATCGAAGAGGCCGGCATCCACTCCGGCGACAGCGCCTGCGTCATCCCGCCCTTCAGCCTCGCGCCTGCCATGCAGGACCGCATCCGCGATGCCGCCAAAAAGCTCGCGAAGGCCCTCAACGTCCGCGGCTTGATGAACATGCAACTCGCCGTCAAAGGCGACGACCTCTACGTCATCGAGGTCAATCCGCGTGCCTCCCGCACCGCGCCCTTCGTCAGCAAAGCCATCGGCGTCCCGCTGCCCAAACTCGCCGCCAAGATCATGGCCGGCAAAACGCTCAAAGAACTCGGCTTCACCACCGAAGTCGTCCCCTCGCACTACAGCGTCAAAGAAGCCGTCTTCCCCTTCAGCAAGTTCCCCGGCGTGGACATCATCCTCGGCCCCGAAATGAAGAGCACCGGCGAAGTCATGGGCATTGACCCCGACCTCGGCCTCGCCTTTGCGAAGAGCCAGATGGCCGCCGGCGGCACCCTGCCCACGAAGGGCAACGTCTTCATCAGCGTCAAAGAAGCCGACAAGCAAAATGTCGCCCGCATCGCCAAAGGCTACGCCGACCTCGGCTTCACCCTGTATGCCACCCCCGGCACCGGCCAGGTCATCACCGACGCCGGCATCCCCGTCAATATCCTCCCCAAACTCGCCAGCGGCCAGCGCCCCAACGTCATCGACCTCATGAAAAACAAGGACATGGCGATGGTCATCAACACCCCCAGCGGCAAGAACACCCGCGAAGATGAGGTGAAGATCAGAACCGCGACGATGCAGAACCGAATCCCCATCATGACCACGCTCCGTGGAGCCGATGCGGCGTTGAAGGCGATCAAGTCACTGCAAGGCAGCGAGGTGCAGGTGCGGGCGCTGCAGGAGTACCATCAATAGGCGAAGCCCATCGAGAGGAGTCTCTGCATTCATTTCACACCTCACGCCAGCGATTCTCGGCAATACTACAAGCACTTCGCCACTTCCTTCACCGCGTCGGAGCCCAAGGTCCTCCATGCCCAGTTGCCATCCGCCGCAAGTTTGATTGTTTGCGTGCGTAGAACAGCTGTATTCATGAACGCCAAATTGGCAACTCTAATCCTAGCATGGACCTTATGCTATGGGTGGCTTTTAGCAGCCGAGCCGTGGGACTACCAACATTGGTCCTTCCTGCCGGTGAAGCCGCAGCATCTGCCAGACGTGAAAGACATGTCATGGCCGAGGACTCGCGTGGATCAATTCATTCTTGCGAAGATGGAAGCCGCCGGGTTCAAGCCTGCGCCACCTGCCGATGTGGACAAGCTAACACGACGCCTGTGGTTTGATCTCGTGGGACTGCCGCCCGATGCCAAGAGCGTCGAGTTATCGATGCTTGTCGAACAATTGCTCGCGAGCCCGCACTTTGGCGAGCGCTGGGCTCGTCATTGGCTGGATGTCGCCCGCTATGCGGAATCCTCCGGCAACACGCGTAATATGGCCTACGTGCTTGCGTGGAAGTATCGCAACTACGCCATCCGCGCTTTTAATCGCGACGTGCCATTCGATCAGTTCATCCGCGAGCAGATCGCGGGTGATTTGATTCCCGCTTCGACACCTCAGCAGCGTGATGAACAACTGCTCGCCACTGGGTTTCTCAATGTCGGCACGCGCTCGCTTGGCGAGCAGGATCTCATTCTGTACGAGATGAATCTCGCGGACGATCTAATCGATACAACGTGCCACGCCTTCCTCGCGCTAAGCGCGAATTGCGCTCGCTGTCATGATCACAAGTTCGACCCCATCCCCACACGTGACTACTACGCGCTCGCGGGCATCTTCCGCAGTACGAGGTATCTCAGCGGCGTGGAGACCAACAACCGCGCCGAGTCCGCCTCCGCGATGCCGCTGGGCCCCGATGGCGTGAAGCGCATGACCGCCTTGAAGGATCACGAGAAGCGGCTTGCCGACATGACCAAGGAATATGTCGATGTAGAGAAGAGGCGGAACTCGCAGCGTGATGAACTCGTGAAGGCAGGTGTCGATCCCGTGAAGATGCCGAAGGAAATGCCGGCCGCGATGATGCCGAAAGTCGAGGCTTTGAAGCAGATGGACAAAGCGGTGGAAGACTGGAAGGCAAAGTTGGCCGCGATGCAAAAGACCGCTCCGTTACCACCCGCCACCGGCATGGCCTGCCAGGAGTCGGACAAGTTCATCAACTGCCCACTGATGGACAAAGGCGATTACAAGCAGCCGCTCGCTGCTGTGCCGCGTGGTGCGCTCAGCGTGCTGCCGGTGAAGCTTGCGCCAATCGGTGAGAAGGAGAGCGGTCGCAAACAGCTCGCCGACTGGATCGCGAGCAAAGACAATCCGCTCACCGCGCGCGTGATCGTAAACCGAGTGTGGCTAAAGCTAATGGGCCGTGGCCTGGTCGATACGCCCGATGATTTCGGCAAGCTCGGTGCGAAGCCCACGCATCCTGAGTTGCTCGACGACCTCGCGCTTCGATTCATGCAAAATGGCTGGAGCGTGAAGTGGCTCATTCGTGAGATCACCAGCAGCGCGGTTTATCAGCAGGGCGCTGCAAGCACGGAGCAAGGCTTGATGCTTTACGCTGGCCGCGCACCCGACGAAAAAGGATTTAGAAGCGAAATTTGGATTTCCCTTCTGATAAATTGAAAGCAGTAAAAAATTTGTCTGGAAGAGGTCTTTAACGGCCCCATTTTTTGAGTGTTGAGTCAATAAATTGCCTTTGTGGTTGAACGAGAAGTCCTTGCGTAAGAGATCCGCAACGCGCCTTTCCAGGACCTTCCGCATAAATAGTCACCGCAACCAGCGAACCGGCAGGATCAAAAATGGGCCCACCTGAATCGCCCGTGCAAGCGCCAG
>Ga0208783_10002613_pt1 | contig 10284 bp, 11 predicted proteins | sample DEB19_08_DNA_2_FD_184529 | JGI IMG/M metagenome (GOLD analysis project Ga0208783, IMG submission 184529) | Aqueous microbial communities from the Delaware River and Bay under freshwater to marine salinity gradient to study organic matter... | ecosystem: Environmental > Aquatic > Marine >... | reverse complement strand
CGACTCGCCCGCGCCCGGCATGGTCGAGTTCGACGCGGCCCTGCTCGCGCGCACGGCGCTCGAGGTCGCCCGGTCCACCCTCGACGCGCACGGCCCGGTCGACGGCGTCGCGATCACGAACCAGCGGGCCTCCACCGTCGTCTGGGACCGCGCCACCGGCGAGCCCGTCGGCGCCGGCATCGGCTGGCAGGACCTCCGCACGGTGTTCACCTGCCTCGAGCTCCAGGCCCAGGGCCTGCGCTTCGCGCCGAACCAGTCGGCCACGAAGTTCTCCTCCACCCTCGACACGTACGACGCCGATCGCACGCGCGACCTGTGCCTCGGCACGGTCGACTCGTGGATCGCGTGGGCCCTCTCCGGCGGCGAACTCCACGTCACCGACCCGTCGAACGCCGCGGTCACCGGCCTCGCTGCGCCGGGCGCCACGGGCTGGTCGGAGATCCCGCTCGGTCCGCTGCGCCTCGACGCGGCGAGCCTGCCGACCATCGTCGACTCGTGCGGCCCGATCGGCCCGGCGAGCGCGCTGCCCGGCGCCCCGCCGATCGTCGCCCTCGCCGGTGACCAGCAGGCCTCGATGCTCGGGCAGGGTTGCGTGCACCCGGGGCTCGCCAAGATCACGTTCGGCACCGGCGGCATGCTCGACGCGTGCACCGGCACCACGCCCCCGGTCACCGAGGCCCGCAGCGCGGCCGGCACGTTCCCGATCATCGGCTGGCGCCACGCCGGCACGACCACCTGGGGCGTCGAGGCGATCATGCTCTCGGCCGGCACCGCGGTCGAGTGGCTCGTCGACGACCTCGGCATCCTCGAGTCCGCCGCAGCATCGGACGCCCTCGCCGCGTCGGTGCCCGACACCGGTGGTGTCGCGTTCGTACCGGCGCTCCTCGGCCTCGGCACCCCGCAGTGGGACTTCGGCGCGCGCGGCGCGCTGCTCGGCATCACCCGGGGCACGGGCCGCGCGCACATCACGCGTGCGGTGCTCGAGGGCGTCGCCCACCGCGGCGCCGACCTCGTCGAGGCCGCCGAGACCGACGCCGGACTGGCGCTTGCCGCGCTGCGCGTCGACGGCGGCATGAGCGCCAACGCCACGTTCGTGCAGGCGCTCGCCGACGCGGCCCGACGACCGGTCGAGGTCTCACCGGTGCTCGAAGCGACCACCCTCGGCGCCGGGCTGCTCGGCCTCGTCGCCACCGGCGCGTTCGGGGGCGTCGACGACCTCGGATCCGCGTGGCGCCCGCGGGCCGTCGTGGAGCCGGGTGCCCCGCTCGACCGGGACCGCTGGCGGGAGGCCGTGCTGCGCGCGTCGGGCTGGGAGTCCGGGCTCTCGTCGCTGTCGTTCTAGGGCTTCAGGCGGGCGCGTCGATCGGACGCCGCACCTCGGACCACCCGGCACCGGGCGGTCGTCCCTCCACGGCGACGGCCACGATCGACCGGTCGAGCCGCTCGGCCCCGCACGGCACGATGATCGTCGCGAGTTCGAGGAACTCCTCGGCCGGGGCGCGCCCCTCGCCGCCGTGCGGCACCCCCTCGGCGTCGTGCCAGGCGCAGCGCCACGGGTCGCGCGCCGGCGGCAGCGCGTCGTCGAGGCAGAGGAACCCGCCGCCCTCGATCGGGAACCGCTGCTCCGCGACGAGCACGACACCGTGCACGCGCCCCGGCACGCGCGCGGGCGTGGCGTCGCCCGCGTCGGGCAGCACCTCCCACTCGAGTTCGAGCCCGAACGGGATGCGTTCGCCGCGTTCGCCGGCGAGCGCGTCGGCCGCCGTCGCGTACCGGAGGGCGAACGATTCGAGACCCACGGACCAGTGCTCGCCGGGCGTCTCCTCGACGAGGTCCAGCCAGATGCCGTCGCCGCGCACCGTGTGCCCACGTCGCGGGAAGGCGAGTTCGTGGTCGCGCAGTGCGATCGTGCCGACACCCGGGCCGACGACCCCGGCCCACGCCCACGCGTACCCGTCGTCGCCCCGAGTGAGGCGCACGAACCCGCCGAGCACGTCGACGTCGGCCCGCAACGGACCGACCCACTCGATGCCGACCGAGGCGGTCGTCGGACGCGGCGGCACCCGTTACGCCAGCGGGGGGTAGTACGGGACGTTCGGGTCGGCCTCGATCTGGGCCGGTGCCTCGTCGACCATCGAGACGAGTTCGTAGAGGTCCATGCTGTCGCGCGGGACGGTCCAGTCGAGCTCGTGCTCCACCCCGGCGATGCGCGCGAACGGCAGCAGGAACGAGAAGTAGACGTACGCCCCGGCGTCGATCTTCTCCTTGCGGGTCATCCCCGCGATGAGGCGGTAGAGCGTGCGCTGCGCCTGGTGCACCGCCGCGGTGATGTCGGCCAGCGCGTCGAGGCCGACCTCGGTCCAGCCGCCGTCGGTCGGGTCGACGATCGCGATCGCCTCGAGGTGCTCGAGGTAGTCGGACGGGTCGGTGGTCGACGTGCCCCAGTCGTTGCAGGTCACCGCCACGTCACGCAGCACGAGGCCGAGCGTGAGGTTCGAGTGTGGGAGGTCACCGCACACCGCGGCACTCCACGGGAAGTGGCCCACACCGAACTCGTTGAAGTCGCGCACCATGAGCACGCGGCCGTCGCCGAGATCGTACGGGCCGGTGTCCTGGTACCCCGCCCGGGTGTCGAAGTAGAGCAGGAACAGGAACGACGTGAGCGCGGCGTTCGCGCGGCCGATCGCCGCACGGGTGTCGGCGTCGATCACCGGCTGCGCCGCGGCCACGAGGCGGTCGATGATCTCGGCGTCGTAGCCGTGGGTGCGCAGGCCGGCGTCCCAAGCCTGGCGGGTGCCGTCGCCGCGGTACGCGAGGGCGACCGGCTCCCAGAAGTCGAAGATCGTGGCGAGCGTGGGCAGGTCGGTCGCCGCATCGAGCATGCCGACCGGCGCGAACACCTGCCGGCCGACGAGTGGGATGTTGGCGATCGACCACAGGTGCACCGGGTCGACCTGGTTGCCGGGCCGCCGACCGAGGCGTCCGATCTCGGCCGGATCCATCGCGGCCGCGATGGTGCGCATCATCTCGGGGTACCGGCGGTAGGCCTCGATCGCCGAGATGATGATGTAGGGCGTCACGGGGATGAGCGCCGAGGCGAGCGCGGTGCGCTCGACCGTCATCGCCTGCGAGATGCGCCCGTGGTAGTCGAGCGTGGTCTGGACCGCGGCGCGATCCGGGTTCGCACCGGGGACGCTCACCCGAGGCTCCGCACGACGCCGGTGTCGGCGGTGCAGTCGACCTCGACCGTCGTGCCGTTCGCGGGACGCTCGGCCATCTCGGTCGCCATGATGCACGGCACCCGGTACTCCCGGCTCACGATCCCGATGTGGCTCATCGGCGTGCCGGAGAAGCACACGACCGCGGTGAGTTCGTGGAAGATCGGTGCGAGGAAGGTCGCCCCCGCGTCCTGCACGCCGGCGACGATGCCCTCGGCGCCCGTGTCCATGAGGTCGAGCACGTCGTCGGGGGTGTCGAGCATCCGCCAGGTGCCGGACACCGGCGGGTTCGAGAACACCGTGGTCCCGGTTCCGAGGGGGGTGGCAGCAGCTGCGTCGGTCACGGCGGGCGACTCTACCGGCGCATGCCGGGCCGGGCGTCGGTAGCATCGCCGCCACCGTGCTCGACCTCGACCTGCTCCACCGCCTCCGCCTCGTCGGCATGACCCCCGATCCGGGCGGTGCGTCCTCCGACGTCCTCGTCGAGCACGGGTTCGCCGTGCGCCGGGGCGAGCGGATCGTCCTGACCCCCGCCGGCCGGGAGCACGCGGAGGCCGTAGCCCGCCTCGACGCCGGCTCCGACGCCGAGGTCGCCACCCGACGGGTCTACCAGGGGTTCCTCCCGCTCAACGCCGAGGTGCTCCGGGCCTGCAGCGACTGGCAGGTGCGGCCGGGCGGGGTCGTCAACGACCACTCGGACGCCACCTACGACTGGGCGATCATCGATCGGGTCGTCGCCATCGACGAGCGGATCGGCGTGCCGGTGTCGCGGCTCGGACGCAGCGTCGGCCGCTTCGAGCACTACCGACCGCGCCTGCGCGACGCGCTCCAGCGCGTGGAGGACGGCGAGCACGACTGGCTCGTCTCCCCCCGGCTCGACTCGTACCACACCGTCTGGATGCAACTGCACGAGGACCTGCTGCTCGCACTCGGCATCGCCCGGGGCGAGGAATCGGTCGGGGGCTGAGGTGGAGACGCACGGCCGGGATGCGCTCGGCGTCCGGATGACCGAGACCCGCCTCACCCTCGCCGGCATCGAGGTGTTCGTGGAGGAGTGGGAGCCGGCCACGGTCGCGGACCCCCGACCCGTCACCCTGGTGCACGGCCTCGCCGGGTCCACCGCGACGTGGGTGCTGGTCGGCGCCCCGATCGCCGCGGCGCTCGGGCGCCGGGTGATCGCGGTCGACCTCGCCGGGTTCGGGCACACCGCGCCACCGGCCGAGGGCGCCACGGTCGACGTCAACACCGCCGTGGTGCGCGATCTGGTCGACGAGGTCGGACCGACCGTGCTCGTCGGCACCTCGATGGGCGGGGCGATCGCCATCCGCGTGGCGGTCGAACGGCCTGCACTCGTCGAGGGGCTCGCACTGGTCAACCCGGCCGTGCCCCGGCCGCGCGGCAACCGCGACGGCCTCACCCGGCAGTTGAAGCTCGCGAGCACCCTCGCCCCACGCATCGCCCAACCGCTCCTCGAACGTCGGGCTCAAGCCCTCGGGCCGGAGCGGTTCGTCGACTCGGCGCTCGACGTGGTGCTCGCGGACCCGGCCGAACTCCCGGCGGACGTGCGCGAGCGTCTCGTGGAGCTCGCTGCGATGCGACACGACGACGAGAGCTCGATGGAGTCCTACGTGCTCGCGGCGGGCTCGCTGTACCGGTACCTGGCGACCGCGGCGGTGCGCGACCTCGATCTCGTCCGCATGCCGACGCTCGTGATGCACGGCACCGAGGACCGCATGGTGCCGGTCTCGTGGGTGCGCGCCGTGCTCGCCCGTCGCACCGACTGGCACTCCCGCGAGTACGCGGGCTGCGGCCACGTCCCCCCGCTCGAGGTCCCGGAGCGCTTCATCGACGACCTCGTCGCCTTCGTCCGGGACCTGCCGCTGTAGCTCAGTCCGGGAGGGTGACGCCCTCGCGGGCGAGGAGTCGGCGCTTGAGGGCGACGCCGTTCGGGTCGTCGCCGCCGCCGTAGCCGCCGATGCGGCGGCGTCCGCCGCCCGCGCTCCCCACCACTCGGTGGCACGGGATCACGAACGGGAGCGGGTTCGTGGCCATCGCGGCGCCGACGGCCCGGGCCGCGCCGGGTCGACCGGCGAGGGCCGCGAGTTCCCCGTAGGTGACGACCTCACCCCAGCCCACCTCGCGCTGGAGCGTCTCGAGCACCGTGCGGTGGAACGGCGAGAGGCCGTGCGCATCGAGGTCGATCGTGAGGTCGAGGTCGTGCGTGGTTCCCGCGCACCAGGCGCCGATGACGCGCGCGACCTGCTCGTCGCGGGCCTCGACGGCATCCTCCGCGATGTGGTGGGAGGCCGACGGGAGTTCGATGCGTTCGACCCCGTTCGGGCCGAGCGTGACCGCGACCTCGCCGAGGTCGGTGGACTGGGTCCACCACCGGCGGATCGACGTCCCCGTCATCGGATCCCTACGGGATGAGACCGAGGCCCCGCACGTCGTCGCGCTCGCCGATGAGCTCCTCGGTGGTGATGCGGATGCGCTCCTGCGAGAAGGCGTCGTGCTCGAGGCCCTCGACGACCTTCCAGCCGCCTTGGCCGTCCGCCGCCACCGGGAAGCCGAACTGCAGGCCCTCGGGCACGCCGTACTCGCCGTTGCTCACCACGGCGAGCGACGACCAGTCGCCGGCCGGGGTCTCGCGCCACGCAGCGTTCACCGAGTCGATCGCGGCGTTGGCGGCCGAGGCCGCCGACGAGGCACCACGGGCCTCGATGATCTTGGCGCCGCGCTGCTGCACGGTGGTGAGGAACTCACCCTCGAGCCACGCACGGTCGGTGATGACGTCGGTCGCGACCTTGCCGCCGATGCGGGCGTTCGTGAAGTCCGGGTACTGCGTCGCGGAGTGGTTGCCCCAGATGGCGACGTTCGTGACCTGGTCGACCGGCACGCCGGCCTTCTTGGCGAGCTGGGTCTGCGCGCGGTTCTGGTCGAGGCGGGTCATCGCGAACCAGCGGTCGGCCGGCACGTCCGGCGCGTTCGAGCGGGCGATGAGGCAGTTCGTGTTGCACGGGTTGCCCACCACCAGCACCCGCACGTCGGAAGCGGCGTGGGCGTTGATCGCCTCACCCTGCGGCTTGAAGATGCCACCGTTGACCTGGAGGAGGTCACCGCGCTCCATGCCCGCCTTGCGCGGGATCGAGCCGACGAGCATCGCCCACGACGTGCCGTCGAAGGCCGTCCTGAGGTCGGTGGTGCCCTCGATGCCGGCGAGCAGCGGGAAGGCGCAGTCGTCGAGCTCCATGATGACGCCCTCGAGCGCCTTCATCCCGGGCTCGATCTCGAGGAGCCGCAGCACGACCGGCTGGTCGGGCCCGAGCAGCTGGCCCGAGGCGATGCGGAAGAGGAGCGCGTAGCCGATCTGGCCGGCGGCGCCCGTGACGGTGACGTGGACGGGGGTCTTGGAAGCCATGCGGCCGAATCTACCGCCGGGCCTCCGCCGGTCCCCGGGTCGGGGCGCCGGTCAGGACACCTCGAGCGAGAGCAGGATCGTGCGGGCCTCGGAGAGTTGGGCGAGCCGGTCGGCCGCCCCGTCCTGGGCGCCCCCGTGGTCGGGGTGGGCGGCCCGCACGAGCCGCCGGTACCGCCGCTGGACCTCGGCGCGATCGGCTCGGATGTCGGGGCGCAGGCCGAGGGTCTCCATCGCCCAGCGCCGGTCGTCGGCGACGCCGAGCCAGAGCGCGCCCATGCCCGTCGGATCGGTGTCCACGCCCGGGGTCGCGGGCGCGGCCGGATCGGGTCGGCGGGTCGGTCGGCCGTCGACGAGACGCAGGACCCGCCACCGGTGCGGGTGGATGCCGGGCCGACGCAGCGCGCGTCGCACCGCGTCGATCGCCGGGGTGCGCGCGACCGGCGGCATCGCCATGATCGCCATGAACGCCCCGAGCACCTGCGGCTCGGGCCGGCCGTGCACGTCGAGTTCGAGGACGATCCCCCGGCCGTCGTCGACGAGGCGATGGCGGGAGAGGTCGAGTCCGTGGGTGTCGGTCTGCAGGCGGTGGTGCAGGTGGATGGAGGGGACCTCGAAGCCGCCGTCCCCGACCCGCCGCAGCAGCCACGGCACGCGCACGCGCGTCTCCTCGTCGATGAGCGGCGTGAACTCCGCCACGACCGCTGCGAGCAGGTCGGAGCCGGCGGCCCCGCCCGCCGTCGGCAGGTAGGACGGCTCGAGTGCGACCCGCCGCGTCGGCATGTGCCGACGCGTGTGCCGCACGTTGAGTTCGGCGAGGCGCGAGCCGGTCGTCTCCATGCGTCAGGTTCTACGGGGCGGTCGGACCGGTCGGACCGGGTGCGGTCGTCACGGGCGGACGATTCAGCCGACGACGGCCGCCACGGCGAGCGTGACGAGCCAGACCGCGGCCGTACCGCCGACCATCCCGAGGATCGCCCGTCGCCCCAGGGGACGGCGCACACCGGGGCCGTCGACCCCGACCCAGAGGTCGCACCACGGACAGCGGTCGGCCCCCGCCCCGAGCACCGTGCCGCAGATGATGCAGGTCTCGGCGGCCACCGGCGGCGGGACGCTCACGCCACACCCGCCGACCGCTCGGCCGCGGCCACGGCGTTGGCGAGGAGCATCGCCCGGGTGGTCGGGCCCACGCCGCCGAGCCGCGGCGTGATCCACCCGGCGACCTCGGCGCAGGCCTCGTCGACGTCCGGGATGAGCCGGCGACCCTCACCGAAGGTGATGCCGGCGCTCACGACCGCCGCACCCGGCCTGACCATGTCGGGGGTGACGATCGACGGCGCGCCCGCGGCGGCCACGATGATGTCGGCCTGGCGGGTGTAGGACCCGAGGTCCGGCACCCCGGTGTGGACGACCGTGACCGCGGCGTTCGCGTTCGGACGCTTGAGCGCGAGCAGGTTCGCGAGCGGCCGACCGATCGTGAGGCCGCGTCCGATGATGACGACGTGCTTGCCCTCGATCTCGACGCCGTTGAACGCGAGCAGAGCCTGGATGCCAGCGGGCGTGCACGGGATCGGCGCGTCGACGCCCATCACCAACCGCCCGAGGTTCACGGGGTGGAGGCCATCGGCGTCCTTGTTCGGGTCGATCGCGAGCAGCGCCCGCTCCTCGTCGAGCCCCTTCGGCAGCGGCAGTTGCACGATGAACCCGTGGATGTCGGGGTTCGCGTTGCACCGCTCGATCGCCGCGATCACGTCGGCCTGCGTCGCCGACGCCGGCAGGTCCTCCCGGAACGACGCCATGCCGACCTCCGCGCAGTCCTCGTGCTTCATGCGCACGTAGGAGGCGGAGTTCTGGTCGTCACCCACGAGCACCGTCGCGAGCCCGACGGTCACGCCGCGCTCCGCGAGGGTCGCACAGCGGGCGCGCAGGTCGTCCTTGATGTGGGCCAGGAAGGCGTTGCCGTCGAGCAGGGCTGCGGTCATGCGGGTGCTCCCGTGCCTAGTGGAGGAAGTGACGTTCGCCGGTGAACACCATGACGAGGCCGAGTTCGTCGGCCCGGGCGATGACCTCCTCGTCGCGCACCGAGCCACCCGGCTGCACGACGATGGAGACGCCCGCCGCGGCGGCGGCCTCGACGCCGTCGGGGAACGGGTAGAACGCGTCGGAGGCGCACGCACCACCATCGGCCCGCCCCGCGGCCTTCTTCGCCGCGATCTCGCCCGACTCGACGCGGTTCTGCTGCCCCGCACCGATGCCGACGGCCTGGCCGTTGCGGGCGAGCACGATGGCGTTCGACTTCACGTGGCCGCACACGCGCCACGCGAACTCTGCGTCGGCCCACTGCTCGGCCGTCGGCTGGGCCTTCGTGACGACGCGCCAGTCGTCGCGGGTGGCGACGAACGCGGGCGGCTCCTGCACGAGGAACCCGCCGGAGATCTGGCGCAGGTGGAGCGACTCCGCACCGGGTGCCGGGGCCTCGAGGAGTCGGGTGTTCTTGCGCTTGCCCTTGAGGATCTCGAGCGTGCCGTCCTCGTAACCCGGGGCGATGACGAGGTCGGCCTGCGGACCCTTGGCCATCGCCTCGGCCGTGGCGAGGTCGAGCGGACGGTTCAGCGCCACGATGCCGCCGAACGCCGAACGCTCGTCGCACGCGAGCGCGAGTTCGTACGCCGTGGCGAGGTCGTCGGCCGCCGCGGCGCCGCAGGGGTTCGCGTGCTTGATGATCGCGACGGCCGGACGGTCGCCGAGGTCGTGGGCGAGCACCCACGCCGCCTCGGTGTCGTAGAGGTTGAGGTACGAGAGCGCCACGCCGCCGTGCTGGATGACGCCGTCCCACCACGAGGTCTCGTTGACGCGGCGGTAGCGCGCACCCTGCTGGTGCGGGTTCTCCCCGTAGCGCAGGACCTCGTCGGTGCGCGTGAGCGGGATCACGAGGTGGCGCGGCAGGGTCTCGTCGCGCTGGAGCCACGCGACGATCGCCGCGTCGTACGCCGCGGTGTGCGCGAACGCCTCGAGCGCGAGCGCGGTCCGAAGCTCCTCGGTGAGCCGACCGTGCTCCCGCAGTTCGGCGAGGATGCCGTCGTACTGGCCGGGGCTCGTCACGACGCCGATCCACGCGTGGTTCTTCGCGGCGGCGCGCACCATGGCCGGCCCGCCGATGTCGATCATCTCGATCCCGGGCTGCGCGCCGAACGGGTAGAGGTTGACCACCACGAGGTCGAACGGCTGGATGTCGAAGCGCTCGAGGTCCTCGAGGTGGGAGGCCTTCGAGCGGTCGGCGAGGATGCCGCCGTGGATCTTCGGGTGGAGCGTGACCACGCGGTGGTCGAACATCTCCGGCGCGCCGGTGACCGCCTCGACCGGGGTCACCTCGATGCCCGCCTCGGAGAGCGCGCGGGCGGTGCCGCCGGAGGACACGAGCTCGACGCCCGCCTCGCGCAGGCCCGTGGCGAACTCCACGAGACCGGTCTTGTCGAACACACTCAGCAGGGCGCGCATGGTGGTGCTTCCTCGTGTCAGGGGGTGGTGGACTCGTCGACGAGACGGCGCAGCACCATCGGGTAGATGCGGCGCTCGATCTCCTTGATGCGTTCGTGGAGCGACTCGACCGTGTCATCGGCGCGGATGTCGAGCGCCTCCTGGGCGAGGATC
>Ga0208783_10002612_pt1 | contig 10285 bp, 17 predicted proteins | sample DEB19_08_DNA_2_FD_184529 | JGI IMG/M metagenome (GOLD analysis project Ga0208783, IMG submission 184529) | Aqueous microbial communities from the Delaware River and Bay under freshwater to marine salinity gradient to study organic matter... | ecosystem: Environmental > Aquatic > Marine >... | reverse complement strand
GTCGGCAGCGGCGACGGCGACGGGACCGGCTACGGATACGGCAACGGATACGGCTACGGATACGGCGACGGATACGGCGACGGATACGGCGACGGGACCGGCTACGGATACGGCAACGGGACCGGCTACGGATACGGCGACGGATACGGCGACGGATACGGCAACGGGACCGGCTACGGATACGGCAACGGGACCGGCAACGGGACCGGCTACGGACACGGCTACGGATACGGCTACGGCAACGGATACGGAAACGACTACAGCGACGGCGACGGCAACGGCTACGGCGACGGTGTAGGGACCATAGAGAAAAACAGGGGAAGAAGATGTTAATTGATATTCCTTACGAAGCAGTTTCTAAAATCGTCACTGATGAACTGAAAGACAGTCTTCGAAATTTAGAAGCAGATTACGAAACGCGAAAGATTGGCGGTATTACTGCTGGAGTGTTTAATTCGAATCGCGAAGTGGATCTGAAGAAGATTGAGAAAACGATGCGCGCACTGAAGCGTGTTTTGTATTATTATGGTGAAAATTTAGATGAATGATAAATTCGAATCTCTGCTCTACAATTCTGGCTTGACTTCTCAAGGCTGTTGGGATAAACTAGATGAGTGGGATCGAGAAGCAGTTTTGAAATTTGGCGAGTTGATTGTTCGAAACTGTATTGATGAAATGGTACAGCAAATGTGGAATTATGGAATTGACGAGTCTAATAATCCGTCCTTCTATAAAGCAGTAGAGAGAACGAAGCAACATTTCGGAGTTAAGTGATGGGCACTAATTATTATGTTATCGAGAATCTTTGCGAATGCTGTAATCGATATGAAGAAGTGTATCACATTGGCAAGGCATCGTATGGCTGGGCATTTTCCTTTCGTGGCTATCGCGACAAAGAGTTGACTTCTTGGCAAGCGTGGAAAGAATTTCTGAAAGACAAGCGCATCAAAGATGAATATGGTGAAGATGTCAACTATGCTTGGTTTGTAGAATATATTGAAGGTTACAAGGCACCAGGTTACATTCGAGAAGATGGACACAAAAATCTTTCTCATAATGAACAGGGTCGCATTGACAAGTATCCGTGGTTCAATCCCCAGTATGATTGGGACGATCCGCAAGGTTATTCTTTTGGCACTCGGGAGTTTTCGTGATGAATCGTGAAGACATTATCCGCATGGCGCGAGAGGCTGGTCCGCTTGTAAGCACGCCGTTTGATGTGTGGTGCGACAGATTCGCCGCCCTTGTCGCCGCAGCAGAACGTGAGGAGTGTGCCAAGGTGTGCGACGAAGAAGCAACTATTGAAGGCGTAGCGCAACGCTGCGCTGATGCCATCCGAGCGAGGAGTAATGTATGAACCGTGAAGATGTTATTCGCATGGCGTGGGAGGCTGGCTTTGATCCTCATGATATGAGCGATGATTTTACTTGCAATCTAGAAAATATTGAACGCTTCGCCGCCCTTGTCGCCGCAGCGGAACGTGAGGCGTGCGCGAAACTTTGTGACGATGAAGCAACAATTGAAGGCGTAGCGCAGCGTTGCGCTGATGCCATCCGAGCAAGGAGTAATGTATGAACAGCATTTTTTGGTTTTTGGCACGTCGAGCTGGATTCGCCTTCTGGGAAAAAGAAGATGTTAATCCACGAAACTACATCATCGACTGGTCTTGTATGTATGACAATGAGATTCAGAAATACACGAAACTTGTGGTCGAACATACTGTTGACTATATAACCAGGAATGGTCTCGCAAAGAAAGAAGACATTCTTGTGGACTTTGGTTTTGAAAGAATGCTTCGAGAAGAAGCACTTGACAAAATGGTGGAAGAAAGTGAAAGACTGGGATTGTATGACTAAAATTAGTCTCACGCGAAAACAGATTCATTCTCTTTATGAAGCAATGACTTCATTCAAAGATATAAAGTCATTCACGATTGGTGTTGACGAAGATCATCTTGTCATTATGTTTGATGATACGATTACAAAAACGAAATTGATGCATAAAAATTCAGAATGAATATTGTATTGACATGCGGTCATGAAGTTGATTCTCTTGACAGAGCATATTCTGTCATGACAAAAACATTTGACAGAGACGGATCAAAAGCAGTATCATATAGTCTGATATGTGGTCCTTGCGAAGACTACTACCGACAGAATGCTGCCATTCTGGATTCAGAAGAAGCTGCTGAACATTGGATGGAAATTGATGCTTAGATACTCCACAAACTGGATGGGTCCAATCAACTCCGATTGGATACAGAAGAATGGGAATCATTGGGCTGGTGGTCGTATCGACGTGTATGGGAGTGAAGAATACCCAGACGAGATAGGACTTCCCATTATGCATGTGGAAGATTATGGAAAATTCAGCGAGTGGCTGGACAGTTTCACTAGCATAGCTATGTGGACTCTTGAAGAATTGGTGCTGCTTTTTGAGAAGCAGACAAAGATTCATATTCGCTGGTTTCATACACCGTATTGGGAAGAAGAAGATGCAAACAGTAATTGAACAAGATGTTTTTGGTGAATATTTCGTCTCAATTCCTCCAGAAATTTTAGACTCGCTTGGATGGAAAGAAGGAGACGAAATTCATATCTCTGTTGATGGTGACAAAATAATTTTGGAGAAGAAAAATGACAGCGCGATTTGATCTTGAACAGCAAATTATGGAAACGTGGCAGATTGTTGACGATCTGAAACTCTTTCGAGAAATTCTGGATAGTGAAGAATTTGCTGGACTGTCTGCTGAATTTACAGACAAGATTGATAACTTCATATTGGCGTTGATCACGATTTATGGTTATCGATTTGACAGGACTTTCCGCACGTTTGAGAAAGTGTGTGCAGAGGCGGTGTATAAATAAGTTTTGCTCGGTCAGTACGGTGGGACGTGCAGGTAGACAATACACGGACAAGGTTCGAATCCAAACTGAGCAATTATGATCGTATGATATCAATTGGAACTGTTCTGGACGGCGGTTCGATTCCGCCCACCTCCACCAAAGTATATTCGCTGAGTGTATTTTGTTGGGGGTGTCAGGTTTCGACAGGGCAAGGAAGAAAGATGGACGATTCGGCAATGCTAAAGTCGTAGGATTGGGATTTCTCGGTCGAAGAAGCAAAAAAATAAACGCAAACGATGACGTTTATACTGAGGAGTACGCTCTAGCAGCGTGATTTCTCGGGGTTTCGGGAGTTTCGTGTTCCCCTGGGAACCACCTGGCAACAGAAAAACTCCCACTATTATTTGATTTTACATCAAAAACAGCGTAAAATATTTAAACTAAATATTTTTATCAACCGCAAAAAGTAGAGAAAATGACTGCAGAAAAATTAGTAAACGCAATCCTAATTGCGTTGATAACTTTTGCTACAGCAATAAATTATGTTAGACTCGTTTCCGTTCAAGAAGTAGCATATGATATCGACGTTCCTGATCCAGAGCTAATAGGAGATCCAATTATTGATGATGCACCTGTGAAACCGAAAGAAGACTCCAAAGAACTTCTTGCGCAAGAAACAAATTGTTTAGCGGAAAACATTTATCATGAAGCTGGTAATCAGCCTCTGCGTGGTCAGTTGGCAGTCGCTGCTGTAACTCTCAATCGTGTGAGTCAGTATCGATTCCCAGATACAGTCTGTGATGTAGTTCATCAACGAAGTCATCGTGGTAACTGCGAGTTCACCTGGATTTGTAAAGGTCGAAGAGTCGATCCAAACAATCCGAAATTCCGCGAGACTTATGAACTCGCAGAAAACATTCTGAGAGGTGAAACTGAGCTTGATTATCTAAACAACGCTGTTTATTACCACTCAACGCGAGTGCATCCTTGGTGGGCTAATAAAAAAGAATTTGTTGGTCAAATCGGCGCACACAAATTCTACGCAGAAAGAGGTTAACATGACGAGAGAAGAAAAGAATCTATTTTCAATTCTGATTCAAACTTTAGCGCACCAAAAATCAATGAGTCACATGGATGCCATTGTATATCATTGCGAACAAACTGGACTTGAAATCGAAGTGGCTGCTAAGTTGGTCGACGAATCATTGAAATCTAAACTTGAAATGGAAGCAAAGGAACTGGGTTACATTCAGAGGACTTCACAGCTTCCTGGTATTTGAAATGTCAGCATATGATATCTATAAATCCTATCAGGCTCTGAAGTTACATTTCAATTCTGATAACTATGATTACTTCAAATATCATGGAAAGACGAAAGTCAGCGAACATGCTTTTGAAATAAGCAAGGATAAATATGCTTTCGTGAAACTTTCCAGAATCTGTAATGAATCTGAACTTCCCTATTACACAGCTGCATACTATCAAAAGAAAAACAGAATATGGATTCGTGATCTATTGACGGATGAAGCTAAAGAAATCTTCAAGGATTGGACAAGGGAACAACAATCAAGGATGTATTTTTTCAAGGAGGATTTATGTAAACTTCAGCAAATTGACTTTGGTGAATCGCTTCGAGTGATCGATGGTCAATCACCAGAGTTACTGAATATGGTGTACCAAGGTGAAATTTCTCAGGATAACTTTTTGATCATCGATGCTATACTTGGATTGATTGATCGTTGGTCAAATAAACTGGATGACTTTATGTTTGATATGTTGAAAAAGCAGTTGAACAAATACAAACCATTCCTGTTCATGTATAATGATCTAAACATAAATCTCTACAAAAAAGAACTAATTAATTCTTTACATCCTGACAGAAAGAATATATAATGGTTGTACATTATGGGAATAATGTGGATAAGTCGCATACAATAACATACGGAGTATACAAATATGGCAATGTCTCTCGCAAATCTGAAAAAGAAATCATCATCAATCGACAAGCTGACCAAAGAACTTGGTAAGCTGAAAGGAACGTCATCTAAAGACGAACGATTCTGGCAACCAGAAGTTGATAAAGCTGGTAATGGTTATGCTGTGATTCGTTTTCTCGATGCGCCTTTCGTTGATGGTGAAGATGCGATGCCTTGGGTTCAAATCTTCAATCATGGATTCCAAGGACCTGGTGGCTGGCTGATCGAAAACTGTCTGACTTCGATCAATAAGCCATGCCCAGTGTGTGAACACAATTCCAGTCTTTGGAACAGTGGGATTGAGTCCAACAAGGATATCGTGCGAAAGCAGAAGCGCAAGCTGTCATACGTCGCCAATATTCTTGTTGTAAAAGATTCGGCGAATCCTTCTAATGACGGGAAAGTGTTTCTTTACAAGTTTGGAAAGAAGATCTTCGATAAGATTCAAGCAATGCTCGAGCCTGAGTTTGAAGATGAGAGTGCAGTAAATCCTTTCAATTTCTGGGAAGGTGCGAACTTCAAACTGAAGATTCGTATGGTTGAGGGATATCGTAACTATGATAAGTCTGAGTTTGATTCTCCCAGCCCATTGTCGGATGATGATGCTGAAATCGAACGAGTCTGGAAAGAGGCTTATTCGCTTGTTGAGTTTCTGAATCCGAAAGAGTTCATGCCCTATGATGAACTGAAAGCAAAACTGAATCGTGTTCTGAGTCTGGCTGGTGCGACCAAAGCTCGGACTGTTGAAGAAGATTCAGGTGATGACGAACCAGTGATCGCTGGCGACTCAAATTCTGGTGATGAAGATGATACTCTGGAATTTTTTAGGAAACTAGCGGATTGACAGGAGGTTTTATGAGACGTATTCTTGCGGCTCTATTACTCTTTCTTCCTGGTATAGTCTATGCTAATAGCTACACTGCTGTGTTGGAATGGGATATTCCAACACAGTACGAGGATGGTACAGCAATTCTACCAGAAGATATCTTGAAATACACTGTTCATTATGGCACAGCTACAGGTAATTACACGAACTCTGTTGATGTTGATCCAACAGCATTAGAGGGTGAAATTACTGGTCTTACAACTGGAACTTATTACTTCGCAATTACAGTAACGACAACTGAACTTGAAGTTTCTGATTTTTCAAACGAAGTAAATCATAAGTTCACGTCAGGAAAATCGAAAGCGCCAGTGCTTCGATTTAAGCTGAAAAGAAGGGACGACTAACAGGAGTCTAACATGAACGCAATATTTCGCTCAAAAGTTTTATGGATAGTTGTGGTGTTTTTAATTCTTCTTGTTGCAGCTTTTGCAGCTGAAGCTAAAGAGCCTAAAGTTTCCATAGGACTTACAGGCGGAACATTGAAGTCTAGCGAATTGATAACCCAAAGGCTTGGAGTATCGTATGGTGATTGGTATGCCAGAGCTGAAAAGTTTGGCGGCGAGAACTATAATGATATTTGGGGATTCACATTCGCTCGACGTGTTCATGTTGGTGACTGGAGAGTCCACCCATTCTTAGAACTCGGTGCTATGTACACCAATGATGAGTTGACACAAAATGATCGACCACTCGTAAGTGACACATTGACATTTCACTTGAGTGCTGGATTAGTTTGGAAATTGTCTGCACTGACTGAGGTTGAGGTTGCATGGATTCATAACTCAACCGCAGAACGTGCAGATATTAATGATGGTATTGACAGAGTGTTCGTAGGATTCAACTGGGCATTTTAATGCCCAGTTGCTATGCTATTGGATGTTTTGCTGGATGCGAGAATATTCTTGCAGCAATATCTCCATAAGAAGTTTCGTCATTTCTTGAATTGACTGTCATTGGCGGTGGTGGCGCTGAACTTGGTGCGACGTTATTGATCGTTCTACTATCAATATTGTTAATCACAGGTGATGCGGTTTCCAATGCAGTTTTATTTTCTTCTTCACTCATTTCAAGTTGAGTTTGCGCTTCGCGTAGAGCTTCATTGGTTTTATCAAGTGGTAACATTGGTGGTAATGGAATGTTAGCATCTTGAGCCATTCCTCGTGCAATTGCGTCACCTTTTCGTTGTATTTCCAGTCTTCTTTCATGTTCTGCTAAATCATAAACTGGAGGTAGACCAGCTTCCTTGCGAATTCTATTTGTTTCTTCAATTTCTAATTTTGCTGTTTCGCTCAGAGGGACAACTCTGTCTCCTTCAAATTCTTTTACTCTTACTCCTTCATCTATAGAACTATCTCTAGGAGTGTTAAACATATATGTTGGTTTATCAGATCCAACAGTTCCTGGCATAACATATTCTGGTTTATATCGATTTTCTTTGTATTCAGGGTCCATCAATTCATACATATCCAAATCTTGATTCGAATCGTAAGTTTTATCAGTGAGACCTAATGATTCTTTCCCTTTAATTACTTTTATTACATTACCATTCTGATCATATAATGTTGCGTCTACAGGAGGAACTATCAATCCATCTTTATAATATTTTGCCATCAAAAATTGATACATTATTTCAGATTTCATTGATCGCTCATCATCTCCAAAACCATTTCGCGCTTCTTTTCCATCTCTCACCTCAAGTGCGTTAACTAATCTATTCTCTAAGTCTCTAGCTCCCAAACTATTGTCTTCAGCGATTATTCCATACGCACTGCGGGATTGTGAATCGAACTTTAATGTGGTTCCATCAGCAAACATCACAGATTGATCATTAATTTCAGCAACTTCTCTTGCCAGTTCTTCATATTTTAAAATTTCATCAGCCGCATTTACACGTGCATCCAGCGCTTCTTGATCGCTTGTTGATTTTTTACCATTGTCTGTTGTTGGTATTTCCTTCGGTTGTTTGGTTTTAGCAAAAGGCGAACCACTCATTGCATTTACAGCTGCATTAATTAATGGTTGAGTCGGATCGGATTTCGGTGCTGGTTTTGGTGTTGGTGCTGGTTTTGGTGTTGGTGCCGCTGGTGTTTCGCTCGGAGGAAGACTATAAAAATCTTCATCAAGTTCTCTACTTTCATACATTGTTGATGGCATACCGTCCGCCCGCAAGCCCCTGCGGTATCCAAATGAAACAAGTCTATTTACTTCCAGCCATACATCTCGATCTACTTTATTACCATCAATTGCCGCAATCTGTATCGTGCCTTTAAACAGTTCAATTTTTGATTTATCTGGATCGAATGGAATCTTCATTCTCTTGGCAACCCGAATGGCGGTCTGCATTATCATTTCATTTTCGGTTTCGCCCAATTTCCGAACACCAGGTTTCGGATGACTTGCATATTCGGAACGGCGGTCATCGAGTGTTTCTGTTCGTGAACTCGAGGATGATGCGCCTGTAGATTCCTGCATTTCACGGTTGGGCATCGATCCTTCTGGAAGTTCAGAACTACCAGATGATGTGCCTTTAAGTTCCTCTAAAGGTTTCCCATAATATGATTCATAGAAATCATCTTGACCTGGAGACATTGCGATTGGACCAGCAACACCCATTCCAGTAGAAGTCATTGATCCAGCAAAGGTTTCTAGATCACCAGTTGTTGAATCTTCTTGCTGTGTTCGATTCCATAACGATCCAATGCCTGTAGCGACAGCAGCTGTTCCTAATACCCAAGGATTTGCCAAAAACCTACCATACTTAAGAGCCTTCTTACCATACTTTTTAATTGCAGCCCAAGCGCCAGCCCCAGTGCCGACTTCAGTGGCATCTTCTAACAATGAATCAGGACCACCACCACTACCTATTTTTTCTAATATTTCGTCTAGTTTTTTAATTACTTCTTCTTGGTGCTCTTTATCTCGTTCATCTTTTTCAGCTGCAGCATATTCTTTCCTATCTTCTGCAGCTGCAATTTGAGCTTGAGTTTCTTTACCTCCACCCTTTGTTAATTCTTTTTTTAGCTGTCCTATGATTTGTTTCGCAGTATTTTGTGAAACTCTAGTCGAAGTTTGTGGCATTTGGTATTCTTGATTCCCAAGATATGCCGCTTTAGACAATACAGATGCTGATTCTGCTTTTGATGCGAATCTTCCAGACCTACCAGACGCAGTTGCTGCTGTTACTTGCTTTCCTTCTGGTGCTAATGGGTCGTATCTGAAAGTTTGTTGTTTGTCACCTTTACCAATTGTAATGCTCTTGGTGCCAAGTCTGGCATCAATCTTATCAATCTTCGAAGAAAGATAATCAACTTTAGCATTGAGTTCTTTTAATATCGGCTTGATCTCTCGAACAGCCGATCCTCCTCGCTCTCTTGTCATTTGATCAGAGGGCTTATACAGTTCAGAGTATGCTTTTTGTGTTTGTGATCTGTCTCTGGATGCTGTATTGATCTTTGAAGCTACTCTTTCGCCAAAAACGGATTCAGCCATTCCATAAAGAATTCTACCACCAAATCCACCACCATACTTAAGAGCAGCTTCTTCTTTCGCCCTCCGTCTGTTCTCAACGAGAGAATCGATTCTGTCATTGAGAGGATCAGATGTTCCTGGGAGCTTAGACATGACTGATATGAGGGAACCTGTTCTAGGTCTTCTTCTTGCCATTACTTTCTACTTCTCGCTGCTCTTATTTGTTGATTTCTTAGTTTAATTTTCTCATTCTCTTCTTTTATATGTTGAATTAACAAATTTATGTAAATGTCACGTTCCCAAGGAATCATATTTTCAAGTTCAGTCAATGAATACTTATGTTTATGAATCAAATCAAAATTTGTTTGATAATATTTTATCAAACAATCATTACTAAAGCTCAGGAAAAAAAATCGGCAAGTCCCTCCAACTTAATTGTATGTTCATAATCGCATCTAGGGCACTTATGAACTTTTTCATACTTTATAGTCGGTGCATTTTTAACAAATTCCCACATCTTTTCATAATCGTTTGATCTTATTTGAGAAACGAATTCGATTAATTCTTTCTCATTCACTGTATCTGCGTCATGAACTTCATCGCCTTCAATAATTTGTTCAATGCATTTTGCAATAACGAGATCAGCTAATTCAAGATTATCTTGATTGATTAAGTTCGTAATTTCTAAATTTGGATTTCTCATCTTAATTGCAATTGCATCATTTAACCAAATCAAATTTGATTTTTGATTCGACTTGGATTCGACGTCTTTTAAAAGATCAACGTCAACATTAATGATCATGTTGCATCTATTTTCGTCTTCAAGAGTGTTATTGCATCTATAAACTAAATTAATAACCTCGCTGACTGATTTCGCTCTGAGATGTATGAATATTAATTCTAACTGCGACAAAGATAACGTATCAACATCAATATCATCGATGCAACAGTTTCTTATGATTTGTTTGATGCTGTCGACGACCTCAGAAATTTCTTTTGACTGAACTGCCATCATCAGCATTTTTTGTTCTTTGACTAAAAATGGTCTGAACTTTACTGGCGATCCTTTTACTTCAACGCCAGGTATTTCAAATGTTGGATAATCTAAT
>Ga0208783_10002609_pt1 | contig 10293 bp, 9 predicted proteins | sample DEB19_08_DNA_2_FD_184529 | JGI IMG/M metagenome (GOLD analysis project Ga0208783, IMG submission 184529) | Aqueous microbial communities from the Delaware River and Bay under freshwater to marine salinity gradient to study organic matter... | ecosystem: Environmental > Aquatic > Marine > Coastal... | reverse complement strand
CCGTGGTGCTTGGGTATCCGCCAGCGCCAGCGCCCGAGCCGCCGGCAGCACCCGCAAGCGTCGGTCGACTCGCCGCGCCGCCGTATCCGCCGGCACCGCCACCAGCGCCGTAGACGACGGACGAGCCGGTGATGCTGCTGGTGTATCCGGGGCCGCCGTTGCCGCACTGGCCGCCAACACCGTTGGACCCTACGCCAGTAGCACCGCCGCCGCCACCGGACGGGAAGTCGTTGTTGCTGCTATTTACATACGTCCCTGTTCCGCCCGCATATCCCTGCACTGGCGATGTGGCCGGAGATGCAGCGCCGCCGTTGTTGGTGCCAGCGGATGTCCTGCCGCCGGCACCACCGCCCGAGCCACCGTCAGCGCCGGCATTGGTTGCTGCGCCGCGACCGCCGCCGCCACCACCCGTGGCGGTAATGGTGGAAAATACACTGTTACCACCGCTGCCGGATTGGTTGTTGGTGCTGGCAGTCCCTCCGCTGCCGACTGTTACTGTAACAGCGCCAGACGGAGACATAGTACCTGTTCTAACACCCCCGCCACCTCCACCACCTCCGTAGTCATATCCGCCCGCTCCACCGCCAGCTACTACGAGATATTCAACAGAGATAGCAGCGTATGTAGCATGGGCCTGAGAGACTGTACCAAGCCAATAAGTACCATCGCACACAAAGCGGACGAGGTCGGTTCCGCCCTTTGTGGTTGTGAATGTCGGCGCGGTGTTGCTGGGCCAGCGAACATCTGTGAACGTCGCCGTCCTGCCGCCAGTGCTGTCTTGCACCAGGAGCAGGGTGAACTGCTGCCCCGCCGCAAGGGCTGGCATTGTCACCGTGCAGTTTCCGGTGAGAGTCAGCGAGCAAACGCCGCCATAGAGGTCAGTCGGCGCGAGCGTCTTAGAGGTGCCGCTGTTGCCGAGCGACTGAAGCGAGGCGGCTGGAGTGTTCGCGGAGAGCGTGCCGACTTCGACGTACTTGTTAGTGGACCCGGCCCACCTGTACGCCCGAGACGCATCGGTCGCCAGGTACAAGACTGCGGACGATCCCGTGGCCGGAAAGTCGGCGGTCGTTGCGTATTCGTATATCTCGGTCGCGCCTGCCCCTCCGGCACCAATCTCAACCATCGCCCCGGCGGTGTTCTTGATGTAGAACTTGCCGTTCGTCTTGTCCCAGGCCGGCTCGCCCGTGACGAAGTCGCTTGCCGTTGGAGCAGTTGTGCCGCTCCGAATAATGATCTTATTGGTGCGAGGCATTAGGGGTATGTGCCGCCGTCAATGTCGCTGCTGGGTGAGAGAAAGTCAGTGCCTGCGGTTGCCGCCGTGAACGCACTGGTGCCGTTGCCCTTCAGGATTCCGGTGAGGGTTGTGGCCCCGGTGCCGCCCTGCGACACCGCCACCGTGGTGAACCCACTGCCGAGCGAGCCGCTGGTCAGAGTCCCCACGGAGGTGAGGCTGGATGCGGTGACACCCGACCCAAGCGTGCTGCCGGACAACACGCTAGATCCGTTGATGTAGTACGCCTTGCCGGACGCCAGATTGAAATGCTCGCTGCTGGTCCAGGCGTCCGTGGAGTCCACCCAGTTCAGCGTCTTGTCGGTGGCTCCCTTGAGCGTGATGCCGCCGCCGTCAGCCGTAGTGTCGGACGGGGAGGCCACGTTACCGAGAACCATGTTTTTGTCGGCTACGTTGACCGTGGTGCTGTCCACGGTCGTTGTCGTTCCGGTGACCGACAAGTTGCCCTGGATCGTCAGGTTGCTGGAGATCGTCCCTCCAGTCAGGGCGAGATAGGTCGATGCCGCCGCGCTGGTCGTCAGGTAGGTTGCCGAGATGTCCGGGATGTCTCCGGCCACCAGGGCGCGAAAGGTCGGGGTTGCATCCGAGCCTGTCGTCGGGCCAGCCAGCACCTTGTTGGCGTTCTGCGTGACAAGCGTTCCGGTCAACGTGCCGCTTGTCGTCACAGGCGAGCCAGACACCGTGAAGATGTTCGGCAGCGCCAGGGCCACGCTAGATACCGTGCCAGACGCGCTGCTGGTGCCGTATCCCTGCGCCTTCACCCAGGCGGTCGTTGCCACGGCCGTGCTGTCGTCATTAGTGGCCGGCGTAGTGGCCGTAGCCGATGAGCCAAGAGAGACAGTGCCTGAGAACGTGGTGTTGCGGCTGATGGTCTGCGTCGTTCCGCCGGCAAGCGTAGCGACGTACCCCGGACCCGCGATGGCCTGGATGGTGGTTGCAGATCCGCCAGCCCCGCCAGTGCCCACGCCTATATAGAGCGTGTTCGATCCTTCTGAGTAGGCCAGCTCCGCGTTGGCGAGAGAAGTGGGCGCCGAGGAGCTTGTGCTTCTCTTTATGCGTATGACATTGCTCATCCGTAGTTCCCCCCGTCAACCAGATTGCTTTCGTTGTGGTTCCGCCACTTGCCGTTGTAGTACCGCAGAACGTCCCCTGTTGAGAGCGTCGTCAGCTCAACGTCCGTCGCCTGCGCGATCTGGACTGACATCGTCTGCAGCAGGTATGGCAGGGAGTTCCAGCGCGTCACGCCGTCTCCGGCCTTGAGCGCGTTGTTGGTTGTGTCCCAGCCCAGCTCGCCGGGCAGCAAGATCGGATTGCGCGTCGACCATTCGCTGCTGCTTCCCCGCCGGATCTGAATCCGTTCGGCCATTACCTCCCCTTTGCGCGGTAGGCATGCTTCTCTATGACCTTCGCCCGCAGGTCTTCAGTCCTGGCTCCGGGGTTGAGCCGCTTCTGCTTTGCCACTTCCTCGCGGACGATCCGCTCGTTGATCAGCTTTCGCTTGGGAGGGGCAGGGCCGGGGTCGTAGTTGACGCTCCCGCTCACGGCCATGCGCCGCTCCTGGGCGACCTTCAGCACCTCGTCGTTGCTGGACACCCACGCCTTGGGGTCGCGCCAGCCGCGATGGTCCGCGAGTCCACCCACGTAATACTTGCCCGAGATGTTGATGCCAGCCTGCCGAGCTTCCTTCGCCACGTACTTGGCCTGGCGGGCCGGCATGGCGTCCAACTGCTGGTTGTTGTAGCGCCCCTCCATGAATGCCCGATCAGAGCCTTTGGTGCCAGGAGGGCACTGCAGGGCGCACATGATCGCGAACTTCTCGCTGGCGCCCGACTTGATGGAGCGCTGGTAGGTTTCGACGGCGGCCTCGCCGGCCTTCTGGACTTCGTACGGAATCATTGCGGCCCCGGGGGTGGAGGTGTCTGCGGAGGATTGCCTGGCGGAGCCTGTGGTGGCATGGGTGGCGGCGGAGGTGGAACCAAGTACTCCTCCACATCCATCTGGTTGACCTTGCCCCACGCCTGAAGGAGCTTGTTGAACAAGTCCGGCTTACCGGCCTGCAGCAGGCCCTGCGCCACGGGCATGGTGACCTGGAGCAGGTTGTTGAGGTTCTCGGTCTTGGTGGCGAGGTTCGGCTTGCGGGCCGAGCCAGCCTCCACGCGGTACGAATACTCGCGGACGATTGCGTCCGGGTCTTCGTTGCGAACGTGCAACTGCCACGCCTGCGCAGCCATAGGGCCAAGCAGCGGCGCAACGTCCTGCGGGTCGATCAGCCACCGCGCGAGGAGGGCTTCCTTGCGAGCGACATCCGAGAGAGCGTCCTCCAGGATATTTGCATAGTCGTCGGGCCTGACCGAAATCTGCTCCGACTTCACCTGGGCCTCTGCGGCACTCCTCATGGACGAACGGGTCATGCCGTAAATGAGTTCGGTCAAGCCGACGCGACGATCAAAGAGCGCGGTCACCTCGGAGATGATGTTGTACATGTCCGACGTTACGCCGGGCATGTTGAACACCGAGATGACATCGTTGACCGACCGACCAATGGCCTCGGAGATTTCTACGATCTTCAGGCCACCCTCATCCTTCTCCAGGATCTTGGCCTTGAGGTCCGGGTCGGCAGACTTAGCCACGCCGATGAGCGTCTGCGATGCCGTGGCGATGCGAGTCGCAAGGAACGACATCGCCCAATTAATGAATCTGAGTTCTCCGATACCTGGACGAATCAGAGAGATGGGCCAGGAGTAGCCCGGCTTGCCGTGCCAGGCGAGCAACGTGAACGGCCATCCGTGCGGCTCGGCCCAGAATGGGATCGGCCACTGGGCCGCCATGAACAACTGCTGCGGGATGCCCGTCTCGTCCACCTCTTCTTGGAGCATGGACGGCGGGCAGTTCAGCGGGTACTCAACGCCCTCGGCAACGACGATGTAGCAGTTCGCCCCAAGGGCATCGAACTTGCCGCGCAGGTCTTGGTCGCCGTCCTTGAGCCGATCCCCGAAGCCGGTCTTGGAATAGATTTCCCAGTAACAGATGAGGTCGTTGGTCTGCCCGAGCTTCTTGCGGTACTCATAGCCGCGGTCGCCCTGCTCGGTGCGGGACTGGTAGCTTTCGATGTTGCCCTTGAGGTCATTGCGGTCGATGCCGAACTTGGCCGCCACCTCATCAATGGGCTGGACGCGCTTGCGGGCCGCCCAGCGGATGTCCTCAAACTCATCCGCGTCTGGATCCCACAGCAGGTTGTCGATGCTGTCGTAGAAGCTGCCGGCCATCTTCACGTTAGACCCGGGCGGCTGGTACAGCTCATGCCACCACACGCCAGCGCCCTTGATGAACGCCTCCTCCACCACCTTGCGCGAGTTGCGCTTGAGGTCCAGCTCGTTGGGCGTGTAGTTGAGGTAGTCCTCCAACAACTGGGAAACCACCTTCCGCCGGTCCAGCATGGCCTTCTGCTGCATGAGGCCCTGCTGATACATCTGCATGCCAGGGTCGGGCGCCATCATCGGCTGGCCGTCCGGCCCCATCACGGGACCATTTGGCCCCATCATGGGCACCGGCTGCTGCGGGAAGATTCCCAGCAGCGCCGGGCCGATGATCGGATAGTCCTTGGGCGTGACCGTCCGACTGGGGTTCCGGTGATGGATGACCGCCGTGAAAAGACGGACGGCCTCCCAAACCCGGTTGACCTGCATGCGGAACGCAGGCGGGTTCATGCCCTTGTTGTAGCCCCGCTCTCCACGGGCGTACTTGTCGCGCCACATGAAGTCCGGGTCACCAGCGAAGAACTGCATCGCCTCGTCAGCGTCGGCCTGGAAGGGACGCTTGTGCTTCTCGGCTTGGCGGATGCACTGCAACCAGCGAGTGACGATGGGCAGCAGGGGGCTGTCTTGGGGCATGAGGTACTCCTACTGGTTAGTGCCTCACTTGGCCTTTCTGGCGTCCAGGTCGGCCAGCTTCTTCTCCAAAAGCGCCACTTTCTCCGAGAGAATGGCGAGCTTTGGGTTGGCCGGCTTGTGCGCCCAAAACCCGTACTCCTTCCACGCCGGGAACTCGTTCACCCCGGGGTCGGTCAGGTGGTGGACGCTGGGCTTGTCGTTGCCGCCGTAGCCGGGGGCGATGGCCCAGAGGGTCAGGGTCCGTGAGGAAACCTGCGTCACCAGGGCGGGGATCGGATCGGCCCCCTCATGGCGGTAGTACAGGACAAACTCACCCAGTTCCGCGGCCGGCATCTTGTAGTCGCTCATCGATTACTTCCCATAGGCCCAAGGATGATGCAGGGGTCATCACCCCCATTCCGACGTTTCTTGTCGGCAAGCCACTTCACCCACCAAGGCTCTGGGCCAAAGCTCTTGGGTGGTGCGTGGTACTTCGGTTCGTAGGCGCAGAGGTATTCCAGCGTCTGGACTGCGTGAACCTCGCCTCGGCTTTGCGGTTCGTCGGTGACGTAGACCTGGCCGTTCACCGTCGTCGTCTTCTTGCGGTAGCGCTTGATCTCGCGCAGAAGGTTGGGGCAGGCGCCTTCCAAAACCTTCAGCTTGGTCGACCCGTCGCCGCGGATGTGCAGCATCTGCCGGACCAGGGCCGTGCGCGCCGGGATGTCATCCGAGCCTGGAGTGAATCCGTGGCCGCTGATCATCGACCGGATGCCGCGCTTCTTCAGCTCCTCGGAGTACAGCTCATGCGGCAGGCGACCCGAGCCAAGGTCGCGCAGCATGCCGCCGTGCATGTCGATGATGAAGTTGTAGAAGAGCTGCTCCTGGGCCTTGGCGGCGAACTGCTCGCCAAAGATGAGGCTGTTGCATTGCCGGATATACAGCTCGTCGTAGATGAGCAGGAACTTCTCGTCGGGAGGGACGGCCCCGAAGACCGCAGCCATCACCGTGTGGCCGGGGTCGATGGCAACGTACCTCGTCCAGTCTGGCGGCACCTGCCCGGCCGGGAGTTCGGCTCGCGGGATGACATGCACGGAGGTGTTGAACGTGGGGTACATGAGCGTGGATTCGGTGGTGAACTCACCCTCCGCACGCATGCGCACCTCTTCCACGCCCAGCGCCGACCAACGCTCAATGTTCTTCTTCTTCTCCTCCTGGTCGATGTGCGCGTTATCCAGGAAGCGGAACGTGAACTTCTTGATGAGCGGCTTCTCGTTGCCAAGCTCGGCTTCCTTGTCGGCGCGCTCAGACAGCCCCAACAAGGCGTCGTTCTTGGAGTGGGGCATGGCAGACCAGATAAAACGCCCCTTGCGGTCGGCCAAGCGAGCCTGCATTTCCCCGACCCACCGCTCGTTGTTGATGTCCTCGTCGATATGAACGAGGTCCGCCTGGAAGCCCTGCGGCGGGTCGCCTTCCGACGAAAAGCAGTAGATCGTCCACCCGTTCGTCAGCTCGGCCTTATTGAGGTAGCCAGCGTTCTTCAGCACCCAGGACATGTCCTTGACGAATCGCGGCGGGATGAGCGGCGGCGCCGGCTTAGCAAACTGCGGGTCGTCCCTGGTCGGATCAAAGGCCCGCCACTCGCCAGTCACCGAATCGCGGATGATCTTGAACGCCCCGGCGCGAAAAAGCATCGGAACGATTACTAGGCCCACATGCGGCCAATTTCGGCCGACCACAACTAGGTTGCCGTTCTCTTTTGGGTACTTGTTGTATGGGTCTTGGCCCGTTGCAGCGCGAGCGTCTTCAACGAACGTGGACAGGCTTTTGCCGCTGTTGTGATTTGGCAGGCCGTCGATGATGTAGTTGCGCGTCTCTGGAACCTCAAAGTCCCACACATCTCCTTGCCCCAAGTACCTGTAGGCGGTAATATACAAATGTTCATTGCCACCCACTGGAGCATCGAATGGGATTGCACAACAAGATCGACTGGCCGGTTGAGCAAATGCGGCGCTGGTACGAGGTGGAGCGAAAAACAGTGGCCGAGATAGGGGCACTGCTGGGCCGCAATGCCAAGGTGGTGAACAAGGCGTGCAAGCGCTTTGGGTTTCAGATGCGCCGGCGAGGACCAAAGAACGGCCCAGAGCATCCTGGCTGGAAGGGCGGTCGCCATCCCGACAAGGCGGGCTACATACTGCTGCACAAGCCAGATCATCCTGACGCCAATTCTGAGGGTTATGTCCGCGAGCATCGGCTTGTTGCAGAGCAGATGCTTGGTCGGCGTCTTCTTCCCACGGAAGTTGTGCATCACAAGAACGATGTGCCCGACGACAACAGGCCCGAAAACCTTCAGGTGTTTGACACCAACGCCGATCATCTTCGGGAGACTCTGGCTGGAAAGTGCCCGAAGTGGTCGCCTGAAGGTCGGCAACGCATTCTGGAAGCAACGCGCCGCGGAGGTCGGTCCACTTGCCGGAAGCGTCAAGAATCAAGTGATCCAGAGTGCAGCGCAACTCGCCGCCATTGCTCAAGACAAACGCATACAGGGGCTGGCGGTCTTTGATGAAGGGCTTGAGGGCCTGCGCCCGCACCCGTCGCCCGCCAAGGAGCGACTCCACCCAGAACTGGCCTCTGATCTCGCTGACGGTCCAGCAGCGCCTTGCCACGGGGTCCCAGACTTTCTGGTCGCCAGCCAGGCAGCGATTGCCTCCGATCACCAGGCGCTCTGACGCCATGCACTTGTGGAACTCTTCCTGGTGCGGCATGGGCCGATAGAGCTTCAGCGACTCCAGCTTCCGCTCGGCCAGCTCGGCACGCACCTCCCGCATGTGCTGGAGAGCGTGCTGACTGACGAACTCGCCGGTCGGCTCAGGAATCGGCGGTGCTGGAATCGTCGGATGCTTGCGCATTCTGCTGCTTCATGGTCTGCGGATGCCACTCGCCACAGTTCCAGGTGGTGAACACCAACGGGAACCGATAGCCGGCTGTGTACTTCCAATCACCCTTGTTCAGTTCGCCCATCTGGGGCGGGAACCGGCGGCACTCCCCCCGATCCTTCGCCTTCTCGTCCAAGACAAACCACCGGCACTTGTGGCACCTCACCCTTCACCTCCAATGCACCTGACTTCGCCATAGCCAGCGCGGTGGCGAGAACGTCCCGCCTGTACTCCGCTTCCAGCTCTTCCTCGGTCATCAGCTCAAGCGGCTTCTTCGATCCGCCCATTGCCGTGTTGTTCGTCGCCAGCCGGACGATGGAGTCCAACTGCTTGGTGCGGAAGGCACCGCCGGCAGGGGCGTCATAGAACTGCTTAATGAACGCCCGCCCGAATCCCTCCACACCGCCGAAGTACCGCATCAGTACTTCCAGCAGCTCTGACGAGTGGGGGATGTTCGCCCCGCCTATGCGAGCGGAGGCGATGAAGAGGTCGACCGCACCCTTCTCAATCTCGGAGAGCTTCTTCGCCCTGACTTTGTCCCGGCCGCGTTTGTCCGACTTGTTTCGACACTTCCGGCACTTGGCGTGCCACCCGTCCTTACTCCGATGCCAGTGTTCGCGGTCCAGCGGATAGCTGGTCCCGCATTGGGTGCATTTACGGCTCTCTGACACGCACTAACGGTTTGGGTGGGGTGTACTTCCAGTTCAGATCGACCAGCTTGACGGACGGGTCGAAGTTCGATTGCGCGTACTGTGTCAGCTTCTCGCTGATGTCCTTGGCAGCGACGATCACGGGCTTGCCAACGCACTTGGGCTTCCAGTGCCCAGCCCAGGCGTCCCAGTTACAGAAGACGGGGTTGTAGCCAAGCGTGCGCGCGCCAGCGAGCGACAGGTCGCGCGTCATCGTCACATCCTCCGTGGAGGACTTGCTGGCCGCGTACTTGTCGGACCACTCGTAATAGAACCAGGGCTTGCTGCTAGCGTCCTTCGGCTCGGTAATCGCAAAGGCGCGCATGTCGTACATGATCAGCCCGGTTGGCAGGGCAGCGCACTCCTGGATGCCGGCCATCTTCGCCCCGGTGTTCCGGTCGTACATCTCCAACTGGAAGTCGGGGTTGGCATGCTCCGACTGCTGGCTCTGCCAGCGGAACACGTAGACGTTCTCAACGGGCGGCGGGCCGCAGTAGGGGGCGCCAATGACCACCGGGCCGTCGGCATAGTGGTCGACCAGGAAGTCGAAGGAGGACTGGAAGAACGGCTTGGCGTCCGGCTCGCCGGCATAGAGGTCCGGCTTCATGTCGGAGTCCACCATGACGAGAACGTCGCACCCATACTCCCGGGCCATGAGGACCGAGCGGTTGCGGGTCATGGTGATCGGCGTGTCAGACAGGTTCCAAATCTTGACGTTCGCGATTCGCGAATCTTGGCTGATCTCTTTGATCAGCGGAGTCATCCACTCCCGGATGTCGGGCACCTCGGAGGAGATGCCCCCGTTACCGCCATACGAAAAGGTGCAGAAACCGACGTTGAACTTCTGTTCCATTTCCACCTCGGGGGAGAGTGGTCAAGTGTACACTATCACAGGACGTAGCGCTAGAACGCCCACCTGCCCGCGCCGTACCTATCATTGAGACTGTCGATGTACTTCTGGCGGTCAAAGCCGTACGGAGTGCCCGCAGGCTGCGGCGGGATCGGCTGCGCAGCTCCAGGGGGAGCGTACAGCGGGGCTAGGGCCTCTTCGGCGGTGCCGGGCACAGCCTCGGGCGGGGCCATGCGCTGCGGAGGAGGCGGCGGCTGATACGCACTCGGCGGTGCGTAGCTGCCCAGGTAGTCGGCAAGCGGCTGCTGCTGGGGCGCCTGCTGGGCAAAGGGATTCGACCATCCGCCCTGCACCATGTCCTTGGCGCGCGCCAGGAGAGCGTCCAGGTTGAACTGCGGAGCGCCCTGCGCCTGACCAGAGTAGTAGGGCATCATCGCCGTGTTGGCCTGGTGGATGAAGGCATCGCGCAGGCCGTAGTTCGGCTGATCGCTCGTTGAGCCGTCGAAGTTCCGGTAGCGCGCCGTGAACGGCTGGGGGCGATCCTGGTACGCCTTGTACGCCCAGTTGCCATCGTTGTCGCTCTTCATGGAGCGGACGGGGCCGTTGTTGCGCTGCGTGGTCGCGTATCCCGGCTGCGAGTACGAGGTGTCGGGGGTGGTCG
>Ga0208783_10002604_pt1 | contig 10303 bp, 15 predicted proteins | sample DEB19_08_DNA_2_FD_184529 | JGI IMG/M metagenome (GOLD analysis project Ga0208783, IMG submission 184529) | Aqueous microbial communities from the Delaware River and Bay under freshwater to marine salinity gradient to study organic matter... | ecosystem: Environmental > Aquatic > Marine >... | reverse complement strand
CTCGTCGTAGGTGACCTGGTCGTTGAAGACGGCCCAGACGTCCAGTTCGCGGCCCGTCAGGGGCAGGCCGTAGAAGGCTTTCAGGGCGACTTGCTGGGGCAGGGAGAGGTGCTTGGCCCAGAGCCCGCCCATCAGCTGCGGGTCGCCAATGACGTCCGCAAAGGGCACGTAGGGCAGGATGTCTGCCGTCGTGCTGGCCTTCTCGGCCACCTGGAGCTTCTTGGGCGGCATCGGGCGCTAGCGTCCCAGCTGGAGCGTGCCGTCGAGCACGGCCTCCCGGATGGTGTCCATGCAGCGGCGGTTGGCCTCGGCCACATCGTCGGCCACGGCCTGGATGACCTGGCCGTCGGGGCGCTCGTAGGTGGCCAGGTAGCGGCCATCGTCCTGGCGGGTGACCGACAGGGGCAGCTGGAAGTGGCCGTTCATGAAGGCGTCGGTGTAGCGGTCAAACATGGGGGGCGTCCTTGGGTGGGGGCAGCGGCTTGAGCCAGGCGCTATACAGGTGGCCGCGTCGGGCGGCCTCCCGGCGCAGCCGCCGGGGCGCTTTCTGCGGGTCCGTCAGCATCAGAATTTCTTGGCGCATCAGGGCCCGGCGCTGCTGCCGGGTCAGGGTTGTCAGGTCGGGCGAGGGCGGCTGTGACATCAATGCTGGTCTCCTCCAGGAGGGCTTGGGTGCGCTTGGCGAAGATATACGCGGATAAATCGTCAGCGTCTTGCTGTTCGGTGGCCGTTGGCAGCTGCATCCGCTTGATCAGGTTGGTGCCTTTGAAGAGTTCGGTCGCTACTTTGGCTTTGACCGCCACATTGTCCCCTGTGAGCGCCTCGATTAGGGCGTCATGGGCCAGGGGCAGCAGTTCCTGGTGGAGTTTGTCCTCAAAACTGATGAGCAGGTCGCCTTTGGCGGCCAGGGACATGGCCCGGGTGACGGTCGCGGGCGCCACATTGAAGGATTTTGCGATTTCCCGGTTGGTTTTCCCGTGTAAAATGCGTTGTTCGAGCATGGCCGTCGCACGGGCCTGCTTTTGGCGAAGATTGCGGAGACCCATGGGCGGTTAGGGGTGGGTGGGAACCTGCAACAGAGCGCGGGCCGGTTGGAGGAGGAGGGAGGAGGCCAACCTCGCACCCTGGAAGCTCCCACCCACGAGCAGACGATCATCGACCATGCCTGCATTATACCATATTTTTGCCAAAATTCAAGAAAAAGGGTGGAAATTGGCCCGTTTGGGGGTGTGTCAAAATCTGTGTCAACGGGGGTGATGCGGCGGGTCGATTTGAAACACCCGTAAGTGCTTGATTTACAAGGGGTTAACGGCCATTTCAGGGGGGCTGCTTCACCCCTCCTATAGGAGTCGGGTGTGAAACACCGTTTTGACACGGGACGTTCTGGGCGCATCTTGGAGGTGGGGGCACCCTACCCCCGGGGATGGGGGCGTTCGTGGCTCCTGGGGCTCCGCAGGGGCTAAAAATGGGGGGTTTAGGGCACGTCATGACGTAGAGGCGGCGTTCTCCAGCCGCCCGCGCCTACGTGGGGGTGCGGAGGGGGTGGATTTTGCGGGGGTCGGAAAATTTTGGGGCCTCTTTTCTTCCCCCCAGGCCCACCCTGGGGTCAAGATGTGGGGGCGGGGGGGGGGGCGGCCGGCGCGCACGGGGCTAAAGCGTTACAGGGTGTAACGCTCCCCGCGGCCGATGGTGGGAAAGCGTTACGACCTGTAACGCTCCCCCCATGCTAGCGTTTGCATTGTCTCTAGGACCCTGCTATACTCTCTTTACGTCGTGGGAATTTTCCCAATGACATTTTCCAAGGTGACGAACCATGGCACGAACCAAGAACGCTCCCGATACCCTGAAGATTGATGCTCCTCTTCGCGAGGCGATCAATGCGCTAGTGGTCAGCACGGCCAGCACGACGGCGAAGGGAGAAGCCCTTGCGACGAAGATCGCGGCACGGTTGAACGGCCGCACGGAGATCAAGACGGACGAAGTGAAAGCCCTACGCGAGGCGATCAAGGTGGAAGTCCTGAGAGAGTGCCCACAGTACGCGCCAGTCTCGCGTAGCGCGGAGGGGGCGTCAGACGAGAACAAACGGCGTGGTACGGCCGTCCGCGTGAGAATCTCACGCACGCTTGCGGCCGCACGTCTTGCACTCAAGGCGATCGGGATCACGATGGCGCGGCCGGAGAGCACCGGCGGAGCATCGAAGAGCGACGCGAAGATCGCTACCACCGATCAGGACGGCCGCACGTCGCGTAAGACTGCGGCCGCGGAGATCGACGAGGCCATCAGCACGATCGACGATGCGACGGCGAAGATCGGTGCACTCCGCGCGATGATCACGGCAGCACTCAAGTCCGCTGACTACGTGAAGATCGTGGTAGCGGCTGAACGGATCATGACGATTCAAGACGCCGAGTAGCTTTACTCGGTAGGATGGTGCCCGGTAGCCTCGTGCTACCGGGCACTTTTTTTTGTACGGAAAACCATAGAGTGCCTTGTGTGCTCTATGGTTTTTTTGTGCCCGTGCGCGGCCCGATCGCGCACATTTTTTGCGGCCACTATCACTATCGACAGGCCCACGCCCACGCCCAGCCCCACGCACGCCCATGCCCACGCCCACGGACGCGTTACAGCCTGTAACGCCCAGCCCCCGCACGCGAGTTGACAGGGGGGCGGGCCTGTGATATTATATGTATGTAATAAATTACTTCTTTGACAACTAAATAACCACGCGCACGGTGGCCGCGACCCGAAGCGTTACAGCTTGTAACGCTCTGGTGGCGGCATCGTGTTCTCGACTCCTGCCCAGTAGTGGTCGAGTCGTGCTGATGGCCTGTCCTGCATGTGGGGAAGCGTTACAGTCTGTAACGCTCACAGTTCCCATGCAGACCCCAGACATCACCCGGTGCTACGCGGTCTCTCGGTCATCTCGACCGAGACATCGCGGCAGAGACGGCAGCACGGCCCGGCGAATGACCCGCAGATCAGTGACGCGACCGCGACGAACCTATAGCACGGTTCCTCTGGCGATTCGTGGAACACGAACGGGCACCGACGCGCGTGGCCCCCAACACACACATGGTGCGAGCGTTACAGTCTGTAACGCTCGGCTATGAATCCCTCATATCCCAGGATTTGTATGACCCCACGTATTCCACTCCGACCGTCTCCCACACCGTCCACGGCGCACTTTCTGCGCCTGTATGCGTCTGGCGTGCTGCGACCGCGCACACGCGCCGAGCGTGCCGCCGATCGTGTCTGGCTCGCCGCGTCTCGCCAGTTCTACGCACGACCCACCCACGCACCGCGGCTCATCACACACCGATGACCCCACGCCGCTGCCAAACCTGCCGTGTGCCGATTCCGGCGGCACGGCTTCGCGCACTTCCCACGACCCGCACCTGTGTGCGGTGTTCGACCACGGTGCCGCCCACGGGCCACATGACATGGGTCCACAAAACGGCGCCGACCTTCCAGTTCACGACCCCCGATCAACATGCATGGTTGTATCGACACCGCCGACTCACGACGGGTGCGCGGCTGCCGATGGCTCCCAAAACCTAACCGGCGTTACACGCTGTAACGCTTTTTCCCCTGACGCTATGACACGAAAATCGTTGTTTGTGAATATTGAAACGCTCGCGTTCGGCACCAAGACGGAGCCGCGCACGGTGCCCCAATTGCGCCCGGTGCACCTGACTATTGACGCCATCCACCTGCCGAATCCGCACAAAGCCTTCCCCACGCTGACCGGCTGCGACCCCGACGTGCGGCACTGGTTGGCACAGCACAGTGCCACCAAGCGCCTCCTCACGAAGACGGTAGACGACATCGGCAACTACCTGCTCGAGGAAGTCGAGCGTCCCGCGGCGGTGCAGGATGTCAACGTCGCCATTCGCTGTCTCGCAGGGCGGCACCGCTCGGTGGCGCTGGCCTATCTCATCAGCGAGCAGCTGCTCCAAGAAGCCCAGTTGTGGCAGCACACGGTCATTGTCAAGCTCTACCTCACGTCACTCAAGGAGATTCCCCGTGCATAAGACACAGAAAGCGCAAGGCGTCAGCGTATTGGACCAGTATCCTCGGTGGGATGCCCTGCCGTCGGTCGTGCTGAGCGACCCGGACACGCCCCTCACGTCCACCGCCATGCTCGAGGCATGGATGGGCCGGCACGGCATCTTTGCCCGACCGTGTCCAGTCAGCCCGGCACACGGATTCGTGGAGAGTCGCAAGCTCGCCGCCACCACGCTGGACGACCTCCAGCAGGAGCTGGCGCAGCTCTGGGCCGAGACGCGCGCGGCCGACCCGCAGGGCGAATTGCTCCTCACGCCCTACCTGCCGTCCGTGCTGAACTTCATCTGGCGCCCCGGCGTCATCACCGTCGGCCCCGGTCACGATGGCGCGACCGCAGGCAGAGACAGCATCTCCATTCCGTGCCCGATGCCGATTGTGTCGGAGTTCACCTACGACGGCGCCTTCAGCACCATGCTGCGTGACGCCCGCATCACGGACACGCCCTACGTGGAAGCGGTGCAACTGGCGCCGGGCCAAACGCACCCCAAGCATTCCGGCATCGTCACCGAGGACATCCCGAGTCTCATCGTGACGCAGCTCCGGAACGGTCCGAGCGGCTCCATCACGCCAGACTTCATTCCGGCCGAGATCACCGTCACCGCCGTCGTGCAGACGAACGGCGAAGACCTGCTGGAATGGCGCACCCGTGTCGAGCAGATGGCCCCCGGCACCGCCGTCTACCATCCGGGCGGCAATTGCAACGACCACTACTTCGTGCATTGCCGACTCCACAACGTGCCCATCTTCACGACACGCGCGCCGCAGGTGGGCGAGCGGCTCGTGCCGACCGAGGGCACCCCGGCGCCCTACGATGCCAAGGCGTGTCTGCGCGGCATCGTGACCGGACTCGTCGCGTCGCTGGACGAGAGCGACCGGCGCACGGATGCCGTCGCCGCCATTGCCAGTCTGCTGCACAGCGCTGGGCACATCTCGGGGCGGGACGCCTACTGGCTCGGCATCGCGGCGATGCTCATGACCCGACTCGGCTACGCGGCGGCCATCGGCGAGTATCGGCACAGTTTCCGGGCGGGCGAGTGGCGCGACCTGTCGCGCAATGAAGTCTACGATGCGCTCTTCGAGGACTACTTCAGCCACCGGGCGCAGGTCGAGCAGGCGTGGGCCAGCTTCCACTACGGCCAGTGGTCGTCCAGCTACGGCGGTCCGGCGTGGGCCACCTGCACCCGCGAGACCATCGCGCTCGAGACGGCCATGCTCAATCTGATCGCCAACCAGACGCCCGAGGCCGTCGCGGCGCTCGTCGCGCAGCTCAACATCACGGTCAATCTGGCCCACAACAACGGCTGGTGGCTCAACAAGTTCGCCAACAAGACCGTGTTCGACCAGAGCGCCCACGGCGAGCCGAGCCGGTTGCTCCGCACCAGCGCGTTCATCTACCGCGTGCATCAGGAGAGCCACGCCGCGCGACTGACCTGGGTCGATACTCTGCGACGCTTCCGGCGCGTGCAGCCCCTGACGCCCTACGTAGCCGTGAAGCAGCGGCGTGCCTCCACCGCCCCGCCATACAGCGGCGCGCAGCTCTTCGCCCAGTTCACGCAGGCGCCGCTCTCGGCGCGTGTGCGCACCGTGATCTCCGGCCGAGATGGCCAGCCCTACCTCCACGTGCAGGTGCGCCCCGATAGCGGCCTGGAACCGGCCATCGCCCTCCAGTGCTACTGGCGGCTCGACCTCGCCCCCAACCTCGGCACCATCGGGGCGAGCACCGGACAGGCGGGCCAGATCTCCGCAACGGTGCCTACCGGGGTGTTTACCGCGTTCAAGGCGCGAGTCGAGTCGCGCATCACCCGCGAGATCTTCACGGGCTACAGCCTCAGCGGCAGCGCGACCATCTACGCCCTCTGCGCCATCCACGTGCAGCCCGACGCCAGCGACCCCGAGTCGCAGCTCGTGGTCCGTCTCGCCCTCCCCGACACCGACGAGCAGTTGGCGTGCACGATCACCGCGGCCCCCTTGCGGGAATACGCCGATCGGCTGGCGGAGCGCGTCCGTGCGCAGGAAGACGAGGCGCAGATGGCCTACACGGTCGCCGATGCCGACATCGTGCGGAGCCGCTATGGATTGTCCCTGACGGGCAATCTGCTGATGATGAAACAGACAGACGAAACGACCGACACCGACGAGGATGCTGACCATGAGTAACAAGACCAAGCCCCTGTACGACCGATGGATCGACAACACCCCCTATTACGGGCAGACGACCACCTACAGCACGTGCACCCATGCCGGCGACCAGTGCCTCTTCGAGATCGACGGGCACGCGTTCCATCCGGTCAATAGCGCCGGTGCGCGTCTGGTGTCCGGGGCCGCCGCCTGTATCGATCTGGGCGGCATCTTCACCCACCAGCGGCGCACCGGATTCGTTGACATGGACGAGACCACGCTCCCCGGCGCGTCGGTCCTCGCCGCCATCGCCACCCCCGCGCCTACGACGCCCGTCCTCCGGCTGGACTGGCCCGACTTTGGCGTGCCGCCCGACAGTGTCGGCGTGCAGTTCTGGCGCACCCTACTCACCGTGCTGCCGCCGGGCAAAATTGCGGTCGGCTGCATCGGCAGTCACGGGCGCACCGGCACCTTCCTGTCGGCGCTCCGCATTCTGTTCTTCCAAGAGAGCGCCCCGAACGCCATCAACTGGGTCCGGGCACACCACTGCGTGAAAGCGGTCGAGTCCGCGGCCCAGGAAACCTACCTGTGGCGGCTGGCAAAGACCGTCGGCACCGACAGTCAGCTCTACGATCAGGCACTGGCCGACCGCGTCAATGCGCGCGTCCAATCCTCCACCACCCCCACCACCAAAACCACGGCGCCCCCGCCGGTGGCCCCACCGCCGTCGGTCGTCTCGTATCCGAACTTGTCCCTCGCGCAGGTGCGCTACGTCACCAAGGAGCAGACCATCCACGACACCACCACCGCCGAATGGACGCATCCGGACTACTTTTCCAAGGAGTTCCGGACACGCGCGCTCACAGACAGTCGTATTCTCATCTATCGGTAACCCACAACAGCGTTACAGCCTGTAACGCTCTTTTTGGAGGAACGTGTTATGCCACAGAAAACCTTGCCTGCTGTGCTGTCCACCATCAGTGCCTTTAACGTCCTGCAAACGCCCTTGCAGCTCCCACACCCCGACGACCCCGCGCGCACGAAATCCGCGAATGCGTCGAAGGCCGAAGCGGTGTGCGGACTCGCGCTCGAACTCAGCGTCCAGATGCTCAACGCCGGGATGCTGACCATCCTCCACGCTGCGCTGTGTCTGGTGCAGGAAGAGGGGCTGGCGTATGTGCGCCGCGCCCCCAGCGCCGCCCGGCCCATCGCTGCAAAGCTGCGTGCCTTAGCCGACGCATTTGAAGCGGCTACGCCCGAGACCGTGCGGACGGCCTGTGACGAGCGCACACACGCCGTCGCCCTGTCCAAGATGCTGGCCGAGGAAGCGTCCTCGACCACACCCCCGTCATCCATTAACTAACGGAGCATAATTGTATGGCAACCACGACACGTCACACGTTTACTGAACCCAACCACCGCACGCTGGCCAATACCGTCATTGTGGAGCTGCTGCCGCATCCTACGGATCCGGCCAAGCGCACCGCCACCGTGCAATTCGGGGACAACGTCGATACCGCGGACATCGATGTTGTTGTCTTGCATGATCACGCCAGCAACTACATCTACGAAGTCTCACCCCTGTGGGGAGATTTGACGGCCCAGACCGAGTTGGCGGGGAAGATCATTCTCGACTACGCCACCGAAGGCCAGACGCCCACCCCTCCCACGCCCCCCACCACCACCACCCCCACCACGACGACCACGGCCCCCACGCCGCCCACATCACCCACGACCCGTGGGAAGATCGGGTCGGTGGCGGCCAGCCCCTTTCCCCCGTCACAGCACTTGGAGGAGTTGCGCTAATGCGTCCAGAACAGTTCTCCCTCATTGTCCACGACCACTACTTCACCAACGAATACTCGGGCTTGCGGCACACGGTGTGGCGGCACGCCATTGTGGACAGTACACCGCCCCACCCGTTGACCAGTCCGCTGGGCCTGACGCATTTAGTGCGAGGCGTGCGGCTCGATACGGCGCGCCCGGAGTTTCAGGAGGCCATCAGCGACTGCAAGGAAATGCATCAGTCGGCCCTCCGCTTGCCGCTCTGGCGGCATCGCAAGCCGGCCAGCACGGCATTCCCCCGGATCTACTACTACCGGGGACAGACGCAGGGCCGAGACGCCGTACACTACGCTGGCGTCTGTATGCCCCAGCAATACCAGCTCACGGCCACCAGCGTGGTGCCTCTGGACACCAAGCACAAAGCCTACGGCACGCTCCTGTATGCCACGGCCACCCTCAACGAGGCGCGCGACCCGATTGTCACTATCACCGCGACGGCGCCCCTCTCGAAACACGTCAAACAGGCCCGGCAATTTCTGATGCTGCGCAATTGTTTGCTCGAACAAATTGTTGACACACCCCTCGAAGATTACGTATAACAACCGCTATGACCGCACCCCAAACCCGCACTTGTGACGGTTGCCACCGTCTTGTCGATGTAGACCTGCTCCAGCACCGCATGGACACGGAATCGGGCGAGACCCTCGCCCTGTGCCTGACCTGCGACCCACCCCCGCGCGCCAAGCGGGGCCGTCCACGCAAAGACCCCGCCGATCTGGAGACGCAATCCACGCTCGGACCCAGCCGGGTCGTCACGATGCGGCTGCCCCTCAAACTGGTGCAGAAAGCCGAGCGCCTGGCCCTCAGCGCCTACCAACCCTTGACCGTCATTATCCGGGCGGCGGTCGCTGACTATGTCGCCACCCACAAGCCCAAGCGGAGCGCACCCTCGGGCTTATTGCTCCAGTGGCAGACGGACGAAACTGTGTCACCGCCCGTGACACAGCCCGAATCGCCCGTAACTCCTGATGCCTCAACCACTTCCACCGAATAACACCTCACTGTTTCAGGGGGCCCTTATAGGCCCCCGTGAAACAGCCCCCCATATTGGCCCGATTGCTACTGACACACCGATGCCATTTCCCACACACGCAGATCGTCTGCTCGCCATCGAATCACGCCTCTTCACCGTGGAGACGCGGCTCAAGCACGCGCTCGGCTACGAGACCAGCACGCCGCTCGTGCCCCTCGAGGTGCTGCACACCCTCCACGAACTCCAAGACATCCGCGACGAACTCTACACCCTGATTGACCTTGATGACCTCACCACCTAGGATCCCGCCCATGCCTACACCCGACCTCTACACCCCGCTCTACGCCGCCGCCGCGCTCATTGTGGACCGCATCACGCACGGCACCCCCGTCACCCTCGACGACTACGCGGCCCTTGCCAAGGCCGTCCGGGCCATTGACGACGAGCAGTTCAGCGACTGGTGGGAACGCGCCACCGCTCAAAAGACCCAGCGAGGTGCCCAAGAATGACGGCCCCCATCTGCCCCTGCGGGTGCGGCGAGCACACCCCGTTCAACCCCCGGCGTCAGGCGTACAACAAATACGTCAACGACCGGCACCGCGACCGCTACAAAGACGACCAGCGCAAAATCGCCCGGGCCAAAGTTCTCGATGCCAAGCCCGCGCCCCTTTGCGCTTGTGGCTGCGGCGAATACTGTGTGCGGCCCACGGACCGACTCGCGGGCTACCCTAAATACCTCAACGCCCAGCACCGCCGCCGAGCCGACGACCGCAAAAAAGCCGCCGTTGCCAAGCTGCGCCGCTGCGCCTGTGGCTGTGGGAAACCGGTCTTCCACCAGCGCCGCTACGTAGATGCCACGCACCGAAAGAAGGTCAACTACCGCGAGATCTACGCCACCAAAGTCCCAGGGGACTTGACCAGCGCCCAGATTGAAGCCATCATTGCCCATCACCAGCAGATGATCCGCTACGAAAGGAACCGACAGTCATGAACATGAACACTCTGCCCGAAAGCGTCGCCCACTGGGGCTCTACCATCAAACTGGCGCGGTCCCGCGCCGACCTCGACGACCTGCTCATGCAGGTGGGCTGCATGTGGGAAGATGCCATCCGCTACCAGAACGTGCCCAGACAGAACATCTGCGAGGCCCTCTCCCGGGCTATCCGTTACGAGACGGCCCGGCGCTTCCCCCACGTCGCCGCCACCACCTACACGGTCGTGGCCCACGACATCGGCAGCGGCCACCGCGAGGCGTGGCAGCGCATGGGGGGCACCCAGTGATGGCCCTGCTCTGGGGGGTGG
>Ga0208783_10002603_pt1 | contig 10306 bp, 12 predicted proteins | sample DEB19_08_DNA_2_FD_184529 | JGI IMG/M metagenome (GOLD analysis project Ga0208783, IMG submission 184529) | Aqueous microbial communities from the Delaware River and Bay under freshwater to marine salinity gradient to study organic matter... | ecosystem: Environmental > Aquatic > Marine >... | reverse complement strand
TTGCGGGTTCGGTGGTTGTGGTGGCAGGCACGGAAGTGGTGGTGGCGGCGCTTGGGCCGTATGACCAGACGTATTGCGGGCCTGGATCACCCAGCCTCCAAGCTTCGCAGTCGGCCCAGGTAGGCCAGTACCCTGCGTTGGCGTCGGCGTCGGGTTGTTCCATTGTCCAGTTGTCGGTGTTGGAACGCCAGCAGGTCCAGGTGAAGGCGTGGGCGTTGCCGGGCCACATGAGGGCGGCGGACACGGTTGCGGCGGGAATCACCCACCGCGTTTTCATTCGGTCGGCAGGTTGGGGTTTTCAGGCGTTTGGATAACTGCGAGTTCTTCAGCGGTCAGTTTCCGCGTGATGGTTTCGCCTGTTTCTGCGTCATGGAATGTGCCAACAATTGGGTCAGACATGGCTACGCCTTTCTTACGCCGTAAACGGTGACAGTTGCGCTATTCATTGTTCCCGTACCGCCGCCCCCGACAGCGTTCAATGTGAAGCCGGTGTATTGCGTTGAGTTGTCCAAAATACCGTTGTTAACGCCTGTGTAAGCGCCTGTGGCCCATGAACTACGCATACGGGTGCGGTTCGCAAGGTTTGGTGCGAGCACGTCAAACGAAATTGAGTACGGTGCGGTGCTGGAATCTTCAACAAATGACACTTCCCAATAGGCGAGGCTGTTGTTTGCGGCGTTGCCATTGAGGGTGCTGCTGGCGTAATTGGTGTAGTACCCGTTTTGGTAATACCCAGTAGTAGTTGATCCCATGATCAAACGGAGCGAAGTGTTTGCAACGGAACATTTCAAGCCAGTCACATCGATGCGGTAATTGTCGTAAGTGCTGGAAAAACAGTTGCTAACCACAATGCTGGTCGAGGCTGGGGAAGCGGCAATTGTTGTCGTACTGATGTACACGAGGCCCGCGTTTGCAAGATAGGTGTTCGTGTCTGACGCGGTCAGCACCTCACCCGTAGAAAACGTCTTCACAGCCATGTCAATATCCTAACTTGTTGTTATCCAGGGTGCCGTAAATCGTCGAGTTCAACGCCAAGAAGCTGTAGAAATCGGCCGACGCCAGGTTGAACGTAAACCGCAGGCTGGACGGATCGCCGGTGATGCTGGTGCCAATGATGATTGAGTTGTACACGGAGCCGCGCAGCGTGATTTGAGCGTTGGCTGGGGCAGTTAGAGCGCTCATCCAGGCGACATTCGTTTGCTCGTTTAGCTGCATGGAAATACTCGACGGGGTCGAGTTCTGGACCGAAAACACGCCGCCGACGTACTGGGCAAGGTTGATGGCCTGACCGCTGTTCAGGCTGTACGAGTCAAGGTTGTAGGAGTAAATGCCGTCCCCAGTCACGACATCGCTTGATCCGCGCGGCGTCACGATGATGTAATCGGCGTAGTTGTCGGCCATTGACCTAAAGATGACTTGGTCATAACGGACCGGGTCAATGCCTGCGCCTGTGTCAGTGAAAATGACGTTGGGGGCTGATGCGTACCAGTTACGGTTGTAGAACTCCAGAAGGTTGATTCCGGTGGCGTAGATGGCGCCTTGTTCGGTGTTGATAATCGTCTGCATAATGTCTTGGGCATTACCGTTGACGATTGTTTGGGCCGACATTGTTGATTTGCCCGCGGACACATACGTTGAGCCGATGTTGCACAAATTGCATACATCGGTAAACGCCGTGGCGGTGTTGGTGTTGTCTGCCCATGAGATGTCAATGGTGCTGCGACCCAAATACGCAAACGCATCCTCTACGTTCATCTGCCATGTGTCCAGGCTTGGAATGGTGCCGTAGTTCAGGTTCAGATCCGCGACGCGGTAGTAAAGAAATACGCCTGTTTGACCTTGGGCGCTGACGTACACACGCAATTCGGTGCCGATAACAATGCCGCCTGGAAGAAGGTCATTACGTCGACCGGTAATGGTCCCGACGCCGGGCCTGAATTCATCGGAGATTTTTGTGCGGCCTTTGTCAAGCTGAATTGACTGGATGTTGGTGACGAGTTCCCAAGTACCAGTAAAGACCTCGATTTGGACTGTCGGCAGATAGGACATCAGCGCATCCAGGCGACGGTGGCGCCGTTCTGGCGGTACCAGCGGGTGATGGCATCCACGGTGGCTTGCGGGTCGCCGCCGTTGACGTTGATTTGGACGCTGGTGGCGGCTTCGCCTGCGCGAGGCACGTTGCTGATGGGGGCGGCGTCCATGCTGAATTGGAACAAGTCAGCCTTGCCAAATGTGGGGATGTCTTTACCGGGCTTGATCAGGTTGATGGCGCGAATGATGGCGTTTACAAACGTGATGATTTGGTTGGTAAGAAAGATGAACACGTTTGCGATGCCCTTGACGGAGTCGGAAAGGAACCGCCCGAATTCTGTGCGGAACACCGGGTCGCGGAGCGCGTCGATGAGGACGTAAACGCCTGCTACTACCAGGGCAATGGCTGACGCGATGACACCAAAGCTGGTAGCGGCAATGCCGGTGAAAACGCCGCCAAGGCTGGTGACTGCGGCAATGAGCGCGTTAGCGGCCGTCACGGCGCTACTGAAAATGGTGGCAACCTTGAACGACGTAAACAAAACAGCGGCGGTGGCTGCCAAATTGATAAGGACGTTGTTCAAGCCCTTTGCCTTGTCAGAAAAGGAAAGTGCGTCACCGGCAACCATCTTGAATGCGCCACCGAGACCGTCGGTTTCCAACTTGGCGATGAGCCTGTCAACGTACGGGATCACGTTGTTGGTAATCAGGCTGACGAACTTTTCCAGGATGGGCAGGAGCAGCACGCCGAGCGCCTCTTTGGCTTCGGCAAACGCTACGTTCATGCGATCCAGGCGCCCTGCGTAAGTGTTTGCGGCAGTGGCGGCCGCGCCAGTGAAATTCTTGGCTAGGCGGGCGGTAATTTGATCAGCCGTTGTCGTCTTGGTGATGTACTGCTTCAGGCTGGGGTCGAGCTTGGCGAGCGCCTTGACGTTGCCGCCGTAGGCGCGGGAGATGCTCTGCACCACAGTAGCGAGGCTCTTGCCGGTGCCCTTAGAGACGTTGAGAGCCGTTTTGAGAAGCTTCTGGGACTTCTGGGTATTGCGGGTCACCCGAACCAGCGAGGCGAGCGCAGGACGCAGCTCATCGTCTGCCACGCCAGTGGCCAGCGACATGGCGGTAATGAAGTCCTCGGTGGCGGCAATGTCAGCCTTGGTGGCCTTGGTTGAGTTTTGGAGCTGCTTGGCGAGCAGTGCCTGGGCGGCTTGATCCTCGACGGCTGCCTTCACGGCCGAGAAGCTGACTGCGGCAAACGCGCCGACGGCGGCGGCTGCCGGGAGGAAAACCGACTTCAGGCTGGCGCCCAGCTGCTTGGTGGACTTACCCAGGTTGGCGAACGCCTTTTCAGCCTTCTTGACTCCTCGACCGTCGTAGTCGGTAATCAGCGGAATGTTGATAGCCATGATGCGTCCTAGATCTCACGCCCGACGGCCTGCATGACCTTGTTGACGAGCTTTCGTAGTTCGTACTGTACTTGACTGTCAGAACGCTCGTATGCCCTCCACATGACGCGGGACGGGGTACCGAACTTGGAGTTGAGCGCCGCGACCATGCGGGCGCCTTGCTGGGTGCGGGACTGGCCCGACGTGTCGAACAGGACAGCGGCGCGGCCCTGCCAGCGGACACCGAACGCAGCCAGGTTGCGCGTGTAGCCACCGAACGTTGTCGGGCGTTTACCGCTGATGTAAGCCTTGATGCCGGCGTCCCATTTGGCCCACTCGCCATACTGACGGCGGCCTGATGGGTAGTTCATTTCGCGCTTGGTGGGTTTGCGTGGCGCTTTGCCGGTGGTGTTGCCCTGGAACGGCAGGACGGACTGGCTGGAGCCCTGCGGCGTCCAGTTGCGATCCCAACCCGACAGCGGCGCCTTGTCTGGTGTGTGCTGCTTGGCGTCCGTCACCACTGGCGCCACAATGGCTTGGTAGTCCTTGGTGATCTGGCGCCGCAGCCGCTTGTCAATGCTGTTGAGCTCACGCAGCGCTTCCTTGATGCCAGTGGCGCGGATGTCAACGGTTGTGGCCACGTTTGGCTGCTTTCTCGCGGTCCTCGAATACCTTGTACAGCGTAGTGAGTTCCTGCAAGTCGAACGGGATGTTTGGGGGCCAGTACCCGGTTTCGGCCAGTACGGCTGCTAGGGCGTATCCGACTGAACCGGGTCGGTAGGGTTTCCCGGCTCGCTCTCAATCACTTCGACGTCGGCGAGGGTCTTGATGAAGTCATCGAACACTGGGCTGACGCTGACGCCGGCCTGCTTGGATGCTTCGTACGCCATGTAAACCATGTGTTCCATGGCGACGCCGTGTTCCAGGTCGGATGCACGGATCTTGAACTTGCGTTCCATCGCGATGATGGTGAACAGGTTGGTTGCGACGTCGTAGGTGACGCCGTCGTTGGTGGTGACGCGAAGTTTGAGTTGCATTGCCTTCTCCCAGGGCTAGTGCTTGTCAGGCGGTGGTGTCGACGGTGTACGAGCCGCCGGTGAACGTCAGCTCGATGGTCGAGAGCTCACCGAGGGTTGCGTTCAGGACCGGCAGGGTCTCCAGGTAGGTGTTCGTCAGGATGAAGCCGGGGTTGGTGGCCGAGTCGGCTGCGGACGTCGGCTGGACGCGAACGGTGGTCTTGGTCCCGACGAGCGGTGCGAGCGTGGCGTAGACCTCGCTGGCGGCGTATGACATGAACAGGGTGCAGGTGAGTTCGTTGTTTTCCAGGCCTGCGGTGTAGGTGCGGGCGTTGCCGGTGGCACCGAACACGGTGTCCTCTTGGGCCTCGACGACGCGGTTCAGGTTTGCGGCCGTGCACCAGCCGGTGAGATCGACGCTGTTGACCTTCAGAACGGGATTTGAGAGGTAGCTGGATGTGGCCATGGTTTACTCCTGGTCGGTTTTCTTGCTCTTAGTTTTAGCAGGTTTTTCGTCTGCTGGGGTGGGTTCGTCGGTGACGGCCTCAATGAAACCGCCCGAGATCAGCGCGTTGAGATTCACCAGAATTTCGGGGTTGTAGATTTCGCCGGGTGTGCCGACGAGCGGTGACAGGACGCGGTAGGTGGTCATGTGGTGGACGCCTCCAGTGCAATGGTGCAATCGTATGCGGGTTGTTCAGTGCCACCGATGAGCGCGGTGGCGGGCCGCCCATCAAGGACGCCGACTTTCTTGGCGAGCAATTCTGCGGCGATGGCCATCAAAGCGCGGAGCGCGTCAAGGTTGCCTGGGCCTGACCCGATGATCATCACGGGGAACGTCATTTTCACGACGTTGTAGGTGAACGCCTCGAAGGACGGTGCCTGGATCAGGACGCATCCTGGGAGGATGTTGCGCGGGTCGGTGACTACCGGCAAACCGCTAATGGTTGCCAGCGTGCTTGCCAGGTCATCGAGCGCCTCGTTCAGGAGGTCCGTGTAGGCCATTAGGCGACCTGCGGACGGTTCACGCCAAGCAGCTGCAGGACCATCGGTGTCACGCCGTTAGCGGGCGGTACGCCCATACCCTCAAAGGATGCGATGGCGTTATAGGAACCGCGCTGACGGAAATACGCCGCACCAATCATGATGGTGCCAAGCGTGACGTCTCCGCCGGGGCTGGTGGTCAGTGACTCCTGAAGGTACCCAGATTCGGCTCTGCGTCGGTACGCGAAAGCGTTGGCGGCGGCGGCGCACTGGATGAGAAACGCGGCGTCATCGGCGCTGGTGAGCGGGATGCCCAGGTAGTCCTCGATCTGGGTGGCCGTGATCCAGGTGCAGGTTTGCGTCCAGGTGAGTGTGCCTGTCGGGTTGAGAACGCCCCACTCGACATCATCACCACTGTTCGCGTAGAGGTACTGGTTCGCTACTGGCTGTTCGTAGTTGTAGAGCCATTCGCCGGTACGGGCGTCTGTCCCGATGTACTCGTATTCGGGGCAGAACAGGACGCTGGCGGTGGTGTTGAACCCGGTGCCAACCGAGGCAATCGTGATGGACTGCCCCGGCTGGATGTCGGTGTTGGTGAGCGTTTGCACAACGGCGTAGCCGTCAATGCGGGCACGGCTGATGACTGTGTATACCGCCATCGGCGGCCTCCCTTACGCCTGGGTGATCTTGCGGATCATGCCCTCGATGGCTGCGAACGTGGAGACGTAGCCGTGGAAGGACATGGTGCGACCGAGGGTGGAGGGAACCTCGACGGACAGGAGGCCGCGCTGCTGCTCGTAGAACTCGAACGCATCGCCTGCGCCCTGGCCGACGCGGGTGATGATCATCGTCTTGGCAGCGAAGTTGCTGTCCACGATGAGCTCCAGTCCGAGCGGGTTGCCGTTCCAGCTGGCGGCGTTTTGTGCACCGAGGGCGTTCATGCCGGAGAGGCCGTTTGCCACGAACGGGAACACCGGGCGACCGGTCGAGTCGGCGAGCTTGCCCAGCTGTGCCCAGACGTCGGGGCTGACGAACATGTGCGTCGGCATCCAGTTGCGGCCCGAGGAGACGTCCTTGGCGGCGTCGTACACCGAGGTGAGCAGGTCGGCGAGGGTGCCGTCCCACACGCCCGAGGACGATGCTGCGGTGAGCAGGTTGTCGGCGCAGAAGTTGTCCGAGCTGATCATGTACTCGCCCATGAGGTCGTTCAGGATGAGCTGCATGGCTGCGGGGCTGGTGAAGTCGATGTCCTGGACGGACAGGGTGACCTGACCGGCGAGGGTGGTCTTGGTGACCGAGTTCGACGCGATGACCATCGTGGTGGCCGACACTGCGGAGAGTTCGGTCGACTGGGTGCCGACGCTGGTGTGCGTCGTGATCGTCGGACGCACGAACGTCTTCTGTGCACCGCCGTCGGGATACGCGCGAGCGCCCACGGCATTGACGCACGGGCGCAGGAACGCAATGTCCTGCACCAACGGTCCGAGCACCGGAACCGGGAGCAGACCGGGCGTGTCGGTGGTGATGACGTCACCGGCTGCGGCCTGGAGCGGCGAGCGCTGCGCCATTGCGGCTTCGCGGTACTGGGCGTTGAGCTTTGCGAACGTGTCGCCGCCGATGTGCATGGCGGCCAGGTAGTCCGCTGCCGACGGCATACGGAATTCGCGCTTCGGCTGTGCCGGGATGGGGGCGGTCGGAATCGCGGCTGCCTCGACGGCCTCGACGGGTGCGGGTGTTGCTTCCACTGGTTCCTCCTCTGGAACTTCGGGTGTTTCTGTTTCGTCGGGGTCTGTCGCCGCTTGCGCAGCTACTTCTGTGATGGTAGCACCAGAGAACGCGGGGATGGGTACCAAACTGAGTTCCATCCAATCTGCTGCTTCCACGATCATGCGGCCCTGGTCATCGTAGGTGAACTTGGTGGGGTTGACGCCAACGGACACGTCCATGACGCCGTCAGCGGCAAGCACCAGTGCCTCGTCACCTAGGGCGGTGCGGGAAATCTTCATCGAGGCCAGCATGGCTTCGGGCGTGTCAACGCGTTCAGCGACAACGCCGACAGGCTTGGATGCGTCGTGGTACATGAAAACGCGGGGCTGCTTGCCCTCGACCGGCAGTGAACCAGGCTTGAACATGACTTCGGTGCCGTCAGACACCGTTGCAAACGTGTTGTAGGGGACTGCGATCGCGTCGATGCGGCGCTCGCCAGCGGTGTCGCCGGCGCCTGCCTGGACGTTTACCTGGTCAGATGTGAAGCGGATCACGCGAGTTCCTCCTGGGTGTTCTCTTGCACTGTACTGGAATTGCCCGGTGTCGGTGTCATGTCTGCGACTTCCATTTCGCCCAGGTAATCATCGGTGTCAAATTCGACGTAGGTGCCGTTCGGCAGGATGTTGTTTGCGGACAGGGTTGCGGCGATGACTTCGGCGTACATCTTGGTCCCGAACAGCCAGAGATCCCAGCGGGATTCGCGGCTGTTGGTGTAAGCGTAGGAGCCGGTCGGGACGCCCAGCAGGTAGGGCGGGATGTTGCAGATTTGGGCCATTTGAAGCGCGGAAAATTGCGCCGACTCAATGAGCATCATCTTGTCGGGCGTGGCGTCGCTCGTCTGGTAGTCGAGGAATTCGTTCAGGGCGGCGGTTTGGTTGGTGGCGCGGGCCGTGTTGAACGCCGCCGACAGATCCGCAAGCTCCTGGGCTGACAGGGGTTCGCCGCCCACCTGGCGCAGGATGCCTGCGGGAATGCTTGACGAGGCGTTACGCAAACGCGCGTCCTCAATTTTCAGTGCGGTGGTGATGGCTTGTTCAGAGCTGTAGATGACGCCCTGCGTTGGGCTGATGAATTGCACCAGGTTGACCGGGTCAATGACGCCGCCCTGGAAGTAAACCTCGTTAGACGGGGCGTACCAGACGGGGCCTGCCTGATCCTGGGTGGTGATGGAGCCGGCGGGCAGGCGGGTGAAGGACGCGGGGTAGCCGTCCTGGGTGCGGCTGGTGATGTACCAGAACGCGCGCCCAAAGAAGAAGATGTCGTCCAGGGTCCATGCCATGAGCGCTTCGTAGGTGATGGACGGATCGGGGCGGCGCAACCAGGAGCGCGGCGCGATGTCTTCTTCTTCCATCTCGCGGGTGGTTTCGTCCCAGCGTTCCCGGTACATCTTCAACGGCATTGACGCCAGCACGGAAGCGTGAAGGTCGCGGGCACGGCTGATGGCGGGCACCTGCATGGCGCGGTTGCGTACTTCGCCCTCGACATACGTGTAGTACTGGCCAATCATGTTTGCGCCAGCGTTCTGGGTGTAGTAGCTCGTCCCGGCGGCAGCGGCCTTGGTCACCGCAGGCGGTGAGATCTGTGCTTTGGTTTCGCGCTTGCCGAAGATAGCCATGGTGGGTTCCTTAGATCGGGTGGTCGCCGCCCCGACGACGGCAAACCACTTGCCTGCAATTTACATCAGCCGGTGATGACCAGTACTGGTTTCTGTTTCGTTTGCGGTTTGGATTCCAGGGCGATGGCCCAGATGGCGCACCGGGCAATCTCGATAGGGCCAGGGGATTTCTGGCTGGAGATGACGTAGCCCTGGGCGGTTTTGACGCCGACGGCGCGGGTCATGTGCTCATGGAGGGTGCGGGTGCCGCGGTGCTGGACGCGTCCCTCCTGGATCATCGAGCGCACCAAGCTTGTGTACTTGAGCAGCTCTGCGTAGCCGATGGTGGTGAACCGATGGTTCATAGACAGTGGCAGGTGCAGCTGCAACGTCGGGGTCACGCCGAGCTTGACCGACTTGTCCTTCATAATCTCCTCGACGGCCGCCCACATAGCGTCCTCGGTGTCGACCACGAACGCGGTGTCAACCACGACTTTCCCGTCGAGGCTCGAAGTGCGAACACCGACATACCTGGCATCGTCCACCGATGAGTCAATGGTGAGCCAGCCGCCGCCGGGCATCTCGACGTCCGCTTGGCAGGACTCCCAGACACCGGCATCGAGCATGGCGCCGCGTGTCGTGATCCACTGGTTGAGGTGGGCGCGCAGAAAAGACTCTTTGGTAGAGGCCGCCCGAAGCGCTTTCATCGTGACCGTGGTACCCAGAGCCGGGTTGGCCCAGCGCCACCAGCGTTCGTCTCGCGGGTCCGCCCCGAGCGGCATAGACCATTCTGCAAAGTAGGTGTCGCTGACTTTCCCGGTATCGATGTCGTCCAGGGCGCGTTCGCGCATTTGGATCATGGCTTCCGATGACGCGTCACCGGCAGTCGAAAAGCAGGCCAGGAGTGGGTTCGGGCGGGCAATCATGGACGGCCGCAGCGCTTCGTCCATGGTGCTGGGGCTGATGTTCCAGAGCTCGTCCACCACAATCAAATCGTAGGAGCCGCCGTGGAGCCTCGATGACGCGGCACGAATCTCCCAGGTGGAGCCATTCGGCATAGTGACTTTCTTGCGTCCGATGGCCTGCAATTGTTTGCCGCCGAAGTGCTCGACGAGGATTGGGGCGAGGCTCGCGAAGATGGCTTCGGCGCGGTCGAGTTGGTTAGCGGTAGAGAGAACGTTCTGGGCGCGGCCCCGGTCATCAGCAAAGTACGTCAGGTACCAGCCGATGAGGGCCGTCAGCATGACGGACTTCCCCTGCTGGCGCGCCGTGGAGATAAGAGCTTCTCGACGGATGAGATCACCGGACTCGTCAGCCTCCAGCAAACCTTGGAGCGCGTAAACCTGCCACGGCATCAACGTAATGCCCTGATGGGTCTTTGCCCAGGCTGCGACAGCATCCCCAAAACTCCAGCCCCCCAGACGCGCCGATTCCAGTCTCGGCTGTTCCCGGCCGATCTCGACCGGTTCGTCACCAATCGCTGAAACCCTTGCAAAATAAGGCGAATCTTCAAAAAAAGAGAGATTCTTGCT
>Ga0208783_10002602_pt1 | contig 10308 bp, 10 predicted proteins | sample DEB19_08_DNA_2_FD_184529 | JGI IMG/M metagenome (GOLD analysis project Ga0208783, IMG submission 184529) | Aqueous microbial communities from the Delaware River and Bay under freshwater to marine salinity gradient to study organic matter... | ecosystem: Environmental > Aquatic > Marine >... | reverse complement strand
TTGGAATATTGTATTGAGAGATGGATCTATTTTAGAAATGGACTTTACTACAAGAACAAATAAAGTTGGTGCTGCACATAAATTGGGTCAATTTGAAAATCTTGCCGTAAAGTTTAATAAAGTAAGCAAAAAATAATTTTCTTACACAAGACCTAATAATCATTAAGAATAAATAACTAGAAGACAGATAAGTGCGTTAAAATACATTAATGAAAAGTTTTCTAAATTTTCTTACTGAAGCAACACAGTCGCAAGCAGCAATGCAAGCGAAGAAACTTGGTTTAACCGGAGACGGTCACGGTGGATGGTTGGACCGTTCTGGTAAAGTTGTTGCGAGAACAGATAAGGGAAAACTTAAGTATATTGATGGTCGCCAACCAAAAGGTGCAGAACAACCAGCAGCACAAGCATCTCAAGGAGCACCTGCAGTTGCTCCGCAACCAACTGCAGCATCACTCGCTCCTGCCCCACAACCTCAAGCAGCACCAGGACAAGCACCAGAGGAGCAACCAGCAGAAGAACTCCCACCACTCACTGTTGTTTTTGGTCGTTTTAATCCACCAACAGTAGGGCACGAAAAACTTCTCAAGTCAGCAAAGAGAATTTCTGCTGGTGGAGATATTAAGATTTATCCTTCAAGATCCCAAGATCCAAAGAAAAATCCTTTAGATCCTGATATTAAAGTTTCGTATATGAAAAAGATGTTTCCTGAATTTGAGGAAACTATCATTAATGATAAAGATATGAAGACTATCTTTGATGTTCTTGTAACTGCTAATGAAGATGGATATACAAGTGTAAATATTGTTGTTGGTTCGGATCGTCAAGCAGAGTTTGAAAATCTTGCACAAAAATACAATGGAGATCTTTATACCTTTGATCAAATTCGCGTAATCTCTGCTGGAGTAAGAGATGCTGATGCTGAAGGTGTAGAAGGAATGTCTGCATCCAAAATGAGAAAAGCAGTTATTGATGATGACTTTGTATCATTCCGTAGAGGAACTCCAAAGACACTTGATGATGGTCAAACACAAGCACTCTTTAATGCTGTTCGTCAGGGAATGGGTGTAAAGAAGTCAAAGGTTAAGAAAGAAAGTTATTCACTATGGGAGATTGCTCCAAAGTATGATATGAGAAATCTTCGTGAGAATTATGTAAGAGGTAGAATATTTAATCTAGGAGATAAGGTTGAGAATTTAAATACTGGATTAGTTGGTGAGGTAATGCGTAGAGGAACCAATCATCTTATTTGTGTAACTGAAGAAGGATATATGTTTAAGTCTTGGATTAAAGATTTGATGGAATATACTGAAGTTAAGATGGATAGTCCAATGAGAGATGCAAAACATCCGAATACTCTTGTTGGAACAACTGGTGCTTTTAAACATTACGCATCTCTAACTCCTGGAGCAATTGGAACAAATAAGGAGTATCTTCAGAAGGGTGGTAAGGCATACGGCATCAATTTCATAAATAAGTATAAAGCAAAAAAAGCAAGTACTTGTTAAGATGACTAATAATCACGTAAAGGATATTTCCAGAATTTATCTGGAGCAGGTTGCTGCTGTTGATGAAGGTGTAAGACCTGGTAATGTTGAAACACCACTCAACAAAGCAAATTTCAAAAAGCGTAGAAAAAGTCTTGCGGGAAAGGAAGCGAGCGCGGAAGCAAGAAAGAGAGGGCATGAAGGTAAAACTTGGGCGGATAGTGGAAGAACTTATAGTCCTGATGAGGCAAAATCAAGAAGAAAAAATATGAGTGATACTCATAGATCATTATCATATGGTACTGCTGAAAATCCTGATGATAATGAAGGATATCCAGCAGTAAAAACTAAAAATCCAAAGAAACTCCGTAAGCAAAAAGCAATGGGAGAACTTGGTGAAGCTTCGCATCTTGAAACTAATATGAAAAAGCGTGCTAAAGATAATGAAAAAGCACGCGAAGATATTAAGAAGACGAAAGCGCATAAAGAAATGGCTGCCGCAGCTGCGAAAAAGTTTGACGAAGCACTAGATCCTGTTGGTAAAGAGGATTCTGATTCATACTTAAAAAATCGTAGAAAAGTTCGTTCAAGAGTAATTGCTAAAGAAGGATTTTCAAACTGGAGAGAAGATCTGGTTGAAGTTGCTGATAAAATTAAAACAAATAAAAGCGAAGAACCAAAAATTGTAGAGAAGTCTGTTAATAATAAAATTAATATTAATCCAAAACTTAATCTTGGGGAAACAATTGAGGAACTTGGTGGAGAACTTCTTGAGATGGTTGAAATTGAAAATTTTGAAGGAGTTCTTGATGAACTTACTGAATCAGAAATTTTCTTACTTTCGGATCAATTAATTGAACAAGTAGTTGAAGAATTTTTCTATGAGTGTATTCAAGAAGGATATGATATTTTAGAAGTAGAAAATGAATTGCTTGAGTCTCTTGAAATTTCTTCTTCTCTTCTAACTGAAGAAGAAAGTATTAAAGAAAGCAAACTTGAAAAGATTAAAGGTGCTGTAAAGAGAGTTGGTAAAGCACTTGCTCGTGGAGTAGGATATGCTGCTGGTGCTGCTGTAAGAGGAGTAAAAGCAGCAGGTAGAGAAATGAAATCTGGATATAAGAGGGGTAGAAGTGGTTCTTCATTATCTACTAAAAAAGAACCTAGCGCACCTTCATCATCTTCATCTGATAATGGAGATTCTGGCGAGAAAAAACCAGGACTTCTTTCTAGAATTGGATCTAAGTTAAAGAGAGGTCTTGCTAAAGCTGCAAGAGCAGTTTCTAGAGGTGCAAGAAATGTTGCTCGTAAGATGGAAGGTGGTGAAACTAAAAAAGCGGAGTCACCAAAAGCAGCACCTAAAAAAGTAGAAAAACCAGAAGATCCTTGGGCAGGTAGTGCAACAACTCCAGCAAAACCAAAAGCAAAGACTAAGAAAGCAGCAGCACCAAAAGCAAAAGCACCTGCTGCAGCAAAACCAAAAGCAAAAAGAAAGTCCAAGTTAGATGATTTACTTGCGAGTGTAAGAAGTGAAGAAACTCAACTTGATGAAATTGCTCCATTAATTGCTGGTGGTCTTGCCATAGGTGGAGCAGCTCTTGCTGGAAAGGCTATTGCAGACAAAATGAGTCAGAGTAGAAAAAAAGTAACTTCACCATCTACTGCTAAACCAACTCCATCTTCATCATTATCAGATAAAATGAGAGCAAGAAATCAGCAAATGAGAGAATTGATGAATTCTTATGAATTGGAAGGAAATCAAATCGATGAAAAAACATTAAGTGATGCTGAGACTAAAAAGAAGGAAGAAATTGTAAAGTCAATGAAAGATAAAGCATCAGACTTTGAAAGGAGATATCCTGGTCGTGGTAAAGAAGTAATGTATGCTACTGCCACTAAGATGGCAAAGAAAATTGCAAAATAAAAAATCTAAATAGTTAAAATCATATAGGAGGTTATTATGCTCACAGGTTCTCTATTATTTGCAGTTAAAAGCGGTGCTCTAAGTGCTGTTAATGTTCAACTCATTCTTGGTATTCTTCTTGCTGTTTCTGAAGTTCTTGGTGCTGATCCAAGAGTTAAGTCAAATGGAATTATTTCATTTATCTTAATGCAGGCGCAAAATCTTCTGAAAGCAAAAAAAGAAGGTTGAGATAAAAACAAAATAACTTTATATAGAGACTGTGTTTTATCAGTCTCTATTTTTTATAAATAATTTTTAGCAAATAACTTTTACGGAAGAAAGAACATGGCACTCTGGGGAAATAATGATGCTAAAGGATCTGGAGGTACAGTATCCTTAAATTATGCAACTCTTGAAGTTACTGGTAGTGGAACTACTTTTGGTCAAGTGGGTGCGGCAGCGACTGGTGATGTTATTAGATTTGGAACTGCTTTTGGAGTTCATTACGGTGATGCTGTAATTGTAGGCATTGCAAGCACTACAGTACTTTCAATTGCATCAACGGCAGGATTAAGCGGTGCTGCAATTTCTGGAGTTGCATTTGAAATTAGCGAGTCTCCAAAGTTTGCTGTTCTTGATAGTCACCTGAATCAGTCTGCTGGGTCGGTAACTGAGACTTATACGGTTCTTAGAACAACAGCAACTGCTCCAGGTGCTGGTATTGGAACGGATAAGGTACTATTAGATAGTGTTGTTGGTATACAGACAGGAGATGCTTTAGTCGGTCCTAACACTACAGGAATTGTTGCTTCAATTGGCACTACTTCTGTTTCTTTAGGTTCAACGCTTTCAGTTGGAATTGCAACTGGAGCAGAGATTTCATTTACAAGAGTAACTGGAGGTCACGAATCCTCTGTTGTTGGTATTAACACCACTCTAGTTGGTGCTGCTGTTTCCACTAAGTATGAACTAACTCATGCTGGATGGGTTGGTATTATGACTTATAGAGATAGTGAAGGTAATGTTAGAGTTAAGAGTGAAGTTTTAGTTGCTATGTCTGGAATTACCACGGGTAATACAAATTATCCACCCGCTTGATAATATATGATTTTTAATGAATTGAATGAGGATAATTTCCTCATGTTTGCTATTAAACATTATGAAAATCCTCAGGCAGTTACTAAAGAAGACTTTGAGAAGGATTTAAATCATTTTAAATATATTAAAAGGTTATTGAAAAGATATAAAAGAGAAGGAGAATTAAAAACTCACCTTCTCTTAAATCATTTTATTATTCTTTATAATATTTTTGGAGAAGCAACAACTCCAATGTTATTTTTTAAAATTGAAAAAGATCTTTGGTCTTCTGTAAAATCATTTATAATATTTCTTGGTAGATTTCCAGAATATCCTAAAACATTGATACATGATATTCCTGTTGATATAAATTGCTTATCCGAACTGTATAAAATCTACAATGGAAAAGAAGAAGATTGATAAAGTTATTGAAGCATTTCGTAATTATATTAATTTAAAAGAAGAGGGAATGGTCACGGGAAGTGGTTCCGGAAGTCCTGGATTTGGTAGTGATGCAGATCCTAAAGGTCCAACTGCTGGATTTGATCCTGTTATGGGGTTACAAAGAAGAAAAGGACCTCAAATTAAATTACCACCTGGATCGCGTAAAAGGTGGACAAAACCAAAAAACTAAATAATATTAAAACTACTTGAGTTATTTGTTTCCAGTAGTGTAAGAAATAATAACTCACACGGAAAATGTTTAATTCAAATACTTCTGCAGACACTAAAATTGCGGTTTTAGAAGAAAGGCTTTCGTCATATGAACTTATGATGAAAAAGATAGACGAAGCCATTCAAATAATGGGCAAGACAAGTCAAAACATTAGTAAGATGCTTGCGGTCCATGAAGAGAAATTAGAACAATGTAATAAAGCAGATGATTTGCTGGGCAAACTAATTTCTGAAATGAAAGAAGAAAATGAAGAGCATTGTGGAAAAGTGTCGCAGAGAATTGATAAGATAGAAGAAGATATAAAGGAAATTGTTAAGTTTAGATGGATGGTTGCTGGTAGTGGAATTGTAGTTGCTATTATTATTACTACAGTAACAACGCTTGCTTCTGGTTGGTGGGATCCGATGGAAAATCAAGTTCATCACCAAACAAATCAAAGTCAATTGAAATAAATAGTAGAGTGTTGGCATAAGATGCCAATGAAAATTAAAAATAAAACAACACTTTACTCTCTTCAAAAAATTACGAATTCGGTCGTAAAATGGACAGGACTTATGACCGCATTGTGTCTTGACAAAACGCGATAGACTGGTAGAATAGGTACACTCATTAAGGTTTGGTTATGGATTTTGTTGATGTTAAATACATCAATTTGATTTCTGGAAGATTCCATAAGTTCAAAAAAGTAAAGCATAATCTTTATAATTTTCGTTGTCCAATTTGTGGAGATTCTCAGAAAAATAAAAATAAAGCAAGAGGATACTTATATCAAGTAAAGAATAATACTAACTTCAAGTGCCATAACTGCGGTCTGAATATATCCTTCAATAACTTTTTAAAGCAGATTGATCCGACAATCTATAAACAGTATTCTTTTGAAAAATTTAAAGAAGGTAATACTGGCAAAAACTTTACAGTAGAAGAACCTGTTTTTAAATTTGAAGTACCAAAGTTTAAACCTAGGTTAGATTTGCCTAAAGCATTATCAAATTATGAGGCAAAAACATATCTTGAAAATAGAAAATTAAATCCGGATAAATTTTATTACACAGATAAATTTAAATCTTGGACCAATTCTGTAAAGAAGGTCTTCGATGATATTTCTAAAGATGAACCTAGGATTATTATCCCTTTGTTCTATCAAAATACTCTTATTGGATTTCAGGGCAGAGCACTAAGACCCAGTAAGATTAAATACATTACTGTAATGCTTAATGATGATGCACCAAAAATCTATGGTCTTGATGAAGTACAAAAAAATAAAACTGTTTACATCACAGAAGGACCATTTGATTCTACCTTCATTCCAAACTCAATTGCTCTTTGTGGAGCTGATGGTGATATTAGTAAGTGGGGGATTAGCGATCCTGTGTGGATATATGACAACGAACCACGTAATGCAGAAATCCATTCAAGAATCTCCCGTGTTATTGAATGTGGAGAAAAAATTGTAATTTGGCCAAGTTCAATACAAGAAAAAGACATTAATGAGATGGTATTATCTGGACTGAATGTGCAGTCTGTGATAGAATTAAATACTTATTCTGGATTAGAAGCAAAACTTAAATTTACTACCTGGAAGAAAATATGAGCAACGGTACAAAGGTTAAAAAGCGTGATGGTCGAATTGAATCTCTTGACCTAGATAAGATGCATTTGATGGTTGACGAGGCATGTAAGGGTCTTGCAGGCGTCTCTGCTAGTCAAGTTGAAATGACATCAGGCATTCAGTTTTATGATGGAATTACTACAGCAGAAATTCAAGAAATTCTCATTCGTTCTGCTTCTGATTTGATTGATTTGGATCATCCAAATTACCAATATGTTGCTGCTCGTCTGCTTCTTTTTGCTGTTCGTAAGCAACTTTATGGAAAGATGAAGGAACTACCTCATCTTGAGCAGCACATCTATGTCTGCGTAAATAAAGAAGTCTATGATAATGACATCTTCAATAAGTATTCAAAAGAAGAAATTGATAAGGCTAATTCATATATTGATCATGACCGTGATTTCTTATTCACTTATGCTGGTCTACGTCAAGTCGTAGACAAGTACCTTGTGCAGGACAGGAGTTCCGGTGGAGTATATGAAACACCGCAGTTTATGTACATGATGATTGCTTTGACTATCTTTGCAGAGTATCCAAAAGAAACTAGAATGTCATATGTCAAGAGGTATTATGACGCAATCTCCAAACACAAAATCAACATTCCAACCCCCATCATGGCAGGAGTGCGAACACCACTTCGACAATTTGCTAGTTGTGTTCTTGTTGATGTTGATGACACCCTCGATTCTATCTTTAGCAGTGATATGGCTATTGGTAGATACGTTGCACAAAGGGCGGGGATCGGTATCAACGCAGGTCGAATCCGTGGCATCAACAGTAAAATCAGAGGTGGAGAAGTTCAACACACAGGTGTTGTTCCTTTCCTCAAAAAGTTTGAAGCAACTGTCCGATGCTGCACTCAAAATGGCATCCGTGGTGGATCGGCAACTGTCCACTTCCCAATCTGGCATCAAGAAATAGAAGACATTCTCGTTCTTAAAAACAACAAAGGAACGGAAGATAATCGTGTCCGTAAACTTGATTATTCTATTCAAATCAGTAAGTTGTTCTATGAAAGATTTATTCAAGACCGTGAGATCACGCTTTTCTCCCCACATGATGTACCTGGACTTTATGATTCTTTCGGACTCTCTAATTTTGATGATCTCTATGTTTCGTATGAAAAAGATTCGTCCATTCCGAAAAAAACTATTAAAGCACAAGAACTCATCCTTAACCTTCTTAAAGAACGTGCGGAAACAGGTCGTATCTACCTCATGAATATTGACCATTGCAATTCCCACTCTTCATTTAAGGATAAGGTCAATATGAGTAATCTTTGTCAAGAGATTACCCTTCCTACTGATCCTATTCAGCATATTGATGATTCACATGGCGAGATTGCTCTTTGTATTCTTTCTGCAATTAATGTTGGTAAAGTAAAGTCAGATGAAGAACTTGAAGATCTTTGTGATCTTTCTGTTCGTGGTTTGGATGAGTTGATCGACTATCAGAAATACCCCGTAGTGGCGGCAGAAATCGCCACGAAGGCACGTCGTTCTCTTGGTATAGGATTTATTGGTCTTGCCCACTATTTGGCAAAACTTGGTTTTAATTATGATTCTCAAGAGGCATGGGATGCCGTTCATGGACTTTCCGAATCCTTCCAGTATTATCTACTAAAAGCATCTAATCAACTTGCTAAAGAAAAAGGTTATTGCGAATACTTTGGTCGTACTAAGTATGCCGATGGTATTCTTCCCATCGATACTTATAAATCTGACGTAGACGAAATTTCATCTATTACACTTCAACATGATTGGGAAAGTCTTAGAACATCCATCCTGGAGCACGGTCTCAGGCACTCAACACTGTCCGCACAGATGCCTTCAGAGAGCAGTTCCGTTGTGTCAAATGCAACAAATGGAATCGAACCTCCCCGTGGGTTCTTGTCCGTTAAGAAGTCAAAGAAGGGCCCTCTCAAGCAGATTGTTCCACAGTATCAAACACTTAAGAACAACTACACGCTTCTTTGGGATATGCCTAGTAACACTGGTTATATTAATATTGTTGCTGTGATGCAAAAGTTCTTTGATCAAGCAATTTCTGGAAACTGGTCTTATAATCCAGAGAACTATGAAGACAATGAAGTTCCTGTGTCAGTAATGGCACACGATATGCTTTACTCATACTCAATGGGATGGAAAACAAGTTATTATCAAAACACTTATGATATTAAAACTGATGAGGTAGTGGAAGAACCAAAACAAGACCTTCAATCACTTCTCCAAGAACTTTCTGGTGCTGAAGAGGGTGAGTGTGAAAGTTGTGCAGTCTAAAAATTTATTAAATAGTCTATGTGAAGAGGAGCAGGTATGGAATTTAAAATTTCTTCAACAGAAGAAACGACCAATGTTAAAGGAATGACGGTCTTTAATACTGAAAAGGTTGATACCAAAAAGCAACCAATGTTTTTTGGTAAACCTCTAGGGGTTCAAAGATATGATTCATACAAATATCCAATCTTCGATAAACTAACTCAACAACAATTAAGTTATTTTTGGAGACCAGAAGAAATTTCTCTCCAAAAAGATCGTGGAGATTATCAAACATTACGCTCAGAACAAAAACATATTTTTACTTCTAATCTCAAGTATCAAATTATGTTGGATTCTATTCAAGGTCGTGGTCCTGGTATGGCATTTATTCCATATTGCTCACTTCCTGAATTGGAAGCGTGTATGGAAGTATGGGGATTTATGGAGATGATCCATAGTCGTTCATATACTTACATTATTAAGAACGTCTATTCAGACCCTTCTGAGGTGTTTGATACTATTATCGGTGACGAACGCATTCTAGAGCGTGCTAAGAGCGTTACAGAGTCTTATGATGACTTTATTCAATCAGCACAATTTTATGGAACTTCCGATCAATGGAAGCATCAACTTGAAGGAGTATCATACGCAAAGGAATCACTCAACGATGTCAAACGAAAACTGTACAGAGCAGTCGCAAACGTTAATATTCTTGAAGGTATTCGCTTCTACGTTAGTTTTGCTTGTAGTTTCGCCTTTGGTGAACTTAAGCTTATGGAAGGATCCGCTAAAATCATCTCTCTCATTGCAAGGGACGAAAACCAACATTTAGTCATTACGCAAAATATTTTGAACAAATGGCGTGATGGTGATGATCCTGAAATGAAACAGATTGCTAAAGAAGAAGAAGAATGGGTTTATAAAATGTTTGATCGTGCTGTAAATGAAGAAAAGAAATGGGCAGATTATCTGTTCAAAGATGGTAGTATGATTGGACTGAATGATAAACTTCTTCAGCAATATGTTGAATGGATTGCTAACCGTAGACTGAAAGCAATCGGTCTCAAACCGCAATATGATATTTCAGCAAATAATAATCCACTTCCTTGGACTGATCATTGGTTAAATTCCAAATCTCTACAAAATGCCCCACAAGAAGTGGAAATTGAGCAATATTTAATAGGAGGCATCAAACAAGATGTTACCAAAAATACTTTCGCAGGATTCAAACTATGATGAGTGGTGTGAACAAGAAATTCTAAATGCTTATAAAGAAGCAGCAGAATGTGATGAGTTTATGT
>Ga0208783_10002601_pt1 | contig 10311 bp, 13 predicted proteins | sample DEB19_08_DNA_2_FD_184529 | JGI IMG/M metagenome (GOLD analysis project Ga0208783, IMG submission 184529) | Aqueous microbial communities from the Delaware River and Bay under freshwater to marine salinity gradient to study organic matter... | ecosystem: Environmental > Aquatic > Marine >... | reverse complement strand
CACACACTTGTTGGCAAGAGCCTTGAAACAGGCCAGGCAGCAAATTCACAGCATACCAACCAACCGCGCTGCAAAGGATAAGAATTTACATCAAAACCTCACCATTCCGGATCATCATGCAGATGCCTGCATCCACTTTGTCACTGAGCGGCTTGAACCTCTTGTCCGCTTCTGTCACCAGCTGCACCTTCTCAGGCCCTGTGGACAGCAGCCAACCCGTCCAGGCATTGAAGAGGGTCAGATATACTTGGCCCTTGTCCTCCTGCCAGTTTTCGAGTGCCCCGTACGGGTTGAAGAGCATGTGCTGCTGCATGTGTGAACCCCACGTGACCATGAACCTCTGAAATGTGTTCTCATCGCACTCACACAGGGTCTTGCGGTCTTCCTCGTCGAGCTTCAGCACGCAGGTGCCCTCCATCTCGTTGCCCTCACCCTCGGGCAGGAGACCAAGCGTGAGCACGTAGGCGCCACTGCCCAAACCATACACAGGTTTTTGTGAAACGAAACATGCAATATACTTCACTGAAGTGCGCGTGTGAACCCCACATAATGCAGGATCGTCACATCTACAACCCACATGATGCAAGATCATCACATGCACCCCACATGATGCACGATCATCACATCAGAGCCATGGTGGTGAGCAAAAGCTGCAACAAAAACTATCAACAGTACATGAAGAAGAAATGTACCCGGCAAGGAGATCAAAGTGGTGGACCTGCCCTGGCGACATAGGAGGGTAGCACAGCGCGAGGATGTCACCAAACGTGAACGTCTCGTGTATGCTGTGGCTCGGGTGTAGCTGGAGTAGGACTTGGTAGATGAATTCTTCCAGGTCCCGTAGCATCACCCCATGCGGCTGCTGCGAGAGCCAGGTCCTTCCTGTCCCACGGACCATAGTAGGCACCTGTAACACAGATTCAGTTTTGGATTGAAACTGGACATGCTGTCAAGGCCTTTGAAACGCTTGCACTCCTTCTGAAACGTACCTTATGCACCCACTCCTGCATGAACACGCGTGCCGCGCACGTGTCCAGCAGCTCCCTCGCCATGTTGTACTCCTTCTTCTCTTCTGCAGGAGAAAGCAACCACTCTTCGCACGCGCCCGAGATGTTCTGCAGCATCTCCTCCCGCAGCCCCTTGTCCATTTTTTCCACGTGGCTCATCCAACAGTCAATCACCTGCACACGTATGTGATCAGAGAGTACACGCGCCGAGTGCACGCGCACACAGAATTCACACAACACACCAACCTGCCGAAAAAAAAGCACACCGTTCTGTTCCCGGGTATCCTTCCATTCAAAGACCGCCCCTCCCTGCTCCTTCACATCCTTCGCAACCTTGTTGACGCGCTGGCGAAAATCTTCTTCCTCAAGCAACAATGCATTCACACTGCCAAGAAGGAGATGACGCAGAAGCAATGGCTCAGTGCAGGAGAAGTGTATTTGACGATGACTGAGTGGCGTTTGGTGCCTAAGCAAGCCAACATAGCGAACATGCACACAAAAACAAACAAACACACACATGGAATGGAGTGTCTCTCTCTCCCTCCCTCTCCCTCCCTCTCCCTCCCTCAACACACGCACACACAACGCGCACACAGAAGCCAAACCTGGCCTCAGTCCTCGCTCCAGAGGCAAGAGCTGCCTCTGCTGCCGCCGCTTTCCTTCTCTCTTCCCCTGTGCTGAGGGCTAATTCGGCCAAGGGTGGGAGTGGTTCCCGAGTCCTCTTCCACAGGCTGCCTTTGAGAAACCTCCATGGACTTGCCGTGGTCTGTTGACTCTCTTCCTTGCTCTGAGGCTCCCAGTACTTGTTGAGCGCCTTCCTCACCACACTCACCTGGTCGGTTGCCTGCACGCCCGTTTCTTCAACGAGAAGTTGAAGGAGCCCATCGAGGTTAACACAGAGGACGCCATCTCCTTCATTACGTGCCTGTTTGAACCAATGGTCATCCCGCACCAAGGCCTCCACGACCGCAACAAGCTTGGTCTCAGTGCTGAATCCGCCTTTCTCTGTCCAGCATGGATAAGTAACCGGGAGGTGGTCTTTCCAGCTCTCTCTTCTCTCACTCATCACTGCTCTCTCTCACTCACTCACCACTGCTCTTCTTGGTCAATCGGCTCGATTGGTCATCAATCGAGCTGATTGATGAATCCACGGGGCTGGAACGTTATTACGAGTAGTTTTTTTTTTTCCTGATGGTCAAACAGAAGTCCGTCCAACGACATTCATCATTCGTCCAAGGAGGTGAAGGCAAACCACAGTGCAGGTGAACTGCTGTGAGTTGCAGCAGCAGTGAGATACCCTGTGTCCCCATGTCCTGAGTGTCCCCATGTCCTCAGTGTCTTGAGTGTCACGGTCCCCATGTCCTGAGTGTCAGTCCTGTGTCCCCATAACCTGAGTGTCCTAGAGTGTCCCTGTCCTTGCTCTCTAGTGTCCCTGAGCCAGTGTCCTGCCAGTCCCGACTCCCACAGCGAGAACATGCACGCTGGGTTCAGGTAGGGTTTTTTATTAGGGTTTAGTGGGTGCCTCGTTTCACACAGACTGTGTTGCAGAGCTTCATTCACATCCAGAGCGAGGAAGAACATGGAACCGAATCATCGTCCAAGACAGAAGCTTGTCGCACGGGTTCGAGACACAGTGAGCAGGGTACAAGAGGAGGAGGAGGAGGACGAGGAGGACGAGGCCCTGTCGGATTATCAGCAGTCGGACGGTCCTGAGGAGATGGAACAGGAATCTGACGACAATGAAGCTGGTCTGTCAAAGTATCAGCAGTCGGACGGTCCTGAGGAGATGGAACAGGACTCTGACGACAATGAAGCTGGTGAGCAGGATCATGCTGATGCTGATTACACCCATGATGAGGAGGAAGCAGCAGGCCAGGACAGTGATGATGACGAGGAGCTCCACAAAAGCACGACCTCTGGTCGCCTCCGGACTGAGCTCTGCAGGGACGTAGATGAACTTCGGAATAAGGGAGAGCTTGATGGCTTTGGCATCAGGGTGTGCACATCACAACCATCACAGGGCATCATGATGGATTCAGACTCGGCTGATGTTGCTCCTGTAACTGTGCAGGCCAGTCGTGTGGTTGGTGTTGAGCCAGCAACCATGTTTCCTCCTCGTTGTTGTGACAACCTTCGGTGCAAAAGGCCCTTGCACGAGGATTCAACCAGAGTTGGTCTAAAAATATCAGATCGAACACGTGCTGGAGATCGTGACTGGACCCCTTACATTGGACTCACTCTTTGCTCGCGATGCTACAACAGAGTGACTACGACCGGTTCCATTGAACCCAAGGCCAGGGGCAGAAAAAGATTGGCTTCGCAAGCAGGACTGTGCTCCACACAAGATGATGATGATATTATGGATCCTGAAGATTCTACTTGGCACCCACCCTCATCATCTTCTTCTGCTAGGCTAGATGAAGCCGCACACGAGCCTCAACTTCCAAAGAGGTGTACTAGAATGAGCACTGGACAGACACTGATGGTGACCTCAAGTGAGGCAGGAGAGTCAGATACATCTGCCGCAACTGCACTTGGGAGAGGCAGTACCAACGTGGAAAATGAGTATGAAAGCCTCAAGCTCCTATCTGAATATGATGCGCTGGAGGTTGATGATGATGTTGCTGTTGGCACATCGAACGAGGACGTCGTTGAGCCGCAGGTTGACAGTGACAGCAAGTTGGATGATGTTGCCTTCAGCGTTGGTGTACCAAATGTTGCACATCGGGCACGGCTGACCTGTGGCGCATTTGTGTCCTCCTCAGGTTCATTACCTTCATCTGCTTCTACAACAAACATCATACTAGACAAGCCTCAGCAGAGTCAGCTGCTGTCTCGAGCATCCCATACAGCAGACTTGCGCTTGGGTGTAGACACGGGGGATCGTGCAGGTGGTCGGGCTCCACCTCCGGCGTGTATTGCTGCTGCTGCAGACTTGCGCTTGGGTGCGGATACTGCAGCTCATGCAGGTGGTCAGATTCAGACCCCATCAGGTGTCTGTGCTGCAACTGCAGGGCCAGCTCTGGAGAAGAGGGTGCCTCACACGGAAACATGTTGTTCATACAAGAGGTGCATGAAACCCCTTGGCAATCCCGGAGAGCCTGGGTTTCAAAAGATCTTTCACATCACAAACAAAACACAGGCAGGAAATCAGGATTGGAGCACCTTGGTTGGCCAGACATTGTGCAAGGCGTGTTACTACCGATTCTCCAGACATGGCAGTCTTGAAGGGAATGCTGCAGGTGTCCATCTGGCAGGAGGCTGTCGCAGTACAGCCGTCATGGGTGTACGTTCAAGCGTTCGTCGTCTTGGGAGATCAGGAGGAGCAGCTGAAAGGGCTGGTGAACACCTTCCTCCACAGGCACCCTCTCAGTCTGCCGAGGCTTTGGACCCCAACTTGAACCCTGGCCGTCAGCGTCGTGAAGCTGAACCAGCACCATTGAATGGTGTTCCTGCACTAGTTGCTGCACTGAAGCCATCCTCATTCCTGGAGGCAGATGATCAGGCTCACTGTATTTTCACCAGCATGTCTGATGCCCAGTCTGATGACAGCAGTGATGCTGCCGCCAGTGAGGATGACACCGGGCCAATATGTGGGGATTTCCATGGCAACAACGACGCCGCAGCTGCTGGCTCCAACAGTCTGAGCTACATAGCTCCCCTTGGAATCAAGCCTGGTGTACTCAACGCAGGTAAGCAGCCTCACTGAGGACTGGAAGAACATCAATCCAACAGACATCCCTTCTCAGTTTCTGTCACTTTTCACTTTGATCAGCAACACCACCACCACCACCAAGCACAAATCTGACACTGATACACTGGCTGCACTGACCTTTGCATGCCCTTGAACAATAACCCAGTCACTGCTGGAGGTATGGAGATTGATGCGTTCGTAGTGCGGGGCGCCAGGGTCTCAGCACTCAAAGAGATGGGTGTCCTTCTCTTTCTGTCCACTAGGCTTCCATCTGGGATGACTGATGTTGACTTCGATATAGCCTTGTGTGGTGGCTGGGGGGTTATTGTTGTGTGCAAGGTCCCTCAGGGCAAAACTGTCAAAGATTTTGTTCATGAGATATGCTTTCTCGTGTCCATCAGGTGTGTGATAGTGATGCAAAACATCGCTTTATTCAAGGTTCACAATGCCGCTGATGCGAGTGCAGCTTGTGGTCTGTCACATGATATACTGATACTATGCGCACCAGTAGCAAAATACAGCTCAAATGCATGTCCTCTGACTGATGTCTTGCTACAGATGCAAGGCAGTTTGTCCACCCCAAGATTCTCTGCTAGATGGCAAGAAGAAGGCTTTCGTCTGTCGTCAGTCCCGTGAGTACTGTAGTCTATCACTGTCATTGTATCAGTACACTGTAAACGCAAATCACAAGACACTGAGGCTGATAGTACTGTGCTGCTGGTACCCAGGTTGTGTTCCGTCGTCTGTATTGGCTGATATTCTTGAATACGCTGGACTCAAAAGAGTGACGATATGCATGTACGGTAAGATCCTGTTGTCCGTCCCTTTGCAGTCTGGTTGTGCTCCGTGCGTGCGTGAGTGCCTGTGTACAGCATGTGTGCTCATACTGATGTGTATCTGGATGCGCCGTCAGGTCTGGGAATCAGGGTTGAAGATGCACCCCTCTACAGGTTCGTCACGCTCGATTATGGGCTCAGAGAAGGAGCTGACGAGGATGATGGTCAAGGCAAGACCACCATCACCATGGACATGTCAAACTCGTTCAAGTTTCCTGGGATGTACAACGTGTGCGGGTCAGTACTGACAAATCACGCGGCAGTCAGTCACACATTCTGGCACAAATCACACACTGGTCCGCAAATGAGTGACTGAATGCTGCTCAGTCTTGTTCAGTTGGATGCCGCAGGCAAAGTACATTGATTCAAACATCACTCTGACTTGAATCACATGTTATGCTGTGAATGATATGATAACAGTTGGGGATATGCTATGTGCTGCAGGGATGGTAACGCAAACACCTTTCCTGAGGGAGGTGAGCTGTGCCGAGGCTATGGATCCATTGAGATCCCAGCACTCTCAGCTGACTATGACGGCGTTCCGTACTTCAACCTGCTGCCCGAGACAGATGAGCTGCGTCATCTTCTGCCTTTGTTAAATGGCAGAGTGCGATATTTCACAAAGGTCAAGTTCTACAAACCGCTCACACATACGAGAACCGCTGTAGGACAGCTAAACTTCAACAAGATTGGCACTACTGTTGGTGCTTTGCGGTCACAATGGACTTCATTCAAGAACATGGTAGGAGCAGAGCAGAGCCTGCATGACCTCTTTTCCAAAGTTGGGGAAAGGCTTGTTTCACAAGGTCAGTGGCATGCGTGGCCAAATAATAGGTGCTTTGCTGAGACGCATCTTAAGTGCTTGTGTTTTGCCTGTTGACAGGCAGAGGACATGATCCCAAGTTCCAGATGCCTTTCCAATATTTTGAGGGTCAACGTGCTGAGGCCGTCTTTGAAGGACAGAATCGCATCACTCTGGAGCAGTTGCAGCATGTTTCAGAAACTGCACGCCAAATGCTTGTGTATTTCATGCACAGTCTGCTGGGATGGCAGAGAGTCGACTATCACAGGTCAGTGCTGCCGGGAACGTTTTCCTCAGCCCAATGTGTCTTGTGTGACTGCATCTCCGGCAGTGGTGTTCAGTTTATCACTCATGGTTAGTGTGAATCAGAAGTGATCCACTGATAGTTTTGGCAGGGTGCTGTCCATCATTTGACAGTTTTGGTGCATGGCATGCGTGTGCAGTGTGGTTCAGAGGTCAATGTGCATGGCGCGTGCGGGGAAGGACCTCCTGATTGCTGCAGACAATCTCAAGGCTACGACAGAACAGAGGCATTGTCTTGCTGTTGCGTACAATGCTCACTGCGCTTCAGGTAGTCCTGCATATTTGTATGTTCATCAGTCTTGAGTGGTGTGATTTTCCTCTTGTGTGTGCCGTATGTATAAGCACACACAAGAAGTGTGCCGTATGTATAACTTCTTGTGTGTGCCGTATGTATAAGTGATTTTCCTCTTGTGTGTGCTGTATGTATAAGTGTGTTGACTGCGGAATGTGTGATTGATTGTGAACCTTTGTTTCGTTCCGCGCCCTGTGTGAGTTCTTCTAGGTCCAAATTTGAGGTGGATGGCATTTAGAAAGCTGGGGAAACGACCAAGGCATGATCTCCTTCCAGGAGAGCGTCCTGCTTGGAATTCAGTGTCCTTTTACGCTTCCAAGGCCAGGAAGGTTGCTGAGGAACAGCGCAAGAAGAGGGAGGATGTGCTGCGAGATATCCGTCGTGATGCACTCATCATGAAGGTACCTTTGGGGGACGGCGCAGGTGAGGCTTTCCTCACTGTATTGAAAGGCAAGGACAGTTTCAGCCTTATCACAGGAAAGGATGGAGTGTTTGCAACCTCCTTGTCAGAAGCAGCATTGCATGCATACAACGCGTTTGGTGCGAGATGGAAGCACCACATCACTATGACGAGACAAGCACAAGAGCGTGATCGTGCGACAAGAGAGGAGCAGGAGGATGAGCAAAGCCAAAGAGATGCACCGTGGCCTATGTGCGAGCCAAACTGGGAGAAGCTTCAGTACTTGCATGCTCACACCTTGAACGGCGACAAGTTCATCAAACCGGCCAAGGACATCAGACAGCAGGTCTGATCCGAGACATGGGTTATGCCAGTGTGCCTTTAGGTTGTCTTTACAGTTGGTATTGTATCAGGTTGGGTTTGAGAAACTGATCTGCTGTTTAGGGTTTCACACAGCTGGCCACATCTTCATTAGCCAACTTATTGCTGCTGCCTCCCCCCCAAGGAGCTTCTCAGCTGCCGCTCCTGTGAGGTTATGAGCAATCTACGTAGGCAATCAATTGCAGCCGGATCTCCCACATGAGTGGCAGGCCGGAGTAATCAGTCCAGTAAAGTTTTTATCAGTGTGCGAATGTAAATCAACGTCTCTGCCTCAAAAGACCTCATGCCCACAGACAAGGAAAAAACCAATAAATTGATTCCTGGTAACGACATCGAAAATTCGAACTTGAGCCAGCAAAGGAGAAGCTTCAGTACTTGCATGTTCACACCTTGAACGGCGACCAGTTTATCATGCCTGCCACGGACATCAGACAGCCGGCAGGTCTGATCACATGGGTTATGCCAGTGTGCCTTTAGGTTGTCTTTACAGTTAGTATTGTATCAGGTTGGGTTTGAGAAACTGATCTGGTGTTACAGGTTCCACACACTGGCCGGCCACATCTTCATTCATTAGCCAACTTATTGCTGCTGCCGCACCACCAAGGAGCTTCTCAGCTGCCGCTCCTGTGAGGTCATGAGCAATCTATGTAGGCAATCCGGCAATCGCAGCCGGATCTCCCACATGAGTGGCCGGCGAGTAATCAGTCCAGTAAAGTTTTTACGTACGAATGTAAATCAACGTCTCTGCCTCGAAAGACCTCACTGACTGTGCCCATTGACAAGGAGAAAACAAATAAATTGATTCCTGGTAACGAAACATCGAAAATTCGAACTTGAGCCAGTAAATGCCACCAGTGCACATCAATCAAGTCACCTCGCCAGATTGCACATCAAGTCAAATCAAATTAGTTCATTGAATGGAATCATTATCAGTTAATGAAATTGCAGAAAGACTGAGAGGATCTGACAAATACACGTAGAGACTTTGTCCCGCGCGTGTTGGTCCCGGTTCCCAACAACTTTGGACCCCTCTACTTGTTCCGGGCATCAGTCCTCTCTCTGCAACTTGAGTAATATATTCAGTCTTACAAATCCAAATACTTCATCAATTGTTCCAAACGCTGCACTTCAAGTGATCCACACATGCAAAACGCCTCATCAGTCATCCACACATGCAAAACGCCTTCTAATTCAGTTGGAAATGCAGTATACATGAATCACTCGTGTGTATACAACACTAACCAGTGCGCGCATCATGTTCAACACTGGAAGCTGGTGTTCAGTGAGTGCATCACGTTCAACACTCAAAAGAGATGTGCGCAGGCCGGCGCTCTACTGAGACAACGGAAGCACGTCAGTCAAGTGGAAGGCAGTTGCGACGCCTTGTATTCGCACACTGTGAGCTGCATCCACCTGAACAGTGCGGCGTGCACACACACATGTACACACACACACACACACACACACACACACACACACACACACACACACACACACACACACACACACACACACACACACACACACACACGTACACACACACACACACACACACACACACACACACACACACACACACACACACACACACCACACCCCAGAATGAGTATCAGCATGATATACTGGGTTAGTACACACATGTCAGCAATTCTCTTGAGTTTCCACAAACCTTCGAATCAATGGAATGTCCTCCTGGGTGAAATCCCAATCCCGTTCAGAGTCAATGCTCACGTACATGCAAAAGAGCAAGGCAAAAACTCCACAATCCACTTCATTCTTCTGTACACACGGCACGCACGCACGCACGCACGCACGCACGCACGCACGCACACGCATACACATCAGCCTGACATGGCACTGCAGTCCATGTGGTTGGATATACACAGGTTCATGATGACAGGCTACAGTGTGTTACTGGCAACCCACCTGCTGAGGTACCTTACACAATGTGCAACTGAATTCGTCTTCCTTGCCCAATGTCTCGAGTACATATTTCTGCAGGTCAGTGAAAACCTGCTGGTGAAATGTTGATGGTTGAGGCACATCTCCCGGTCCTGACAATGAGTCATACAACACAATTGTCTTGGCACTGAGGTCAAGCGAGCGAGCGCGCGCACACACACACATCAGCGCATGGCACACTGCTCAGGGAAGGCATGGTAGTCACTGCAGTTTTGAGATCAGATTCAGTCATGCAATTACGTGTGGAATCACGTTGGTTTCAGCATTTGTTGATTGTTATGCAGGCAGTAATTTTACCTCAGATGCACACAAGCTGCCATCCAATGGCCTCCTTGCAATTGTTTCCATTCTTCATTGTATACATGTCTGTCGAGAGGAAAAATGATTTTGTCTGTGCCATCCAACCAGTTCCTCCGCCGCTTGCGCCTTGTGATCCTGTCTGCGTCATTATTATTTGCTTGCAAGACCTCGTGCCGGAACCAAGAGGAATCACAAATGGCACACGCTGTCCCTCTCTCCTGTGTGTGTGTGTGTGTGTATCAGTGTGTGTATCAGTGTGTGTGTGTGTGTGTGTGTATCAGTGTGTGTATCAGTGTGTGTGTGTGTGTGTGTGTATCAGTGTGTGTATCAGTGT
>Ga0208783_10002599_pt1 | contig 10316 bp, 8 predicted proteins | sample DEB19_08_DNA_2_FD_184529 | JGI IMG/M metagenome (GOLD analysis project Ga0208783, IMG submission 184529) | Aqueous microbial communities from the Delaware River and Bay under freshwater to marine salinity gradient to study organic matter... | ecosystem: Environmental > Aquatic > Marine > Coastal... | reverse complement strand
CCACCACCTGCATTACTTACTGTTACACTTGTAGCTACAGAAACAGCTAAATCTACAGATGATGTAGTTTTGTTTGCTGGTTCAGAAGTTCTAGTTGAACTTCCAGAAGTATTTGATGCTGGGGAATTAGCTCCTGCATAGCTATGGCTATGGGGGTTTGGAGAAACTGTTGCTGTAGATGAAGCAACTGCTGAATGTGAGTGTGCAGGTATCTGTGCTGTAGTGAGAGTTATAGCATTTGCTCCTGCTGTACTGTATAGTGCATAGTTTGGATTTGATACGCTTGCAGCAGGGTCTACACTAGGATCTAGGCCAATTCCAACAGGAGGTACACCATCAATAGCACCAACAGCTACACGTCCTCTTTTGTCAGGGGTGCCATTTAAACCATTACACAAATATACCTTGTAGAAACCAAGTGCTGGGAAGCCAATACCTGATCCATCAAAATTTGTTAGTGGCCCATAGTATTCATATGCTACATAAGGGACCATTTTTAGATATTGTTGGTTAGAACTACCACCTGAGCTACTAGCTATATAAGCTGCAATCAAGGCATCTAGATCTGCCAGCTTAACATAGTTTGTATCTACATCAAGAGTAAGAGCAGCCAAATCAGCTACAGTGTCACAAAGTTTAGTTATAATAGCTTGAACAATATCATGTGTGTCAGAGCTGGATGTCACCCCATCAAGACACTCAATAGTATAGTCAGCATTCAAGGTGGCTATCTCAGCATCAATTGCATCAATTTGAGTTTGTAAATCACAAACCACCTTTACCAGTGCTTGAAATATTTGTTCAGATGTCCACTGATCTGTAGCAACTGGGGCAGGCAGATAACCATTTACAATTGCACAACGTATACCTGCTGCAAGGGTAATTCTATCTCCTTCTCCAGTCAAAAGTGGAACTAAGTTGTTGATTATATTTTCTATGACCACCTGAAGATTGTCTCCAGATACTATGTCTAATGCTGCATTATTAAGTCCTGTATATCTAACACATTCATCAGAAACAGTCTGTACACAACCATTATAACAAGCATCACAAGGTCTGCGTGTTGTGGTAGTGGAAGTTGTTGTAGTAGTATCTTCTGGCATTGTAATTTATTTATGTATTAACACTTTAACTCTACTAACAACTTGAGGTGTGGTGGGAAGTCCACACACCATTGCATATTCAGGGTTACAGAGTCTATATGTTAATATTTGTTTGTAATGTAATAAGTCTTCAATCACATCTCCAGGGATGTAATTGTTCATAGAGAAGATGATGTTATTGTACTGACGATTTGCCCAGTATGCTAACTTCTCATCAATTTGTAATAACGTAGCAGGAATGCTAGCGTCATATACACAGTCTGTTAATCTTGGTGATAACATCTTTTATCCTTTTTGTAGCGTTCTTAAGTTTATTGTTGCATGCTGAACATAGGCCATTAATTAATTGACAGCCACATCCTACTTTCATGCCACATCCTCTACAATTTGCCATGTTATGGGAAATTAATTATGTAATTGTTTCCTGTACAACCACACTGATTTGCAATGAAATAGTCCAACTGTCTATTAGCTTGGGCATACAGTTTATTTGCTGTGTCTATAGCACAGTTGTTTGCTGCTGCTATAGATCCTTGAATGAGATACCAAATGCTATTGAGTACCACCTTTGCTTGGGTCCTGATAGCACTGTCACATTCCATCATGTCAAGTTTCATGAATGCATTGTCAAACTTTTCTTGTATAACTTCAGTACGCATTATATTCTTCTCTACATAGTTTGTAGCAGCAGGAGCCACTGAATATTTCATGAAATATACACCATCAGGTAGTGGTGTTGTTGCAGGAAATGTACTCAACCCCAAAGTGATAGAGTTGTATACATTAAAAGTGTCAACATTAAATGGAATAGAAACAGGAGTGCTGAAACCAGGCACAGTGATTTGCATGGTTGGTGCCACTACAACAGGAGGATCAGTGTCATATTGTGACGTGTCAGCTATCCCCAATGTTTTAGTGTCATACGTATTGATAACTAAAAAATCTAGTACCATGATTTATTATAATAAAAATGCCAGAGGATTTGAGATATCCTCTCACCCTCTGGCATAGGTTAATATTATACTACTCTTATCCTTAAGGAATCAAAGTAGTTGTAGTTGAAGTGCTAGGCCATACAGTAGTTGTAGTGCTAGTAGTTGTTACACAGATAGTGTCACCAGCTACAGCTCCCAAACCAGCTACCAATATAGCTTCGATTCCAGCTGTTTCACCTTGAGGAACAGCAATGATTACAGTTGCGTCTTCATAGATGTAGTCACCCCACTGGTAAGCAGATTTGTCATACTCATTAAACTTAATGTAATACAAATCATAAATCTCACCATCAGTTACCCAAGACTCAAAGTTCTCGTTGTAACCATTCATTCTGTAGAGGTGCTTCAAATAACCAGCTTGATAGCTATAGAAGTTCTTCTCCAATTGTTGAACCTCAGCAGAAGTACCAACAGGATAGTTAGAACGTTGTGTAATCACTGGAACAGCTACTCTGTTACAAGGATCATCAACGATGAAGTCAGCTGTAGTTGCAGGACCAGAGAAAACAAAAGTTCTGAAATAGAATCTGTCATACTCCCAAGGGAATGCAGCAACGTCACAAGGCTGGCCATATTTAGTCAATGGTTTACCAGTGATACGCAAGATAGCGTTTTGATCGTTACCAATTCTTTGGAACTGGTAGAACTGATTCAAAGTGATGTTGTCAGGGTTGTTACCTGGAGCATCTAATTCCAAATGATAAATGATGTCATCAATCAATGCAGGAACGTCAACGTCTGTGCAAGGATCTCCACCACAATCACAACAAGGTGCATTTACAGTTACACTACGAGTGAAACCATTGAAATACAATGTGTTCAAGTAGCTAGAGAAACCACGCAAAGTGAGGGTAACAATGTCACCACACTTTACAGTCCAATCTGCAACATCAGTAACTTGGTTAACAGCAGTAGGACAACCTACAGACTTATACCATTCAGTTACGTTAGATTTACAAGAAGAACCACCAGGACATCCAGAGATTTTGTCTGAACGCTTAGAACCTTGCAAATAAGTGTTTACTCTACCTTGAGCTACATAAAAATAGGGGGCAGCAGCAATGTTACCAGCTGTGGCAACACTATAGTCATTGAGGAAAATTCCCACCTGACCTGCTGTCAAGTCTTGCGTAGAACCAGAGCTAGGTAGAGAGTTTCCTACTGGAACTACGAAGAGCGTAGTTAATGAAAAATCAGCCATTTTGCTTTATTTTAATTGTGAAAAATTATTCGTTTGTTTGAATCCTGTAGATTGAACTTTGTACAGCAGACTGGTTTTCAGTGTACATAGCCAAGTTCTGTACTGTCAAATCTAGTAATTCATCTTCTAGGTAAGTCTCAAGTTCACAGTCCTGATCAAAGGATGGTAGACCATCTAACATAATATATCCTGTCTTATTGATATATTGAGGATATCTCATGTAAGAGATGTATATATCTTTTGGTGTAAATGTACCATCTGTAAATATACTTATCTCATCAGAAGATAGAAAGTTGAATGTCTCTTGATATTCAAAAGAAGGTTTATAGTTGTTATTGGTAAGAATGAACTGAATGTCACCATGCTTAGCCAAATCTCTATTAATCCATATCTTTCTATCTTTACACCTCCCTTTGTCTGCTAATACATAACTATCAATGTAGAACATGTATTTTGGAACTAGGGCATGTAAACTTGCAAACCATTGATTTAGTTCAGCATTCTTTAATGCTAATGCTAGGGGTTGATTGTTATAGGTAACAACCAAGCTTTGAAGGTCTTCATACCTTTTCTTAAAGGCATCTAGACCATAGCCAGAAATTGTGCTAAATCCATCAACCTTTTGTTTTATCAATTTGATCTGAGCTTCATTTAAAGCTAGAATTTTATCTTCTAGGTTTACTACTTGATGCTCATTTGTTGATAGTTTATTTAGTTTCTGGTCTATCTTATACAATAAACTATCTACAGGAATCATACTGAAGCTATTTTTTTACTTTTCAATTTACCTTCCAACGTCAATAGTTGGTCTTGGTTATCCTCATCTGCTAGGAACTTCACCAAATCATCTTCATCCTTAGCTATTTCAAATTCACCTTCATACACTTTACCATTAGGTCTCACTCTGTAAACTGAATGTGAAATGGCTTGTTTAACCAAATCTTTAATATGGAGCAAGTTTTCCTTCATGTCTGCAAATCTATTGAACACTTCTACAGGGTTCAAACCTTGATATTTGCCATTCTTGAATTCTGTTTGTTTTAGGATGTTATCCACCTGATTGTATACAAATTCTTCTTTAGAATCATCTGACACTGGAAGACCAAGTAGACGAGCTACCTTCTTCTTCTTTTCAGGAGTCATACTATCAAACTTAACAATTGCTTTATTGATAAGTTGTTTCTTTTTAAACATCACCTTGTTTTCAATCTCATCATCAGCTACATAGAACTGTATGTCAGCTGGGTATTCACCACGCTCCCAAGCTTGATATGAGCTTGCAATTGTTGGATGAACACGCAACCATGAGAAAGCTAGCTCTTGCAATGGCAATGACAAGTCAAAATAATTGTCACCATCTAGGAGCTTAACAGGTTGTACGTGCAATGCATCATCTACAGAAGTGGACAATCCATAGTTCCAAAAACTAGAACGTGGACCTAAGTCTACATTCAAAGCATCTTCAAGCTTTTGTTTTAGTTCTGTCACTCTTTCAATTTCCATTTCTCTTTCTAGAGGATCAATGATTCTTCTGATGTAAGCAGCTTTAGGATCTAGTCCTGTTCTGTACTGACCATCAAGTTCTTTGTAAGGATACTTAAATACTCCTGTACCAGGAATTCTAGTGTATCCTCTTAAAGCAAGTCCTCCTTGCATTGTTTGCAACTGAGAGTTGTTATACTCTTTCTTAATAGTAGAGATTTTTCCTATCTTACCCATATGTAGTTGTTTTATTTGGTTTATTTGCAGAGTGGTTCCATCGAAGGAAATGCAATTATGCACATGCATAATTCATCACTCTGAAGTTTTGAGAAGACTCCCCCTCTGTGATGAGGGGGGTGATTCTTCTCGAAAATGTAAGCTTCCTGGAGAAGCAGTCTAAGGATTTTGTCCTTAGAGAGATTATTAGAATTGAGGAATCTCTTCAATCAAAACTGTGCGAGACAAGTCTTCAATGAATATATCACAACGATCCTTCATCCAGATTTCATATCCAGCGAATTTGTTAGCAGAGCTCATACCTTGAGACTTAGCAAAGCCTAAGTGGTGACGAGTTCCATCAATATATCCCCAAGTCATAGAAGGTGCACCCTTCATACGAACCTCACGAATGTTGTTCACCATAGAACCATCACTCATTGGAGATACGTCAAATACCATGAATACAGGAGTAGATTTTTTATTCTGACCAAATTCCAAGTTTGTTTGAGGAAGATCCAATTCCTTAAGGTGGATCAACTCAACACGTCCAGTCTCACGAGTAACCATTGCATCGAATGCAAAGTTATATGTGATGTGCTGGCCTTCACCTTGCATGTATCTGTTTCCAGAATCAGCCATGAAAGTCAAACCAGAATTCAAAGCATCAGTTTTCAAAGCTTGTTGGAATACGTCAAATCCAGCTTCATTAGTGTACATTTTAACACGTCTGTCTTTAACATCCACCCTTCTGTAGAACAAATCACCAAATACAGAACGAATCAAGTTTGCAGTGAATTCACCACGATTGTACTGTACGAGGTTACCATTGTTTCTCATTCTGTGGTAAACACCAGCAGAAGTACGCTTAAGTTCTTGCTTAGAACCATTGGTCTTCACAGTTCCAGGACGAGCCCAGATCATACGCTTAACCTTTAATTCCAACATAGACTTACGCATCCAGAATTCAATGAATGGCTCCCATTTAACATCATTACGAGTCAAAGGAAGTTGGTTACGTCTTTGAGGAGCATACACCAAGATATCCAAAGGATTACCCTTGCTGTCTCTCATCATTTTGTCATCAGCCCACTCAGTGATCTTGTGCTCATAACCATATGCAGAACCCAAAGATTCAAACATTGTGATTTGCTCACCAAGACGAGGAAGACCTAACAAATCTTGATCAAACTCACCAATTGCAGCGTCAACCAACTCAAGTTCTACACCCACTTGCAAGAAGATAGGGCTTACGAAATCAACTGTTGGGTTGTCACTTACCAAAGTGAATGTGTACAAAAATCCTACGTTCCAAGGAACTGGATCTTTTACAACATAGAAACGTGGACCATACTGACGAGTACCTACAGAAATAATTGCGTTCTTAGAAAACTCATTGGTGTCAATAATCAATTGAAAATCTTGTCCATCAATACCAGGCTTTGAAAGCTCTTGGGTAGAGGTTGGAACGTCAATGATTTTTGGGAACTTGTAAGGAACTTGCACTTGCCATTTCCAAGCGTCACTGTTGTTATCAATATAGTAAGGAGTGCTCTTGTTAATCATATCCAAGAAATCATTACTATAGAGAGAACTCTGAGTATACAAACTGATAATCTTCTTATCATAGTCTGCAGGCTCAGTAGAGTGGAAGCTCTCTAAATGGTTTGCATCAGTCAATTTACCTACTGCACGCTTGTCCATAGAAGCGACTCTAGCATAGGTAAAACCAGTTAGACCTGGGATTGTTTGAATTGCCATCTTATGCCTTTTTTAATTTTTGTTATATAAAATTGTTATTGAAACCAAGAAGTGGGTTTAGATGATGTTTTAGATTTCACTGAACTCTTCTGGGCTTGTCTGGCAACCTCACCAAATAACTCATTAGACTTTTTGGTGATACCTGTCTTTTGAATAGTAGATAATGTAGGATCTTTCTCCATTATCTTCATGAGCAACGCAAGCTTCACCTTTGTTGCATGATTCTCAGGACGTTTTAGCTCCAGAATGGCACGATCAAAATCTGTAAGAGTTTCTCCAGATGCTGTCTTGTACTTGTCTGTTACTAGGAAATCTTGTAGTTCACCAGCTAATTTGGGGTTAATTGGTATGCCATCAAACTCTTTAGCTTTGAGCTTCTCCTGTAAAACTTGGTTTACATTCTGATAGTATTGCTGTCTGATAGCTTGTTGCTGTTGCAACTGAGCTTGTTTTTCTTGCTCTAGTTGTTGAAGCTTTGCAGCTTCTTTCTTTATTAGTACCTTATGGTGTTTGGTAGCAACGTTCTCAAGGTCACCATAGTTTTTCAATCTTTCAACTTCTGTGTCTATATCTTCTTTATCAAAGCCTTGATCTGAAAGAGCTTGTCTGATGACAGACACTTGGTTATTCTCTTGTGTGAGATCCATTTCAGAAAAAGACTGGATTTGATTATATGCACCAAAGTAGTCTTTTGGATTTACTCCTTTTACAAATATGGCGTCAAATGCTTCTTGATAATCTTCTCCAAACTGACCAATGAAGTTGTTTACTATTTCAACAGCTCCTTTTTTCTTTTCTGCTTGGAAGCGTTCTAGGAAAGCTTCAGGAGTTTCTATTGCTACATCTTCTTCATCTTCATCTTTGGAAAATACACCCAATTTGAAAAGGTCTTTTGATAAAGCTGTGAATTGGCTAACAGGAGCTTCTTCACCATCTTCATTCTCATTACTATCTTCTTGATTATCAGCACTTTGTGTAGCAGTCTTCTTAGCAGGTGCAGGTGCTGGTTCATTATCTTCAGCTTCCTCTTCCTCCTCATTATCATCTCCATACAAGAAACTTTGAATATCCTTTACAGGATTTTCATCTTTCTTTTCATCTGTAGGAGTAACTTCTGAAGCAGATTCTGGGGCAGCTGATTGTTTAGAAGTAGTTTTCTTTGCTGGAGCTGGGGCAGCTGCTGGTTCGTTTTTAATGTCTTGAATATCATCAGGACTACCAGTTGCTGTTTCAGGTGCAAACAAGCCATCAAGTAACTCTTGACTACCCATTCCCATATCCATAGTATCTTGAATACTAAAGTTACCCATTTGGGGCATATCTAGATTTTCAGCCATATGTAGTTGTATTTAATTGGTTTTCAATGTAAAAGTATATAAGTTATAGTTAATAGCAATGAGATAATGCTATATATCCACTAGTATTTGATATAATATAGCATTAATTTTTTTTACTCTAATCAAGTTTGTTTGTAATTGTATCATTTATCAGCCTAAAGCTTCTAATTGGGGCTAGATCTGTGAGTGTTACTTGTTGTACTTCAACACCCCACTTCTTAGCTTCTACCCTCACCTTCTTAGTTAATGAGTTGTCCAGGTCTGAATCTGTACACTCTGGAAGGGTCATAGACATAATAACGTTTTTAATGATGCTTTGAGACATATCTGCTATAGCGTCTTGAGCATCATATACTTCCAGCAGAAAGGTTTTAACATCTGCTATCTTATACTTAACTACAGCCTTTACCACAATATTGTTATTATCCTTGGTGTACAAAGACTGAGCTGCTAGACTCAGGGTAGTTACTGCTATATGTTGTTCTAACACCTCATCAAAAAAGGGGAGCTTAAAATGTATCCCAGGTTTGAGCAGTTTACTAAACTTCCCAAACCTTAGGAGTACAGCTTCTTCATAATCTCTCACTATGGCAAATGGTATGATTTGTGCCCACCAGTGGGAGATTAACTCAATGAGTTTGTCAAACATGACTATTTACTTTTCTTAGCCCTACCTTTGGCATTCTCCTTGGCAACAGCTAAATCATTTGCTTGGTTCTCTCTGGCTATCTTTAGTTTTTCTCTTTCTATCTCTAACTTCTGAGCTGCTAACTGATTCTTAGTTTGGATGTCAGTCATCTTAGCTTGGTAATCTCTTTCAGCTTTTGATTGAGCCAATGCTAGTTTATCAATCTCTAAAACATCAGGAGTGCCACTTGTATCTATGTCTGACAAAGGACCTGATTTAGATTCTGCTGCAATCAGAGCAATTTCTTTCTTATTAATTCTATCTAGTTCAGCTTGGTAGTTATCATTGGCTATCTTCTCTGCTGCTTGTTGTTGAGCTTGTTCAATTTGTGCTTGAGCAATAGCAGCTTGCTGATCCAGTTGTTGTTGTTGCTGTTGTAATTGAGCATTTTGCAAAGACTCTTGTCTTTCTTTCAACTTCTTAAAGACATTCTTCATTTGTCTCATTGAGTTGGTGCTGTATAGCTCAATTACATCATGTAAGCTACCACCATTCTGAATAACAGCTTGAGACAATCCTCTGATTTGATTGAACATTTCTCTGTCCTCAGGTCTGTTGGTCAAGAACACTTTCAAATCTCTGAAACGTAAGTCTGTACCATTTACAGATACAAAAGCAGACTCTCCCTCAGAGGTGATATAGGAGATAGTAGATTGTGGCTTTTGACTTTCTACATATAAAGAAGCATCAATCAAAGCTTGATACAACTGACCAAGTACATATTCATGTGCCACAAATAGAGGTTCTGTCTGAGCATATGATTGTGTAATGGCAGCATTGGTTCCTGTGGCAGATTCACTAGCAGACACAGAACCAAGTCTTTGCCTAGACATACCTATGAGTTCCCAACATTCATTCTTTATCTGTTGTGCTAGCGTATACCTTGCTTGGATCTCCTGCGTACGTGTGAGGTCTAAACTTGTGTATTGATTAAAGCTAGAAGGACTCTTTAAGTTCTCAGGGCTATCGTCCACAAATACAACACCCCTGTTACGTGCTTCCATTTCCCATACATCTAGTGCATCTTGAGCATCACCATCTTTAGGAATAGGAATGTGTCTAATAGACATCAATTGCACCTTACCCACTTCCTTCTCAAGCAGCTTGTACAACTGGTTCATACAAACATTGTATATCACTTGAAAAGGCTTCATCATATCTACCAAGCTCTTAGCTTCTGTATTCTTCACCTCAAAGGTTTGACCAATGATTGGACAATAAGGTAGTAACTTAAATGGTTTAACATGATAGATGTCTGGACCAATCTTAATACCCTGATACCATTGGTTGATCCATCCCCATTCTAATGACACTTCTGTAGGAATAGTTTTAGATTTGTAATCTTCATCCACTAACATAGATTGTTCATTACCTAGATCATCTATGTATATTACCTTTCCTATCTTCTTTTTAGAAATCCAATATGCTCTAACAACAACATATTTATAACCAAAAGAAGATACATTAGATGTAAGTCCTAAGAAGTCTTTTAGTCCATCATTGTTCTCTTTCATCTCAGACTCAATAATCATT
>Ga0208783_10002598_pt1 | contig 10317 bp, 5 predicted proteins | sample DEB19_08_DNA_2_FD_184529 | JGI IMG/M metagenome (GOLD analysis project Ga0208783, IMG submission 184529) | Aqueous microbial communities from the Delaware River and Bay under freshwater to marine salinity gradient to study organic matter... | ecosystem: Environmental > Aquatic > Marine > Coastal... | reverse complement strand
TACCCCAATGGGTCTTCCACTGCAAAATGAAAACGTCAGTACGCTGGACTTATAAAAACTACACCCCAGATCTAACTCCCGGTACCGGATCGGTGGACAGGCAGTATAAGTCAGATCTGTGTTGAGGACGGCCATTTTCATCTACCAGATTGTCTGTCACAATGACATTACATAACAAAGGCGAAAAGCAACCATGCTAAAATAGGTCGAAGTGGCTGCTCTGATGCTGATTTATGTCAGGGACGGGGGGTCTACTCCAGATCTAAACACACTTCGGACTAATTTAAAAAAGACGGTGCGAGCTCATCTTCCCAAAAGGACGCTCGTCTCACAAAAAGGACAGTGTTGAAGTTTGAGTTTCCTGTTCTGATCCCAACATAAGTTCGAAAATCATGTCTGCCCGGGCTTACACCAGTAGTGATTCCTAATCGTAGACTTTCTAACCCGAATCTAAGTTCATTGGTCTAGTACATTTCTAGTACTATTCCCACGTTGACAGGTTGAAGTTCCTCCGGCAAATTCGCTAAGATTCTAGTTTCGCCGATTTAGCCCGTTGCCTTTTTGTTACCAATTCCCATGTACATACTTGGAGTTGATTTAGAGGGGTAATACTATTCCTATGTGTAGCCACTGTCCCCAAGTCACAACCGGGGAAATCCCCGAATCACAGGCGAGTCCCCAAATCACAAATCACCGGCCACAAATAATTAACCTTCCCGTTACCCCCCAAAAGGTGTGTTACACTTTCAAATCTCCGGACAAAATCATACCCCCCCTGATCTAATGACCCTACAGCTAATCCCCCCTGCTGTTGCCACACCCCCAGCTTCAAGCTGCACTGGTGGTGCTCGCTCTCCGGACCACCAGCCCCTCCTGCCCTGATAATTGAATGGAATTGATGCCTGGACCACAAGATTGAATTGAATTGATACCCGGCACCCTTCTCCTTCCTGACCCCAGCCTCCCAATACACTACCACGTCCCTGCAACCAACCTCACACCACCTCGTTGCAATTGCTGCACCTCAGGGAAATGCAACAACTGTTGTTCCTCCTCCAGCGGGGATTGGCATACTCCCTGTCAGCCAGTTGCCAGACATCAGGGTTATCATGCTCACATCCCTGGGCGTCCGCCTTGTAAGTCTTCTTGGCCTTCTTGTTGGTGGCATCAGCAGTGGACCTGTTGCTTGTCCTCGTTTTCCTGCTGTCTCTCCCCGATGCCGCTGCCGCCCTCATTCGTGCCTCTACCATCAGGGAAGAATCTGTGTGTGCATCATAATGTGCTTCTGTAGTGTCCAGGTGCAATTTGCATCTAATACAGAGGGATGCGCGACAGACCCCATGCACTGTATTCTTGCACCTGTACCAATCATTTCCCGTGGTGGTGATGGACTTGGGGGGGAGAACAATGTCATGCATGCGCAGTGTTAGATAGCGCCTCACACTCATAGACAAATAGATGTCTACTTCTTTCAGCGGGACATACCTCCTCCTTACAGTGGGCATGAAATGAGGGCGATCGAGGATACATAGCATTTAGAAAGATGATATGCACGGCATGGAGCTACTGAGACACGTTCATCAACATACCTCATTTGCTTCGGGTGGGATGACATGATACTGGACCTGTCGGTATGAGAAAAATTGAAACAATAACAGGTGATTTTGTCAGATTCCTGCAATGAGGGGACAGTAGTATAAAGGTGAAACATACCTCCAGCCGCTGTCTGACAACTTCGGCTCTGACCTGATGTCGCGCCTGTTATTGCAGTGTGAAATTTGAGGGGAACGAGTACCAGCAGTTGTCCCTTTGTCAGGGAACAGATAGGAATGTGCCGATATGAAAGTGCGCACAACATACCTGGACCTTCCTTTTTTTCTTCTCATCCCACTCTCCTGCTTTGGCTTTGGCTTCGGCTACTGAATATCGGAGAGAGCAAAATATGAGATGAGCACATGAGCAAGACAGATTGCAGGGGTGTGTGCTTATGCATCAGAATAGGTGAAAGATGAGAGTGAGTTCTCACGGATTCTCTGCCCATAGAGGTGAGTAATTGGTTCCCATGTATCTTCACTCTCTTTGGAATTCTTCCATCTGACTTTGAAGAGATGCTCTGGCTTCTTCCCTTGCTCCTTCCCGTTATCATGTTTCCCCATCCTGACTCCCACAATAAAATCGACTTCGTACGTTTTGCCTTCACCTTCATTATTCTCTTCGTCCGATCCATCGTCGGAGCCATCCTCATCATCATCCTTACCAACGTCCTGGAAAATTTGAGATATAATACGGGCAGGGGATGGGGGTTAGAGCAATGTATCTGGGAGAAAAAAACTCGCCACAGGATCAATCATGTGTTTCATACAACGGCATCTTCATCATCATTGTGAATGTGTCTATCATCCTCCTTTCTAGAGCTTAACTTCATTGATGCTGGTATTTTGGCAGTAACGACGTCAGAAACTGTCTTTCGAACTTTTGATGGCATTGGAACATTGGATGTGTGATCCTTCCCGTCATCGGCATGTAGGATATTCTTTGGAGCAAGCGATGGCTCTTCCTTGCCATTGGCGCCCCTCTCCTAGATAATGCAACGGAGATAACAACATTTTGTGAGAAGTGATGATATGCCGCAAATGAGCACCAGAAAGAGGACATATCATACGGTTTGTGGACTTTTTCCACCGCCCCTGTCATTCGGCATTGTTGGCTCGCCGGCCTGCTCTTCTTCCTCGGTCTTTTTAGGGGCAGATTGAGATCGAGCAGACATCGACATTAGGTCCTTTCCTCGGCTGGTTGAGGGTGCTGCGGTGGCTAGACCGGACCAAGGCAGTGGCTTGGGATACATCGGTGGCGGATTTTGGCCTCGAGGAACTCTTGCCACACTGGCTCTGGCAGGGGCACCATTATGGTTTTCTCCAATTGTGCTGGCATTGGACTCCGCAGTTGCCGCTTCAGCATCATTTGCATCAGAGCTCGCATCATTGGTTTGGGGGGCACCCTCGGCTGCAAGCTGCCGCGGGCGAGACTTCGACGGGGAGTCGTACAACCAGGCTTCACGGTTCTTACGGTAGGGAAGGCAAAATAGTATATGTGTGTGAGAGAGATAGGTGATGACAAATTTCCAAAAAAAGATTTACCTGAAGCAACGCGAGGAGATCGTTGTTCGGAGAAGTGTCTGCGGCTGATAAACGATAGTTTTCTATCGGAGAAAATCCGTCACCGATGGTCTCATCTTTCCCCGCACGAGAATGTTGCGGAGATTTAACAGGCGCCGCGGGATTTCCCATACCCGTGGTTGCTAAATCCCTCATTGCTGCTTCATTAACATTACCGATGGTCTCGTCTTGCCCCACAAAAGAACCTTGGGGAGTTTTCAAAGGCGGCGCGGGATCCCCCATACCTGTGGTCGCTAAATACCTCATCGCTGCTTCATTAACATCACAGGTGAAGCCCCCCTGATGATCACCCTGATGCTGGTAGGCATTGGGATGTTTGAGGAGGGAATGGACCTCAGCCGATGCGGCCTGAATTTCTCCATCCAGACCGTCAACATCCCATCCAGGGCCCTTTTTGTTCGGTAACGCTATCCTATGACAACCACCAGCAGACTCCTTAACGGCGTTTTTGACTTCTCCCACAGCCGATGCCTTGGCACGTGCATCAATCTCCTTCGGCGGTGGAATAAGTGGAGTACGCCCACCAAGCTTGTACATGAGACGTAAGATCTCAACCGCTTTTTCCTCATTCATCCCCTCGTTGGCAGCAGTCAATGCCAACTGGAAGGCAGGAAGAGCACAAGGGCTGACTGAAATGTTGCTGTCGTTGTACAGATCATACAATGTCGGTTCCCTCCCGAGGGCTGCGAGGAGTGGGTATTCTGTCTTCACGACGAAAAGATAGGTCGCGATGTTTTTGGGGTTCAATCTCCCCAAGTTGATTCTGATGGGTTCATAATATCTCTCCTTGCAGTCCTTTGTGTTAATCTTTCTTAGACCCAGGTGCATCCCAAACGCAGCATCCTGATAGTCTTCCAGGTGATTAAAGCATTTGGAGCTAGCAGCCTTGGCTACTGCAAGCAAACTATTAGTCACCCTTACCGCAGACGTCGTGGTCTTGGGCTGGGACGTCACGGCCTGGGGCTTGGACTTCTTGGCCTTGCCCTTTGATTCTGGTAACATCACAAAGGGTTCAAAGTCCAATGGAGTCTTCGGATGGTTCCTCGTCCATTCCAGAACTGCCGCTGGAAACCAACTATCGTAGATAAGAGTAGAAGACGTGTCCCTGTGAAAGAGACTGAAAATAAGACCAAAGGGGAGGAGTGGGTGCTGCCGGAATGCTGCCTTCATCCCCTCAGACTTGATGAACTTTTCCACACGGTCAGGGTTGTTCACAGATGCCCCGTCTGTCCTCAGTTGAAGTTTTTCGAATTCTCCGTAGACATGTAGCTCTGTGATCCTCTTTCCTTGTTCCTGAGCCTCCTGGCGTAGACGTTCAATGTTCTTCACCGTTTGCTTGTAGGTATCAGGATGTGGAGGGGCACTCGCGTCCCACCAACCCTTTCTGTCAGGATCAAATACAAAGGCCTGACTATGGATGGCCTCGGCGCGTTTTATTGTGTTGTCCTTTGCCTCTAATGGGAAGACATTATGGCCAATCAATGGGATGCCCCGGTCTCCTATATGGAGTGGAGGGAGTCCTGCAGCAGTCGATTTGGGTGCCCCAAAATTGTCATCAGCTGTTTCTCCCCCGGCAACACCGTTCCGTCCGGGATCGGCATTGTCCGCGGCGACGGCAATTGTTTCTCCCCCGGCAACGCCCTTCTGTACGGGATCATCATTCTTCGCGTCAACGGCGCTCCGTCCCAGATCAGCACCGCATGTAAAAGATCCGTTATTGCAAAAAATCTGGACACCATGATTGCCTGAACCACATGAATTGAATTGATCGCGTGCAGCAACCGCCGGCCCAGTCAGCGCACACTGTCCCGGCGCCCCGGCGCCCCCCCTCGCACTGGTGCCCCCCGCCGCACCCCCGGCCGCACTTGCAGCATTCATAATCCTCCCCTTCCCCTGCCTAGTCTTTACCCCTTCCGTTTGGATAGCAGGATGAGATATTATGCGATGAGGATGCACCAGCCATGTGCCAACACCAACGGTCAGTTTGCAGTTCCGGAGTTTCCAAACTGTAACAGGGCGGTCTGCGCGCCAGGTAAGAGAAAAGGGGGCTCTCAGCTTCTTTGGATAGTCATACAGGAATCAGCACTAATTCTTGCTATAGCTCGGAATACATACTTTTGGTCGCGCCAAGCCAAAATTTAAGTTTTGGGGATAATCATTATACTGGCGGAATCAATATTTAATAAGTTATTCTTATTAATTTGGGAGAACACGCTTTGCGATGGAATCAGTATACTTTGTATCTTGTTGCTCAAGAGAGCTTTTCTCTCCTTTTTTGGCGCCACTTTGGTGTTACAGTTTCAAGTCTCTGACAACCTGCCCTGCCGGCATGCATTATTTGGGAGCATTGTGCCTATGATGTGGTTGAGTCATCGTCGGCACCAGGAAACAATCGCAAACACTACACACAGCCGGCATTTGCGCCTATGTGGTTGAATCACCAGGCAAATCTTTGCCCAGGAAGTACCCAATAGATTATGCCTTGAGATGAAGAGCCTTAGCTATCACCGCCGCCTTCGACTGCGTCCTCGACGCTGCCGGGCTATGATGTGGCGCCGCCATCGCCGCCGCCGCACTGGCGGAAGGACTCTCTTGCTGTCAAATGATCACATACCATGGGCAATCCGACGCAAGTATCAGTGCCCGGGGACTGCAAGATTTGCAAAGATGATTAAGAGGCGAAGGCACAAGGACAAGGCTAGTGCCAACGACAACAGCGCCAGCTTGAAGAAAGGCAATGTCAGTAGCTTCGTCCCAATAATTTTCATTGCCACCATGATGGTCTGTTTATCCTTTTCCTTTGCCGTGCCTGCCATCATCGGAGGCTTTTTTGCAACAATTACGGTCATCAATAAGGTTGGACCGAAGACTCTCATCGGAGCGATACTCATTTTTGTAATGCTTCAGACAGCAGTTGCAAGTCCCGTGGAAGATAATGATCCGGAATTTGAAGTCGACCGAGTTGCCGCTGCCATTCTCTCGGTGTGGCTTGTTGCCGCCGTGGTGATGGTTACCCTGATGGGAGGGAGAAGGGAGTTGGAAAGACCGGATCTTACCACTGAAGACAGCACCACCGCCACTGGAATTGATGAAGAGCTCGGTTACCAAGGAAGTGCATGTGATGTCGACAGACAAAACAAACGGGCTAGATTGGGTGAAGATGGTGCCGTTGCAGAAGAAGGCAGTGATTCAGGCCTGTCAGAGTTCCAGTGCGAATTTTGTTCCTATGCATCCACCCGAGGCGAGGACAGCAATAGCCATCCTCATAAAAAGCTATGGGACGACATAACAAAAAAATCAGGCACGACTGCGGAAGAGTCGGTGGCCGAGGTTCACTGTCCAAATTGCAAGGCAAAGGCGTTCCAGTGCCGCCACTGCAAGTTCAGAAAATTCGAAGATGACCCCAAAGCCATCGATCAAAAGAAAAAAGCAAAGAGATCAATGCATGGTCTCGTAAGACATCATGCGTTGAAACAACACAAGAATAAATTTGTGTCCCCAGCCAAAGACGACGCGTTGTCCACGGGCGGAGACAGCTTCCCAGCAGCAGGTTCGTTTGGTGGACCCGCAGTTGATGGGAGCAAACTGATGGATGTCTTTCAGGAGGAAGGCGGTCCCGGGGAACCAATGGATTGTGACTGCAACAGTGCACCAATGGGGTGTGATGAAACATCCAGATGCTCGTCTCAGGGCCCTGCGTTTGGTGGGCCGGATCTAATGAGCACGTTCGATGATTCGGACGAGTCAGATGAAGAACCAGATGATGATGTCGATGAAGTCAACAAAGGCGAGGACATCTTCATGACACTCCTGCAATCACACTTATGGGCAGGGCTGCTGGAGGAGCAGGACGAGGCTGACGAATATGTGGCAACGTTTCAGAACCTCAACATGAACAACTACGACCCCGGCAGGGAGGAGGAGGATCTAGATTACTGTGATTCCACGCCCCCTCCGTTCCGGAAATACGACAGTGGCAAATATGACATTGACGACTTTCTGATGTTAGATTTCAGGACCGAAACAGAGAAGAAGAAGTACAAAGAGGGGCGTGAGCACAAGAGCCAGAATCAGCTGTATTTCTACCAAAAGTACTCTCGCCGGCGTGAGGTTGAAGAGGCTGAAGCCAAGAGAACTACACAGGAGGTTACGGGTAGCGAGCTCAATGACGACCGCACAAAAGCTCTCCTGAAAGCCGCAGGTGGTTTTCAAGGTCTAGTTGGGCGTTCCTTTGCCGCTGATAGAGATAACGAGGAGGCCACGGCTAACCCCGAGGAGACTGACCTTGGATACAGGCTGTTTGACTTGGTGGTGCAAATGAAAGACTCCGTATGCGAAAGGTTTTGCAGGTATAATGAGGCATGGTGGAAGTACTATGATGTCGCATCTTCATTCAAAGCGAAGGACAAGTCTCCAGTCCCTATGAATACGGAAGACCTGAGGAGGTATTTCATGGTGGGGCCAAACTCGATTCTATCAAATTTTCCGGCACCGAGGGTGTATGAAAAGGCAAAACATGCCTGCGTGAACCTGAAGGAGGTCTTTCTCATATATGCCGGACATGGAGCGAGATTCAGCTTTTGTCAGGGGGACGGCAAAGAGAACTCGGAGGGCTTGAACGGCACGAAAGCAATGAAGGACTTAGTGGATGAGGTCAACAAAAGAATGGAAGAAGCCGATGTCGACAAAAAGATGAGGAAGCAAACCAAGATTGGTTGGTTGATTTTCTGGAGCGATTCATTCCTCAATTCATTTATCAAGCAGAAGGACAACAGTGTCTGGGTGCTGACAGTAACTATCTGCCCCCCGGAAAATATGAAGACTTCCGGCCGGTACACATACATCCTTGCGATCGGAAAGAGCGATGCCGATCACTCCGAAGTAATTGACCACTACTTGGAGGAGGCAGACAAGTTGATGAAGGGATTTGATTGTTATTTCGGTGCTACCAACAAAATCGAGCGTGTAGCCCTCGGACTGCTGTGCTGGAGCGCTGACCGGCCGGAGCAGCAGTCGATCACTCATACCAGGAAGGAGGGGCACTATGGGAAGGTGACAGGCTGGGCTGTCAATGTGTCGCAAGAATTCCTTCCTGCTTGCAAGCGCTGCTATAAATCCTTGATAAAGAGTATGATTGGAGTGAATGAAGATGAAGTCCAAGAGGCGAATGGAAGTCAGTGCAACAAATGCTGCAACTGGAGCTTCAAGACGAATCCAGTCCAATCACGCTCAGGCGAGAGCGTAAATCTTCAGAACACTGACACTCCGGGGAAACAGTACCCAAGGACCTACCCTGACAATGCCCCCGAGAAGATGCCAGAGGAGAGACGCGCTGGGATGAATTGTCTACCGCCAGTCAAGCTAAGCATGAATTTTGTCGTGCAGGCCATCAGATGTGGATACTACGGAGTTCGGCTTGGTAATTGGACTAAGCCGAATATCGAGGAATACTTCAAAACTTGCAACATCAAAACATCAACGGCGCATGCAGTTTATGAAATTGCAGTCAAACACAAGAGCGAACAATCTGATGAGTGCCCCACACATGAGTCCCTGGTGGCCAACGCAAGTGAAGCAGTTCCCAATTTCCTGACAACTGTTGACTGTTGGGAAAGATTCCGATTCCCAAACTTACCGATGCACGGTCTGGCCCATGGCATGATACCTGATGTGATGGAGATAGTCCACAGCGTGTTCAAAAAGTATGGGAAACTGGCAGCCTTCATCAAGTTTGCAAATGCCACGTTGACAGATGTGGCGTCGTTCCGATTGGACTATTGCAAATTGAAAATACTTCCAAAAGCTGCGTGGGTTGGGGAGAACAGCATGGGTTACATGAGGCTCATGTCGTACCTGTACGGCATGTTTCTCCTGAATAATTCGTTGGGAAAAAGTGAGGAGGCAAAGATCACAGAAGACGTTCTGAAGTGTTTCGTCAACTCCTTCCAGGCCTATGTATCTCTGCTCATGACCAAAAGGGCTGTTGATCCTGCTGTTCTTGAGAGACACATGAAGCTTTTCATGTCTGCCGCACATTACCTCCACAAATGCCATGGGAAGCTCAACATGAAAAAGAACGGGGAGAGCGGTCCGGGGAAGAAGTCGAATAGCGGCAAAAAGGAACCTCGATTCGTGGACACACGTTCAGTTTCTACTCTTCGGAAGATAGCTGAAAAATTGGGCATGAAGAACATCGCTGGCGATACCACCAAGGATGTGCTGATCAAACGACTCCTGAAACCTAAACTGAAGGATTTATTCGCAGAGATATCAAAACTGATCGAAAAAGATCCAGAGAAGGCGGCAGGACTCGAACCCAGACTGAAGGGGGTTAAGAAGAAGGACGTTCTCATCCAACTGGTTCATGAAGCCTTTTGGAGTGGAGATGATGATGCTGATGATGATGATGAAACCCCCGACGAATGGTGCGGCATCGAGAAGGCTGAGAACATGTGCTGGGCAAGAGGGAATTGGCTTAGCTTCATGGCTAACATGGCTGAGCAGGTAGAGTACTTGGGGCAACTGCATTTGATATGGTGAGATGCTGAGATGTGTGTGACTCTGCGTCTAATCCAGAGAGTCATGATTCCGTGATCGGAGTGACAAAACACTCATCATTTGCTGTCCTCTTGCTATCGCACAGGGAGGGTCGCAACGAGCAACAGATTGGCAACGTCAAAAAGGTTTTGGTATCCATGAGAAAGGACCAACAGTACCGCGAAACCAAGATGAGACTCCTGCACAAACTTCTGGGTATAGAATGGCTCCGCGATGTCTTTGATGGCATCGACGGCAAAGATCGTTTTGGGCGTGACTGGTTCAAGGGATACTACAAGTATGACTATTTGCAAACAATATTGGACCGAATCGCACAGGGACGACCAATCAGCTGTGCCGCGTCCAAGACAAATGATCATCACTTTTATGTTGCATTTGGTTCCAAGTCCCAAGGGTCTCTCAGCTACATAACTCTGATTTCACAGCCCACGACAAAATTTGAGGAGGAGATGGGCGTTCAGTTCTGTAACTTCAAGATTGCTCATAAAGAGGGTACTTCTGATGTTGACGTAAAAACTGTCTCGAAGAGTGAGTTCAAAGAACTAGTTGGTGATTATGCCCTAATGCTTCCATACATGAAGGA
>Ga0208783_10002594_pt1 | contig 10321 bp, 16 predicted proteins | sample DEB19_08_DNA_2_FD_184529 | JGI IMG/M metagenome (GOLD analysis project Ga0208783, IMG submission 184529) | Aqueous microbial communities from the Delaware River and Bay under freshwater to marine salinity gradient to study organic matter... | ecosystem: Environmental > Aquatic > Marine >... | reverse complement strand
ATCCACGCCATTGACGTTCACGGAACCGGCTTCGATGATTTCGCCGGTTCGATTGTCGATCTGTTGCTTACGCGACTCTTTCGCCGCTTCCAAATCCGCCGCGTCAAACGCCGCAGTTTCGGTGCTGTTGGGTGCGCGTACCGTGTCGCCTTCAATAATCCAGCGAGATTGCGGCACGCCTTCCACGCCCGTCAAATCTGGGTTGCGGATCGCTCCCTCTACGCTGCCGTAGTCGGGATTGGGGTAGATCCATTGTTTTGTAGAGCGGTCGAGATAGCGTGCCATTTTTAATCGTCACACGTTGAAGATGGTTATCAGCCAGCGATCCAAGTTCAGGGGTAGAGTCCGTAGGTATGTGGCACTGACTAGCTTCCGATTCGTTCGTTGATGAGCAACAACCTTTCCACAAACGGCACCATGCGCGGCTGTGCTCGTAGGACCGCACCGATGACGCCTATTCGCTGTTCTGTCTTTTGCGGCTCGTCCGCTTCGCCCCACCACAAGGCGCGAGTGTCGGCGCTGTCGGCTTGGCTGCCCAACTCTCGGAGCGGGTCTTGCGTGTCATCCGGCATTAGCCACCTCCGATTCGTCGCAAATGCGTTTGACCGCTTGCACCGCTTCTATCACGTTATTCCCGCGCGCGTGGTACCACGTCGCCTGCTTGCTACCATGCGACCTTCGAGCGATTGCTAGCCACGGGCGAGCGTTATTGCGTGCGTCGCGCTCTGCCGTGATTTGCCAGTCTCGGTAGGTTTCGCGGTGGGTCGTCATTTCAACGCTTCCACATTTGATTCCACAAGTGCAGCACGCTTACAGAGACAACTGCTGTCGCCGCACTTCCAGCCAACAGGGAATCTGTCGTGTGTGGGTATCCAATCCATTGCATCATACCAGGCGCAAACGCAATCCCAGACATCAAGCTAACGCCGAATTTCAGCGCTAGTCTTCGCGTTCGATTTTCCTCCGTGTCGTTTATTGGAGGGAATGCCGCCACCGCGAGCAATGACCCAATCAAGCTGCCAAAGACGCAGGTGGATTCCATTTTGGCATCATCGAAGACGCCTCCCTTTTCGCTGGCAGCAGCGAGACCCATGACGGATGCAGCAATCCCGACAACTGCAACAACGAGTAAAATGAATTTGTACATTCACTTGCCTTGGTGTTATTGGCTACTCGGCTTTCGAGATATCCCTGCCTTGGAACTGCTGCACCGTCTGCGTCGGTGGCGTCGTCGGTCCAATCGGTGGCGGTAGTGGTGCCGGGTCGATCGCTGGAATGTTGTCCCGCTTCCGGCACGTCTCACACGGCGGAATCAAAGCCCCATAGCCATCGCGACCGCCGCATACCGAGCACGTTGGCGGGTTGCTGTGCGTACATTCAAGACAATCTGGCATGGCTTACCAATCTGTGACGTAGGTGGTTGTGGATGTCGTCGCGATGACACTCCCTGAGTCTAACACAGCCGGAACCGCGCCAGATTTCGTAGCGGGTGGCATGGCGTACTCTTTGTGCGAATTGTCGTGAGCCGGTGCGATGGGGGCAAGACGAATCACGGCAAACAGCATCACAAGCAGCGCCAGCAGCAACGTGATAGGCGTCATGGCCGCCATTACTCGGAATCCGATTTGCCAGTCTTCTTCTCGGCGTCGCGAAAGGCCGATAACGCACGTATCAGAAGGCCCGCAACCTCTGGGAGCTTCCGAACTCCATATCGACCCGTCGTCCATCCCGCACATAGCCCAAGTAAAAACGCTTGCAGGTACGCATCTGGCGAGTGCAGCAAACATCCGCCCGATGCGAGGATACCGACCACACCGCAGTTCAGACCAGCGAGCACGGAGCCAGCCAGGGTTCTCGGCTTGGGTCGGTTCATCCACCCGATCCACCCGCCGACGCTCGCCGACGTGAAGGAAGCCGTCATCAACCACATCTGGGGCCAATTGATCGTCAATTCCGTGGCTGTTGCTGTCACTCATAACGTCCGTTCGATCTCAATGGAGCGCCGACGGTGCCAGCGTAACGAGGCGGTGGCTAACTGACGTCCGCCGGCGCTCCTGATTTCGCTTGACCTACCCGCACCGTCCGCCGCTGCAACCGCCACGAACTCGGCGAATCACGCGGACGCCCACCGAGTCATCGGCGCGATTGACGATCGAGTCGACCGTGAGAACCGCACCGCAGACCAACAACGCGAAACAGATGAAAGCCTTCATGGACCACCTACCTTTCCTTGTTTGGGTTATCAATCAATCCCTGACAAACTTCGATGATCTCGCCCACTCTTCGATATTGACCAACTCGCCATTTGGCAGCCTCACCCATAGCTGCCCTTCGATGCGACCGTAAACGCTCTTTTCGCTTTTCTGATCCCATTCAATGAACATTCGCCCGCCTTCGTACAGGTGGCGGAATGCGTCACGGGCGGTAGTACCCTTGGCAATCTCGATCTCCCATTCGCGGTCGGTGAAGTGTGCGAAGTCGCCGGTTTTACGGGTCCGCGTCACTTCCCATGCGTCGTAACCCGCCGCTCGGATCGTTTGATTGCGGAGCGTGATCGACCACGGAAGACACACGTCACCTATGACCGTATCCGCGTCGTGAATCCGCACGTTCAGGATTTCAAACGAGTAGGCCGGCAGCGTTGGTTGTGGCGTTTGTCGAACCGTCGCGGCGTCGCTTTCGGTGGCGTTGTCGGCGCGAAGTAGAAGCGGGGCCGTGAGGATCAACACGGCTAAAATTAGCCACGCCACAAAACCGATCTTGCGAATCATTGCGGTACCTTTCGAGCAAATGCGTACCCAGCAGCCGCCATTACCACATCTCGAACCAATCGAATCAACTCAACCTTATCCGAGTCCGCGTAGTCCATCCAAGGAACGCCAACCAACGCGATGACGCCGATGATCGACGCCATCAACGCGACGTAGCCTAGGTTGGTCCATCCGTGGTCGGTCATTCCGTCTGCCCTTGTCGCGGAAACACAGCCCCGTCAGGAATGCCGTAGCACATTGCAACGCACTGACCGATAGGCAATTCCGCGTAGTACATGAAATCCGTGAGGCACTGTGCATCAGCCTCTTGTCTCGTCGCGAATAGCCCAACGATGTCGGCGCTGTATCCGTTGATCGACCCGCCCACCATGAACACGGTTTGCGGCTTCGGATTGCAGAACGGGCACGATCCAGCGTACTCGTCTAGCATGTCGCACTGACAGGTGGGGCATTGGCTCATTGCGCCGCCCTCATCTGACGAGGTGCAACGACGTCGCCGATCGACTTCCGCTCGCTCAGAACCGCAAAGCCCTTGTCCCCGTAGTCATCCGACCAAGAATTGCGGATGCGTACCCCGTATTGCTTCGTGCCTGTCTTCACCGGGTCCATCGCGCAAATCAGATGCCCCCACCAATCGAGCCCAAGCGGGCAGGGGATGCGGTTGAACAGCATAGTCATCAGCGCGTCGAAGTCGTTTTGCTCGACGTCCGTTGACTCGGTGACGCGATATAGAAGGGCCTGCGTCTTAGCCTCTTCCGTGTAGTATTTTCGGTTGATGGCAGCATTCGGCCACAAGTCCTCGGAGCAAGCACCGTGCTCGGTCATCCACTCCAAAGCATCGCCGCCCCAGCCGCCGTTATTGAGGAATCCTTTGATAGGTGCAGCACCGCTGGCGGAACTCAACGCGACGTATGGCAAGCCTTCCACGCATCGCAGCGTTTCACAGGCGGTAATGACCCCATTGAACCAACAATAGTTTGTGCCGTTCTGGTCTTTCGATGGGATGCCGGCAGCCAGCACCACGTCGGATAACCGCGACTTGGTTTTTTCCATCTCGGCAATGCGGTCGTCCCATTCGCTACGCGGGATCAACGGCAGGTCGAACGCTTTTGCATAAGACAGCGACCCATGCGGATGCGCTTTGTAATCACGCCGCTCGTACCCCGTCGACATCGCGTTAGGAGTCATCGGCGTCGGGTCGGTGTCGCCGATTACCAACTCGCCGGGTTTCAAAGAGTTCCACGACATGGGCTAACCTCCAAACTTCGCGATGAGTGCCAACATGTCTGGAATCGTCGGTGGAAGCGGACCCTGATAGCCTTGCTTACCGTCGCTGATTACGAGCCACGGAAGCGAGTCCCGCTTGAGCTTGGCGGCGTCTTGCCAGTGCTTCTCTTGAAGGCTTAGGTCAGCGTCGACGTCGAATAAGCGGAACTCGGGAGAACCATCGCGACCCTTCGCGCACTTCGTATTCAAGAGGCTCCGAACTTCCGTGCTCGTCAGAATCGCCGCTTGGCTCGATGGGAGTTTCTGGCGGTCGCCAGTCTCTTCCAAGATCAAGACTCGCAACCCACTCAAAGGAATAGGGGCCGGGGTTGGCGTCGGCCCTGGAGGAGGGTTTGGGGCGGGCGGCTCCACGGGCCCCACTACGATGCGTTTCGTGACCACCGTGTCGGCGTTGGCGTCGTGGACGATGAGGAAATACACGCCACCTTTTGACGGCGTGAAAAACACTCGGAACCGCACGGACTGAGCACCTAGGCCCAAGCTAAGGTCCGTGTCCGCCGTCGCTTCGCCACCATCGGGCGAGTCAACCAGCAGATTTACTTTGGTCGACCACTCTTGGAGCTTGCCGATGCCCTCGCTGAGCGGTGGCGTGGTCAAGCCAGTGACGCTCAACCGCAGTTCTTGACCGGGTGACGCGAGCGACGGCCCTTCGATTCTCGGCGTCGGTTTCGGTGGCGGTGCGGGCGGTTCTTGCCCAATGAGTGGCACGGCGCACAGCAGCACCGCAACCAATGCGTGAACGGTTTCTTTCATGGGTTAGCCTCGTTTGATTTGTGCGGGCATCTCTTCGGAAATAGCCGAAGCAATCTCTCTGCGACTCCCCCGCATCTTCGCAGTTCATCTGGGAGCTACCCAGCAACTCGCCCGTGTTCGGTTACTTCAAGGCGTCGATGAACGACAGGATGATTGGCAGCAACCCCTTGATGAACTCAAGCAGGTTGTTCCAGTCGAACCCGTACCCGTCGCCGTCGCCGTACCCGCCGTCGCTCGCCTTTAGTTTCTTATCCTTGCCTTGCCGGTGCGCTTCCAGTTCGCAGCGTTCTTCGCAGCGCCGGCAGCGTCGCTTGTTGCGTGCGACCTTCTTGAGTTTCTCGCGTTGACGACCCGTCAAATCGTTGGAATCGTCGTCAGCAATCGCCCGTAGTGCCTCGGAAAAGTTCATGCCTCGTACCTCGTTTAGTGCCTCGTGTCGCCTACTTGCCGAACAACTCGGCAACTTTGCTCAGAATCACATCGAGCGTCGGGTCATTCGCGCCGTCGCTCAACTGGGCCGCTTCCTCGTCCGCGATGATGCGAATTCGCACCGGGACTTTCTTGCCCTTGAATTCGAGTTCGATGTAGAACCCGTCGCGAAAGTCTTCCATGACGTCGCGGGCCACGGCCATCGTGTCTTGTGCATCGGCTTGCAAAGCGTCAAGCCGGCCGCGTAAACGTCGCAATCCCATCTTGCCACCTCGTTTGTAAGAATCCACCGCGTCACAGCAAGCCCCGCCCCCGCGCACTCGCGCCGCGAATGGTTGAGACTCGCGGCGCGAGCGGGCGCAGTGGGACGGTTGGCAGCGCGAAGTAGTGCATCGGGTTTCGTTTTTGTCAACGAACGCCGTTCGCTATGCTTCGCCAGTCTTGAGCAGGAAGAGCGACCATTGCTTGATCGTGATCGAATAGGGCGCGAAGTAGCTCGAGCCTTCGAGCCAGAAAGGGATGACTCCAGGCGCAGCGACGGTGATCGATCCTACCGCAGTTGCCGTCGTATAGGCCGTGATTCCTTGGTTTCGTCCCTGCGCGTATCCTTGCACGCCATCGCCGACGATGTCGTTTTTTGCCCACAATTTGAATTGCCAATCCGTCGCGGGAAAGCCTCCACCGGAAAGCAATTGAGGATCGATCGTGGCCGTGGCCTGGGCAGAGACTTGATAGATGCCGGGAACGTCGATCCACAATCGATTGCCAACGTATCGCCCCGCGTTTCCCGCGTGCGCGTCGAGTGCGTCCGTTGTCAGTTCGGCCGTCCACCCGCCACCGCTGACGACAAGTCCCGACGTCGTTGAGTAGGCATAGTCAAGCCGCGCCCAACGAATCACTTCGGCTTGAGCGCCTCCGCCCGCAATCCACCACTCCCCGCCCGCCTCGGGGCCTTTGATATGGTCGACGATGACATAGGAACCGACAGGCAAATACTGCGACGGCCACGTGCGCGCGATGACGACCGGCCCTCGCGGGCGGCTCGTGAGCGACGACATGCCGGGGGCCACGGGTGAGAACGCCGCGGACAAGAGCTCGACCTCGAACGTGTCGCCGGTTCCGGTCGCTGGATAACTTGCCGATCGCTCGACCGTTTTCCCCAGCCAGCGCTCGCGGGGAAACGAGAACGCGGCCGTCTTTGGGAACGAGTTGACGACGCGCCGCAACTCGGCCAGTTCCGTTTCGAGTCGCGCGATGCGATGCTGGTCGCCCATCTTAACCTCCAAAGACTTCGGCCGCATTCACGGCGCCGGGTCGATCGAACGCCCGCCGCTCGACGCCTTGGGCATCGCGAACCGGTGGCGGCGCTTGAATGTTGAGCGGGTCTAGCTCGCCGGCGCTGGTCGTGATCGTCATGTTCGGAGACGTCGGACTGCCTGGGCCATCATGCACGGCCCAACTGATCCGCAGTTCGGTGATCGGCGACACGCAATCGACCGCCTGCGCGTTGTCTTTCAGATTGTCGCCGACTCTCACGACGAGGTCGCCGAGCTTCACGACGCCGTCGCCTTTGAGTCGCGTCGTCGTGATCGATACGACGCGATGAGGCTCTGAGTACCACGCGTAGGCGATCTTGGCGAGCGCCGCCAATTGTCGCGACGCCTCGCGGGGTCGCTCGATCCAAACACCTTGGCCGGTCGTCAGTAGTCCTTCGAGATAGCTCGGATCGCTCGTGACGTCGACCGCCGTCCCGCCAACGAGGTAAATCTCTTCGTAGTGATCCGCCGCTCGAATCTCGTGAACGCGAATCAGGTCGACGTTGCCGGCGACGTTGTCGGGGTAGCGATGCTCGATATGGAGTCCGTTTTCGAGCGCCACGGTCGCCCGTAGTTGCTGGTAATCGTAGACGCCGCCGTAATCGTCCTCTGGCAGTTGCACGAACGATTCGCCGGCGATGACGTGCTGCGGCTTGCCACTGACGCGCACGCGTAGCGAGCGGCCGTCCTTACCTACGCTCGCCGCCGCGGTACATGCCGGGATGTCGTCGGCAGACACAGAACCCAGTTCAGCGAGCCGGCCCATCTCTTGCCCGAGCACGAAATTGTCAGTATCGGGCCGCGCGAAGAAGAGCAGGATCGGCAGATACTCGCGATCGTTTTCGGGCTCGTCTTGAATGCCCGCGATCTTTTGCCCCACCAAATCGGCCGCATGCGTCGCGTAATCAAACCCGTAATAGAGGGGTAAATTCGGCATCAACTTCCAACTTACCCACGGGGTGTTGCCGTGGATGTTCTGCATGCCCTTGTAAGCCGCGAAGACTTCGTTCCCCGAGACGTCCTTGCCGTTCCAGTCGGCCGGGATCTTGAATCGCGAAAACACGTCTTCAAGCGTCACCCGGGAACGCGACACCGCGTTGGCTCGCTGCGCGTCGACAAGCGACAAAGCGGCGTAGTTCGGATCTCCGCTCGCGGCCGTGCGATACTTTTCCTCTTCGGCCGGCGTCCAATCGGGCGACCAGTCTTCGAGGTTGTCGGTTCGCAACTTTGAGAATCCGACCGTGCAAACATATTGCAGCGGGCGCCCGCGAACGACGACCTGGTCGCAGGTCGGGAGTCCCGAGTCTTTGACGACGCACGTCGTCTCCTTGTCGACGTCGAATGTCAGATGCAGTTGGCGCGTGCTCTTGGGAATCGTGTGGCCGGCGATTTGATCGTTCGGGCCGGGAGGTAAATCGGTAAACAGGTCCTCTTTTAGGATCGTCTGCGTGACGAGCTCGACGACGTCGCCGCCCGCGTCGGGATCGTCCTCGACGACTTCTAGCCACCAATTGAGCAATCGTCCGCGATGCAACAGGTTATTTAGCAGCGACAAGACGGTCGCGTTCTCTTGCGACACTTCGGGACGGTCCCAGTCGGGAACGTAGCAGCTTGAGCGCAAGCGAAACGGAACGCGCACCACTCCGCCAGGATCTTCGGGAATCGCCGCCCCGAGCAAATAACGCACGATCTCTTTCGTGTTCCAATGCTGCGCGTCCTCGGGGAGGTAGTAGAAAGACTTGTAATCCGGCCCCAGGTCGCCTACAGAGCAGTTCTTGAGACCGTCGCGGTTGAACGTCTCGCGCAATCCTTGCCGCAGCGTGACGCCGACTCCTGTCGAGAACGCCGACGACATGATCGGCGTGATCGATAGCAAATGCTCGAGACCGTAGCCGACGATTGTCTGCTGACCGCTGGCGAGCGGCTTCGGTTCTTCCTTGTCGCCGCGCACGATCACGCCGCCGTCTTGATCGATCGATATTTGCAACACGCCATACCATGTCCGCGTCGACCACACTTCGGGATCTTCGGCGACCAGTTGGCACTCGGCGACGATCTTCGCGTACTTCGGCCACTTCCAGTCGAGCTTTGCGACGTCCTCGTAGGCGATTGAATTCGGGCGCAGCATGCGGCCATAGTCCCAGCGCAGGGACGCCGTTGGCATGGCCGGCTGGCAACTCCATACGATCTCCGTCGCGTGCAAGTGCTCGACCTCCTGCCAATCGTCCTCCCACTTATCGCGCACGTAGACGGTGCATTTTCCGACCTTGCGAATGCCCGTATCGTTGAAGTTGACAGTCGTCGCCATCGGCGAAACTCCTAGGCGCTCGGGCTGCCGTTGACGACCACCGACCCGCGACACAAAGGCTTTGCTAAGTCGCCATCGGAATCGTCCTCGACAAACAATTCGAAGTTGTACCGACCCGCCGCGATTGCGGCGGTTTGCGTCTCGTGAAAGCGTACCGTCACGCGGGCGGGAGTCGTGCCGCTCGTCCCGACGTCGACGACCGTGACCTTGCTTTCGGTTCCGCTCGTGTTCGCCGTCCAATCGGGCGACGCGCCGTCCGTGTCCCACAAGCGAGCCTCGACGACGTCACTCACGGATAGAACGAGCGGCGTTTCGCCGTCAGGTCCGTACAAGTCGAGCGTGACGTCGGTCGTGCGGCCCACGTAGAGCGGGAAAGATCCGATATTGAAACGGGCATTAGCGGGCATGCTCGACCTCCTAGCAATGGCAGACGGAAACGATTTGAGCGGTCGCCAGCGTCGACTCGACGACTACTGCCGTCGCGGACACGCTCGGAGCGAGCGACGGTCGATCTAGACCGGGGCCCGAAACCGAAGGAATAAATGGATCGGAATCGATCGCCACGATACGAGCGGTCGCGAATCGCAGCGACACGATCACGGCGCCAAAGGGACAAAGGCACGTCTCGCCGTTTCCGGCCGGAACGGGCCACGGAATCGACACAAGCGGACGACGACGCTCGGGTAGCTTCGCCCGTAGAAATACCGGCAGCGGGACGAATGCCGACGTGCTCGTGCTCGTCGTCGCGTCCGGCACGAATCCGATGAACGGCTGGCGAGCGCGGCGCGACTCCAACCGGCGAACCTTGGAGACGATCGCGGGCACCACCGACGAATCGACCTCGGTCACTTCGCCGAGGTCGCCAAGCGAGAGCAGGGAGAGCGGCGTCTGCTGAAACAGCCTGCGCCGGGCGATTTTGCGGGCCCGATGCACGATCACGGACGGGACGTCGCCGGTTGTGCCTCCCGAGTAATAGACGCTGGCCTCGACGTACTGAATGCGGGCGCTCGATCCGCTCGCGGTCGTGCATTGAATGCGAAACCCGAAAGACGTCGAGTTGATGTCGGCGTCATCCAGGCCTGCAGACCAGTCGTCGCTCGACGAACCGTAGGAACCGGTCCCGAACGATCCCGGCCAAGTCGTGACGCCGTCGGCTTTGTCGCTGCCCTGCGGCGTACCGGTCGAATCGACGACGCGAATCGAACTGTCGACCGTGTCGCCGAGCGAGTCCCGCTTGATCGTCAAGGCAATGCCGAGGATCGTCGCACCGGTCGGGATTGCGAACCCGAAGTTGTCGACCTGCAAGATGTCCGACGTCTGACCGGAGCCGAGCGAGACCACGGCGTAATCGGAATCGTCCGCCAGCACGTTGCTCGCGTTGATCCAGCCTTGGTCCCCGCCGCCGCCGTTGGCAGCCGCGCCGGGCGCGAGCGTCACGACGGACATAGTTTGCTACC
>Ga0208783_10002593_pt1 | contig 10326 bp, 9 predicted proteins | sample DEB19_08_DNA_2_FD_184529 | JGI IMG/M metagenome (GOLD analysis project Ga0208783, IMG submission 184529) | Aqueous microbial communities from the Delaware River and Bay under freshwater to marine salinity gradient to study organic matter... | ecosystem: Environmental > Aquatic > Marine > Coastal... | reverse complement strand
TACGGCGTACCGGCTCTTCGGCTCGGCGGGCTTCTCGGCCAGCGACTTCGCCCGGCCGTCGGTGCCGAACTCGACCACGCCATACCGCTCGGGATCGGCGACGGGATACGCAAATACCGTGGCGCCCACATCGCGTCCGCTCGCGGCCCGGAGCCGCTTGCCGAGATCGTGACCGTAGAAAATGTTGTCGCCGAGCACCAGCGCCGACGGGCCCTGGCCGACGAAGTCGGCGCCGATGATGAACGCCTGTGCGAGGCCGTCGGGGCTGGGCTGAACGGCATAGCGAATGTCGATCCCCCAGCCGGCGCCGTCGCCGAGCAGGTCGCGGAACCGCGGCGTGTCCTGGGGCGTGGAGATCACGAGGATGTCGCGGATGCCGGCGAGCATGAGCACGCTCAGCGGATAGTAGATCATCGGCTTGTCGTATACGGGCATCAGCTGCTTCGAGACGGCGAGTGTCACGGGGTGAAGCCGGGAGCCGGCGCCGCCTGCAAGAATGATGCCTTTGCGAGTCTTCATGCCTGGTGATTCAGCCTGGGTCAGGAAGCGGAAGAAGATTCGTTCACGAGAGCCGCCACGACGGTGAGCACGTCATCCTGCCAGTCCGGCAGTCTCCGCCCAAGAGCGGCTTCGAGCTTCGTCGTGCAGAGCCTGGAATTGCGGGGTCGTCGGGCCGGGAGCGGGTAGTCGGACGTGGGGATCGGCAGCACCTGCGGCAGATCCACCCGCAGCGGAAGCCCTCGGTCGCGGGCCGCCGCGAGCACGTGCCTGGCGAAGCCGTGCCAGGATGTCTCGCCATGGGGAGCCAGGTGATAGAGGCCGGATTCCGGTGCCGCGGCGGCCCCGGTCAGGCCACCGACGAACCTCGCCGTCACTGTGGCGATCAGGCTCGCGGGGGTCGGGGCGCCGAACTGGTCGGCGACCACGCGGAGTTCATCCCGTTCCTGCGCGAGTCGGAGCATCGTGCGGACGAAGTTATGGCCGTGAGCCGCATAGACCCAGGTCGTTCGGAACACCCAGTGCCGACAACCGGAGGACCCGATCAGCCGCTCCCCCTCGAGCTTCGTGGCCCCGTACACCGAGAGCGGATGCGGCTCGTCCGCCTCGACGTAGCAGCCATCTTTGGTGCCGTCGAAGACGTAGTCGGTGGAATAGTGGACGAGCGTGGCCTCCTGTCGTGCCGCCTCGGCGGCGATCCGGCCGACGGCCGTGGCGTTGACGAGCCGGGCGCGGTCGGGATCCGTTTCGGCCCGGTCGACGGCCGTGTAGGCGGCGGCGTTGACGATGACCCGGGGACGCTCCCGCCGCAGGAGCTCGACTACCTCTTCAGGCCGCTCGAGATCGGCCCGACTGCGGTCGCATGCCACCAACTCCCCGACGGCGGCGAGCGGCCCGAGCAGCTCCCGGCCCACCTGGCCGCCCGAGCCGAGCAGAACGATCTTCAGCGGTCGGCGTGCGATCGTGTCCATCAGGAGGCGTAGTGTTTCGAGATCCACTCGCGGTAGCCGCCGCTGGTCACGTCGCTGACCCAGTCCTGGTGGTCGAGATACCAGCGGACGGTCCGCCGCATGCCCGAATCAAAGGTCTCCACGGGCTTCCAGCCGAGTTCGGCCGCGATTTTCCGGGCGTCGATCGCGTAGCGGCGGTCGTGCCCCGGGCGGTCCTTCACGTACGTGATCAGCGATGCATACGACGTGCCGTCGGCCCGCGGCCGCTCGGTGTCGAGGATCCCGCAGAGGGTGTGCACGACGTCGATGTTCGGCTTCTCGCTCGAGCCGCCGACGCAGTACACCTCGCCCGGCCGGCCCGCCTCGAGCACGCGGCGGATCGCCGAGCAGTGGTCGCCGACATAGAGCCAGTCGCGAATCTGGCGGCCATCGCCGTAAATCGGCAGGGGCTTGCCGGCCAGCGCATTGGCGATGATCAGCGGGATGAGTTTCTCGGGAAACTGCCAGGGGCCGTAGTTGTTGGAACAGTTCGTCGTGAGCACCGGCAGGCCGTAGGTGTGATGGTGGCCACGAACGAGGTGATCCGACGAGGCCTTGCTGGCCGCGTAGGGGCTGTTGGGAAGGTACTGATTGGTCTCCGCAAACGGAGGATCACCGGGGGCGAGGGTCCCGAAGACCTCGTCGGTCGAAACATGGAGGAAGCGGAATGCCGCCCGCTCGTTCTCCGGCAGGGACGTCCAGTAGGCCCGGGCCGCCTCGAGAAGCCGGAAGGTGCCGACGATGTTGGTGTCGACGAAGTCGCCTGGTCCGTGGATCGAGCGATCCACGTGGCTCTCGGCGGCGAAGTGGACGATGGCCCGGATGCGGTGCTCCGCCAGCAGCGTCTCGACGAGACTCCGGTCGGCGATGTCGCCGCGGACGAAGTGATGCCGCGGATCGTCGGACAGGCTGTCGAGGTTCCGGACGTTGCCGGCATAGGTGAGCTTGTCGAGATTGACGACCGGCTCGTCGGAGCCGGCGAGCCAGTCGAGCACGAAGTTCGAGCCGATGAATCCGGCGCCGCCGGTGACGAGGATCATGGGTGCGTGCGATTCCGTGACGGGATGGGCGGGGATGGCCGCCAGCGGGGAGTCGACCGCCGTGGGCGGCCGCACCGGACCGACAGCGGCCGGCGGCGAGGCTATTATGTACCGGAGATGAGCCGGGCTTCCCAAGCCCGATCCCCGTAGCCGATCCGGTGCCGCAATGCTCTCGGCCGAGCAAGTCGTCGAAACCTCCTTCCTCGAAGCCCGGCACATGCTGCTGGAGATCGCGGCCCTGCTCGATCGACATGACGCCGCCGCGGCCCGCACCGGAAGCCGGCCGGACGACGCCCGGGCGTCGGCGGCGGCGGCGAAACTGGCCGCCCTCCGCGAGGCCCTCGGCGTGCTCGGTGAGCGGGAGCCGTCGCGGGAGCGGACGGTGGCCCTGCTCGAACTCTTCGCGCGAGTCTGAGTGGGCCGTGAGCCCGCGTTCGGAAGGAAGCCGCCCGCATGCAGATCATCCAGCCGCACTATCACGCGATCGCCCGCACCGCACAGGATTACGAGCGGATGGCGATGAGCGGTGTCGTGGCCGTGGCCGAGCCGGCCTTCTGGGCGGGCTTCGACCGCCTCTATCCCGAGACCTTCATCGACTACTTCCGGCAGATCTCGGAGTTCGAGCCGACGCGGGCTGCCCAGTACGGCATCCGACACTTTTCCTGGGTGGCGGTGAACCCGAAGGAGGCCGAAAACCCGACGCTCACCCGCGAGGTGCTCAAGCACTTTCCGGAGTTCTTCGCGAAGCCGACGGTGCTCGGCGTCGGCGAGACGGGCCTGCACAAGTCGACGAAGAACGAATGCGACGCGCTGGAGGCCCATGTCGCGATTGCGATGCAACACGGGCAACTCGTGCTGATCCATACGCCCCACCTCGCCGACAAGGCCCATGGCACGAGGCGGGTGCTCGAGGTGCTCGCCGGGATGAACGTCGACCGGGATCGTGTCTGGATCGACCATGTCGAGGAGCAGACGATCCGACCCTGTCTCGACGCCGGCTACTGGGTGGGGTTCACCCTCTATCCGATCACCAAGTGCTCCCCGAAGCGGGCCGTCGACATGCTGGAGAAGTACGGCTCCGAGCGGATCCTGGTCAACTCGTCGGCCGACTGGGGGCCGAGCGACCCCTTTACGCTTCAGGAGTGCATCCTCGAATACCGTCGCCGCGGCCACTCGCTCCAGGAGGCGATCGAGGTGTTCCACAACAACCCCTGCAGGTTCCTCGGCCAGAATCCGAAGTTCGACATCCGGCCGATCCGCGTGGAGACCCTCGGCGAGGCGCCGGCATGACGCACCTTTCCCTCATTCGGCAGCTCTCTTTCTGTGCCGGGCACAGGCTCTACGGCCACGAGGGCCGCTGCGCCTTTCTCCACGGCCACAACTACCGCGTGGACGTCGAAGTCGAGACCGAGGGTGGCGGCGCGGCCGTCGACGACGTCGGCCGGGTGGTCGATTTCTCGCTGATCAAGAAGCGGATGCTCGGCTGGATTGACGAGCACTGGGACCATGCCTTCATCCTGTTCGAGAAGGACGAGACCACGCTGGCCGCCGTCCGCGTGGCGGAGCCGACGAAGTATTTCGTGCTCCCCTGGAATCCGACCGCGGAGAACATGGCCCGCTACCTTCTCGAAGTGGTGTCGCCGCATGTGCTCGCCGGGCTCGGCGTGATGGCCCGCCGCGTGAGCGTGTGGGAGACCGCCGAGGCCTGCGCCGTCGCCATGCTCGCGGGCCGGCCCGCGCCGCCACCGGTCCCGATCGGGTCGGCGGTGATCGTGGACAGGAGGAGCCGATGACGCAGCAGCCCTTTCCCGGTCGGTTTCCCGACACGCGGCTGCGGCGAACGAGGCGGCACGCCTGGCTTCGGCGGTCGGTCGCCGAGACGAGACTGTCGGCAGCCGATCTCGTCTGGCCGCTGTTCGTGCACGATCACGAGGCGGCCGTGCCTGTGGCGAGCATGCCGGGGGTGGAGCGGCTGCCGATCGATGGCATCGTCCGCGCGGCGGGCGAGGCGCTCCGGCTCGGCATTCCGGCGATCGCGCTGTTTCCGGTCGTCGGTGGGCCGCTCAAGACCGAGGACGCGGCCCAGGCGTTCGACCCCGACAATCTCGCCTGCCGGACCGTCCGGGCGGTGAAGCGGGAGTTTGGCGACGCCCTCGGCATCGTCTGTGACGTGGCCCTCGACCCCTACACGAGCCACGGCCATGACGGCCTGCTGCGGGACGGACGGATTCTCAACGATGAGACGGTCGAGGTGCTCTGCCGACAGGCGGTCGTGCTCGCCGCCGCCGGCTGCGACGTCGTCGCACCGTCCGACATGATGGACGGCCGCGTGGGTTCGATCCGGATGGCGCTCGACGAGGAAGATCACGATGACGTGGCGATCCTCTCCTACGCGGCCAAGTATGCGTCGGCCTTCTACGGACCATTTCGCGATGCGGTGGGCAGCGCGGCGGCGCTCGGGACGGCGGCGGTTCGCGGACTGGGCGATAAGAAGACCTATCAGATGGACCCGGCCAATACCGACGAGGCGCTTCGCGAGGTGGCGCTCGACATCGCCGAGGGAGCGGACCTGGTGATGGTGAAGCCGGCCGGCACGTCGCTCGACATCATCCACCGCGTGAAGGTGGGCTTCGGCATGCCGACGTTCGCCTACCAGGTGAGCGGCGAGTACGCGATGATCCGGGCCGCGGCCGAGAACGGCTGGCTCGACGGTCCGCAGGCCGCCCTCGAGAGCGTGCTGGTGATCAAGCGGGCCGGCGCGGACGGCATCCTCACCTACTTCGCCCCCGAGATCGCCCGGGTCCTGCCGCGCTGACCCGGCGTCGCCGCGGCACGACCGCCAGCCCGCCCCACAGCCCCACGATGCCCAGCGGCCATGGCTCGGGAACGGGAATGACCGTGCCGGCGACCGAGATCGACATCGACTTCACGCCGGCCCCGTCGAGGTCTTCATCGGAGAGACTGAGGAGATAGGAGCCCGTGAAGCTGCCGAGCAGGGACGTGCTCATGCTGACGATCGCCGACTGCGATGCTCCGGCGCCGAGGTTGAGAAACGGGAGCAGCGACGTCGTGAAGACGCCGCCCGGATCGGTTTCGGCGATGCCGTCGAGGTCCAGGGCGGCGGTCCATTCCGTTCCCAGGGCTCCGGCGACGTTGAAGATGTCGAACGTGAGGATGCCGGCGGCGGCGCCCTGGGTGAGCGTGCCGAAATCGAGCATCAGGGAACTGCTCCCGCTTCCGGCCAGGAACGACGCGGTGGCCGGATGGAGCACCGACAGCGAGACGGCGATCTGATCGTTCGCATCGTTGGCGCCCCGTCCCGCCCCTCCTCCCGTGGTGATGTCGAGGTTGTCGATCAGCACCGAGCCCGTCTTGAGACCGGCCTCCCCGGTCGAGGTGTTCAGGCCGACCGAGAGCGTCGTTGAATCGGAGCCGCTGGTGTTGATCGGAAACGCATTGAACTTTCCGGTGATGCTGCTCGTGGCACTTCCAGACGCGGAGACGCGGTAGTAGGTGCCATCGTGGCCGGTCCGTCGCAGGACCACGCTCTGGGCTGCCGGCACGGTGCCGTTGACGATCACCCGGCCGAGGTTCACGTCGAGTGACGACGAGCCGGAGGCGGCGGCCGCGGAGCCGACGAAGAGCTGGCTGTCGTTCGCCTGATCGACGAACACGCTCCAGACGTACTCGGGATTGTCGATGTAGGGGTTTCGATTCTGCTGGTAGTCGGCGTAGATGATCTGGTTGCGCCGGAGCTCGAAGTCATCTGGCACGGCGTGGAAGTGCCACTCGACCATCCTGGTGAGACTGCCGAGCCCCTGCGCCTCGCTCGGGTCGCCGGGCAGCAACTCGAGGTCGGCCGTCGACGCATCAACGCCGTCGTAGCGGGTCGCCATGTAGAACTCGTGACGGGCGACCATGCCGGCATCGGCGTCGCCGGGATACCAGACGGCGGCTCCTCCATCGGTGACGGCGCCGTAGGGCTGCGCACCGTAGGCACCGCCGAAGTTCTTGTTTCCCCGTGACGAGTTGACCGAGGGCGTGGCGGCCCGCAGGTGATGCAGGTCGCTGTAGTCCGGCCCGGTGCCCCCGAGCCCGCGGGAATCCGCCCAGGTGTGCTCGCGGTTCCAGGAGAGGCCGTTGTCCCAGCCGGGGATCGGCCCTCCCGGGCTGAGGGACGAGACGTCCAGCGACACCCGGTCGTAGACGAGCAACACCCGCCCCGGGCTTGCCGGATCGGCATCGGTGACCTGCAGGGCCGAGCGGGCCTGCTCGTAGGTGAACACGACGTGGTCGTCGATGATCGCGTTGAGCTGGTTCTTCAGGACCGAGCCCGTTCCCGTGGCCGTGCCGTAGTATCCGGCGGGCGGATCGTACGAGCCGATCGGTGTGCTCGGGTTCGACGAGTTGACAGTCACCGTGAATTTCAACGGACCCTGGAATCCTCCCGTCCCGGCTGAAGACTCGGCGTTGTACGCATACCACCGCAGGTCGATCGACGACAGCCCCTGGTAGGCGGCCGAGCTTCCCGACATCGTCAGCACGACGTTCGTGCCGGTCGTCGCCGCCGAGTCGGTCGAGAAGTGCAGGGCATTTCCGGAGGTGGCGAAGAGGCCGCTGCCACCCAGCGACGAGTAACTGCCGATGGCTGCCGCGTAGTTGTCGACATTCGACCGCCATTGCGAGCTCCTCGGCCCCGTGCTGCTTCGTCCGAAGCCGAACGTGACGTCATCGATGTCGAACGTGTAGCCGGAGGCGGCATTCATGGTGAAGGAGAAGTAGTCACCCAGGTCCGGCGATCCCGTGAGCAGCGCGCCGGTGCCGCTTGCGTCGAGCGGCCAGCCAGACGCCCTGAAGTTGCCCGAGCTGGACGACGAGGTGCCGCCCACCTTCAGCAGGCTGCCCACCGTGAGGTTGGCGATCGGGGTGCCGTTGTAGGTGAACGAGGAGACATTGCCCGACGTGCCGAAGGTGAAGATGCCGGTGCTCGTCACCGAGGCCGCCTGAACGGACTCTGTGCACGTCGTGCAGCCGAGGAGGACCGCCGCCAGCAGCCCACACACCAGTCGCAGCGATCCCTCCCGATGCGGGCCGCGTGACGGCGGGATCGGCCTGGACGAACGAGGGCTCGTGACGCGAGGACTCGGCATGACACCACCTGTGGTTCTCGGCCGGCCGACGAGCGGCCGGTTTCCGCGGGGGCCAGGCTCCGCAAACCCCGTGCCGCGGGTGCGGCGGAGGCCTTGATTTTTGGGCCGTGGCGGCTTCGCAAAGCGGGAAAACCGGGGGAATCACCGGGTGTCGTCGACCCGTTGCTTGACATGCAGCGATCGCCGAACAGCCCTGCCCGAGAGGGCGCTGGAGCGAATCGCTCCACTCCACTGGAGCGATTCGCCCCAGCGTCGCCGTTCTCCTGGGGCGAATCGCGGCATCATCCCGGGGGGGGGCGGCCCAGTTTCAGCCTACGAGCCTGGCGGCCGAAACGCGACCATCCGCGCGGGCTTCGTGTCGAGCCGCGGCGGCGATGGCTGCCCGGTGTGAATCAGGTCGATGCAGTAGGGGATCGCAGGGAAGACCGCATCGAGGCACTGGCGGATGCTCTTGGGGCGGCCCGGCAGGTTGACCACCAAGGCATTGCCGCAGATGCCCGCCGTCTGACGTGAGAGGATCGCGGTGGGAACGTACTTCAGCGACTCCTGTCGCATCCGTTCGCCGAAACCGGGGAGCATCCGCGTGCAGACCCGTTCGGTGGCCTCGGGCGTGACATCACGAGGGGCCGGTCCCGTGCCGCCGGTCGTGACGACCAGGCAGCAGCCCGCGTCGGCAAGTTCACGGATGGCTGCGGCGATCGCGTCGAGGTCATCTGGCACGAGCCGCTCCCGCGGCTCCCATGCGGTCGCGAGCACGTCCTGAAGATAGTCGCGGATCGCCGGGCCTCCCTCGTCGGCATACTCACCGCGGCTGGCGCGATCGGAGACCGTAAGGATGCCGATCAGGGCCGGCATGGCGAACGAGGTGGTCATACGCGATGGCCAGGAGCCCAGGAGAAGAGCCGGATCTTGTTGCCGTCAGGATCGAGCGCCGCCAGTTCACGGAAGCCTTCCGGATTGATGCGGGGCGGCGTCGCGGCCGCACCCAGCCGGAGGCAGACGGCGTCGAGGTCTTCGGTCTCGAATCCGAGGCTCCAGCGGCCGCTCGCCGCGCCGGGGCCGTCTCGGCCCATGATCGCCAGCCGGGTATCACCGGCCTCGAGCAGCGCATAGCGATCGTCGATCACCCTCACCAGGATCCGTAGGCCGACGACGTCTCGATACCAGTCGACGAGTTCCTCCCACCGCGCCGTCCGCAGCTCGACACTGAAGAGGGAAGGTCGCTGCGGGGGAGAGGTGCTCATGAGGACCGGCCGACGACATGGGTTCGATGCGATAGTCTAGTGCGCCGTGTGAGAAAGCCTTCCCTGGCCTCCATGCCCTCGTCTGGCCGGGAACTTTCCGGCCGCCGGGTGAATCGTCGTCTATCGCCCTTCTCGTGCGACGCTTCGGCGGCGACAATCCCCGTCTGCCCCGCGTGCCCACCGTCTCGGATGAAGAACCAACCATGGCCCAGCCCCCCGACCCCGCTCCCTCGTCGACCGGCACCGCCGCCCAGCTCGAAAAGGCTCGACGCGACAAGCTCGACCGGCTCGTCGCCCTGGGAATCGATCCCTGGGGCCAACGGTTCGACGCGGCGATGCCGATCGCGGAGGTCCGACGTCAGGGCGACTCGCTCGACAAGGCGAGCGAGTCGGGGCCGTCGGTTCGCGTCGCCGGCCGGATCATGCTCCTGCGGAACGCCGGCAGCCTGGTGTTCATCGAGTTGCACGATCGCTCCGGTCGCATCCAGTTGATGCTCGGCAAGAAGCAGGTCGGCCCCGAGAGTTGGAGCATCGTCACCTGCCTCGACTTGGGCGACGTGATCGGCGTCGACGGCAGGCTCGGCTGGTCGAAGAGTGGCGAGATGACGATCTTCGTGTCCCGTCTCCAGTTTCTCACCAAGTCGCTGGAGACGCCCCCTGACAAGTTCCATGGTCTCGTCGATGCCGACCTGCGGCAGCGGATGCGATACCTCGACCTGATCCATGGCGAGGGAGTTCGAGATCGCTTCGTGGCCCGCAGCAGGATCGTCGAGGCCGTCCGTCGCGTGCTGACGGAGCGGGGCTATCTCGAGGTGGAGGGCCCGACGTTGCAGGAGAGCGCCGGCGGCGCCGCGGCCCGCCCGTTCAAGACGCACCATAACGCCCTCGACATGCCGCTCGTGCTCCGGATCGCCCTGGAGCTGCATCTCAAGCGGCTGCTGGTGGGGGGCATGGAGCGGGTCTTCGAACTCGGCCGCGTCTATCGCAACGAGGGCGTGAGCCCGCGGCACAACCCCGAGTTCACGATGCTCGAGGCCTACGAGGCCTACGGCGACTACCGGACGATGATGGATCTCACGGAGTCGATCCTTCTGGAGGGGGCCAAGGCGGCCGGTTCCCCGACGCGGTTCGAATGGATGGGACGCACCGTCGACCTCACGCCCCCGTTTCGCCGGGCGGGATATGACGACCTGCTCCGGGAAGTGACCGGTTGCGATCCCGCCGATCCGGCGAGCGTCGCCGCAGCCGCGGCGACCGCGGGCATCGAGACGGCAGGTCGACATCCGGACGTGATCAAGAGCGACCTCTTCGAGGCCCGGGTCGAGGAGACGCTCGACGGCCCGGTGTTCGTGATCGATTATCCGGCCTCGATCTGCCCGCTGACCAAGCGGAAGACGGATCAGCC
>Ga0208783_10002592_pt1 | contig 10328 bp, 9 predicted proteins | sample DEB19_08_DNA_2_FD_184529 | JGI IMG/M metagenome (GOLD analysis project Ga0208783, IMG submission 184529) | Aqueous microbial communities from the Delaware River and Bay under freshwater to marine salinity gradient to study organic matter... | ecosystem: Environmental > Aquatic > Marine > Coastal... | reverse complement strand
CAAGGCTAGGGCGTGGCCTCGACCGCGCTTTCGAAGTTCCACAATTCGCGAAGAGCCGGACCGGCGGCCAGACAAGAGCCGCTGCACGCCACCCCACCGATCACGAACGAAGCCGGCAACGAGGTGAGCCGCGCCACGGTGGTGGAGCGCAGATCGCCAATGCTCGGCCCGATCGCGTAGCTGATGAGTTCGAGACCGGCCATGCGTCCGCGGACGTCGTCGGGGATCGTGAGGTTCCAGATGAGCATGCGGAACAACCCGCTCACCATGTCGGCCGCGCCAGCCAACAACATGCACCCGATGATCCACACCGGACTTCGCACGAGTCCGGCCACCGCCACCGCCGCTCCCCATAACGCGGCGGCATAGACGATGGCCCGCCCGTGATGCACCACACGTTTGGTCCAGTGCGACGTGACCGAAGCCAGCGCGCTACCCACCGCCGGTGCGGCGTAAAGGAAACCGAGCGACCACGCGGCATCGAACTCCTTGGCCACGAACGGGAACAACGCGTACGGGAAGGCGAGGACCATCGCCAGCAGATCGATGACGTAGGTGCCGACGATGTCGCGCCGGCTCCGGAGATAGGTGATGGCCTCACGGATCTCGTCGATCGAAGGTTGCGACGATTCACGCGAAGGTGCGATGGGTTTCATGCGCGCCACCATCGTTGCACTCACCACGAACGTGGCGAGATCGAGCGCGTAAACCCACGACACCCCGCCCAACGAGATGATCACACCACCCACCGCCGGACCGGCGACGTTGCTGATGCTCCGCGCCATCGACTGCACGGCACCGGCACTGGCCAGATCGTCGGGTGGAACGATTCGTGGCAACACGGCGTCGAGGCTGGGCCGCTGCAAGCCACCCACCATCACGAAGAGCACCGTCATCACATAGATCGCCCACACGGCCGGGCGGTCGAGCAACGAGTTGACGAGCAACAGGATCAACAGCCCGGAGAAGACGACTTCGGTGACGAGAATCATGCGCCGACGATCCACGCGATCGGCGAGCACCCCGCCGTAGAGACCGAACACGACGAGGGGCAGGAACTCGAGGGCGCCGATCACTCCGACTTGCAGATACGAACCGGTGAGGTCGGCCACTTGGTACGGAAGCGCGATGTAGGTGGCTCCCGAGCCCAAGCCCGTGACGAGGTTGGCGATGAAGAGGCGGCGGAAATCCGTGTGCGACCGCAAGGGCCCGGTGTCGACTCGGATCCGACGCGGCATCAACGACTGATCGTACGCGGGATGATCGTGGTCACACCGGGCGTCACATTGCTGGGTGAATTGCCGTGCACCACGCGAAGCGCGTGATCCGCCTCGACCGTGATCCAGTTGTTGTCCACTCGCACACGGATCACTCCCGAATCGAGCGGAACGTCGGCCTCGATCCAGTCGAGATGGCCGAGTGCCGGCTCGATCACGACGACCTCGTTGGGTGCATCGGGACGCACGCCGAGCAATCGCTGGATCGCATCGCGCGTCGGCGTGCTCGACCACCCGTGACACGTGGTGCCGCCGTACCAGGTCTCACCGAATGACGTGTGACAGCGATCGAGCAACCACTGCCAGTCAAGAAGCATCCGACTCAGGAGGTCTCCGCGTCCGGCTTCGGCCAAGGCGTCGTGCACCACGTAGCGGAAGAAGGGCTGAGCGCGAACGATCTGCCGGTGTGTGTCCCACCACGGTTCGGGATGACCGACATACATGTACACGCCGCCCAGATCGGTCTCGGTGCCGGGGTCACTCGGGCCGTCGGCGCGCGCGAAGGCCGCATGGACGAGGTTCGCTTCGTCGCAGATGACTTCCACGAGACGCGGCCAACGATCACGCGGCGCGAGCCGACCCACGATGGCCGCGGCCTGTCCGTGCTGAGACGCCATCGGCTTTCGCGTGCCTTCGATGATCGTGTCGACGTACAACCGGCGATCGGGATCCCACAGTCTTTCAAAGCCGGCCGCCAGTCGTTCATGCACCCGTCGCGCCCACTGCGCTCGTCCGGCGTCACCGACCCAGTCGGCCATCTCGCCGTAGTCCACCAAACCCCGACCGAACAGTCCGGCGATCGCCGAGTTCGCGCCATCGCTGTACACCGAACTCCAGTCGATGAGAACCCAGCCGGGGAGATCCACCGGAAGACCGCTCTCGTCGCATCGCTCCTCGAACCATCGCAAGACTCGCTCCACGACGGGAAGCAGACGTTCGATGAGCTCTCGATCACCCGTGTATCGGAAGACGTTGTGCACCGAACGCACCCAATGCAACGCCCAGTCGGGCACGATCGAGATGTCGGTGTGTTCGATCTCCCCGGCCACCGCCATGGGAAGCATGCCGTCGGACCGAGGAGAGGCCGCCAATTGGGGATGCCAACGCGCCAGCGACCAATCGGTATTGGTCGTGAGGTCGACCATCTGATGCACGACCGAATCGCCGGTCCAGGCGCGTTGTTCACGGGTCGGGCAGTCGACGTACGAGTCGAGGGACGTGATGCTCACCGTGCGGCGACCCACGCGCACCATCTCGTCGATGCGCGGGTCGGAACTGGCGAAGTGCAACTGGCCGGCGACCGGATGAATTCGTTCACGGACGGCAACCGAGTGAACCCTCACCGACTCGTCACCGCTCGCGGTGAGAGCGTGCACTCCGAACAAATCGACCGACTCGACGACTCGTCGCGATCCATCGGTCGTGACGAAGATCGACGTGTCGTAAGCCTCGTGTTTGGGTTCGGTGGAAGACACGAGTCGTTCGGCGCCCTTGATCTCCAGGGTTGCCCCGGCCGGACCTTCGATGTCGACCACGACCGTGCCCACCGTGATCCGTGGACCGATGAACACACGTGGCGAAACCTCGGCGAATGCCACGTCGGTGGGCACTGGGCGACTGGTCGGGCGACCGGACCGAGGACCGATCGGATGCGTGGGTGGCGTGTCGCGACCCGAAGCTCCGAGCACCATGGCTCGTCGCTTCTTGACGGTCGGCCAGTCGTCGACGTCGCCGGTGGTCCAGTCGGACCGCAGTGACCGGAGGTCGACGGACTCATCCCCTCGCTTCAACAAACTCGCACTCGCCGATGCGGTCCAACCGTGGAGGATCTTCCCGCGCCACGTTTCATCGGTGGCCGCCACCAACACGCCGTCGGCGTAGACCTCGACGGCCAAGGCTCCTTTGCGCAGATCGCTCGACTCGGGCAACGGGATCGACCACGCGGTGGCGTCGACGTCGGCCGTGACCATCACCGCAATCGTGTTCTCGCCAACTTTGAGAAGACTTTCCACGTCGTGATCGTCCCAACGCATCTGTTGCGGATTCGCCCGCACCGGTCCCCGACCGACCTCGTGCCCGTTGACGAACCACGTGGCTCGACCGATGGCCGCGACGCGAACCGGCGCGGCCATCGGAAGTCGCTCGAGATGAAACGACGATCGGAATGCGGCGGTCCGCCGCGCGGTCGGTGTCTCCCAATCGGTGGACCGATGCGGCCACACCCACTTGGCCGCCCAACGGCCGGCCGGAAACGAAAGAGTCACAGTACGACCCTAAACGGTCGCGCTCGTCCTTCGCACGCCCGCTCAGGCGCTGGCCAGCATGTGTTCGCCTCGCCGGTCGTAGGCGACGTTCGAGGCCATCAGGTGCTGATGCGAACCCACCGCATCGCGGAAGCATCGTTGCAACGTGCTCGATTCGAAGAGCGCACCGGCTCCGGCGAAGTGGAACAACGACGTCACCGCTCCGACGGCCGAGTCGGTGGCATAGGCGATGACTCCGCCGAGCCGGGCGGTCACCGACGAGCCCGGGGTCGCACCGCTACGGATCAGATCGTCGACCATCCGGAACTCGTCGCGCGCGTAACCACGCGCCGCCTCGATCTGGAGTTGGGCCTTGCCGAGTTCGTACTTGAAGGCACCACGGTCGGCCAGGCGCCCGTCCAGACCGCGCGCCTTGCCTTGTGAGTACTTCACGATTTCGTCCACGAATCGCTGACAAACACCGAACGTGAAACCGAGGTTCTCCGGCGCCACATACCCCTGATAGCCGAGGGCGTACATCGTGCCACCGCGTCGGATCGGATCACTGGGAGTGAAGGTGAGATGGTCGGGAACGAACGCGTGGTCGACCACGACGTCGACACTGCCGGTTCCGCGCAGAGCGATCACGTTCCACTCACCGCTCAACGTGAAATTCGATCGGGGAACGATGCCGATCCTCACCCCGGGTGCTCCGTTGCCGAGTGCGGTGAGAAGGATCCATTCCGAGTGCGGTACGCCGCTCGCGTACTTCCATCGACCATCGAGCACGATGCCACCGTCGGTCGGCGTGAAGGTTCCGGAAGGTGCCGATACCGCGGCCATGAATGGTGACGCGTCGTTCGCGAACAACTCCCGGACACCGTCATCACCCAACATCGCGCCGGCGATTCCGCCGGCACCGGCGTGATTGAAACCGGTCCACGCTGCCGTTGGGTTCCAGTACGACAGTCGTTCGAAGAACGCGAGTTGATCGGCCAAGTGGAGGTGGTCACCGCCGACTTCCACCGGTGCCTTGATCATGGGCACGCGCAATGCCCGCATGATTTCGACGAGTTCGGGAGTGGCGGTCCCGAGGGCCTCGGACGGAGCAGCCTGCGCATCGAGCTCCGTCGACACTGCGTCGATCTCGCCGATGATTTCGTCAATGGTTCGGGGTAAACGCATCAGAAAACTCCCTCGTAACTTCCGCCGTCCAGCTGGATGTTCTGACCACTCAAATACCCGGCCTGCGCCGAGCAAAGAAACGCAAAGGCATCACCGAGTTCCTCGGGTCGTCCGAGGCGGCGAGCACGAATCGACGCCACCTGTTCGGCGCGCGCCTCGTCGTAGGTGATGCCCTTCATCTTCATGGCCACCTGCGCCATCTGTTCTTGGCGCGCCGTGTCGAAGCGCTCGGGGAGGATCTGATTGATGGTCACGCCGAACCGCGCGACGTCCTTGGAGAGACCCTTCAGCACACCACTCAACCCGAGACGCGTGCCGTGCGACAGCGACATCAGCGAATTCGGCGACTTGACCATCGCCGAGCTGATGGCCACGATGCGACCGAATCGACGCTCGCACATACCTGGCAGAACGAGTTGCACGAACGACAGCGGCCCCACCAGACCGTTGCTGATGGCGTCGTTCCAGGCTTCGGGCGTGAGGTCGCCGAACTTGGCCGGTGACGGACCGGCGCCGTTCAGCAGCACGATGTCGGGAGTCGGCGCTGCCTCCAACAGCCGCTGCTGTGTGTCGGCATGGCCGGCGTCGCCCACCACTGCCGTCACCTTCACGCCATGGGTCGACGACAACTCGCTTGTGGCGCGCTCCACGTCGGGGGCCGTCCGGCCGTTGATCACCACGTGTACGCCCTCACGCGCGATGCTCTCGGCACACGCCCGCCCGAGTCCACGACTCGAGCCGAGCAGGATCGCAGTGCGACCAGCGATTCCGAGATCCATGGGTCAGCGCAATCCGAGAGCCTCGCGTGCCGCAGCGATCTGCTTCACGTCGGGTGGGTTGATGAACACTTCCGGCGGATCCTTCGGACCCCACACGGAGAATCCTGCCGGCCCATCGGCACCGTCCCAGTCGTCGCGGCGGTGGATGCGGTCCCAGACGTCGTCGTCGACGATCTGGTCCATGTCGGAGAAGAACTCGAACATGTTGCCGGCCGGATCGCGAAGATACCAGAAGACGTTCGAGCCGAGATTGTGGCGGCCCATGCCGACGATGTGTGCGTCCGGATTCTCACGAAGGACCGACGTGCCGAATTGACCCACGGCATCGATGTCGTCGACCTCCACTGCGTAGTGATTGAGGTACGACGTGGGGCCGGGCTGGATGAGCAAGTTGTGGTGATCGGATTCCACCCGCATGAAGGTGAGTGCGCGTCGGAACATGCCGTCCGACACCTTGAAGCCAAGGGTGTCCACGTAGAAACTCGACGCCTCGTTAAAGGACGGCGTGGCGAGCACGACGTGACCAACTCGTCGCGGCGGAGGCGGCGACTGATTCATCACTGCGTCGGCCCGATCGTTCCGACGAACTTGCTCACCCGGACCGTTGAACGCTCGGTGTTGCGCGGGGGTCAGTGGATGCGGCGCACCGACATCCACGACGATCGCGTGTCCGAAAATCGGGTCAGTACACGTGAGGGTGGTGCCGGCGACCTGAGCCACGATTCCGGCATCGGCTAGACGTCGACCGAGTGCGGCGAGATCGGCCTCCGACTCGCACGACAGATGCAATTTGGAAAGATGGCGATGAGATCCTTCGGCGATCGTCATCTGAACCGGACGGTCGACCGTGCCGAGCACTCCGGGTGCCGTAGCCGTCATGCCCCGGCGCAACCAGAAGTCGAACGTCGCCTGCGGGTCCGGCACCGCGAGCTCGATGTCGAGGAGTCCGTTGAGACCCATCAGGCGCCTGCCTCGGCATCCATGGCTTCCCACACCTCGGTAAGCACACGAGAGGCGCTGACCGCCACCGGCCAGCCGGCGTAGTGCGCCACGTGCGTGATCATCGCTTCGAGAGTCGAACGTTCGATCCCGAGATTGCGGGCACCGCGGAAGTGGAGGAACTGCTCCGATTCGCGACCGGTGGCCACGAGGACGGTGCACGTGATGAGCGACCGCTGTTCCACGGACAGACGATCGTCCTGCCAGATCTCGCCGAAGAGATGATCGACCGTCTGCTTCAGGAGGTCGGCATGCACTCCCTTGGTGGGCGGCAACCCCTTGAAGAGTCGGCCAGCCAGTTCTCGACCCTGTTCCCGTGTCATGTCCCCTCCGTTACCGAGTCCGGTTCACGAGTTGCGGACCCCCTCGATCCGTTCGGAAAGCCCGTGAAAAGCCGGCGATGAGATACTACGATGTCGAATAATTCGAAGTCAAAGTATTTCTTGAGTCGATGGCCGGTGCATTGATAGGAGGGGGCATGAGGACGACCGACATCCTCGACGACACGTTCACGACGTGGGCCGAACAACGGCCCGATCTCGATTTCGACGGCATGCAGTTGGTGCTGAAGATGGGAGCCGTTGTGCGGGCGGCGACCGAGGCGGTGCGCCCCGAATTCGATGAGTTGGGCATCACGCTGGCCGAGTTCGATGTCTTGGCCACGCTGCGCCGTCGAGGTCTCAACACGCCACTCACTCCTTCGCTCATCGCCGAAGTGGCGATGGTGAAGCCGAGCGGACTCTCCCACCGACTCAATCGACTCGAATCCGCCGGGCTCGTCACACGGACCCCCGACGCGGACGACCGACGTAGTTTCCTGATCTCGATCACACCAGCCGGGCGTCAGGTGATCGATCGAGCCGTCGACATTCTGGTGACGGCCAAGAATTCGATGCTCGGCGCGCTCGACGAACGGCAGCGACAATCTCTGCACTCGATGCTCGATGCACTCGTGGAAAGGATCGACTCGTGAACGACACCGCACTGACATGGGCCCCTCCTGGCCCCGGCCACTGGGCACTCGACCGATCGCATGTGAACCGGCCGGCCACACTCATTAGCCAGGAGATCCAATCACGGGGCACGGCAATTGGTACCCGCCGCACGTTCCGCGATCTCGGCGCACCACTCGACGCCCTCGACTTCCAATTCGTCAACGGACTCGTGTACTCGCGCGTCCGACCGCTGATCCGACCCGATCACCCAACCAAGAGCCTCCCCCCGCTTCCCGTCCTCAAACTCATGATTCGGATCCACCCCGAGATGCGTCGTCGGGCCCGCACGTCGAGTACCACGCTCGTCGAACGCCCATGGCGCACGGTGTCCGACGACTGGGGTCGACCCGGTGGCATCCGCCATCAATGCGAAACGAAGAACCTCGCTTTGCAGGATGTCAACCTCGGTGCGCTCTCCGATGCCGAACTCATCGCTCACGCTCATCGCGTCTTCGACCACTCGCGCGAGATGTGGGAACTGCACTTCTGGCTGCATGGCTTCGACGTGTGTCCGATCGGATTCCTCGTCTCGACGGCTCCCCAATGGGGACTCACCGCCGCCGATGTGATCTCTCTCCTCGAAGGTGCTTCGCCGTCGACCAGTGAGGCCGAGCGGGTTCTCCACCGCGTTCGCGAGGCCGTCGAATCATCGGGACGAACCGTCAACACGCTCGATGACATGCGGGCCGTCTCACCGAGCGTCGCCAGCGACATCGACCAATTCCTCCGCCTGCGCGGCGCGCTCATCTTCAGCAGGTACGACATCGACGGCTTGTGTTTGAGCGAGGCACCAGAGGTTCTCTTCTCGACGATCATGGCGTCACGCGACGATGCCGCCCGACGCGGAGAGGTCGAGAAGCGACTCGCAGCCCGGATCGCCGCCGTGCGCGCCCGAGTTCCGGCCGAGTCGCAGGCCGAATTCGACCAACTGCTCACCGAGGCTCGCGTCTCCATGGACCTCCGAGACGACAATGGTCCGCACACGCTCGAGTGGCCACTCGGTCTCATTCGTCTCGCCATGCTCGAGATCGGACGTCGACTCGTGGTCACCGGGCATCTCGAACGGGCCGAACACGCCCTCGAACTGGCCATCGGCGAAATCGACGTCGCATTGTTCGCCGGACGAGGACCACGAGCACAGGTTCTGGCCGATCGCCGACATTGGCGTGAAGGCATCGACGTGTCGGATGCTCCGCGAACCCTCGGCGATCCCGAACCCATTCCGCCGCTCGAAGCGTTGACACCGGGCATGGCCAAACTCGTCATGAGCGTGCAAGCGGTGCTGGCCGAAGCCGGAATGGATGGTTCCGAACGTGCCAATGGGCTCGTCGGCACCGGAGTCGGTTCGGGTGTGTACCGCGGTCGGGTTCGTCGCGCCGACAATCCTGAAGACGCGATCATGACTCTCGAACCGGGTGATGTGCTCGTCGTGCCGTGCACGACGCCGGCCTACAACATGGTGCTGCCGCTCGCCGGCGCGATCGTCACCGCCGAGGGCGGCGCGCTGAGCCATGCTGCGGTGCTCGCACGCGAATTGGGGATTCCGGCCGTCGTCGGTGTGCTCGATGCGCTTTCGGGCCTACCCGATGGAGCCACGGTGGATGTCGATGCCGACCGCGGCGAAGTTCGAATCGTCTCGGACAACTGACGTGCGAATCGCCGTCGTTGGAGCCGGCATCGGTGGACTGGCCGCGGCGGCATTCCTCGAACGCTCCGGACACGAGATCCACGTGTTCGAAGCGGCTCGCCAACTCGGCGAGGTCGGTGCGGGTATTCAGATCAGCCCGAACGGCAGTCGACTCATCGAGCGACTCGGTCGGGGCGACGCCCTCGCCGCCATCGGCACCACTCCGAGCCGTGTCGTGATTCGGCGTTGGCAGGACGACCGTCAACTGTCCCAGACCCCACTTGGGTCAAAGGCGCTCGAACGATGGGGTGCCCCGTACTACAACGTGTACCGCCCCGACATGATCGAAGTACTTCGTGGTGCGTGTGCGACAACCGAGTTCCACCTCGGACGACGCGTGGCTGGGATCGATGGGGAATCGACCCGGCCGACTCTCGTTTTCGAGGATCACACACGGTTCTCGGCCGACCTCGTTGTTGGCGCCGACGGCATTCATTCGAGGATTCGCCATGCCCTCTTCGGAGAGCAACCCACGCGCTTCAGTGGTTGGGTCGCCTATCGGGCGTTGGTCCCGCGTTCGGAGGTTCTGGATCTCGAAGTAGAGGTCACCAACCGCCTCGGACCCGATGCTCACATCGTGAGCTACTTCGTTGGTCGCCATCAGCGATTCCTGAACCTCGTGTGCATTTCACATGATCCTGATTGGTCGATCGAATCCTGGAACGAACCCGGCGACAAGGGTGCACTATTGGCTCGTTTCACGAGCTGGTCGCCAACGGTGCGGTCAATCCTCGGGAGCGTCGATCCGGCAGTCTTCCGCTGGGCGCTGCACGACCGTCAACCACTCCCGAAGTGGAGCCGAGGCGCGGTCACACTTCTCGGCGATTCCGCCCATCCGATGGTGCCTTTCATGGCCCAAGGTGCGTGTCAGGCGATCGAGGATGCCGCTGTTCTCGACCGAGCCATCAACGAAACGGCGGACGTCAAGAACGCGCTTGCTCTCTACGAGTCGGCCCGGCGACCGCGCACCGCGAACATTCAGGGTCGGTCCTTCGCCAATGCCACGATCTTTCACTTCGCCGATGGACCCGAACAGAAGGATCGGGATGCAACCTATGCCAAGGTGTCCGCTCTCGGTGATGGCGCACTGGCAAACTTCGACTGGCTCTACGACTTCGACGCAATGCGCGAACCGTGGCCGACTATCGACGGCTGATCAACTT
>Ga0208783_10002591_pt1 | contig 10330 bp, 11 predicted proteins | sample DEB19_08_DNA_2_FD_184529 | JGI IMG/M metagenome (GOLD analysis project Ga0208783, IMG submission 184529) | Aqueous microbial communities from the Delaware River and Bay under freshwater to marine salinity gradient to study organic matter... | ecosystem: Environmental > Aquatic > Marine >... | reverse complement strand
GGAAGCAACAGCATTATGCAGTATTTCGGCGGGCGTTTCCGCGATGGCGGGAAGTCCAGCATCGAGTATATTATTTGACGCTATTGTGAATTACTGGCAGAAGCGTAAATTAAGGCATCGTCTTCGTGGGTTGTGTATCACGAAGGGCATCACGACGCTCACGCAAAAATTGAGTGGTCCAACTTGCGTATATATCGATTGCGATAAATTATATGACAATTTGGTTGCCCCGACAGATGCCGAGACTATGGCGAAAAATGCTGCCGAAAAATCCGCACTCGACGACTTGCTTGCATTCAGTATCATCAAAAAACATATTTTGAATATTTGCGCCGTATGGAAGCATAAAGTCGTTCTCGTCAGTCGTCGTCTGGCGTTACTGAAATCGATGCCCGTCAAGCAAGAGAATATTTATTTTTGTGCTTTCAGTAAGGAGGCGGAAAAAACTCTCGGCGTTATTTATTCAAACGAAGCAGAGCATAATGAAGCACAACTAAACAAGTTCCGTATAATTCAGGAACTACCCGAGGAGCAGGTTTTTATTGTCGATTCTCTTAAAGAAGCATACGAACAAGTCGCGAAGAAGTTCGATAGTAAAGTTCAACAGTTATAAATAAAACGAGACGGTATTCAGTCTCATTTTATTTTATGAAAATTATAAATAAATGCTGACTGATTACCGTCTCGTCTTTTATTTGCGATTGAATTAAACTAAAATTAATCAAAACGGCAATAAGTATTTAAATAATTAAACAAAATACACCATTTAAAGAATAAAAATCGATTTTTATACCTATTTAAGTTCTTTTTATTTGATTTTTTAAAGTATTTTAACCAAAATAGGCAAAATTAATTTAATTCATATGATTTAAATCAGTCTTACGGTATTATCGTCTCATTTATTTATTTCGTTTCTTATTTTATTTTGTGATTGATTACCATCACAAAATAATTTATACTGTTGATTTATTTACGACGAGACTTCTTCACTTTCGCCGCCTCATCAATCATAATTGCCCCAGCAACATTGAACCCATCTTCGATGTCATAATAATTTTCAAGTTTATCGACTATGTCACCACCTTCGCTATAATATTCGCTAATAAAGTTTTTGCTTGGTCTCATCATCGGGCGGGTATAATTGAAACTCTTCGCCGCTTCGGTCACATTAAACATGTAGTTTTGATACATTCCAGTAAAGTCGGTTACGATGTTGGTCGTCATACGGCGGACTGCTGTGCTGTCAGGTGCTACACCCTGCGGGTAGTATTCCAATTCCTTACGACCTTTTGGTTTTGCATCCTCTCGTGTTTTGAGGACGATAGGGCTAAATAAATAATCCTTCGGGAGCATTTTGTTATATTATAACTAAATATAAAAAAATATGAATTGATTTGTGATTTACTGCTCGACACTCACGCTGGCGTTGGCGGGGGAATAGACGAGGCAAGAAGTGACGAGGTGGGCGATGAGAACGAAACCGTTGTTTCCAGTGAAGTTGGTAGAGTTAAAGACTATATCCATACCAGCACCATTTGTGCTGACACCGGTGAGATGGCCGTCCTGATAGCCAGCACCGTTGAGAGACAGACGCTGATAATAGACGAAGTTCTTGGTGAGGAAGTTGGTCTTCGAGTAGGCAAATGTAGCATCGTCGGTGATATTAGAAGCAAACAACAGAGCAGTAGCTTCACGAGAAGCCCCGTGTAAGGAATCTTTCGTGAGCTCAGCGCACTCAAGACCGTGTTCCACCTGACTCCTAGGGTAGGACGACTGACCAACCTGCCACTGGCACTTGAGAGCGTCAGCGTTGGCGAGAGTGCGACCAGTATTGTAGGTGAAAGCTGGAGCAGGAGAACCGACAGCGGAACCAGTAAGGGTGCTATATCCTGAATTGAGAGGCACAGCAACCACAGCATCAAGGCAGTTGGTATTCACGGCGGTGCGAACGCTTCCGTTATTGCTGACAATCTGGGTTCTAAAATCCATATAGGGCAGGCGGATGGGCTGGTCGGTCTGGGACAAACGAGCCGAAAGAAGACTGATATATTGGGCGGGGAGTGACTCAATCACTTCGACAGAGGCACGCATATTGCTGACACGGAAAGAAACAGCGGCAGTCTGTGCAGCAGTTCCAGTTCCACGCGCTCTTGCCTTCAAAATAGCATTTTCACTTAACTCGACCTGCATCGAAAGCTGGCCCCATAAAGATTGGTCTATTACCGAGTTACGAGAACGGGGCAAACCGAGAAAATCGTCAGCACACATGAATGCCGATTTGGAGGTTGCGGCAGCACCACCAGATGATGCTAATGCTTCACTAGCAAGAGCATCAAATGTTCCATCGGCAGTTCTCTCGTCACGAGAAACAAGAAACTCAATAGCGTTCTTATTTGCGGATGAATAGAGCCACTCGCTGTTTCCAGATGCGGCGACCAAAGCGTTATACAGTTGATGATGGTGAGACGACAAAGCACCAGAGACGGCGGTGTTGCCGATGTAAAAGACCACGCGGCGGATCATCTTCCAAGATGCGGGAATGACAGCATTCACACCATCAGCACCTGCAACCAGATTCTCGACGGTTGCGGTAAAAAACAATTGAAGAGAAGCCAAATTAATCAACTGGCGAGAAGGGAAATCGAACCTAAATGAATCACCAGCGCTGGAAGAACCAGAGTCGGCACCAAGAGGGCGGATGTTGTTAATACGCTGAACACGGCAAACGGATTGGGTTGCGCCGTATCGAAGTTGGGGGGGTATAGCGTTCAAGTCAGCAGACACGGACATTTGATTTACTGTTATAAATACTATCAATAAAAAAAATTACGAATTACGATTCGTGATTTTTCTAAATAAGATTATAATATTACTTCTTCATCATTTTTTCTAAATTGCCGTGGGCTACGACAATTTTCTTGTTGTCATCAGCACGCTTCGCCATTTCGCCGATTTTCAAGCCGTTGCGATCCATATCGCCAATCTTCTTCATGGACGCGTGATATTCGCCAACTTTCTTCATTTCCTAAATCTTTCGTTTATAATAAATAGCAATATTTTTTATTCATTTGAAAGTGTGGGCGCGGGCATTTCTTGACCATCAGGTGTTGTATATACGGGCGGGATGATCGTGGGCGTTTTTGGGTAAAGACTTCTTAATCTCTCGTCATCGGCAGGTATAAGTTCAGGATTATCACCATACTTTTCCATCATATCGTCCATCAATTTTATATATTCATCTCGCTTATTGAAATACATCCAAACATTCAATTCGAGAACATATTCACTCGCATCAGGGTAAGCATTTTTTAATGCTTGAAGCATATTTTTTTCTTCGGGTGTTTCGCAATACATCGCCTAAAACTTTTTATATAATATTGGAATATTTTATTTAAACTTCTACCGCCCCGCCAAGACGTTTCACTACTCTTAATTTTGGTTTTTTTTTACCTTTCGCAGCAAGTTCCATCGCTGACATACCGACTTGTTGCGGTTCAGGTTGTGCCGCCGCACCGCCACCTTGAGCCATCGCAAAAACTACATCGCCGCCACTTAAACCCTGCTGTGTTGCCGTCTGGTATATTTCTCTTGCCCGAGACTTTGATGACCCTGCCGAAGCAGCGGAAGAAACTGACCTTGGTGCTTGTGATTGGGCTATTGCTGCGAGACCACCAACCGCCTTGAAAAATGACGGGATTGTAATCTGCGCGGGTGATTCGCTTGTGAATGTTGTTTTTTTGGTTCTTGGTTTTGGTTCTTTCGGTGCTTTCCCGCGAAGTTTTTGTGCTGGGGGTAGTTGGGCTGATGCGAGAGATTTCGTATATTGTTGGGCTTGATATGCGGCCGCATCTTGTGCGCTGACGACTGGAAAATTTGATGCGGAAGCCGACGATGGTTCGAGACTCGTAACGCTTTCCAATTCAGCCTGTTCGCCTGATGTAAATTCACGCCCAGCGAATGATGGTGCTGATTGTTGCCCGAATGATGAAACCATTTGACTTGGTAATGAACCTATATCGTATTTTTTTGCTTTTGATTCTTGAACTTCGGCGTATAACTGTGCTAATCCTTGTTCTCGTAGTTGTTTGGTTAGGCGGCGTTCAATACCACCAGTCTCTTTCATGACTTCCTTACGAATATCTTCCGTTTGCGATTGTGATGGTTGTGCTGGTTGTGCTGCTGGTTGTTGTAAGATGAGTGTCTGCGGTTGCGGTTGCTGCGGCGGTATAATTGAACTCACGAGAGATTTTTTGAGTGGTTCCGCCCCCGTCGCAAGTCGTGCCGCCTTCATCGCCGCTTGTCGAGCAACTACCGCCTCGGCTACTTGTGTCGCAAATCCTTTGCTTGTATCGTCGCCACTAATTGTCGAAGCAAAACGCTGACCTGTTTGCTGTATGGTCGGCGCACCCATCGTCGGCGGACCAAGGTAGTTCAATAACGCTTCTAACGGTTTAGGTAGTCTGGATTTTCGAGGTCTGGACGGCCGTCGTGCCTTCTTTTTTTGTTTTGTTGTCGCCATTATAATATATAATAAATATATATAAAATATCACTATGGTTCTACATTTGAAAAAAGTTTCTAAATATGTAAATCGTTTAATCAAATCGAAGAAGGGTTATGATTTTCCAAACTGGAACCTGACGAAAAACAATAATTTTTGGTTAAATATGACGGTTGGACCTAGGGGAAGTGGCAAGACCAATGTAATTCTCTCGTTGCTTGAAATTGAAAAAGACGGTATGCTGACGGGAGAAAATCATGTATATTGGATTTCACCAACTCACGACCCCAAAGTCGAAGAGTTCGCAAGTAAGTATGGCGATAATATGACTTTTTACGATGAATTGAATATAAAGACTTTTAACGAGGTCGTCGAGACAATCCGCGAAAAAACGACGGAGTGGAAACAGAAAAAATATATATTCGACCTATTTGAAAAGTATTTGAAGGACGGCGAGGATTCTCTCGAACTTGAAGAGATGGAGATTCTTTTAACAAGCGGAATGTTAGATGAAGATACCGACCATAAAAAACTGATCGAAGAGTTCGAGCATCGATTTCCACCAAGAAATGTGATCGTGATAGACGACAGCATGGGGTCACCATTAATTTCTTCATCGCAGTCAAAACAAGGCAAGGAGTTTATACGATGGCTCATTCGTCACCGCCACGATTTCACTTCGGTTTTCATATTAAGTCAGGCGTATAGGGGCTTATCGTTAAGTATCAGGAGCAACGCCAACAGCATTTTTTTTATGCCTTGCAAGGATAGAGCCACGAGTAAATCCATCTTTGACGAGTTTTCAACTGTTTTTGATGGTCGTCGAGAGAATTACATCGAGGCGTTGGATTTATTGGATAAACAACCTGTCGGCGATTTCTTATTTATTTATTACGATAATGATAAGTTTCTCCGTATGGGATTCGACCGTAAAATCACATTTACCGACGACGAGACCGAAAAAGAAGAATTAACAAAAATGGAATAATTTATTATATTTAGGATATATAAAAGCCAGATGTCAAACCTTACCGAAAAAACATTAAACAGTTATAAAAGCACCGTGAATTCAATCCATAAGCGGATCGGTCTCGGTCCTGTCGCCCCTACCGACAGCGGGGCGTGGATTGAAAAAAATCTCTCGGCGATTATGAAACTAATCAACGAAACGGAGAGCAAACAGACCGCTAAAAATCGATGCGTCATTATGAAAATATGGGCGGATATGTTTAACTTACCCGATAAGGTCATTGGCGTATTTGATAAGAAAATGTATGAACTCGTTGATGAGGTGAATAGTGCCTATGCTACAAATAAAATGAACGAGAAGGTTGCCGAAAATTGGAAGTCCATCGACGAGATTCGAGAGAAGGTGGAAGTCCTGAAAAACAAACTTCCTGAACCGCAGTATATCGATACTTATAGGGAATATATCCAGTTAATGCGATATTTGTGTCTTCTTATTCATACTCATCTGCCTCTTCGTAATGATCTTGCCGATGCGAGACTGATGGAGGAGATGCCTGATGACGACGATGTCGATGGGAATAGCAATTATATCATCATCGACCGACGACGAAATAAGGGCCGCATTCATCTACTCGCATACAAGACTCGTAAAGAATATGGCGAGAAGATTTTGGAGATTCCAACTGATGTTGTTCGAGAGATTAATAAGTATTGGAATGTTATTAAACATTTTAGTTATGATGAAAATGCTTGGTTTATCATCAAAGACGGTGTTTCGGCACCAATCTCTCGAGTGAGTTATACAAAAATGTTAAACGCAGCATTTGCTGGTGATGGTGTTAAAGTCTCATCGACACAAATCCGTCGGGCTGTCGTCACAGAGTTATACGCACCTGATCCCGAAGAGTTTAAAAAAAAACAACAGTTGGCGAATATAATGGGGCATGCACCAGCAACGGCTGCGCTCGTATATGCGAAGGTTGTCCCCAAAAAAAAGGAGAAGGGCGATGTTTAGGAAAAGTTTCAGTTTAATTATTATCTTTTCGTAGTATATAAAAGATAATAATGCCGATTAGCGACGCTGAAAAAAAAGTGCTGTTGGAACGTCTCGAGAAGGCACGTATCGCCAAGCAGAAGAAAGCAGAGGAAGCACGGGCGGGGAAGACCACGAAAAAAGCACCTGAACCAGAACCCACACCTGAACCAGTCATAGCCCCGCCTGTAATTGTAGCGGCACCCGCACCCGCACCCGCACCCGAAGAGCGTCCAACCGCATCGGCACCCATCGATATACCAGCACCCCCTGATTTAGTTGCGGCTGCTCGAAAGAAACCTAAAAAAGTCGAAATACATGAAAGTGACAGCGACAGCGATATTGCTTTACCACCGAAGAAAAAGAAGCAAGTCCCTAAAAAAGAAACCCCATATTTAAAGATTAAATTATACAAAGAACCCCAAGATAAGGCCGCATTTCAAAACCTATTGAGTGCCGTTGCTGGTGAAAATGACGACGACTCACAGAGCGAAAGCGAAGAAGACGCACCATTACCACCCCCACAGAAGAAACATTATAATATTGGTCCGCGTGTTGTTAAACCTGTCGGGGCTACGCCGAGAGGCGGACCAGCGAGTCGCACTATTAGCAAAGAAGAAATTGAGGCGAATGAATTAAGAAAATTAGCATTACAAATATTTGGATAGGCGTATTTATCAGGCTATTTATTTGTATCAATGATATAAATAAATAATATGGATACTGTTCCAGCCCACGCCATAAATTCGCCGTTTGGGACAAGCACACCCGAGCGTGTTAAGAAGACAGAATTGTTTAACCGTTATAGGGATAATATTGTATCGACTTATCAAAAATTATATGATGAAATAATTGGGACGAAAGGGTTTGACTGCCCTTATTGTCATGCTTATATAGGTCATACGAAATGCACGAAGATTTTAGCCCATCTCGCTTCGTTGAAATGCATACGGAGTAGAATAGCATTTGAAGATTTATATGAGCAAGACCGCAAGGGCAAGAGCAGACGGGTCAGCGGTAAGCAGACGATAGATGCAAGTGGTGGCGTAATAGCATAAATAATAGCCTATGTATCCGCTTGTCTTGAGAATAAAAAAGGGAATCATTATTATATATTTTTTGGATATAATAATGTTTTTCGTATGAAAAATACCGTCGGTATGGTTCGAACATACGACCTCGAGGTTATGAGCCTCGCGCGCTACCTCTGCGCCACAACGGTTTTAGGTTGCATTTTTTGGGTGGAGGACTTATTAAACGGGAATAGTCGCAACTTCACTATTCCCAATATACCTAGATATAATAAAATTACGCTTCAAATGTTTCGGCGGTGGGGGTTGTTGGTGGCGGGGGTGGCGGGGGCGTTGGCGGGGGTGATGGCGGGGGTGATGGTGAGCGGCAGCAACGACAATAAGCCAGAGCGTATAACATTATATAATTCGAGAGAATTTATTTATGAAAGCAAAGCAGGCAATACAACTTTGTTAATGACTACAGGCAGAACTTTCTTGACAATATCCTTGACGAGACCCTTGTCTTCGGGAGCGGGAGCGGTTGAAAAATCGAGTGACTGGGATTCCATTTTATAATACATCGAGAGATTATAAAATGCTAATATTGCTAAATTATCGACGGAACAAATCGTGATATAACATTACAAGATGAACGGGGCAATTCGGGTCTTGTATCTTTTCGAGTAAAAAGCGTTCGAGTTGGGTCATTCTTATATCATCGAGAGATTTTTATTAAAATCCTTTTCTACAAAAAAATTGAAAACATTTAGCGAATTTAACTTAAATATAATATTGAATAAATATATAGCGAACAAATGGAACAACCAACCGAACAACCCACAGAACAACCACCCGTGAAGAAGACTGCCGACATGAACGCATATATGCGCGAATACATGCGGGCCTATCGAATCGCCAACCTTGAAAAATGTAAAGCACAGGAACGGGCGAAATACCACAGACGAAAACCAAAGACGGACGAGGAGAAGGCCGCTGCTGCCGAGAAGAAGATTTTAAACGCCCTCGCGAAATATCCCAATATTTTAAAAAGTATTTGAATATAAAAAAATTGAACTTCGTTTTTTATATTTAGGAAATTTAAGATAAAAACACTTAAAGGCAAAATTATTATATTTGTATAGTTTATAAAACGAAGAATCGAATGTTTTCCCTAATTGTTGAACCTACCGAAACCCGCCTCAACGGCATTACGCTCTACGAGAAGATTGATATGAATATGCTGAACGCATTCAAGGTCAGCGACTTCGCTGTTTATAAAGATAAGCGCAGACTCGACAACAAGACTGAGAAGCAGGTGCTTATTGATTACGCAGCGAACTACAAGAAAAAACTCGATTTGGTTGCTGTTGATTACACACGCGGAAAGAAAAAACTTGGACGCGTCAATCCAGCCAAATCACTCGGTATGACTACCATCCGCCGTATTACTCGCAATACATTTATGCGCCAGACTTATTATGACCTCGACATGGATAATTGTCACCCTACAATTCTTCGCGGTATTCTTGCGAATAATTTACCCGATGGTAAAAAAGTCGAGTTAGAGTTTCCTCATCTCGTCAAATATTGCGATGATAGGAATAATATTATCGGCGATGTTATGCGTGGTTATGGATGCGACCGCAAACGCGCCAAGAACGCATTTATATCCCTGATGTATAACGGAACTGTTGCGAGTTGGAAAAATGGCGACGGGACAGACAAACTAACTGGAACAGACCCTATCGTCGAAAGTTTCCTCGATAAATTTCACGATGAAATCCAGAAAATAACCGATTTGTTTATCGACAATAATCAAGAACTCTACAAGCATCACGCCGACGCTTATCGCAAAGACCCCAAGAACGCTGGAAAGAAAAACGAACGCGGTTCATTCCTTTCTACGGTCGCGCAAGACTACGAAATCAAAATCATCGACCATCTCCTCGATTACATTATGGATAACACAGAATTATCGCGTGTCGATGGCGAGACTGATAAGCATATCATATCGTATTCTTTTGATGGGTTTATGCTCCTGAAAGAACGCGTTGATGCGAATGGCGGTTTATCTGCGTTATTGGAAGACCTTTGTCAGCGAACTTACGATTTTTGTGGAATTGAAATCAACTTCTCAGCGAAGGATATGAACGATGAGTATCACACGGAGTTCATTTATACTCCAACAATCGCAGAGACGGAAGTTCGCGAGACAGACAAGGAACGCGAGAAACGTGAGAAGGCCGAGATGAAATTAGAAGATGAGAAACGCAAGATTGAAAACAGACAAAGCAACGATGAACGCTATAAATCTATGAAAATCGAGTTTGAGAAAACCAACTTCAAAATCCACGATAGGGGTGAATATATCAAACTCATCAAAGACGGCAAACGCGACATCGTTATTATTAGAACCAAAAAACAGTTATGCGAAGCAGAACTCCATATGTCCTACGGTAAGGATTTACTCGGGAATGAACTTTCGTTTATTGAGAAATGGATACATGACCCTCATCTTAAAATGTATGAAACGATGGATACATTCCCTAATGTCGCCGACTGTCCTAAAAATTGCTTCAATCTCTGGACTCCTTACGCTATGGAAAATATAAAATCTTGGACGCATAACCAACAAGCAGTCGATTTCTTCAAAAACCACATGTATATTATGGCTGGCGAAAATCAGCAACACGCAGATTACTTTATGATATACCTCGCTCACATCATTCAATATCCCCATCTTAAATCTATTTGCCCTACGATGATTTCATTACAAGGTGCTGGAAAATCAAGTATCGTTGAATTGATGAAAGT
>Ga0208783_10002588_pt1 | contig 10342 bp, 10 predicted proteins | sample DEB19_08_DNA_2_FD_184529 | JGI IMG/M metagenome (GOLD analysis project Ga0208783, IMG submission 184529) | Aqueous microbial communities from the Delaware River and Bay under freshwater to marine salinity gradient to study organic matter... | ecosystem: Environmental > Aquatic > Marine >... | reverse complement strand
GTGCTGTTCAACCCGCTCGTGTACATGTGCGAGGGGTTCCGGGCGGCGCTCACGTCGAGCCCGCACATGAGCCTGTGGGCCGTCTACCTCGTGATGATCGGCTTCACCGTGCTGTTCACGTGGCAGGGCATCCGGGGCTTCACCCGGCGCGTCGTCAGCTGACGGCCCCACCGTCGGGGTCCGGGCCGTCGGTCGCCGGTCCGTCGCGCAGCAGGTCGCGGATCTCGGTGAGCAGCGTCACCTCGGCGCTCGGCGCGGCGACGGGGGGCTCGGCGACGATCCGCACGGTCCGACGCTGCAGGGCCTCGAACGACCGCACCACCACGAACAGCGTGAACGCGATGATGACGAAGTTCACGACGGCGGTGAAGAACTTCCCGTAGTGGACCGCCGAGTTGCCGATCGTGAAGGCCAGATCGTCGAAGTTCGGCTTGCCGAAGATCGCGGCGATCACCGGCATGACGACGTCGTTGACGAGCGACGTGACGATGGCGTTGAAGGCGACGCCGATGACCACGGCGACGGCCAGGTCGACGACGTTGCCCTTCAGGGCGAAGTCGCGGAAGTCGCGGAGCAGGCTGCGCACGGCGTCTCCTCGGTGTAGCCGGTACCCTCGCCATTCTTCCTCCTTCCGCCCGCGCCGATCGCCGGAGCACGCCATGACCTCCTTCGCCGAACTCGGCGTGCCCGACGACCTCGTCCGAACCCTCCAGGCCAAGGCGATCGACGCTCCCTTCCCGATCCAGGCCCTGACCCTGGTCGACGCCCTGGCGGGGCGTGACGTCTCGGGCAAGGCGCCCACGGGCTCGGGCAAGACCCTGGCCTTCGGGATCCCGATGGTGGCGGGGGCGGCGCCCGCCGGCCCCAAGCGGCCGACCTGTCTGGTCCTGGTCCCCACCCGCGAGCTGGCCTCGCAGGTCGCCCGCGAGCTGATCTGGCTGGGCAAGCGGCGCAAGGTCCGGGTGCTGGCGGTCTACGGCGGCGCCGGGTTCGGGCCCCAGCTGACCGCGCTGCGGCGGGGCGTGGAGATCGTGGTGGCCTGCCCCGGTCGGCTCGAGGACCTCATGGCCCGCGGCGAAGCCGACCTCTCGTGCGTCCGGACCGTCGTGATCGACGAGGCCGACCGCATGGCCGACATGGGCTTCCTGCCGACGGTGCGCCGCATCCTCGACCAGACGCCCACCGACCGTCAGACGCTGCTGTTCTCCGCCACCCTCGACGGCGCCGTCGACGCCCTGGTGCGCGACTACCAGCGTGACCCGGTGCGCCACGAGCGGCCCGAGGACCCCGAGACGCCGTCGCTCGCCACGCATCTGTTCTGGATGGCCTCCCGCGACGACCGGATCGACATCGCCGCGCGCATCGTGCGGGCGGCGGGCCCGACGTTCGTGTTCTGCCGCACCAAGCACGGCTCCGACAACGTCGCGAAGAAGCTCGGCCGCACGGGCCTGCGGATCGAGACGATCCACGGGAACCGGTCGCAGGCCCAGCGCGAGCGGGCGCTCAAGGCCTTCACCGAGGGCAAGGTCGACGCCCTCGTCGCCACCGACGTCGCGGCCCGCGGCATCCACGTCGACGACGTCGCCTGCGTCGTCCACTACGACCCGCCCGCCGACGAGAAGGACTACACCCACCGCTCCGGGCGCACCGCCCGGGCCGGCGCGGCGGGCACCGTCATCTCGCTGGTCATGCCCGACCAGGCCAAGGGCGTCCGCCGGATGCAACGCACCCTCGGGCTCCCCGACGGCATCGGCGCGCCCTCCGACGCCGCCTTCGACGCCCTGGGTGCGGTGATGCCCCCGCCTCGGCCACCGGTGCCCGCCAAGCCGTCGAAGCCCGCCAAGCAGATCACCCACCCGAAGCACGGCAAGCCCGGTGCCCGCTCGGGTCGGGCCCGCACGCGCGGCACGCTGAAGTTCTACGACATCAAGCGCGGCTTCGGGTTCATCGACCAGGGCACCGGCGAGGACCTGTTCGTGCACCACTCGGGCCTCGACGTCGCCGGCCACCGCCTCAAGGAGGGCCAGGTCGTCGAGTACGAGGTGGTCGAGGGCCGCAAGGGCGAAGAGGCGCGCGAGCTGCGCATCCCCGGCGACTGAATCGGCGACCGGGCCGGCGATCGGCCCGGTGCTTCAGAGCGTGCCGGCGGCCCGCAGCCTGGCGATGGCGTCGTCGTCGAGCCCGAGCTCGCGGAGCACCTCGTCGGTGTGCTCGCCCAGCACCGGCGCCCGGCCGACCCTCCCGGCGGGGGTGGCGGGGAACTGCGCCGGGTGGCGCGGGTGGCGCACCCGGCCCGACGTCGGGTGGTCGTGCGTCTCGAACATCCCGACCGCCAGGGCGTGGGCGTCGGTGGTGAGGTCGGCGGGGGAGAGGACCACCCCGCAGGGCACGGTCTCGGCCTCGAGCGCGGCGATGGCCTCGGCGGTGGTCAGGGTGGCGGCGACCGCGTAGGTGGCGTCCATCACCTCGGCGACGAAGTCGCGGTGCTGCGACCGCTCGGCGATCGTCTGGAGGCGCGGGTCGGAGTCGTCGACGCCGAAGGCGCGGCACAGGCCGAGGAAGTCCTTGTCGGCGGTCGGGACGGCGATGCCCCACCCGTCGGCGAAGCGGTACGGCCGGAACGACGCCACGAACGACGAGTGCAGCGAGCCGTCGGTGTCCATCAGGACCTCGTTGCCGGCGGCGTCCGCCCACAGGAACGACGCCACCGCGTCGAGCATGGCGAGCTGCACGTGCTGGCCACCCCGGCCCACGGCCCGGGCGTAGAGCGCCGCGGTGATCGCCTGGCTCGCGTAGAGGGCGGTGACCTTGTCGGCCACCGTCTGCTTGACGAAGCGCGGCTGGTCGTCGACCGTGCCGTCGGGGAGGATCTCGCGCTGGCTCGCCGCGATCCCGGCGTAGGCCTGGATGACGGTGTCGTAGGCGCCCTTGTGGGCGTACGGACCGTCGGGACCGAACCCGGTGATCGACACGTAGACGACGTTCGGGTTGACGGCCTGCACGTCGGCGTACCCGATGCCGAGGCGCTCCACCACGCCCGGTCGGAAGTTCTGCACGAACACGTCGGCGTCGGCGGCGAGGCGCAGCACGAGGTCGCGGCCCTCGGGGGAGTGGGGGTCGATGGTGACCGACCGCTTGCCCCGGTTGCAGGCGTGGAAGAGCGCGCTGATCCCTCCGTGGGCGACGCCGACGTAGCGGCCGATGTCGCCGAAGCCGGGCCGCTCGACCTTGATCACGTCGGCGCCCTGGTCGGCCAGCAGCGTGCAGGCGTACGGACCGGTGGCGGCGATGGAGAGGTCGAGCACCTTCACGCCGGCGAGCGGGCCGGTGCGCTCGGGAGCGGCGTCGGACGGTCGGAGGTCGGTCATGCGTCGAACGTCTCCTGGCTTCGGGGACGGCCACCGGGGCCGCTGTAGGCGAGGCCGTACCCGGGTTCGGGCACGAAGCGGGCGGCGGCGAGCTCGACCGCGTCGCGGGCACCGAGCCAGGCGTCGATCAGGGCGTCCTCGGCGACGTAGTCGAACGGGTCGGTGAGGACCATCTCCTCGGTGCCGCCCGGTGCGGGTCGGTGCTCGGCCAGCCAGCGCGCGGTGGCCGCCACCGCCTCGCGGGCGGGTACGACGTCGCGGTAGTGGAGGTCGGTGCGCAGTCGGGTCAGGTCGAGCACCCGGTGGGTGGGGAGTGGCTGGGCGATCAGCGGGCGGGCCGGCAGGGCCAGGTCGAACGGGAGCGACACCAGCTCGAACCGGTGGTCGAGGGCCGCTGCGCAGATCTCGACCACCTGGCGGACCGAGAGCACCTCCTCGTCGGCGGCGTTGAAGACCTTGCCAGCTGCGGCCTCCGGGTGCTCGAGCGCGCAGCGCAGGGCGTGGGCGAGGTTCTCGGTGTAGCCGTGGTGGTGGAGGGTGAGACCGTCGTCGGCCACGACCATGCGGGTGCGGCCGTCGAGGACGCGACGCACGATGCACCACTCGCGGGGTGCGAGCTGGTGGGGCCCGTAGACGTACGGGTAGCGGAAGTGGGCGGCGGTGGGGTGGTGCTCGAACACGACCTCCTCGGTGCGCGCCACCCGGAAGCCCTTCTCGTCGCCGGCCGCGTCGTCGACGGTGGGAGCGTCCTCGGCGACCGGGACGGGCAGGCCGGCGGGGTCGTGGGCCCACGGGTTCATCCAGCCGCGGTAGGCGGGCACCCCGCCCACCGACACGAACTGACCGGTCCGTCCGACCATGGCGGCGGCGATGCGGCGCAGGCGGCCGTACATGGCGAACGTGGCGTCGAACGTGCGACCGTCGACCGCCGCCCGGAACGACGCGTCGTCGTAGGGATCGGCGTGGAGGTGCTCGACGACGGCCGGGGTCTCGGGGCGCTCGTGGGTCCCACGGTGGAGGATCGTGACGGTGTGCCCGGCCGCCACGAGGTCGCGGACGAGCGGGATCCCGGTGGGCCCGGTGCCGCCGACGACCAGGATGCGTCCCATCCCGCCGTTCTAGCCGTTCCGGCCCCCCGTCGGGCCGGGCTGGGCTAGGTTCGACCCATGAGCGAATCGCAGAAGGTGGAGCAGGCCTGGGAGACCCCCTCGGCCGAGGAGATCGTCACCCTCACGGCGGCCCACGTGGCGGCCATGGAGACGATGGACATCGACGAGGTCTGGCAGCAGGCCGGGATGCACCACGTCATGATCCGGACGGTCGGCCGCAAGTCCGGCAAGGAGCACAAGGTCGCGCTGCCGTTCTGGCGCGACCCCGACGGCCACCGCATCGTGGTGGCGTCGTACGCCGGTGCCGAGAAGGACCCCTCGTGGTTCGTCAACCTCGCCGACACCACCGCCAACCCCGAGGTCTACGTGCGGGTCCAGGGCGGGGAGTTCTGGTCGGTGCCCGAGATCCTCGACGGTGACGACTACACCACCACCTGGGCCGGGCTCGTCGCGGACCGGGCCTGGTACACCGACTACCAGGCCAAGACCGCCCGCCGGATCCCGTTGGTGCGCCTGCCCGAGACCCGCCCGGTCTGAGGCGGCACCGTCAGGTGCTCGTCGCGGCGTGGACGAACATCCCGACGAAGAACGCCGGGATCGTGAGCACCTGGAGGAAGATCAGCCAACCGGTGCCGACGCGGTAGACGAGGCGGACGTCACCGCGGCTGTGCGACCACTGGCGGAGCCGCACGCCGATCATCACGCCGAGCACGACGGCCGCCATCGCGAACGGTCCGCCCCCCGCCGTCGGCGACAGGCACGTCATGAAGAACATGAGCGGGATCTCGGCGATGAAGTAGCTCATCCGCAGGTCGCCCACCCGGGCGGCGTGCCGGACGGCGAGGTCGAACGGCACGCCCATGGCGATCTGCTCCTGGGCCACCCGGTGGGCGATCCGGCTGGCGCCGTAGGCGAGGGCCGCCTGCTGGGCGGCGGTCGGCATCATCCCGCGGCGCTCGCGGGGCCGGGGGCCGGTGCCGCCGGGCCAGCTCACGGGAGCCGTCGGGGGGCCGGTGCCGGTGCCTGTCCCTGGGCCAGCGCCTGCTGGGCACCGTGGACCGCCGCCGCCGTGATCACGAAGGGCGTGGCGACGTACACCGCCTTGTCGACGAAGGGCGTGTCGGGCCCGGAGATGAGCTGGGCGATCACCGCCTGGCGGGCCACGAGTTCGAGCGGGTGGATCGGCGGCGTCAGCGTGCGGGGCACCACCGTGGCCGACGGCGGGGAGGGCCGGGGGACGACGACGGGACCGTTCCCGGGGCTCGGCGACGAGCCGGTGAACAGGCGGCGGAGTGCATCGAGGAAGGGCATGGGGCGCACGCTACGGAGCACCTGGGACACGTCCGCCCGCCCCGGGCCGGGTCCCGCGGTACGGTCACCCCATGACCGCTCCGCCTCCGGCCCATCCCGCCGACGCCTGGTTCATCGACGTCGACACCCACATCACCGAGCCCCCCGGGGTCTGGGTCGACCGGGTGCCGGCGAAGTACCGCGACCGGGTCCCGGTGGTGGTGCGGGGCGACGACGGCGTCGACCAGTGGATGCTCGACGGGGCGCCCATCTACAAGGTCGGGCTCACCGCGACCGCCGGCTGGCCCGAGCCGTTCCCGGGTGGGCCGGCCAACTACGACGAGTGCCATCCGGCCGCCTACGACCCGCACGCCCGGCTCGCCCACATGGACGAGACCGGCATCTGGGCGCAGGTGCTCTACCCCAACGTGGCGGGCTTCGGGAACCAGCGGTTCCTGTCCTTTCCCGACGACGACCTCAAGCTGGTCTGCGTCCGGGCGTACAACGACTTCCTGCGCGACTGGGCGTCGGCCGACCACCGCCGTCTGATCACGGTCATGTCGACGCCGTTCTGGGACCTCGACGCCGCCCTGGCCGAGATCGCCCGCTGCGCCGACGCCGGGCACCGGGGCATCCTGTTCACCGGTGAGCCGCAGCGCTTCGGACTCCCGCACCTCGGCGAGCCCCACTGGGACCCCCTGTGGGCCGCCGCCCAGGACGCCGGGCTGCCGATCCACTTCCACATCGGCAGCGGCGACACCGCCGGCTCCTTCACCCCGGCCCGGGTCGCCGCGCACGGCGCGGCGTCGACCTACGCCTACACCTCGGTGGAGATGTTCCTGAAGAACGGCCTGCAGGTCGCCGACCTGCTCACCAGCGGCGTGTTGCCGCGCTTCCCCGACCTGCAGTTCGTGTCGGTCGAGAGCGGGGTGGGCTGGGTGCCGTTCGTGCTCGAGGCCGTCGACCACTCGTACCGCGAAGGGCGCATCGACCGGGCCAGCGAGTGGGACCTGATGCCGTCGGAGTACTTCGCCCGTCAGGTCTACGCCTGCTACTGGTTCGAGACGGCCGCCACCCGCGACATGCTCGACGTGCTGCCGGTCGACCGGATCCTGTTCGAGACGGACTTCCCCCATCCCACCTGCCTGTACGGCAACGTCCGGGAGCGGATCGACGCCAGCCTGGCGACCGTCCCCGAGTCCGCCCGGCGCAAGATCCTCTGGGACAACGCCGCCGCCCTCTACGGGGTCGACGCCCCCGCTCCCTCGTTCGCTCGCTGACCCACCGGGCGCCGGCGCGGCTCGGCCCAGCCCGACCCGCCGCGCCCGTTCCGGTTTCAGCCCGCCGGCCCGGCCCGGCTGCGCACCCGGCTGGGTGCGTGACGGGGTCGGAGGCTGCTACCCGGTCGGGTCACCGGTGTGTGTGGGTGATCGTGGGGGCCAGAGGCCCCACGATCACCCACACAACGGTGGAGGGTGAGGCCGTCGGGCCGGTTGGGGTTGCCGGCGAGCACCCAGGTGCCGTGGGGGACGAGGCGCCGGTGGTGCATGGCGCACACCGCGGCGAGGTTGGTGAACTCGTCGGTGCCGCCGTGCGAGCGCGGCACCAGATGGTGGACCTCGAGGCCCCAGCGGGTCTCACAGCCGGGCCACCGGCACTTCCCGTCACGACTGAGGATCGCCAGGCGGACCTTCGGCGTCAGCGGATTGACCGCCCGGCTGATGCCCACCACCGAGCCGTCGTCGTCGACCACCGCCACCTCGACGGTGGCGTTCGCTCGGAGCTGCTCGACCTGCTCGACACCGAGGAGGATCCCGTCGGCCACTTCGGCCGGCCCGCCGACGGGCACGTTCACGACGACCTTGGGCTTCACCCCGTCGGCGACCGTGCCCTGCACGCCGTTCCAGCGGTCGACCAGCGCCGTGAGCGCATCGGCGGCACGGCGGTCCCAGCGCTCCCAGGCCTGGCCCTTGGCGGGGGTCATCTTCTCGGTCAGCTGCTGGATCACGCTCTCGAACGCCGCGCCCTGCAGGTCGGGCAGGGCGAACTTCCCCTCGAGCATCCCCGACGACTTCCCCCACCACATCTTCAAGGACCGAGCCTCGTGGCGCCGACGGGTGTCGTCCACGGTCGGGGCCTGCAGTCGTCGGGCCTCGCGCTCCAGATCCGCCGGCGACATCTTCGGCGCCCGATCGGCCCACTCGCGGTCCGTCTCGGGATCCGCAACCTTCACCGCCGCGCGGGTCTGCTCGACGCTCAACGCCCCCTCGCCCGCCGCCGACGCGATCTCGGGCAGGTCGTCGAACGCCCGCGCCGTCGCCACCTTGACCCTCAGATCCCGCACGTTCACGCCTTCACGCGCCGCCAAGGCGTCGTCGATCCGACCCCGGTCGTCGAGCACCCGGGTGATCGCGAGCTCCTCGACGTGCAGGCGCCGTTGCTCCGCGATCACCTCGAAGCGACGCGACTCGAGATCCAACGTCTCCCAGCACCGGAAGTCGTCGACCGCTGCGGACCACTCGAACATGGACCCCAGCATGACGACCCGGTGTGACACTCATCGACGCGCCGTGCCCCTCAAAATCTTGTTTGGACGTTTCGAGGGGCCAGGAGCCCCCGAAACGTCCAAACAACGAGGCTGGCGTCAGCTCAGGTATCCGCCGTCGACGAGGTACTCGCCGCCGGTGCAGTAGTCGCTGGCGTCGGAGGCGAGCCAGAGCACGGTGCGCGACACGTCCTCGGGGGACGCGTACCGACCGAGCGGCACCGCCTCGGCGAGCCGGTCGAGCGGCTGACCCGCCATCATCGGCGTGTCGATGATGCCGGGGTGCACGGAGTTGACGCGGATCCCGAACGGTCCGAGCTCGCGCGCCGCACCCTTGGTCATGCCGCGCAGCGCCCACTTGGTGGCGCTGTAGGCGAAGCACGGCGATCCGCCGCCGTAGCCGCCGATCGACGAGATGTTGACGATCGATCCGGTGCGGCGCTCCTTCATCGGCGCGGCCGCCGCCTGCATGCCGAGGAACACGCCGGTCTGGTTGATCGCCACCACCCGGTTCCAGTCGTCGAACGTCGTGGTCGTCATGGTCGCCCAGTGGAGCACGCCGGCGTTGTTGACGAGCACGTCGAGCCGGTCGGTGTCGGCCACCACCCCCGCGACCACGGCCGCCCACTGCGCCGGGTCGGCGACGTCGTGCTCGAGGAAGGTCGCGCCGATCCGCCCGGCCGTGGCGCGGCCCTCCTCGACGAGGACGTCGGTGAGGTACACCGTGGCGCCCTCCCGCACGAACGTCTCGCCGTGGGCGGCACCCATGCCGCGCGCCCCGCCGGTCACGATCGCCACCCGTCCGTCCAACTGTCCCATGGGTCCCTCTCCCGTCGGTCGTGTCGTGGGGGATCGTAGGCTCGCCGTCATGAGCACGCCCGCGCTGCCGGTCCCGCGGCCCCTCACCGCTCCGGCCTCCTTCCACGTGCTGGCCAAGCCGTCGGGTCCGATCTGCAACCTCGACTGCTCGTACTGCTTCTTCCTGTCGAAGGAGGCGCTCTACCCCGGTGACCGCTTCCGGATGTCCGACGACGTCCTGGCCGCCTACGTGCGTCAGGTCGTCGAGTCGGAGACCAGCCCCGAGGTAACGGTGGCGTGGCAGGGCGGCGAGCCCACGCTGATGGGGATCGACTTCTTCCGACGGGCCGTCGAGCTCGCCGAGGCCGCCGCGCGTCCCGGCCAGCGGCTCCTCCACACCATCCAGACCAACGGCACGCTCCTCACCGACGAATGGTGCGCGTTCCTGGCCGAGCACCGCTTCCTGGTGGGGCTCAGCGTCGACGGACCGGCGCCGCTTCACGACGTGTACCGCGTCGACAAGAAGGGTGCCGCCACCTTCGACCGGGTCCGGCGGGCCTGGGATCTCCTGACCGCCCACGGCGTCGACACCAACGTGCTGTGCACCGTCAACGCCGCCAACCAGCACGCCCCGCTCGAGGTGTACCGGTTCTTCCGTGACGATCTCGGGGCCCGCCATCTCCAGTTCATCCCGATCGTCGAGCGCGTCAACGACACCGGCTTCCAGGAGGGCGACACCGTCACCGACCGGTCCGTCGACCCGGTGGCGTGGGGCGCCTTCCTGACCGCGATCTTCGACGAGTGGATCGTCCGCGACGTGGGCACGGTCTTCGTCCGGGCGTTCGACGACGCGCTGGCCGCCTGGGTCGGGGTGCCCGGCGGTTCGTGCATCGTGGCGGAGACCTGTGGCAACGCGCTCGCGCTCGAGCACAACGGCGACCTGTACTCGTGCGACCACTTCGTCGAGCCGGCCCACCTGGTCGGCAACATCATGCAGACGCACCTGGTCGAGCTCGTGGCGTCGCCCCGGCAGCGGGCGTTCGGCGACGCCAAGCGCGACACGCTGCCGCGGTACTGCCGGGAGTGCCCGGTGCGCTTCGCGTGCCACGGCGAGTGCCCGAAGAACCGGTTCGTCACCACCCCCGACGGCGAGCCCGGCCTCAACTACCTGTGCGCCGGCTACCGGTCGTTCCTGACGCACGTCGACGGGCCGATGCGTCTGATGGCCGGCC
>Ga0208783_10002586_pt1 | contig 10347 bp, 12 predicted proteins | sample DEB19_08_DNA_2_FD_184529 | JGI IMG/M metagenome (GOLD analysis project Ga0208783, IMG submission 184529) | Aqueous microbial communities from the Delaware River and Bay under freshwater to marine salinity gradient to study organic matter... | ecosystem: Environmental > Aquatic > Marine >... | reverse complement strand
AGTAACGGAAAATCATTCCTGATAGAAATTAACGATCCTGCCGGAGGAACTATTATCAATGTCAAGCAAAGCGATTAAACTTCTTCTTTCACCGTGGCTCGCGCTGCTGACGTTTGCCATTCTTCTTGTGGTAAAGTTTCAGGACCCGTTTCTTGTAGAATCTACACGTCTTAAATTTTATGATTATCTTATGCTAGACAAGCCGGTCCAGTCCGAGCAGATTGTCGTTGCGAATATTGGGGAGAAAGCAATTGAGAAATATGGTCAGTGGCCGTTCAATCGTCAGGTTCATGCTCAAGTCATTAGTGATTTGTATGGCAATGGCGCTGGTATTGTTGGGAGCACTGTCATGTTCCCAGAGAGTGATCGATTTGGTGGGGACGGGGCACTCAGCCAGGCCCTTAGTCAGTATCCGGTAGTTCTTTCTCAGACTGTCTCTTCCACATGCGCTCGAGATAGCTCAACGATCCGTCGTACCGGAGTTGCCGTAATCGGCGACGGACAACCGACTGAATTTCTTCCTCAATACCCATGCGTTCTAAGTAATATTGCACCTCTGCAAGAAGCTGCTGCCGGTGTTGGTGTAACATCGACTTTACCGGAAGCTGATGGGGTCGTACGGAGAGTTCCTCTTCTAGCTCAATCATCTGGCGAATATTATCCTGCATTCGCGTTAGAGCTGTTACGTGTAGCAGCTGGAGATCCTTCGTATCAAGCGAAGATAAATCAGACTGGTGTTGAAGCATTGCGTGTTCCTCAGTTTGATACTATTAAGACTGATGAGTTTGGTCGAGTTTTTGTAAATCCAAACTACAAATTTCAGTCATTCGAAATTGGTGACAAGACTTATCCTGATCTGACAGGAAAAATCGTGATTGTTGGAGTGACCGCAGCTGGTCTAAGTAACCCTGTTGCCACTCCGTCTGGCGCTCAGATGCCTCATCAACTACAAGCAAGTCTTCTCGAAACTCTTCTAAAGGGAGACTCTGTTTCAATTCCGAACTGGACCGGACTGGTTGATCTTGCATTTTTCATTGTCCTAGCAATTGCACTGATCGCAATTTCACGCCTGCGTTACTCTATTGTATATATCGCAATTCTACTCGGCGGCTATGCATATCTTCCAGTGTACTTGTTTGCATCAAAGCATATTCTACTTGATGTAACCTTTAACATTTTGGCCATTGCCATTATATACCTTCATGTTTATACTGTCAAATACATTAGTGAATATCTGCAAAAAATGCAGATTAAAAAGCAGTTCGGTACTTACCTTTCGCCAGCAATGGTTGAAAAGCTACAGAAGAATCCAGAACTACTTGCACTCGGTGGTGAATCAAGAGAGCTGTCAATCATGTTCACTGACGTTCGTGGATTCACTACAATCTCAGAACACTATGGTGAAGACGTTCAGGGGTTGACAAAAATTATGAACCGTTATATGACTGCTATGACCAAGAGAATTATCGAGAACGAGGGTACACTTGATAAGTATATTGGCGATGCTCAAATGGCTTTCTGGAATGCTCCACTTGACGATCCGGACCATGCCAAGAACGCTGTACGTACAGCATTTGAAATGTTAAAGGATCTGGAGGCATTCAATGCAGAAATTGAAAAAGAAGGTATCCCAGCTTTCGGTATGGGTCTTGGTATTAACACTGCCACTGTGGTTGTTGGCAATATGGGTAGTGACCAGCGCTTTGATTATACTTGCCTCGGTGACGGGGTTAATCTGGCTAGTCGTCTCGAAGGTCAATCCAAGCCTTATGGAGTTAAACTCGTGGTCGGGCCCATCACGGCAGACATGGTTAGGGATGTATACCAAACAGTAGAGCTCGACCTCATCGCAGTGAAGGGTAAGACTGAACCGGCTCGCATCTACACGGTTCTGCCAGAGTTTGATCATCTGGGCGAACAACAACACCAGAAGTTCCTTGAGCTCTATCGCTCAGGTAAGTGGGATATTGCCAAGAAGTTTGCTCAAGACCTCAAGCAGTGTTGGAACGGTGAGCTCAATGCCTACTATGACATGATGATCGAGCGCTGTGACGATATGAAGAAAGCTAACGTTCAAAACTTTGACGGAATTTATCGAGCTACGTCAAAATAATTTGCACTTTCCTATGTACATTTTATTGATTATATGATAGAGTGTACATAATGGAAAGGAACGTTATGCAGATCAATATCACTGGCATGGTTGGCAAGCGCAAGGAAAAGGCCATCCTCAAGGAAGCCGCCGAATTTTTTGCTCATCAGCTGATGGATCCTCGCATGGTCCGCAACCTGGTGATCGACCTCGAAGTTCGTAAGAACCTCGATGTTCAGGGTGAATGCGTCGACGAAGATGGCACTCGCAATCCTCGTTTCTTTACCATCGCTCTTCGCTACCAAGACATCAACGAGATGATCAAGACGCTTGGCCATGAAATGGTGCACGTCAAGCAGCATGCCAAGAACGAACTCCAATCTGGTGTCATGGTTGCTGCTCGCGGTGGACTGAAGATGCATAGCAAGTGGATGGGTGAAATCTGGAAGCCTAAGGGCAAGGAAGATGGTTACTTCGATTCTCCGTGGGAGATCGAAGCCTATGGCCGGGAAGTCGGCCTTTTCGCAAAGTGGATGAATCGTTAATTGAAGGATTTTGTTATGAAGGACGTTTTGAAGAACATTGTTGATAATGTGTTTAGCTTTGGCTTTTTTATGCTGATGGCTTGTGCTGCTCTCTTTTATGTGGCACTTATTTCGATCGATGAAAGCTCGGCTAAGACGAAAGCCTGCTACAAGGCTGGTCTCATTAAGGTGAGCACCGATGCTGGTAGCTACTGTGTTGCTCCGACCAATCTCGTGGAGATCAAGTAATGGCCTATTGGCTCATTGTCTATTTGTTCACTCCTGAAGGCGAGTTCTTTGCCAAGGATATCTACGAAACTGCTAGCAAAGAGCAGTGCGCAGAGTTCGCTGGCCAGGTGACGAAGACAATCATCAATACCAACTATCAGGCTCAGTTCAATTGTATCAGTGATGAAGACTACCGTGTGCAGCTGGGAGACAACAAGTGAAATTCTGGTTGATCGCATTCTTCTTCGCTCCGAATGGTGAGTACATGGGCAAGCGTGAGATCGCATATGAGAACGAAGTTCGTTGCTTGATTGCCATGGACTACATTCGTCCTCCTAAGAAGGAATGGACTACTCAGATCCAGTGTGTGTCTGACGACCACTATATGGGTCGTAAGAAAGATCCAGGAGTTGATTATGACTAATCATCCACGTCAACGTGAAATGTGGGAAGGACTTACTGCCACCGGTTGTGTGAGTCTTATAGCTTTGTTTGTTATATTTACTATTGTTGGAGTAATTTTAGAATGTCTGAACGCGTAGGTATTGTAGCAAGTTGTTTTGATCTGTTTCATGCAGGTCATGTGCTCATGTTGTATGAAGCTAAGAAGAACTGTGATCGTTTGGTGGTAGCTTTGCAATCTGATCCTACTCTGGATCGGCCTGAGAAGAATAAGCCTGTCCAAGGTTTGTTCGAGCGCTTTGTGCAAGTCGAGTCGTGTGAGTACGTAGACAATGTAATTCCATACGACACTGAAGCCGACCTTTATAATCTGCTTGCTGGTTATGACTGGGACGTGAGGTTCATCGGTGAAGATTATGTCGGTCGTACAGACTTTACTGGTTATGATCTGAATATTCCTATTTACTATTGTAGTCGTAAGCACAGCTATAGTTCGTCTGGTCTTCGTGAACGTATTCACGAAGCAGAACGCGCTGGATCAAAGGAAAAGAAGTGAGCAAGTGGTCTGATCGATTCATGGATCTGGCGAACCATGTAGCTACGTGGTCAAAGGATCCATCAACTCAAGTTGGTTGCGTAATCGTAGACAAGCAGAATCGTGTGGTGTCTCTTGGCTTCAATGGATTCCCTCGTGGAGTCAAGGACATCGCAAGCAGATATCAGGATAAGGATACCAAGTATCTGTTTGTAGCTCATGCTGAGCGTAATGCTCTAGACAATGCACCACTCAGTGTTGAAGGGTGTACACTTTATAGTCCACTGCTTCCATGTAACGAGTGTGCCAAGTCGATTATTCAGAAAGGAATCAAAAAGGTAATCTCCTATTATCCAACTGAAGAACGGCCGCATCTTCACTGGGAGATCACACAACAGATGTTTAAAGAGGCTGGTGTTCAGCTTTATCTGATAAATAAACCCGTCACGCCTAATGGGTGACAAAAACTAACTCGCTGAAAAGGAGAAATGACTATGTGGAATCATACCCACTCGTTTAAGGACTTTGATCGCTTCTTTGTAGGATTCGATAAGGTCGCAGAAAAGATGGCATCTGTAGCTGATCAGGCTCAGACTCTTGCCGCAAAATATCCTCCATACAATCTCAAGAAGATCGACGATAACAAGTACACGATTGAACTTGCTGTCGCTGGCTTTGCTAAGCAAGATCTTGAAATCGAGATTGTGGGCGACAAGCTCATCATCAAGGGTAACACTCATTCGGGTGAACCTGCAGAGCAGGACTCGAAGGGCGAATGGACATGGCCTCAGATGATTCACCAAGGACTCGCAATGCGTCCTTTCACTCGCACCTTCACGCTCTCAGACAATGTAGAGATTCGTGGTGCATCACTTCTGAATGGCATTCTGAAGATCGTTCTAGAAGCTATTATTCCAGAACACAAGAAGCCTAAGAAGGTAGAAATCAACGACGAGGAAGAAACATCTGCTGCTCCATCGACTGCGGAATATCTCGTGGAACGTAAGGAAAAGTAAGATGTCAAGATTGATTGTGCCCGTATCTCGGGCTGCTCATTTGAGCGTTGCTGCTATGTGTGCATTTTGTTTGTATGCTATTCTAGCAATCTAAAAGAAGGGGGAGGTTTTGGCCTCCCCCTTTTATATTAACCCCAAGCGGCGTATTGCTTGGTTTTCTTGAGACGATCATCAAGACCGTGTGTGCCACCATTTACTCGCTTTGTAATTTGAGTAATGACTGCATCATTTACACCCTTGTCTGCAATTGCAAACAGACCATTCTTGCGGAAGAACCAGAGTGCCGATTCAAAAGCTAACTCGCTTGCAACGATATCTGGGTTTGTCAGAACATCTGGACGACCAATATCTTGAGAGAATGCAGTATAGTTTGATTTTCCAGTCAGCTGAATTGGTCCGCGTCCACGATACTTCCAGCCGTCTCCAGAACCTTCTGGTCCATTACCCATGCGATTGGCGTAAACCTTGTTAGCAATCTTTTCTGGCTTGCGAGCATATCCAGCAGTTGATGCGATTGTTGGGAAGTACTTTTTGAAGATTCCGTTCAGACCCTTGTCAGAATAGTTCAGGTTCTCTTGGAATACTTTGAAGCCACCAGACTCGTGAGCACATTGGCCGAAGAAGTGAGCTGCCTGATTGTTTGAAAGCTTGAAGAAGTCTCTCGCAGCTTTATAAGTACCAGGTCCCCACTTGCCATCTGGCGTAATGCCACACTTAGATTGGAGAGCCGCTAATGCCCCAAGACCTGCCGCAGCAGCTGGAGCTGCCTTTTGAACCGACGGCGTCGGAGCTGCTTGACTTGCTACTTGAGGAGCTCCTGCTTCGCGAGTCGTTGACGGATCAAAGTCTGCAACAGGAACGTACTGAGTCCCGCCGGCCTTCGACTTCTTAGCAATTAGACGCTGCTTACGGTTGCCACCATTCTTCTTAATCGAAGCGTGAACCCAACCGGAATTCTTGTCGCCAGCTGTATAGAACTCAAGGATCACCTGATCGAATTCTAGATTATCAGCAACCCAGTCAGCAACTACTTTGTTATCAACGCCAGGAACTTCGAAGTCGATTGCCTGACCATTGACGTGCTGAGAAGTAGCCGAGCCACCAACAGCTTTGTTTACTAGTGGTGAACGATATGAAGAGTTGATCTGCACTGGCTTGCCGAACTTAGCACGAACTGGCTCAAGGATCTTTTCGCAGCAGTAGCGCATGTTTTCAATGTGTTCTGCCGTTGGTTGATTTGAAAGTCCGAGTCTCTTGGCAGTAGGAGAAACGATCATTTCTTCCAGAGTAAAATGTTCAGTCAGCTGCATCTTTTTTCCTTTTACGTGTGTACATTATTTGTAAGTGGTGTTATAACTAAAATATGTGTAGTGACGAGGTAACATGAAATTTTATACGAACATCACCAGACACGGTAACCAGATTCTTGTTCGTGGTCTGAATAACGGCAAGCCCGTAAAATTCGCCACCAAGTATAAGCCGTACCTATTTATCCCATCTCAAACTCAGACCGAGTATCGGAACCTGCGAGACGAATACGTCGGCCGCATGGACTTCGATTCCATGCGCGATGCTCGTGAATTCCTTCAGACATACGAAGACGTCAGTGGCATGGAGATCTATGGTCTCACCGACTGGCCCTACATGTACATCTACGATAACTATCCTGGCGAGATTCGGTACGATCCGAGTCTCGTTTCCGTCTGTTCGATCGACATCGAGACCAGCATTGAAAATGGTTTCCCTGATATCGAACTTGCAGACAACGAGATCACTGCTATTACCATCGGCCGCAATGGTAAGAAAACTGTCTTTGGCTGCGGCGACTACAAGGAGCATCTACCTAATGTTCAATACTACAAATGCGCAGACGAATCTGCTCTCCTTCTCGCCTTCCTTGAAGTCTGGAACGGATCACTCTATTCGCCTGACGTTGTCACGGGCTGGAACATCGAGTTCTTCGACGTACCGTACCTTGTCAACCGGATACGAAAGCTTCTCGGAGAAGATCAGGCTCGTCGTCTTTCCCCTTGGGAAATCCTACGTGACTACAAAGTCGAAATTCGAGGAAGAACCAATGTGGCCTATACACCAGTAGGCATTGCCGTACTGGACTACATGCATCTGTACAAGAAGTTCACCTACACTGAACAAGAGTCTTATCGACTTGACTATATCGCTCAGGTAGAACTTGGCGAACAGAAGCTCGACTATTCTGAATACGACAACCTCGATGATCTTCGCTTTAAGAACTTTCAAAAGTATATCGAGTACAACATTCACGACGTTGAACTCGTTGAAAAGCTTGAAGACAAACTGAAGCTCATCGAGCTTGTCTATGCCATGGCCTATGATGCCAAGGTGAACTATGAAGACTGCTTGGCTTCAGTGAAGCAGTGGGATATCATTACTCACAACTATCTCTTGGATCGTAAGATCGTTGTTTATCAAAACAACAAGAACAAGAATGATAGACCGTTCGTTGGTGGCTATGTGAAAGAACCAAAGCTCGGTATGAGTAAGTGGGTTGTGTCGTTCGACTTGAACTCCCTTTACCCTCATCTTATTATGCAATACAACATCTCTCCGGAGACGCTTGTAACTCGTCTGGGCGATAAGATGACAGTCGACGACCTCCTTGTTGGCGGCGCAAGTAAGTACGAGAATGATTTGAAAAACTCGAACTGTACTATGGCCGCCAACCTTTGTGTTTACACGAAAGAAAAGCGTGGCTTCCTTCCTAGCCTCATGGATCGAATGTACAACGATCGTACCAAGTACAAGAAGCAGATGATCGAGTGCAAGAAGGAATACGAGAAGACCAAGGATCCAAAGCTCGTCAAGGAGATCGCTCGCCTTGATAACATGCAGATGGCCAAGAAGATTCAGCTGAACTCAGCTTATGGTGCTCTTGGTAACAAGTGGTTCCGCTGGTTTGATGTGAACAATGCTGAAGCCATTACCACCTCCGGTCAGCTCAGCATTCGCTGGATCGAACAGAAGATCAATCTCTATCTGAACGATCTGCTCGGAACCAAGAACAAAGACTATGTGATTGCATCTGACACTGACTCGATCTATATCACACTCGAAGGTCTGGTGAAGCATGTCTTCCCAGATGGTGCTGATGATATGAAGATTGTGGAGTTCCTTGACACTGCTTGTAAGAAGCGCATCGAGCCATTCATCGACAAGTCATATCAGGAACTGGCTGACTACATGAATGCTTATGCTCAAAAGATGCAGATGAAGCGAGAAAACATCGCGAACAAGGGCATCTGGAAAGCGAAGAAGATGTACATCCTCAACGTCTGGAACTCTGAAGGTGTACAGTACGACAAGCCGAAGCTGAAGATGATGGGCATCGAAGCTGTTCGCTCTTCGACTCCGACTGCTTGTCGTGATAGCATTAAGAAATCGCTCGAGATTATCATGAACGGAACCGAAGAAGATCTACAGAAGTATATCGCAGAGTTTCGTACAAAGTTCCGTACGCTCGGCTTTGATGATGTGGCCTTCACCCGCGGAGTCAAGGACATTGAGAAGTGGTATCGCTTTGGTCGCTTCGAGTCTGGAACTCCAATTCATGTTCGTGGTTCGGTTGTCTTCAATCAGATGATCGAAAAATTGAAGCTCAAAAATAAATATCAGACGATTGCCAGTGGCGAGAAGATTAAGTTCGTGTATCTCAAAAATCCGAATCCGACAAGAGAGCATGTGATCTCTTGCTCCAACGGTCTTCCACCAGAATTCAAGATGCAACAGTATGTAGACTACGATGTTCAGTTCGAGAAAGGCTATCTCAGTCCGATCGAGTCGATCATCAAGACAATTGGCTGGCAAACCGAAAAACGCGCAACTCTAGAAGATTGGTTCAACTAATGGCTAACATAGATTTAGACGAAGATTTTGATTTCGGTTTCACAACCGTAAGTGAAGATATCTTTACACAAGCTCAACTCACCGCAGAAGAAAGTCAAGCCAAAGCAGAAGCAATGTATAAGCTGATTCTTCCTCTGTTAAATAACCTCGCCAAGGATGCTGACAAGAATGCTTACATTCATTGGCCAAACCGTAAAGAAAAGATTGAAGCATTTAAAAAGAAGCTGCAGTCTCTTCTTGGTTGACATTATTTCATATACCGAATATACTGTAATACTACGAACAAGGAGTTTATATGTCTGATCTTTTAAATAAACTGCGTAAGAATTCGACAATCAAAGATACCGATATTCTTGCAGACTCAAAGTTCTTCAATGAGAAGGACACAATCGCTACTACTGTGCCAGCAATCAACATCGCTCTGTCTGGTAAGATCAATGGTGGCTTTACTCCAGGACTTACTATCTGGGCTGGTCCGTCCAAGCACTTCAAGACTTCGTTCAGTCTGCTGATGGCCAAGGCTTACATGGATAAGTATCCTGAATCCGTGCTGTTGTTCTATGACTCCGAGTTCGGTACTCCTCAGGCTTACTTCGATTCATTCAAGATCGATACCAGCCGAGTTCTTCATACTCCTATCACCGACATCGAACAGTTGAAGTTCGACATCATGAGTCAACTCGAACAGATTGGTCGTGGTGAACGCGTCATGATCGTGATTGACTCTGTTGGCAACCTGGCTTCGAAGAAGGAAGTTGAAGATGCTCTGAAGCAGAACTCAGCAGCTGACATGACTCGTGCCAAACAGCTCAAGTCTCTGTTCCGTATGGTTACTCCTCACTTGACCATCAAGGATATTCCGATGGTTGTGGTGAACCACACCTACATGACTCAGGAAATGTTCTCGAAGCCAGTTGTATCTGGTGGCACTGGCATCTACTACTCAGCTGACAACATCTTCATTCTTGGTCGTCAGCAGGAGAAGGATGGCAAGGATGTTGTTGGTTATAACTTCATCATCAACGTCGAGAAGTCTCGCTTCGTCAAAGAAAAGAGCAAGATTCCGATTGAAGTCTCTTGGGATGAAGGTATCTCCAGGTGGTCTGGTCTGATGGACATGGCTCTAGAGTCTGGCCACGTAATCAAGCCAAAGGTTGGCTGGTTCCAGAAGGTTGACATGGAGACTGGTGAGATCCTTGACAAGTCTTATCGTATGAATGATACGTATACCTTTAGCTTCTGGCACCCGATCCTTTCGTGTCCGAAGTTCAATGAGTTCGTTGAGAACAAGTATCGTGTGGCTTCCGGCAACATCATGCAGGAAGATGAAGTTGAATCTGTTTATGAGGACCTGGAGGACGAATGAAAATTGAGAATGTTATCTTCGGCAATTTGATTCACAATGAGGAGTACGCACGTAAGGTAATACCATTCTTAAAGTCTGAATATTTCAGTGATCAGGTTGATCGTACAGTGTTCGACCTGATCACTGACTATGTGAACAAGTACAACTCGTTTCCGAGCAAGGCTGCACTTGACATCGATTTGAACGACAAGACTGGCTTGTCTGAAGATCAGTTCAAGCGAGCCAAGGAGCTCGTCATGACTCTTGACAAGTCTGACGAGAAGGATATGAGTTGGCTTGTTGACTCCACCGAGAAGTTCTGC
>Ga0208783_10002583_pt1 | contig 10350 bp, 6 predicted proteins | sample DEB19_08_DNA_2_FD_184529 | JGI IMG/M metagenome (GOLD analysis project Ga0208783, IMG submission 184529) | Aqueous microbial communities from the Delaware River and Bay under freshwater to marine salinity gradient to study organic matter... | ecosystem: Environmental > Aquatic > Marine > Coastal... | reverse complement strand
AGTCGAAGTCGCCGAGGTCGAGGTCACCGAGGCTGAGGTCGCTGAAGTCGAGGTCGCCGAGGCTGAGGTCGCCGAGGTCGAGGTCGCCGAGGTCGAGGTCGCCGAGGTCGAGGTCGCCGAGGTCGAAGTCGCCGAGGTCGAGGTCGCCGAGGCTGAGGTCGCCGAGGTCGAGGTCGCCGAGGCTGAGGTCGCCGAGGTCGAGGTCGCCGAGGTCGAGGTCGCCGAGGTCGAGGTCGCCGAGGTCGAGGTCGCCGAGGTCGAGGTTGCTGAGGTCGAGGTCGCCGAGGCTGAGGTCGCCGAGGCTGAGGTCGCCGAGGTCGAGGTCGCCGAGGTCGAAGTCGCCGAGGTCGAAGTCGCCGAGGTCGAGGTCGCCGAAGTCGAGGTCGCCGAAGTCGAGGTCGCCGAGGCTGAGGTCGCCGAGGCTGAGGTCGCCGAGGCTGAGGTCGCCGAGGTCGAGGTCGCCGAGGTCGAGGTCGCCGAAGTCGAGGTCGCCGAAGTCGAGGTCGCCGAGGCTGAGGTCGCCGAGGCTGAAGTCGCCGAGGCTGAAGTCGCCGAGGTCGACCCGACGGACGCAGAACTGGATCCTGAGCCCCAGATCTGCTCGATCGAGACCTTCCCGAGCGACTTCGCGCCGATTCAATCGCAGGAGCCAGAAACGCTTGACAGCGCGCTCGAGGCATCGGAGACGCACGAGGCAGCGGATTTCCACGAACTGCAGTACGACGCAACCGAACTCGATGCCATCGATGCGCCCGCGGATGATGAGGCCGATCCGGGCGAGGCTGTCGTGAGCGCCGAGACGGCGGAACTTCCTGACGAGGTTGAGCCGATCGTTGTGCGCGCAAGCGTTCCCGAGGCCAATGATCGGGCGCTTGACTCGACGAGCCTGTTCGCCGGCCTCGATGAGTCGCGCTGGATCGAGACGAGCAACCAGCCGCAGCGCGGCTAGGCGAGAGCTGGCATGACGCAGTGGGATCGATGTGTGTTCCGCCGCACGACGCGTCTTGCGCCGTAGGGTGGCGCGCATGGATGACGCATCGGAACCAGCGGGAGAGATTTGCGAGGAAGCGAAGGCGGCGCTTCGATGGCTCATGGTCGACGGGATCGGCCATGCGCGGCTGCGAGCGCTTCGTACGGCATTTTCCAGCGCCTGCGCTGCGCTCAAGGCCGACGATGCGGCGTTCGCCGAGGCGCTTGGGATCACGCGCTCATGCGCCGCGCGCGTGCGTTCCTCGGCCAACGCGATCGAGCTCGACTCCGCGTTGGCGGCCATGCGCGCCGCGAAGATCCGGACCGTCCTCGAGGATTCCCCCGAGTATCCACAGCTTCTCCTCGCGTCGCACGACCCGCCGGCACTGCTGCTGGTGTCGGGAACGCTGGATCCGGAGCCCGAGCCTGCCGTCGCCATCGTCGGATCGCGGCGCGCGACGGCCTACGGGCGCGTTCATGCGGGTGCGCTGGCGGTTGCGCTTGCCGAGCGCGGGGTGACGGTCGTCTCGGGCGGCGCGCGCGGCATCGACGCGGAGGCGCATCGTGGCGCACTGCGCGCGGGCGGCCGCACGATCGCCGTGCTCGCGACCGGCTGCGCGCACCCGTATCCCGCGGAGCACGCGGACCTGTTCGCGACCATCGCGGAAGCGGGGGGCTGCACCATCTCCGAGCAGCCGCCGTTCGTGATGGCGCGGCCTGACCTCTTTCCGCGGCGGAACCGCATCATCGCCGCGCTTTCGCTGGTCACGATCGTCGTCGAGGCGGCAAGCCGGTCGGGTGCGCTTCTGACTGCGCGGATCGCCGTCGATGATCTCGGTCGTGAGGCCGGGTGCGTGCCGGGACCGATCGACAGCGTGACCAGCGCCGGGTGCCACCGCGCGATACGCGAGGGCTGGGCGCAGCTTGTCACGAGTGCGGACGATGTCTGCGAGCTCCTGCAAGCGGCTCGAACCGTCGCGGCAGGCGCGGGGGAGATCGCGCAGCGGATCGCGCACCGCGATCGCCCGCGCGGGGAGCCATCGCGAGAGGAAGCGCGCGCGTTCTCGGGCGACTCCGCTGAGGTGCAGTCCGCGATCCGTGCCGAGCATCGCGCCGGGCGTTCAGCCGGGCTCGACGAGCTGGAGCTGCTGCTCGGCTGGCCGGTCCCACGCATCATCCGCGCCACGCTCGAGCTCGAGGTCGCAGGCGCGATCGCGCGCGATGCCGAGGGCGCGTTCGTCCCGCGCAGGCTGTGACGACTGTGCAGGCGTTCACCCCACTTTCAGGCATCCATCCGCTTGGAGGCGCGCGCTGTGAAATCGAGACTGTGACTCCCGCAACGAACACCGCTCGGAAACAGCCATGGCACGCATTGCAATCATCTCGGACATACACGGAAACCTCATCGCGCTCGAGCGCGTGCTCGCAGATCTCCGCACCCGCGCTATCGACCGCACCGTCTGCCTGGGCGATGTAGTGGGCTACGGCCCGGATCCCAAGGCGTGCCTCGACCTCGCGCGCGATGCGTGCGAGGTCATCGTGGCTGGCAACCACGAGCGTGCGGTGATGAACCCGGTGATCGCCGCCAACTGGGCGGCGCTCGCGCAGGCCGGGATCGAGCACGCGCGCGGCGAACTCTCGGCGCAGGACCTCGAGTTCCTCGCGTCGTTGCCGGCGACCTTCACGATGGGCACCCAGGTGTTCGGCGTGCATGATTCGCCGATTCCGACGGAGAAGAGCATGCACTACCTGCGGAGCAAGCTCGATGCCGCGCACGCGTTCCACTGGGTCGAGCACTCGGTGGCGCTGGTCGGACACACCCATGTGCCGGCGTGCTTCGTGACGGCCTTCCAGCATGACGATGTGCTGACCGCGCGCGATGTCGAGAACCTTCCGATCGCGCGGAGAATGCTCGGACCCGCGCAGCAGTTCCGCGGAGCGTTCGTGGGCAGCGCGGCCTTCGAGCTGCCGCGCTTCGGCCGCGCGATCGTGAACCCGGGCTCGGTCGGTCAGCCGCGGGACGGCGACGCCCGCGCTGGCTACGCGATCCTTGATCTCGACGAGTGCACCGTCGAGTTCCGCCGCGTGTCGTATGACCTCGAGCGCGCGCGGCAGCGGATCGGTCAGACCGTCCTTCCCGTCGCTGCGGCGGAGCGGCTCGCGCTCGGCGCGTGATGCCCGCGCAAGTCGCACAGGGCGCATAGCCCGCGCTCGGAACCGCGCGCGCGCAATGCGGACCTCCGGTTCGGCAAGTTCCGCGTGCAGGACGCCGAAGAAGGGCGTTGGAGCGGACGGCGAGTGTGGAGATCGAATGGCGTGGACGAATCCACGAGGAGCATGTGGTCATGAAGCGACTCCGGGGTCAAGCGCATGGAATCTCTCGCGTCATCGCCGTCGCCACGGCGGTCTGGTGCCTCGGGCTGCTCGCGCGCGCGGTGGAGACATCGTGCGTGATCGCGAGCAACGGCATCGCGCCTGAAACCTCGGGCAACATGGATGCAGGCACCGCGACCATCACGGGCATCCGCGATGTCTCGCGCTACATCGCGGACCTCATGACGATTCCGTCATCGCTTGCGATCGCCGCGCTCGCCACGGTCGCGCTCGGCTCGCTCATGGTCATCGTGCGCAGCCGATCGGAACGCGCTGGCGCGACCTTTGCGGCACTTGCGATCTACGGCGCCCTCGCGCTCTCGCGCACCGAGGTCGCGGGCATCCTCGACGGCACCGCCCAGTCGGCGTGGTACATGGCCGCCCGCATCGGCCTTGTCATCGGCAGCTGCGCGCTCGCGTGGCGATGGATCGAGGACATCTCGCTGGCCGGCGCCATCGGGCCGAGCGACGATCCGCATGAGGTCGACGCCCGGTTCGACACCGAGGCCGCGCATGTCGCCCGCACCGGCCCGAGCACGACCGACGCCGCCAGCCGCCGACTGCGCGATGTCGTGATCGGCGAGGGCAAGCGCCAGACGACCGTCGGCCTACACGGCCACGGTTCGCCGATCCCGCGCGTGCTGCCCGATCAGGACACGCATGTCGGCAGCGGACGCGGCTAAACGCGCCTGCGTCCCGCGGTTGCGCGCGATTGGTGCTTGGTGAAGGCGCTCCGTGAGGGCGGAAGGGGTGCTACATTCCGCCCCTTCACCATGATCGAGCTCCCACCGCCCGGAACCGAAACGGTCCTCATCCTCGACTTTGGCAGCCAGACCGCGCAGTTGATCGCGCGGCGCGTGCGCGAGGCAGGGGTCTTCAGCCTGCTCGTGAGCCCGCGGATCACCGCGGATGAGGTCCGGAAGATCTCGCCGAAGGGCATCATCCTCTCGGGCGGACCCTCGAGCGTGTTCGAGAAGGGGGCGCCGAGCTGCGACCCCGCCATCTTCACCCTCGGGCTGCCCGTCCTCGGCATCTGCTACGGCATGCAGCTGATGAGCCACCTGCTTGGAGGCAAGGTCGAGAGCGCGAACCACCGCGAGTTCGGGCGCGCGAAGATCGATGTGCGCGAGCACGGCGACCTGTTCGCGGGCGTCGATGCGCATGCGACCGTTTGGATGAGCCACGGTGACCAGGTCACGAAGGTCCCGCAGGGCTTCGAGGTGATCGCGAGCACGGGCACCTGCCCGTTCGCGGCCGTGCGCGACCGCGCGCGCAACTTCTACGGAGTGCAGTTCCACCCCGAGGTCACGCACACGCCGCAGGGCGGCGACATGCTGGCGAACTTCCTGTTCAAGGCCTGTGGCTGCGCGGGGTCCTGGAAGATGTCGGACTTCGTCGAGCAGGAGTGCGCCCGCATCCGAGCGCGCGTGGGCTCGTCGAAGGTCATCTGCGGACTCTCGGGCGGCGTCGACAGTTCGGTCGTGGCGGCGCTGCTCGCGAAGGCGATCGGCAAGCAGCTCGTCTGCATCTTCGTGGACAACGGGCTCCTGCGGAAGAACGAGCGCGACCTCGTCGAGACGACCTTCCGCGACCACTTCGACGTCGACCTGCGTGTGGTCGACGCGAGCAAGGAGTTCCTCGGCGACCTCGCGGGCATCATCGAGCCGCAGGAGAAGCGTCGCCGCATCGGCCACCGCTTCATCGATGTCTTCAAGGAGGCCGCGAAGTCGATCGACGGCGATGCGAAGTTCCTCGCGCAGGGCACGCTGTATCCCGATGTCATCGAGTCCGGCCACGGCCACTCGGGCACCAGCGCGAACATCAAGCTCCACCACAATGTCGGCGGCCTGCCCGAGCAGCTCGGATTCGAGCTCGTCGAGCCGATGCGGCTCCTCTTCAAGGACGAGGTGCGCGCGCTCGGCGAGGTGCTCGGTCTTCCGCAGCAGATCGTCTGGCGGCATCCGTTCCCGGGTCCCGGGCTTGCCGTCCGAGTGATCGGCGACATCACGAAGGAGAAGCTCGACGTGCTCCGCGAGTGCGACCGCATCCTCCTCGAGGAGATCGTGTCTGCGAACCTCTATCGCTCGACGAGCCAGGTCTTCGCGGTGCTGCTGCCCGTGAAGAGCGTCGGCGTGATGGGCGACGGGCGCACCTACGACTCCACGGTCGCGATCCGCGCCGTTGACACGCAGGACTTCATGACCGCCGACTGGTCGCGCATCCCGTACGACGTGCTCGCGCTGATCTCGAACCGGATCATCAACGAGGTCAAGGGCGTGAACCGCGTCGTCTACGACATCTCGTCGAAGCCGCCCGCGACCATCGAATGGGAGTGATTGCGAGTGATTTTCGCGCTCGCAGCTTGCGGCTGCTCGCTTGGGACGAGCGCCGCGCGAATGAATCGCGACGGCGCTCCGGAAGAGGCTTCAGCTCGGCGCGCGAAGCGCGGCGACGCTCTGTTGCGGCATCCCAGCAAGTCGGGCGATTCACTCGCCCGACTTGCCGCCAAAGCGAGCCGTGATCTTCGCACTCGCAGCGTGCGGCTGCTCGCTTTGTACGAGCGCCGCGCGAATGAATCGCGGACGGCGCTCCGGAAGAGGTTTCAGCTCGGCGCGCGAAGCGCGGCGACGCTCTGTTGCGGCATCCCAGCAAGTCGGGCGATTCACTCGCCCGACTTGCCGCCAAAGCGAGCAAAGGCGACGCACCTGAAGCGAGCGAAGGCTCGCTTCAGCGCGTCGCCAGTTGCGAGCGCTCAACGAAGTATCGTCTGGCGCTCGATCATCACCTGTAGCGTCTGGCAGATGAGGTCGATGTCGCGCTCGGAGAGCGCCGTCGAGAAGGGGAGCGCGATCAGGCGATCCGCCGCGCGCTGCGCGATGCGGAAGTCGGCGTTTGCAGCGGTGCCGGCGAAGGCGGGCTCGAGCGGGAGCACATACATCACGCTGGTCGCCGCGATGTCGTGCCGCAGGAGGCCCTGCAGGATCGAGTCCCGGTCGTCGCGGCTGAATCGCTCGGAAAGCCGGACGGCGAAGTGCGACCAACGCACGGTGCCGTCGGCGCAGGGCGCGGGCAGCACGAGGTCGGGGTGCATTGCCAGCCGCCGCAGGTACGCGTGGAACACATCCTCGAGGCTGTTGCAGGTCTGCTCGAAGCGGCGGAGGCGCACCTCGGCCAGCGCGGCCTGCATCGGATTCATGCGGGCGTCGAGGCCGAGCCGCTCGAGCGGCCGCACGCCGCCGATCCGCTCCCAGTCGGACTTCGGCGTCGCGCGCCCGAGGTTCCTGATGAGGCGCAGGTCTCGTGCGAGCTTGTCGTCATTGGTCACGCAGATCGCGCCGCCCGAGCCGATCGGCGACTCGTGCGTGCCCAGGCCGACCACGGAGATGCGGCCGAAGCGGCCGACGGGATCGCGGCCGATGCGGCCTCCGAGGCCGCCGGCCACGATCTCGAGCAGGGGAATCTCGTTCCGCGACGCGAGCGCGGCGAGCTCCTCGAGGCCCGCGGGCTGCCCGTGGGTCGCGACGCCGACGAGTACGCGCGTCTGAGGCGAGAGCTGGTACGAGGCTCCCTGCGCGCGCAGCGTGAGCGTCTTGGCATCGACATCGGCGTACCGGACGGAGGTCCGGCTTCGCACCGCCGCGGTGCCGAGCACGGCCGGGGCAAGCGCGGGCACGATGATCTCGGCGCCGTCGCGGGCGCCGAGCGCGTCGAGCGCGGCTTCGATGGCATCGCCAGTCGAGCCGAAGCTGACGCCGAAAGGGCGCTGCACGATCTCGGCGACCATGCCCTCCACGCGCTCCTCGAGCGCGTGATAGCAGTCGGGTGACTCGCTGAAGAGATCCTGCATCTCGCGCCATTCGGCGCGAGAGGGCGGACGAGGACCGAGCCAGATCGGTTCGCTCATGGCGATTCCCTCACGGTGTGGATCCTTGCTGCGAAGCCGGTGCGACGGTCTGCAGTGCCGCGATGGCGTCGTCGCATCGCTTCGCGTGCTTCATCCAGAGCCATGCGGCCTGCTGCCGCACGGGCAGCGCGACCTTCACGCCGCCGCCGGCGACGAGCAGGAGCTCGTTGAGTTCCGCGGGCGAGAGCGACGCTGCGTTCCGCGCGACGAGCACGGCGATCTGTCCTTCGCCCAGGCGCGAGGTCTTGCCCTTCGCCGTGCGCGCGACATCGGCGGCTTCCTTCGTGCCGGCGTTGAGGAGCGCCATAAGGAATGCCTCGCGGGTGGGTTCATCGAGGCCGTCGGAGTTGAGCGGCGCACGCAGTTCCTCAGGAGCCATCTCGGCGAGGCGGAAGAGTGCGAGGAGGAGCGTCTCCGAAAGCGTCGGCGGCGTCGGTCCCGGCTTCATCACGAGCTCGAGGCACGCGAGCGCGAGGGCGCGTTCCGCGCTCGGGCCGGCGCGCCGGGCGCCATCGAGCGCCGCGCGCAGGATCACGCGACGCTCGAGGCCCACGAGCTTCGCATAGGCGGATTTCTCGTCACCCACCGTGAGGGCGGAACCCGCGGCCACGAGGTCGTCGATCATCGAGTCGCCGTTCGCGAAGCTGTTCCAGACCTCTGCGGGCGCGCGGGCGCCGCTTGCGATCAGCACCGCCAGGTGGCGCATGCGCGACGCCTGCGAGGGATCGGCGGTGATTCCCGCCTGGAGGAGCGGATACGCGCTGGCAGGCGAAAGCGTGAGCAGGCTTCCGATGCCGCGCATGCGCGCGTCGTCGGCGACATCGGGAAGCCTGAGGAGATCCGCGACGAACGGACCTGCGCCCGCGAGCCCGTCGGCGGCCGAGGCCTCCGCGATCTGCGCGACCGCGGCCGAGCGCGATGCCGCGGGAAGCGCAGCGATCTGCGTGCGGGCCGCCGCGGCGAGCGGTGCCGCATCGGGCGACTTGAGGTCGAGCAGGATGCAGCTCGCGAAGCCCGCGACCTCGGGCGTCTTCGATGACGCAAGGCGCGCCAGCAGCGCAGCGTCGGGTGCGCCGCCGAGGCGGCGCAACTCGCCCGCGAGCAGCACTCGTTGCGACGAGGGCAAGTCGATCCAGTCGAGCATCGCGCGTATCTGCGCCGCGTCCGCGAGCTTCAGCGCGAGCATGGCGTTGATCGCCGCGTCGCGGTCGCGCTCGCCAGGCAGGCGCTCCACCTTCGCGAGGTCGACCTTGCCGCCTTCGTCAAGCTCCGCGAGACCGAGGATTCCGTCGACGCGCAGCGCCCATCGGTCGCCGGTGACGAGCGCGGCGAAGAGCGGCCTCAGCGTCGTGTCGCGAAGCTCGCGCAGCGCGATCACCGCGGCATGCTGCTGGCCATCGCTCTCGGAGAGGAGTGCGTCCTTCAGCGGGCGCAGCGCCGTCTCGTAGGGATCGACGGTGTCGTAGTCCGAGCCGCCCTGGAGGTTCGGAAGGGCATCCGGGCCTGCCTGCGCGACGAGCAGCGCCGCGGCGCCGAGTGGGGCGGCGACCGCCGTTGCGAGGAGAATCCGTCCGAGCCCTCGGGACATGCGCGCGAGTGTAGCCAAAGCACACGCACGGACGGCTGCCCTGGCCCGCGGTCGTTTGCTCGTTTCAGGCCGAGCGCAGCCGGCTCGTTCGGGCGATGTCGTGGCGGAGCTGATCCACGAGCTCCCGAACCGGTTCGCCGTCGGACGCGACCTTCTGATCGGACTCGATCATGGACTTGAGCCGCTGCGCCGCGGTGTGCACGGCAGAGTGGGTGTCGCGGCCGAGCGCGCGGGCGATCTCGGGATAGCTGTGGGTCGTGAGCTCGCGGGCGAGGTGGGCGACCAGGCCGCGCGCGACCACGGTGCGCGCGTGGCGGCCGTGGCCGAAGAGGTCGTCGCGGCTCACGCGCATGCGCTCGCAGACCGCCTCGACGATGTGGCCGAGGCGGATCGGGGTCGCGCCGGGCGCCTTGATCGGATCCTCGCCCAGCAGGCGGTCGACGGTGCCGGGGCCGAGCTGGCCGCGAAGGCCGTCGAGCTCTGCGAGCGCGCCGAGGCGGGTGATCGCGCCCTCGATCTCGCGGATCGAGCCAGTGCAGCGGCCGGCGACCGAGTCCTCGCCGGCGGTCGTGAGCGCCAGGCCGCGCTCGCGGGCGAGCCTGCGGACGAGTTCGACGCGCGTGCCGCGGTCTGGGCGGTCGACCTTGACGACCATCCCGGAGAGGAAACGGCTGACGAGCGACTGGCTGAACTTGCGGATGTGGCGCGGATGCTCGTCGGATACCAGCGCGATGCGGGCGCCCGAGAGGTCGATTGCGTCGATCGTGTGGAGGAACTCGGCCTGTGTGGCGGTCTTGTTCGCGAAGAAGTGGATGTCGTCGATCGCGAGCAGGTCGACCCGGCGCAGTCGCTTGCGGAACTCATCGAGCGAGCCGTCGCGGACGGCGGCGATGTACTCGTTGGTGAACTGCTCGGCGGTCACATACTTGATGACCTGCCGCGGGGCGCGCTCGGAGCGGCGGCGGCAGATGCCCTGGATGAGGTGGGTCTTGCCGACGCCGCACTCGCCGTGGATGAAGAGGATCGAAGGGGCCTCGGGCGCGCCATCGCCCACCTGGGCGCTGGCCGCGAAGGCGAGGCGGTTCGATTCGCCAACGACGAAGTCCTCGAGGCGGCGGAAGCTCTGCGCGCGCGGCGTGCGCGACTTGGTCGGACGGCGGCGGGGGTCGTCGGTCGCGGCGGTCAGGCCGTGTTCTTCCGGGGAGCCGTCTGCGATCCCACGCGTGGAGGCCTGGCCTCGGCGGGACGATGAGCCGAGCGAATCGGCCTGGTCTCCGAGTGCGGCGTCCGTGGGAGCGGACTCCGACAGGCAGACCTCGCAGCTCGCGGCTCCGCCGAGAACATCTCGGGCGACCGATTCGAGCTGACCCTGGAAGTTCCGAAGGATCCAGTCGCGCACATACGCGTTGGCGGCGTCGACCCGAACGCTCGCGCCCGACAGCGCGATCGAAGTCCCGTGCTCGAACCAGAGCCCGAAGCGATGGGATCCGATCCGCTCTGCGAGCGCGGCGCGGAA
>Ga0208783_10002582_pt1 | contig 10351 bp, 8 predicted proteins | sample DEB19_08_DNA_2_FD_184529 | JGI IMG/M metagenome (GOLD analysis project Ga0208783, IMG submission 184529) | Aqueous microbial communities from the Delaware River and Bay under freshwater to marine salinity gradient to study organic matter... | ecosystem: Environmental > Aquatic > Marine > Coastal... | reverse complement strand
CCTCTCGCGAGCGCTCTCGGACCTGTCGCAGGCGGGCTACTGGATCCTCGGGCTCGACGGCTCGGGCGAGGGCGATCTCTTCGATCCCGCCTCGATCCCGGGTCCGCCCTGCGTGCTGGTCGCGGGGGCCGAGGGCACAGGCCTCCGCGAGCTGACCCGGCGGGGCTGCCACCGGATCGTGCGGATCCCGATGACGGGCCGCGTCGAGTCGCTCAACGCCTCGGTCGCGGTGGCGATCGCCCTCTTCGAACTGCGGCGACGCGAGACCAGCAGCCCCGGCTGTCCTTGACAGTCCGCTCCGCGCCGTGGTAACGCCTACGGTTCACTCTTCCGCGCGGGAGAGGTGCCGGTTTCAGGTCGGCTCGGCCCGTTTCGGGGAAAAAACTCAGTCAAATCAAAAGGATACGACGATCGAGACGCTCTCGTGCCGCGGGCCGATGTAGCTCAACGGTAGAGCAACTGATTTGTAATCAGTAGGTTGTCGGTTCGATTCCGATCATCGGCTCCGGAATTCCAGGCGGGACAGGGAGAGGTACCCAAGTGGCCAACGGGAGCAGACTGTAAATCTGCCGGCGTACGCCTTCGAAGGTTCGAATCCTTCCCTCTCCATACGACGACGCGACGACGAACGAGACGACACGAAGAGGCGAGTAGCGAAGACAGGAACGAGACGAGACGAGAAAGGAGAACGCGGCCCTCTCGCGGGAGGGCCGGGAGACTCACAGGCGGGAGTAGCTCAGTTGGTAGAGCACGAGCCTTCCAAGCTCGGGGTCGCGGGTTCGAGTCCCGTTTCCCGCTCTCGGTGCGATCCCCGGAACATGGCTCGATCGGCAGAGGGCCCAGGTAGCTCAGTTGGCAGAGCACGTCCTTGGTAAGGACGAGGTCGGCGGTTCGATCCCGCTCCTGGGCTCGTCGGAAACGTCGGAAAGGTAGACAGGAACGATGCGCGATCTCGTGGCTCTCCAGTGCGAAGACTGCAAGCGGAAGAACTACACGACCACCCGCAACAAGAAGAAGACGACGGAGAAGCTCGGGATGAAGAAGTTCTGCCCGTCGTGCCGCGGTCACAAGCACCACAAGGAGTCGAAGGTCTGACGGAGATCGCGGTCGCGAGGGTCAGTAGCTCGAATTGGTAGAGCACCGGACTCCAAATCCGGGGGTTGCAGGTTCGAATCCTGCCTGGCCCGTACGAGACGGGGCCTCGAAGGCCCCGGCGGGGCCGACGAGGCGAACGGGACGGGGAACGGAAGAGGCAAGCGTGGCAGAGACGACGGAACAGCGTGCGGAAGGGACGGGGGCGGGGAGCTCGATCGCGACCCTCGTGCCGCGGACGATCGAGTTCCTGAAGGAGTCCTGGCAGGAGCTGAAGCGCGTCCACTGGCCCTCGGTGCGCGAGACCTACTCCGCGACTCTCATCGTCATCGCGGTCGTGCTCGCGGTGTCGCTCTTCCTCGGGCTCGTCGACTTCCTCCTCTCCTGGGCCATGAGCCAGCTGCTCGGGCGGGCGTGAAGGGCTCGGAACGGACATGAGCAAGACCGAAGCACGGCCGGTGACGGACGAGGCGGCTCCCGCGAGGGAGGATCGCCCGGCGCGCTGGTACGTCGTCCACACCTACTCGGGCTTCGAGGCCAAGGTGAAGGCATCGCTCGACGAGCGCCGCCGCGCCGAGATCCAGAAGAAGCGCACCGAGATCGCGACCCTCGAGGCGAAGGCCGACAAGAACGAGCGCGACCTCGCCCAGGAGGAGTCGCTGCGCCGGGCGGTCGAGGAACTCGAGTCCTTCCGCGAGGTGCTCGTCCCGGCCGAGAAGGTGGTCGAGCTCGTCAAGAACAAGAAGGACTCGAAGGCGACCAACAAGCGCACGTCGACGCGCAAGTTCTTCCCCGGCTACATCCTCGTCAACGTCGGGATCCTCGGCGACTTCCTGAAGGCCTTCATCAAGAACACGCCCCGGGTCACGGGCTTCGTCGGCGGCACCGACGACCCGCCCGCGATCAGCGAGGCCGAGGTCCGCGACATCGCCCACCGCATGGAGGAAGGGGCGGTCAAGCCGAAGCCGAAGGTCCTCTTCGAGGCGGGCGAGAACGTCAAGGTCGTCGACGGCCCGTTCCAGGACTTCAACGGGGTCGTCGAAGAGGTCAAGGCCGACAAGGGCAAGTTGCGGGTCCTGATCAGCATCTTCGGGCGTGCGACGCCCGTCGAACTCGATTTCGTCCAGGTGGAAAAGGCTTAGGCGTCCTCGGCGCCGCGGGTCCGTCGCGCGAGTCGCGTCGGCCCCGGGGTGCCAGGGGCGCATGTTCGCGTTTCGCGGGACCCGCTTCGGCGGGCGGACAGGGTTCAGGAGCACAAGGTGGCGAAGAAGGTCATCGGAGAGGTCAAGTTGCAGATCCCGGCCGGGCAGGCCAACCCGAGCCCGCCGGTCGGTCCGGCGCTCGGCCAGCGCGGCGTGAACATCATGGAGTTCTGCAAGGCGTTCAACGCGCAGACCCAGTCGCAGGCCGGGCTCGTCATCCCCGTCATCATCACCGTCTACGCGGACCGCTCCTTCACCTTCATCACCAAGACGCCGCCCGCGGCGATCCTGCTGAAGAAGGCCGCCGGCCTCGAGAAGGGTTCGGGCGAGCCGCGCAAGAAGATGATCGGCAAGGTGACCAAGGCCCAGGTGACCGAGATCGCGAAACTCAAGATGCCGGACCTGATCGTGAACGACCTGGATGCGGCGGTCCGCACCGTCGAGGGCACGGCGCGCAGCATGGGGCTCGAAGTCGTCGGCTGAGCCGGCGTCCGGACCCGAGGCACCGAGGGGAGACATGGCGAAGGGCAGCAAGAGATACCGGGCGTCGGCGGCGAAGGTCGATCCCGACCGCAAGTTCGCGCTGGCGGAGGCCATGAAGGTCGCGCTCGAGAGCGGGCCGGCGAAGTTCGACGAGACGGTCGAGCTCGCGGTGCGCCTCGGCGTCGATCCGCGCCAGGCCGACCAGAACGTGCGCGGCACCTGCCAGCTTCCGCACGGCACGGGCAAGACGGTGCGCGTGCTGGTGTTCGCCAAGGGCGAAAAGCTGCGCGAGGCCGAGGAGGCGGGCGCGGACTTCGCGGGTGGCGACGACCTCGCCACCAAGATCACCTCCGAGAACTGGCTCGACTTCGACAAGGCGATCGCGACGCCCGACATGATGGGTGTGGTCGGCAAGCTCGGCAAGGTGCTCGGCCCGCGCGGCCTCATGCCGAACCCCAAGGTCGGCACGGTCACGATGGACGTCGCCAAGGCGGTCCGCGAGCTCAAGGCAGGCAAGGTCGAGTACCGGGTCGAGAAGGCGGGCATCGTCCACGTCCCGATCGGCAAGCGCTCGTTCGGCGCCGAGAAGCTGCTCGACAACGCGAACGCGGTGCTCGACAGCCTGGCGCGCGCGAAGCCCGCGTCGGCCAAGGGGAACTACTTCCGATCGATCTCGGTCGCCACGACGATGGGCGTCGGCGTGAAGATCGACCCGCTCACCGCCCGGGCGGCGGCCTGACCGCCGGGCCCCGGACGAGGGAGTCAGCACGTTGAAAGTCCACGACAAGGAACAGATCGTCGCCGACCTGCGGGAGAAGCTCGACCGCGCGTCGATCACGGTGCTCGCGGTGCCGCGCGGCCTGACGGTCGCGCAGGTGACCGCGCTGCGGCGCAAGATGCGCGACCTCTCGGGCGAGTACAAGATCGCGAAGAACACGCTCGCGATCCGCGCCGTCGAGAACACCGACTTCGGCTCGCTGAAGGATCTCCTCGAGGGCCCCACGGCGCTCGTCTTCGGCTACGGCGACCCGGTCTCCGTGCTGAAGGGGATGGTCGACTACTCGGGCGAGAACGCGGAGAAGATCGAGATCAAGGGCGCCGTCCTCGACGGCCAGCTCTACGGCCCCGCGCAGGTGAGCCAGCTCGCCAAGCTGGGCAACCGGGACACGCTGCGCGCCCAGCTGCTGGGCGTGCTGCAGGCCCCGGCTTCGAAGCTCGTCCGGCTGCTGAACGAGCCCGGTGCGTCGTTCGCACGGGTGGTCGCGGAGCGTGGAAGGTCGGGGGCCCCGGCGGACGGCTGAGGCGAATCCAGGAAATCGGAAGCAAGGCACGACGAACCATCGCCGCCCGATCGAGCGGGCGGTCGCGTTGAGGAGACATCATGGCGATCACGGCAGAGAAGATGAACGAACTGGTCGACGCCCTCTCGGGTCTCACGATCCTCGAGGTCTCGCAGCTGGTGAAGACGCTCGAGGAGAAGTGGGGCGTCTCGGCCGCGGCCCCGGTCGCGGTCGCCGCGGTCGGCGCGCCGGCCGGCGGTGGCGCGGCCCCCGCCGCGGAGAAGGACGAGTTCACCGTCGTCCTGAAGACCGCCGGCGACAAGAAGATCCAGGTCATCAAGGTCGTGCGAGAGCTCACCGGGCTCGGCCTGAAGGAGGCGAAGGACCTGGTCGACGGTGCGCCCAAGCCGGTCAAGGAGGGCGTCTCCAAGGCCGAGGGCGAGGACATGAAGAAGAAGCTCGAGGAAGCCGGCGGCGTCGTCGAGCTGCAGTGAGCCGAACGCGGTCTTGTCCGCGTCCGCAACCCAGGTCGGTTTCGAGACGGGCGGGGGCGCCGCACGGCCCCCGTCCGTCCTTTCCATTTCGCCCGCACCGCCGGCCCCGTCCGGCGCAGCCCTCCGCGCGCCCGGCGTCCAGCCGCGCCGCGGGGGGACAGGAGCTTAGATGGCCTCTCAGGCTCAGGTCGCGGAGAACTTCCGCCCACGTCGCAACTTCGGCAAGATCAAGAAGGTCGTCGACATCCCGAACCTGATCGAGATCCAGCGCAGGTCCTACGACGAGTTCCTCCAGAGGGATGCCGCCGGCCCGAGCGACCGCAAGGCGGTCGGACTCCAGGGCGTCTTCAAGTCGGTCTTCCCGATCCGCGGCTTCAACGACAACGCGGAGCTCGACTTCGTCGACTACGCGATCGGCGAGCCGAAGTTCGACATCGAGGAGTGCCACCAGCGGGGCAACAACTACGCCGCGCCGCTGAAGGTCACCGTCCACCTCGTCATCTACGATCACGACGAGGCGACGCAGACCCGCTCGATCAAGAACGTCAAGCAGCAGGAGGTCTACTTCGGCGAAATCCCGCTGATGACCCGCCACGGGACGTTCATGATCAACGGCACCGAGCGCGTCATCGTCTCGCAGCTCCACCGCTCGCCCGGCGTGTTCTTCGACGACGACAAGGGCAAGACCCACGCCTCGGGGAAGCTCCTCTACAAGGCACGCATCATCCCGTACCGCGGCTCCTGGATCGACTTCGAGTTCGACCCCCGCGACATCATCTACGTCCGCATCGACCGCCGCCGGAAGTTCCACGCGACGGTGCTCCTGCGCGCGCTCGGGATGACCACCGAGGACCTCCTCAACTACTTCTACAAGCGCGACACGATCCACGTCGACGGCAGCCGATTCACCCGCACCTTCCGGCCGGAACTCCACCTCGGCGCGAAGGTGAACCGGGACGTGCGCAATCCCGAGACCAACGAGATCGTCGTCAAGGAAGGCCGCAAGCTCACCAAGGGCTCGATCCGCCAGCTCGAGGCGGCCGGCGTCGAGCGCCTCCCCATGAGCCGCGAGGAAGTCGTCGGCATGGTGGCGGCCCGCGAGGTCGCGCACCCGAAGACCGGCGAGATCATCGTCGCGACCAACGACGAGATCACGCCGAAGATCCTCGACGACATCTGCGCCGCCGGGATCGCCACCTTCGACGTCCTCTTCATGGACCAGGCCGGCCCCTCGCTGCGCAACACGATGCTCCAGGACAAGATCGGCTCGCCCGACGAGGCGATCATGGAGATCTACAAGCGCCTGCGCCCCGGCGACCCGCCGACCCGCGAGACGGCGCGCACCTTCTTCGACGGGCTCTTCTTCAACAAGGAGCGCTACGACCTCTCGAAGGTCGGCCGTCTCAAGTTGAACCACAAGCTGCGCCTCGATGCCCCGCTCGACCAGGGGACGCTGCGCTCGACCGACATCCTCGAGGTCGTCCGCTACCTGATCGACCTGAAGAACGGCCAGGGTTCGGTGGACGACATCGACCACCTGGGCAACCGCCGCGTGCGCGCCGTCGGCGAGCTGGTCGAGAACCAGTACCGCGTCGGCCTCGTCCGCATGGAGCGGGCGATCAAGGAGCGCATGAGCATGCTCGACATCGAGTCGCTCATGCCGCAGGAGCTCATCAACTACAAGCCGGTCGCCGCCGTCATCAAGGAGTTCTTCGGGTCCTCGCAGCTCTCGCAGTTCATGGACCAGACGAACCCGCTTTCGGAGGTGACGCACAAGCGCCGCCTCTCCGCGCTCGGTCCGGGCGGACTCACCCGCGAGCGAGCGGGCTTCGAGGTCCGTGACGTCCACCCGACGCACTACGGCCGCGTCTGCCCGATCGAGACGCCGGAAGGGCCGAACATCGGCCTGATCGCCTCGCTGTCGACGTACGCGCGGGTGAACGACTACGGCTTCGTCGAGACGCCCTACCGCAGGGTCGAATCCGGCCGCGTCACCGACGAGATCCGCTACCTCTCGGCTCTCGAGGAGGAGGACCACGTCATCGCGCAGGCGAACGCGCCGGTCGATGCGCAGGGCCGCTTCGTCGCGGAGCTGGTCTCCGCCCGCAAGGGCGGCGAGTTCCAGCAGGTGACTCCCGACCAGGTCGAGTTCATGGACGTGTCGCCGAACCAGCTGGTCTCGGTCGCGGCCTCGCTCATCCCGTTCCTCGAGAACGACGACGCGAACCGTGCGCTCATGGGCTCGAACATGCAGCGCCAGGCGGTGCCGCTGCTCCGCACCGACGCCCCGCTGGTCGGCACCGGCATGGAGCCGGTCGTCGCCCGCGACTCGGGCGTGACGCTGCTCGCCGAGCGCGACGGCGTCGTCGAGAGCGTCGACGCGACCCGGATCGTGATCCGGGCCGACCACCCGCGCTCCGACGGCATCGACACCGGCATCGACATCCGCAGCCTGGTGAAGTTCCAGCGCTCGAACCAGAGCACCTGCGTGAACCAGAAGCCGATCGTGAAGGCCGGCGACCGCGTCCGGGCCGGCGACGTCGTCGCCGACGGCCCCGCGACCGAGCTCGGCGAGCTCGCGCTCGGCCGCAACGTGCTCGTCGCCTTCATGCCGTGGGGCGGGTACAACTTCGAGGACTCCATCCTCATCAGCGAGCGCGTCGTGAAGGAGGACCTCTTCACCTCGATCCACATCGAGGAGTTCGAGTGCGTCGCCCGCGACACGAAGCTCGGACCCGAGGAGATCACCCGCGACATCCCGAACGTCGGCGAGGAGGCGCTCGCCAACCTCGACGAGTCGGGCATCATCCGCATCGGCGCCGAGGTCCGGCCGGGCGACATCCTCGTCGGCAAGGTCACGCCCAAGGGCGAGACCCAGCTCTCCCCCGAGGAGAAGCTGCTGCGGGCGATCTTCGGCGAGAAGGCCGGCGAGGTCCGCGACACCTCGCTCAAGGTCCCGCCGGGCGTCGAGGGCACGATCATCGAGGCCCGCGTCTTCGCCCGCAAGGGCGTGACGAAGGACGACCGCTCGCAGCAGATCGAGGCCGACGAGGTCGCTCGCCTGCAGAAGAACGAGGAGGACCAGGTCCGCATCGTCCGCGAGACGACCGAGCGGCAGGTCCAGTCGATGCTCGTCGGCAGGACGTCGACCGTGAAGGTGACCGACGACCAACGTCGACAGCTCCTCGCCAAGGGCGCCGAGATCACCGCCGAGGAACTCGACAAGATCCCGTGGACCTACTGGGCCGACGTCCGCGTCGGCGACGAGAAGCTCGAGGGAGAACTCGAGCGGATCTGCCGCGCGATGCGCGACCAGATCGACGGGCTGAAGCGCACGACCCAGGAGAAGATCGCCCGCCTGCAGGGTGGCGACGACCTGCCCCCGGGCGTCATCAAGATGGTGAAGATCTTCGTCGCCATCAAACGCAAGCTGCAGGTCGGCGACAAGATGGCGGGACGCCACGGCAACAAGGGCGTGCTCTCGCGCATCCTCCCCGAGGAGGACATGCCCTACCTCGCCGACGGGACGCCGGTCGACGTCGTGCTGAACCCGCTCGGCGTGCCGTCGCGCATGAACATCGGCCAGATCCTCGAGACGCACCTCGGCTGGGCCGCGCGCGAGCTCGGTCGCGGGCTGGTCCGCGACCTCGAGTCCGGCGAGTCGCCCGACGTCCTGCGCAAGCGGCTCGTCGAGCTCTACGGCCGCGAGTGGGCCGACCGGCTCCGCGACCTCCCCGACGGGGACGTGATCAAGGTCGCCCGCAAGGCGTATCGCGGGATCCACACCGCGTCGCCGGTCTTCGACGGCGCGACCGAGCAGGAGATCTTCGGCCTGCTCTCGCAGGCGGGACTTCCCGAGAGCGGCCAGACCACCCTCTTCGACGGCCGCACCGGCGAGGCGTTCACGCAGCCGGTCACCGTCGGCGTCATCTACATGATGAAGCTCCACCACCTGGTGGACGACAAGATCCACGCCCGGTCGACCGGCCCGTACTCGCTCGTCACCCAGCAGCCGCTGGGCGGCAAGGCGCAATTCGGCGGCCAGCGGCTCGGCGAGATGGAGGTCTGGGCGCTCGAGGCCTACGGCGCCGCGTACACGCTCCAGGAGATGCTCACCGTCAAGTCCGACGACGTCGTGGGCCGGACCCGGATGTACGAAGCGATCGTGAAGGGCGAGAGCGTGCTCGAGCCGGGCCTGCCGGAGTCCTTCAACGTCATGCTGAAGGAGCTGCAGAGCCTGGCCCTCGACATCGAGCTCAAGGACGAGAAGGACCAGCAGGCGGAGCAGTCGGCCGACGCCACGGACGCCGCGCCCGTCACGAAGTCGGCCTAGTCGACCAACGCAACCCTGCGATGCCCCGCGGCCCGGTCCGCGAGGGCACGGGGGGAGGATCCATGGAAGATCTCTTCAGTCTGTTCGAGAAGCCGAAGAACCCGGTGCAGTTCGAGTCGCTCCAGATCTCGATCGCGTCGCCGGACAAGATCCGCTCGTGGTCGCACGGCGAGGTCAAGAAGCCGGAGACGATCAACTACCGGACCTTCAAGCCGGAGCGCGACGGCCTCTTCTGCGCCAAGATCTTCGGCCCGACGAAGGACTACGAGTGCAACTGCGGCAAGTACAAGCGCATGCGGCACCGTGGCGTCGTCTGCGAGAAGTGCGGCGTCGAGGTCATCCAGAGCAAGGTGCGCCGCGAGCGCATGGGCCACATCGACCTCGCCACGCCCGTTGCGCACATCTGGTTTCTGAAGAGCCTGCCGTCGCGCATCGGCACCGTTCTCGATCTCACGCTGAAGGAAATCGAGAAGATCCTCTACTTCGAGAACTACGTCGTCATCGATCCCAAGGAGAGCGACCTGAAGGAGCGCGCGCTCCTGACCGAGACGAACTACCGCCAGATGATCGAGAAGTGGGGGCCCGACGGCTTCCGCGCCGAGATGGGTGCGGAGGCGATCCGGGAACTCCTGCGCGAGGTCGACGTCGACCCGTTGGCGGACACCCTGCGCACCGAGATGAAGAGCGCGACGAGCGAGGCCAAGCGCAAGAAGCTCGCCAAGCGCCTGAAGGTCATGAACGCGCTCAAGCGCTCCGGGAACCGGCCGGAGTGGATGATCCTCGAGGTCATCCCGGTGATCCCGCCGGACCTCCGCCCGCTCGTGCCGCTCGACGGCGGCCGCTTCGCGACCTCGGACCTGAACGACCTCTACCGCCGCGTCATCAACCGGAACAACCGCCTGAAGCGCCTGATGGAGCTCCAGGCGCCCGACATCATCATCCGCAACGAGAAGCGCATGCTGCAGGAGGCCGTCGACGCGCTGTTCGACAACGGCCGCCGCGGCCGCGCGATCACCGGCCCGAACAAGCGCCCGCTCAAGTCGCTGTCCGACATGCTCAAGGGCAAGACCGGCCGCTTCCGCCAGAACCTGCTCGGCAAGCGCGTCGACTACTCGGGCCGCTCGGTCATCGTCGTCGGGCCGGAACTCCGCCTCCACCAGTGCGGGCTGCCGAAGAAGATGGCGCTCGAGCTGTTCAAGCCCTTCATCTACAACAAGCTCGAGGAGCGCGGCTTCGTCACGACCATCAAGAGCGCGAAGAAGATGGTCGAGAAGGAGCGTCCCGAGGTGTGGGACATCCTCGACGAGGTGATCCGCGAGCATCCCGTCCTGCTGAACCGCACGCCGACGCTCCACCGCCTCGGCATCCAGGCCTTCGAGCCGGTGCTCATCGAGGGCAAGGCGATCCAGCTCCACCCGCTCGTCTGTGCTGCCTACAACGCGGACTTCGACGGCGACCAGATGGCCG
>Ga0208783_10002579_pt1 | contig 10359 bp, 8 predicted proteins | sample DEB19_08_DNA_2_FD_184529 | JGI IMG/M metagenome (GOLD analysis project Ga0208783, IMG submission 184529) | Aqueous microbial communities from the Delaware River and Bay under freshwater to marine salinity gradient to study organic matter... | ecosystem: Environmental > Aquatic > Marine > Coastal... | reverse complement strand
CTCATCGGGAGTGGGGTTGGGGGGTCTTTGACTGACGTGATCGTGGATGGAGTTGATGGCCGATACATAGGCCACGGGGCGTTAATTGAAGGAGTCAACGGGGTACAAGATGTCGTTATCCGAAATTCATCCCTCTACTACGGGTCTACCTGTGAGATGACGGATAGATCGCCGCGTGTGTCTACTGACACCGGGGCGTGCCGTCCGGGTGGATCTCCAGCATGGCCTGCGGCGTTTATTTCGATCACTCGCTCACCCAACGCGCGATCGCTGCTTGAGTACAACGATGGTGCGCGAATGTTTGGCGAAGGGATTTCGCATTACAACAGCAAAGGCCCAGGCTACGCCATTTGGCGAAACAACCGAGTTATGAATACATGGTCTGATGCCTATTACATCGACGGGGTAACGGATGTTGTGGTTGAAAACAACATTGCGGTCGCCGGATCAGGGCAAATGGACAGTGTTATTAGCGGAAAAATGTTTGCTTGTTACCATGTCGGAGACGAACAACCCAATTTTCCTAGTCCTTTACGAAATTTGATTAGGAACAACCTGTGTGTTGGCGCTGCTAATAGCATCAACACGGACATTCAGGCGGATGCCGCCGTCTTGGTAAATGGCGCTTATAGAAAAGTTGGCGCAAAGTTTTACGGGAATACGAGCATTGCTGCGGTAAAGAGGGACGTTTTTCACTTGGTGCCGACGAATAACCTTGAGGAGTTGGATTACAAGAACAATGTTCACTGGACGAATGGTATAAGCACCGCAGATGCTTGCGGCAACTCATACAGCAACGGCACGTTTGTAGATAACCACTGGTCAGCCAATCCGAGCAATTCGACCTGCGATCATGCCGGAGACACCAACGGTGATCCCGGATTGACTGTGTCCAATTATGCGACATGGACCGGGTACGCCTCGCAAACTGGTTCGTCTCCGATATCGTGGCCCACGTTCGCCAATATTGACCCTGCAGGCGGCGGAGCGATCATCAATGCTGGAACGGCTCTCACCTCTCCAATTCTGGACGTGAGCAACTTCGGGTCCGCGTGGACGAGCATGACAAACCGGCCTAGTGAGGCAAACTGGGAATGTGCATGGTGTCTTGACGCAACAGGGGCGGTGCGCGATGGCACGCCGAGCAAAGGAGCTGTCGAGTAATGGCAATCAATGCCGTACCAGTGCAGGTTGCCTATGAGGACGGGACTGGAACAACCATAACCTTGGGAAGTGGTTCCACGGATGCGTGGGCAACGCCGACATCTGGCAATGTCATCATTGCCGTTGCGGCGATCCGTGAAGGTGAAGACGGCGGGAACGCAACCCCGACGATGCCTTCAGGGTTCACGACCCTGCAAGAGTACGTGGGGACACAGAGCAATCCTACCAACTTTCCTGTGCGGTACAGGGTTGCTGCAAAAGTTTCCGATGGAACTGAAACGAGCCTGGTGTTTACGTCCCCAGAAGCCTATACCGGATGGACGTGCGCGGCATGGGAATTTGCTTCCACTGACCTTGCCACCACTGTTGGCGGCTTTGAGACAAACGAAAACGAAGCCAGTGCAAATACTAACGTTACGAGTATCAGCACGGGGAGCAAGACAAACACAACAGCTACATCGCTGGTCATTTATCTTGGACTCCTTCATCAAGGGCAGCAGTGGACGACAACGCCGAGCTGGACAAACGGCACCAGTCGCGGAGTTGCGTATATCACGTCAGGTCGCCCTGCGATTGCGATTGCAACGGAATCGGTAGCAGCATCTGCGGCAAGGAGTTCTACATACAGCACGGGCGGAACCGGCGGCAAGGCGGCGGGCGTTGTTGTCATCATTCCCGGTCAGCCACCGACCATTTCCGTTGACGACTCGACGATTGACCTCGACTCCACCATCACGATAACGAAATCGACAAACTGGAACGGGGCAATCACCGCTTCCACGATTGGCGGAGGCGCGATAACGCTGTCAGGCGCAGGGGCAACGACTCGCACATTCTCTGTCGATGTCGATGACTTCCTGCCAGGTGGCACGCTGAACGCGGTGAAGTGGTACACAAATGCCACTTTGTCCATCACAGACAGTGATGGCGCGATGACCACGACGGTCCAGATCAGCCCCACGCTCACTGAATCTGAGGACTACGTCGAGACTACCGGCGGCGACACGGTAGACACGTACAACCCGGTCTCTGGCGCGGTTGCTGGGGATGCGTTTTTCTCCTACTGGCACACCGGGAACGGTGTCCGTGATGAGACGATTGTTGGAACGACTAACGCAGGGTCGGGGTATTTCGCCCCCGCCACCCTCCCCTCGATGGGAAGGCGGATGGCGTATGACGTGTCCGGCGCAGTGTGGCTGACGGCGGTTGACACGGTTCTTTTCGAGGCTGATGAACCTGTACCGTATCAATCGCTTTCGTCGTACAAGCCAGACGAGACGACGTATACCAACCTCATCCTCTGGTCGAACGAGTTCGGGCATTCGTCATGGACTAAGACCCGCGCATCCGTGGTATTTGACCACGATGTTTCTACACCACGAAAAACAGGTGCTTGGACGCTTGTCGAAGACGGGACGGCATCGAATACGCACTACGTCGAGCAGGCAATCACGCCTGCTGCTACAACGGTGTACACCGCCCGTGCCGTGGTCAAGGCGTCCAACAGGACACAGGCGGCGATTGCTCTGACGGGGGCGGGGAACTCAGACAGCATTGTTATATTCGACGTTTCCGCTGGCACGTTTGTCGCAACGTCAGGAACAGCCCCTACAGGGTATTCCATCAGCGAACTGGAGCAAGGGTCAGGCTGGTGGGTGATTTCGTTGTACTGGACGACAACCTCAACAGCTTCGATGACCATGCGGGTTTACGCGGCGGCATCGGGCAGCGTGACATTCTCTGGCGCGTCTCAAGAGTCGCTGCTGATTGCTGATGCCATGATCCACACAGGATCAGCGGTCCAGACGTACATTGACACAGAACGTGCGACGATGGCGTCCAACAAGGTTCTTGTTCGTTCTTACATCACGCACAACCTGATTGCCCAGTCGAACACGATGAGCAATGCCGCGTGGACAAAGACGCGATCCAGTATCAGTGGAAGCATTGCGCTCAACTCCAACGCAACGGGCGGGTGGCAATCCTCGACCATCTATAGACTGTTGGAAGACGCCACAGCATCGAGCACCCACCTCGCAGCCAACACTGCAGACGGGATCACCGGAAACCCGGCTGACCTCGTCAGCATCCGTTTTGTAGCGCAGGGCGATGGTACAAGAGACCACGTTGCGATTCGCGTCTACGGGGACAGCAACTCAAACTATTTCGAGTATGTGATCGACCTGTCAGATGGCACCACATACTCAAGCGCAGTGGGTGGAACTGGCTCGCTTCACAGTGCGGCGACCACTCTCGTTGACACCGTCTCTACTCGTCCGGTGTACGAAGTGACACTTCGTGGATGGCCGACGACGACAAGTGACACGGCCATTTATCAAGTCGAGGTATACAACCACAACGGCACCACGACCAGCTACAACGGCACTGGCACGAACGGTGTATATATAGGAAAGGTTCACGTCTGGAATGGGTATGAAGCGCCGTACTACGACGAAACCACAACGGCAACCCAACCATTCGCAGGGACGATCAACTCTGCAACGATCAATGGAGTCAGTGCCACGATTGCGAGCGCAAACCAGTCCACGGTGACGGTCACGCTTCCGGGGGTTGATGAGTTTGACGACGGGGGGACGCACGCTGCGACCCGGTGGCGGGTAGTGCAAGACCTCGTAATCGGTGATGGGGTGACAACCGATACCGGCGCGATCACGTTTGAGCCGCTGTACCTTGCCAACTTCGGCACTCTGTCCGCAGGATTTAGCGGTCTTGCGCCGACCGGATCGGCTGAAGGTGATGATGGGTATATCAGGGTCCTGAGCGGGGCGGGGACTGTTATTACGTCCTCTATGACGTTTGTGCCAAGTCAAAACAGCACGATCCGCAGGATGGTGTATGACGTTTCTGGCAGTGCGTGGCTTGCTTACACGGACAATATCGAATCTGCACCTCTGACATCGGTGGAACGTGGGATCGTGATGGGGGCCGTGAGGTCTGCGGTTAAAAAAGTTGTTGAGGTGATTACATGAGTCTCAAATATGTTTCAGGCACGTTCTCAGCAAACGGGAACAGCTCGATTATTGAAGTAAAAGAAAGGGCGATTGCTTTTATCGGTTCCTCTGGGGGGACTGATTTCGGCGCAGGCACAGTGACCGTGCAGTTACAGAGTCCGACTGGTGACTGGTGCAACAGCCAGCAGACGGCGACCAGCTCAGACGTTTTGGCGATTGATGTTGTCATCCCGACAACCGTGCGCCTGAATCTTTCCGGCTCAACCAGCCCAGACCTGGATTACGCCATTCAGTCCGACGTGACGAATATCGTTGAATGAAGACTATCCGTAAAAGCGTCGATGAGAAGTTGTACATCTCATTTGAGTATGACGCTGATGTTTCGTCCTCATCCTGGGCAACCACGGGCGGAACGCTTTCTGGCGCGGGAACGAATGGCGACTCTGCGTATGTGTACATCTCAGCCGGGACGCTTGGGCAGCAGTACACAGTGACCAACGATGCCACGTTGTCTGACGGGCAGATCATCGAGCGCAGCATCAACGTGCTTTTGGTGACGAAATAATGCCGATGGAATTTAAAACCTTCGGTATGCCAAGAGGCTATCGCTTCGGGCCGATGTTTGGGCGGCTTACCATCGAGAAGTTCACCCAGGATGTCATTGAGTATTTTGAACACTGCGAGAAGGCTGGATTCATTCCAACGATGTCCGGCATGGCGGCGCATTGCGGAACCAGCAGGAAGACGATTGAAGATTGGAACGAGCGACGACGTGGCGACCCAGCCTTTGATCCGTTTTTAAACATCGTTGACCAGGCAAGGGCATACATCGAAGCTGACTTAGTACAGTGCATGTTGCAAGGCAAACATGCGGCCCCTGGCGCGTTTGCGTTGATCCTGAAGAACAACCACGGTTTTGTTGAGAAGACTGAGCAGGTGGTTGATGTTGATGCCCGTGTAGGCGTGAGACAGCTCGTTGTCGAAGGCGTCGATCCAAACCCCTAGGGTCTTCTTGCCGTTGTACCGGCCCAATCGGTACAAAGTGTTGTACGGTGGCAGGGGTGGCGCGAAGTCCTGGGCGATTGCCGACGCTCTTTTAGTGAGAGCCTGGAAGGATCAACTTCTGATCCTGTGTACCCGCGAACTTCAGAAGTCGATCAAGGAATCAGTCCACAAACTGCTTTCTGATCGCATCGAAGCCCTGGGACTGATAGGTGAATACGAAATCCTCAACATGGAAATCCGTGGCAGGAACGGCTCGCGGTTCATTTTCGCTGGACTCAAGCACAACATCACCGAGATCAAGTCCACGGAAGGCGTGGATATCTGCTGGGTTGAAGAAGCGGAAAAGGTCACAGACGCATCGTGGAAAACCCTCATTCCAACGATTCGGAAGCCTGGCAGTGAAATCTGGATCAGTTTCAACCCCAACCTCATCACGGACGCGACGTATCAGCGGTTTGTTTTAAATCCGCCGCCTGATGCCTGGGTGCAGAAAGTCTCGTGGCGGGATAACCCGTGGTTTCCCGATGTTCTTAAAAATGAGATGGAATACCTCAAGTCCAAAGACGAAGAAGAATACCGGCACATTTGGGAAGGGGAACTGAAGGTCTTCGCAGATGGCGCTATCTACAAAAAGCAACTGGACAAGATGCGAAAGGATGGGCGGTTGTGTTCTGTGCCTATCGAATCCGGGGTTGAGGTTCACACGTTCTGGGATTTGGGAAGGGACGACGAAACGGCAATCTGGTTCATGCAGCAGGTGGGCCGGGAATATCACTTCATCGACTACTATTCGGCGCGGTTTGAGGACATTGATCACTATGCCAGGGTCATCAAGTCGAAGAACTACAACTACGGAACGCACTGGATGCCGCACGACGTACAGGCTCAAGTGTTGGGGATGAAGACTACCCGTAAATCTATGTTTGAGACTGCTGGTGTCAGGCCGGTTGAAGTAGTTGAGCGGGTCAATGACCTGATGGATGGAATTGAAATGGTGAAACAGGTTTTTGACTCATGCTGGATTGATGAAACCCGGTGTGCAGAGGGGTTCAAGGCTTTGGCGAATTACTCACGTCAATACGACGACGAAAGGGATACCTACTCTGAAAGGCCGGTACACAACTGGGCTAGTAACGGGGCTGATGCATTCCGGCAATTTGCTCAAGGATACAAGAGTCAAACTGTGGTGATTCCTCAGACGCTTAAATATCAACCGATGTCTGGCGGGTGGATGCGGTGACGAAAGATGAAAAACTGCTATCCGAAGCCCTGAAACGCTTCGAGGCCGCGCAGACGGCAGAACAGGAAAACCGTGACCTTGCCATTGAGGATTTCCGGTTTGCTGCCGGTGAGCAGTGGCCGTCTCAAATCAAGGATGAGCGCGACCGGCAGAATCGCCCTTGCCTGACGTTTAACCGTCTTCCTGCTTTCATCCGTCAGGTCACAGGGTCTGCAAGGCAGAACAAGCCTGCGATCAAAGTGATTCCCGTTGATTCGGGTTCTGATATCGAACTGGCGGAAATCTACAACGGGATCATCAGGAATATCGAAGCGCAATCCCGCGCCGAAGAAGCCTATATGACGGCTTTTGAAAATGCGGTGACTGGAGGGCTTGGTGGCGGGTGGCGAATCTGCACCGAGTATTCCTCGGACGATTCGTTTGAGCAAGACATCCGTATTAAGCGTATTTCCAACCCGTTTGCGATCTACTGGGACAACAACGCAAAAGACTTCGACAAGTCTGACGCTCGTTGGTGTTTCGTATCCGAGTGGGTCAGTAAAGAAGCCTTTGAGGCGAAATACCCTAACCATACACCTACGGATTGGAAGGGCGACTATTCCCGCCTGAACGCATCGTCACGATTCTGGGTAAACGATGACCGGGTGCGGTTGTCTGAATACTGGGTCAAAACCCCTGTCAAGAAAACCATCGGACTGCTCAACGGGCAAACGCTAGAGGTAAAACCAGGGCTTGAGTCCTTGCCGTGGGAAATGATCCGTGAAGTTGATAGCTTCAAGGTCGAAAGATATTTGTTGTCGGGCCACGCCATCCTCGAAGCCGCGAAGGAATTCCCGTCAAAGTGGATTCCAATCATCCCCTGTTACGGGCCGGAGGAGTGGATTGACGACCGGATTCGCTACGTATCGCTGATCCGGTACGCGAAAGACCCGATGAGAATGTACAACTTCTGGCAATCGACTATCGCAGAAAAGATTGCGATGGCTCCAAAAAGCCCGTGGCTGGTTACGCCGCAGATGATCGCTGGCCTTGAGGGGTGGTGGAACAAGGCAAACGTCGATAATGCGCCCTATCTTCCATACAACCCCGACCCTGCTGGCGGGCGACCGCAACGCCAGGAACCTGCGTATGTGAACGCTGCCGAGATACAGCAGTCTGCTCAAGCCGTGGATGATCTCAAAGCCACGATGGGGTTGTACGACGCATCCCTTGGGAACCAGGGCAATGAGACGAGCGGCAGGGCGATCATTGCACGCCAGAGGGAGGGAGATAACGCCACGTTTGCGTGGATCGACAACCTTGCGAGAGCAATCCAGCACACGGGCCGAATCCTGGTTGACCTCATCCCGAAGATTTACGACACGCAACGTGTTGTGAGGATTCTCGGGGAGGATGGGTCGCAGAACATGGTTGAGATCAACACCGTAGTGGGCGACACCATCGTCAACGATTTGTCTATTGGTAAGTACGACGTTGAAGTAACGACTGGGCCGAGCTACAGGACTCGACGGATTGAATCTGCGGAATCCTGGTTGGCGTTGTCTCAGGCCATGCCGCAGGTCGGTCAGGTTGCTAGTGATGTGGTCGTTAGAAACCTCGATCTACCTGGAAGTGATGAGGTTGCCGACCGGCTGAAGAAGGCGCTGCCGCCGGGGATGGTGGATGTTGATGATCCTGAGCAGCAGGCAATGCTACAGCAGCAAGAGCAGGAGATGCGGCAGAAGCAGGAAATCGCGGAACGGCTTCAGATTGAGACTGCGCTAGCCGATATCCAGGCGAAGAAGGCGAAGGCGGCGAAAGATTTGGCCGATGCTGAAGCGCAGGACATCGAGAACGACGCGGTGCAAACGGGTATATCCGACATCATGGAAAGGATAAGTGGGCAAACTCGGCTGGCTTGATGATGCGGTAAAGGGGGCCGCGAGGAACCTGGACGAAGCCGCCCAAGCCGCTGCCAACCAGCTCGATATGTCCACTGCTGCGAGAATGCAAAGGGCTGCGGAGCAGGGGTTTGATACGCCTGTTTATCATTATTCAAGGCACGGATCAGACATAAAAGAGTTTGTCGGGACAAGCCAATACGATCTTTCCCCGTTTGGTATAGGGCCGCATGTTGGAACTAAGAAAGCAGCATCAGATAGGGTTTTGCATAAAGATTTGAAGGGCGCGACGTATCCGTTACTTGCGAAAACGAAAAGACTATTTCTCGATCCAGACGGGAATCCTTGGAACGAAATTGAGCTAAGTTCAGCCCTGCGTAAAATGCAGGTGGAAAGGTTTGGCGAGGATTTCGGAAATTACCAGGAAGCCCGAGACTGGTTAGCTAATGAAATGTGGGGGAAATACGATGCAATCCCCTACATTAACGATGTAGAGGATGCTGGCAGCGTTTCATACATTGAAAACCCGTCTTCTTTAAGAGGAAAGTTCGCCGCCTTCGATCCAAAGAACATCGGCAAAAACGACCTGCTAGGCGCAGCCACCATCGGCGGCATGGCTACGGCTGGCGCTGTAGGTGCTGGGGCAATGGCAGCACAGCAATATGACTTCGGCACCCCGGACTACGACGCGAAGATTCAGGAATTTCGCAATCGACGTGCGGCAAAATCGCAGATTTGGAAAGAACTCAAGCAAGCTGGCGCAACGATAGCCAGCGCAATCCCTGCGGGTATTGTTTCTGATGCGTACAGGATTGGCGGGTATCTCAGCCCTGTTACGTCATTGGATGAAACCGAGCAGGGCGCAGAAGTCATTCAAAACGCACTGATGTACACCCCTGATGGCGAAAATCGTTACTTAAACGAATTCGCGCGCCAGATTCAGCAATTTGAGAAAGATGTTCAGCCAATGGTAAACGCCTGGAAACAGACGCCGATTTACAAGGGCTACAAGCAACTTCCCGAACGGGTGCAACGGTTGGTCAAAACCGCATCCGATTACGCATTCTAGGGCTATGCCCTGAACCCTTACCGGTGAGGTTCACCGGGCAAAATCCGCTAGGAGAAAGCGCAAATGGCAGAACTGGAAATCATTCCAGAGACTTCGCTCGACCCGAGTAATGAGGTCGCTCAGGACGCCCCTGTTGAACAACAGGAAGACATTTCCGAGGAATCGTCCACCGAGGAACCCCAAGAAAGCCAGGAAGAACAGCCGAAGAAAAACCGAGGTGTTCAGAAACGGCTTGATGAGTTGACAGCAAATTGGAGAAGCGCGGAGCGGCGTGCCGAACAGCTTCAAGCACTGTTAGAGAAAACCCTGACAAAACCGTCAGAACCTCTACCAGCGCAAGAGCCTGTAAAGCAAACCGCAGAGCCTACGGTCGATCAGTTCAAAACGTATGAGGAATACGTTGGCGCACTGGCCGACTACAAAGCGGAACAGAAGTTCCGTGAATGGGAAAACCGTCAAAAGCAGACCGAAGCCCAAAAAGCTAAGGCCGAGCAGCAGACGGCATTCCAGAAACGGGCAGAAGAATTCCGCCTTGCTCACCCTGATTTCGATGAAGTGGTCTTCAGTTCAGGCACTGCTATTTCAGAGCCGATGGCTGAAGCAATCGCGATATCGGAACGAGGGCCGCAAGTAGCGTACTACCTGGGGAACAATCCCGAGGAAGCACGAAGGCTATTCGATCTTTCCCTACGCAACCCCATTGCTGCCGCTCGTGAAATTGGCCTGCTGGAAGGGAAGTTGTCCCTACCGCAGCCTCGAACGACAACCAAAGCACCTCCTCCGATTCAGCCGTTGTCTGCCGGTGGCGGGACACTTAGTCCTGACCCGGAACAAATGACGATGGATGAATGGGTGAAATGGAGGAATGCCTCACTCAGGAAATAAAAATGGCTACAAACAACCTTCTCACCCCGACGATGATTACTCGCGAGTCTCTCCGTGTTCTGCATGGAAAGCTGGGATTTATCGGTTAACTGAAGCCGCCTTGCGCCGCGAGGCGCATTGAATAACGTTGTGAACTCGGTGGAA